>Ga0247842_10007869_pt1 | contig 11372 bp, 15 predicted proteins | sample LaCruzMarch2015__3_FD_192411 | JGI IMG/M metagenome (GOLD analysis project Ga0247842, IMG submission 192411) | Freshwater microbial communities from meromictic Lake La Cruz, Castile-La Mancha, Spain - LaCruzMarch2015_19m | ecosystem: Environmental > Aquatic > Freshwater > Lake | place: Spain...
GGCCTTTTTCAAAGAAGTCAAAAGCGAATTAACTAAAGTCACTTGGCTCTCAAAACAGCAAACTATTCGCTTGACTTCCATTGTCATTGGCGTTTCACTAGTAGTAGCGGCTTTTATTAGTATCTTAGATTTTCTTTTTACAAAAATGATGGCCATCTTTATTTAATTAGCATTAACTAAATGGATACCAAAGAAACAAATCACATTATTATTAAAACAACTGAAGATAAAAATGCCTGCTGGTATGTTGTTCATACCTATTCTGGTCAAGAACAACGAGTCGCTCAACAGTTAAAACAAAGGGTGGAATCTATGGGTTTGGAAAATCAAGTTTCCGAAATCCTTATCCCCACTCAGGAAAGAATTGAGATTCGCCAAGGAGCAAAACAACAAATCAAAGAAAAGATCTTTCCTGGTTATCTTTTAATTAAAATGATTTTAACTGAACAAGCTTGGTTAACAGTTAGAACCACTAATGGCGTCACTGGATTCATTGGTGTTGGTAACAAACCAACTCCTTTAGATGAGGCTGAAGTTGAAGTTATACAAAAATTTGCGGAGATGAAAGCGCCAAAATTCAAAGCGAAATTCTCCATTGGTGAGGCCGTTAAAATTATCGACGGTGCTTTTACGGAATTTTTGGGCAGTGTTGAAAGCATTGACGAAGCTAAAGGTAAAATCAAAGTCTTAGTTAGTATTTTCGGCCGCGAAACTCCAGTAGAGCTTGATTTACTACAGGTAGCAAAAATATAATTCAAAACATGGCTAAAAAAGTAAAAACTATCATTAAATTAAATTTACCGGCTGGAGAAGCAACTCCAGCTCCACCAGTTGGACCAGCTTTAGGTCAACATGGTTTACCAATCATGGAGTTTGTTAAATCTTATAATGAACTAACCGCCGCTAAAAAAGGTCAGATTATTCCAGCGGTGATCACGGTTTTTGAAGATCGGACTTTTTCCTTTATTACTAAACTCCCACCAGTGGCAGAATTGATTAAAAAAGCCATTAATATTGAAAAAGGAGCTAAGCTCCCTGGTCGCGAACAAGCTGGTATTATTACCAAAGAACAGGTAGAAGCCATTGCCAAAGAAAAATTAGCTGATTTAAATTGTGGTGAAGATGTCTCAGCCGCTAAAAATATTGTGGCTGGTACCGCCCGATCCATGGGAGTTAAAGTTCAGGAGTAAAAATATGGGTAAAAAAAGAATTATCACTCTAGACGATTCCTCTGAATCTTTAGATAAAAAAACTAAAAAAGAAAAAACTATTAAAAAAGATCATCCTCAAGATGGACTTATTGATATGACTCAAGAATCTCTAAGAGAAGCAGAGGTTATTGAGAAAAAAATTGAAGAACAAAACAAAGAAAACCTAGAAGAAGCTAAAGAAGAAACCAAAAAAGAAATTAAAAAAGGTAATAAAAAACCTGCTAAAAAAAGAAGTAAAAATTATTTAGAAGCCATTAAAAAAATCAGCAAAGATAAGAATTATTCTCTATCAGAAGCTATCAAACTATTAAAAAGTATTTCTATTTCTAAGTTTCAAGGTAATGTTGATGTCAACCTCAACACTCGCGAAAAAAACTTAAAAGGTGAAGTTATATTCCCCCATCCTACTGGTAAAAAACAAAACATTCGCATTGTTGATGAAGAATTATTAAATGACTTAGAAAAAGGTAAAGTTGATTTTACCATGTTAATTGCTGAACCAAAAATGATGGCCCGCTTAGTTAAATTTGCCAAACTTTTAGGTCCTAAAGGTTTAATGCCTAATCCTAAAAATGGTACGGTAACTGAAAAACCAGAAGAAGCCATTAAAAATATGGTTGGTAAAAGTCAGTTTAAAACTGAAGCCAAATTCCCTTTAGTTCATATCTCTATTGGTCGGATTGATATTCCAGAAAAAGACTTAATTGAAAATTTTCAGGCTTTGATCAAAGCAGTTGGTAAAAGAAATATTGCCAAGGCTTTTATCTCCCCTACCATGGGACCAAGTCTTAAAATTGATTTAAGTAGCCTTTAAATCTTTTCCTAAAAAGAGTATTTTAGAAAAAACTATGATCGAACAAGAAAAACATTTTCAGTTTAAAGCATTTAAACTCAGTGATAAAGAAATGAAAGAGTTTGAAAAAAAGGCAATAGAAATAGACAAAGAAGCAAAAGAAGCTCGGAAAATTTTAGAAAAGGCATTACCTCTTGCATCAGAAAAAACTCTTGACATAAGAATAAAATAAGTTAAGAGATTGTTGTCTTTCAAAGACGACAATTGACAAAAAGATTTAAAAAAATTATAATAAAAAGGTCCTAAGAAGTAGGCAGAAAACTAAGACCTGCGGAGGAAAAATCAAATGTATTTTACCTCGCGCGTGGCGAGGTTTTTAAGTTTTATAAGGATAAAAAAGAAATTAAACAATGAAAAAAGCACAAAAATCATTCGCCATTGATGAGCTGAAAGCTAAATTTCAACAAGCTAAAGCTTTAGTTTTTACTGATTACTCTGGCTTAAAAGTCGGACAAATTAATCAACTTCGTCAAGAAATTAAAAAAGACGGGGGTGAATTTGAAGTGGTTAAAAATAATCTTTTAAGAATTGCCTCTGAAGGAACTGCTTGGGTTTTAGACAAAGATAAAATTGAGGGCACTATTGCCGCTTTATGGGTCTATACAGACGATGTTACTCCATTAAAGACCTTGGATACCTTTATTAAGAAAAACGAGCTACCAAAGATCAAATTTGGCTTCTGGAGCAAAGACACTTTAACCGCTGAACAAATCAAGGCTTTAGCTAATTTGCCAGGCTTAGAAGAATTAAGAGCTAAACTGGCTGGCTCTCTTAAATCCCCTCTTTATAGACTCAATAATAGTTTAAAAGGTAATCTAATGAAGTTAGTTTATATTTTAAAAGTGAAGGGGGGTGAAAATTAATCATGGCAGAAGAAAAAAATGTCAACAAATTAATTGAAGAAATTGAAAAACTTTCCGTTTTAGAATTAAACGAATTAGTTAAAGCTTTAGAAGAAAAATTTGGTGTTTCCGCAATGGCCCCGATGGCCGCCCCAGCTGCTGCTGGAGCCGCACCGGCTGCTGCTGCTGGTGAAACCCCAGAAGGTCAAACCACTTTCAATGTGGTTTTAACTGAAGCTGGCGCCAATAAAATTGGTGTTATTAAAATGGTCCGCGAAATTAACCAGACTTTAGGCTTAAAAGAAGCTAAAGACTTAGTTGAAGCCGCACCTAAAGAAGTTATCACTGGTGTTAACAAGGCCAACGCTGAAGAAGCTAAGAAAAAGTTGGAAGAAGCCGGTGCTAAAGTTGAATTGAAGTAAAATTTCAGATCTGGAATTTTTAAATTGCCCCCTTTTTAGGGGGTAATTTTATGGGAAAATTTAAGAAGCAACAATTCCCGGGTGAATTTTTTCGAGATTCTCAAGAAGATCTTCATGACTAGAAACTGTTTTTGAGAAAATTTCGTGTCCTTCCCTAGCATCTTTTAATTCTTCAATAACTTCATCCATCTTTGAAAAGAATTCTTCTTTAGTGGGAAGATTTTTAAGTTTATCATCAAATTTTTCATCCATAAGTCTATCTATTTGATCAAAATCTTTTTGGGTTAAAGTCATATTTTTATTGGACCATTATCAAAATTTTTTGTCAATAATAATCTTGTTTATAACTAGATGGTTAAATTTATAGTTTTCCAAAATAAAAGGGTTGACAATAAAAAGAAAATCAGCTGAAATGAATAATATGACAAAAAAAGGAAAAGGGAAAAAGAAAATTAGCCTCAATGTTGTTCTTTTAGTTCTTTTAATTATCCTTACTTTACTTGCAAGTTATTTTTATTTAAAAGATAAGAATTACAATCTATTTAGGCCTACCTCAATTAAAAGTTTAAAAGAGAAAAGTGATAAAGCTTTATTAAAAATCATTGCTCCTAAGGCAGAAAACTTTATTAAAAGCTTTATTGTAGCTGATTTTGAAAAAGCTGTGATTGATTTTGATGCTGAAATGAAAGTTAATTTTAGTATCTCTAATTTCACTGTCAACCAAGAACAGACTATGGTTAAAACTGGTAATTTAAAAGAATTAGGAAAACCAGTTATTAATAAAAAAGAAGATAATTTTTTAATTATAGAATATCCTCAAGCTAAATTTGAAAAAGAAGAAAAAGTTATTATTCAGATCGTATTTAAGCCTAATGCAGAAGGTAATTTAAAAATTTCCGGATTTTGGCTTGATACTCCTAATGGTCTTTGGAAAAATCAATAGATTAAAAACTTCTAAGGAGCTAATTCTTGCCAACGTTGAAAGAACCACCAAACATTGTAAGTGGCATCTTTGTAAGAACTCATTATAAAATCAGGTCTGGCAACAAAAGTTTCCGCTGGCGTTGTTGTATTCTGTGCCCCACCTAAATCACGAGCTAGAGAGAAACTAGTTGTAGTAAAAACTCCCTGACCCTCAAAGGCATCAGATCCAGTGCCAGTGCTAATTGTTCCATCAGCCACAAACATCCCTTGAGCTTTAGTCACTGTTGAGCCAAAATTTATATCTCCGGTAGCAGCAATCAATAAAAAGCTACCTGTAGGAACAATAATATTAGCATTAATATTTACATCACCTTCAACTAATAAAGCCACCCATCTACCTGCTCCTAAAGTCCAATTACCACTTAAAGTTCTTGTTGATTTAGCATAGTAAACTTGATCCCCTGCAGGAACGTCTATACCAGAACCATCAGGATAATTTTCTGTTGCCATTTGAGCAGCAAATTTTTTCTTAAAGAATTGGAAAGAATCATAGGGTTTGCCTTCATACTTAGATTGAGCTAACCAGTTTCCTTCAGTATTCATTGAAGGATAACCATCCCCCAAAGAAACTCCATTGGTATCCTGATGAGAAATAACTCCTGGCCAGTTGTCTAACTCCAAAGAAAGACTTTGATCATTGTCAGCATCAGGAATACTTGCAGTGGAAGGAATAACAGATTTTAGATTACCACCTGTATAAATACTTCCACCCTGAGTTTGAAACCAAGCCGATGATTCCACTGTAACTGTCCCTTGACCACTACATGATAGTGACGGATTAGTAACAGCTGTTCCTGTAATTGTCGCTGTCCCACCGCTAACACCATAAACATTGACTCCATACATAGAAGAAGGAGTTATGGTAGATGTACTGCCAACTGTCGCCACACCTTCTTGATTAGAACTAAAGTTAAATTCAGTAACATTGGTATTAGTAGTAACATAGGCGATTAAATTAGTTGAAGCACCAGATTCTAAAGTTTGAGTATCAGGATATAAAGAAACTGAACAATAAGGAGTTGGTGTTGGAGTTGGTGGTACAGGCGTTGCTGTTGGCCCACCTGGAGTCGGAGTAGGTAGAGGTGGAGGAGAAGTGGGAGTAGGAGTAGGAGGAACAGGAGTAACTCCAGATCTAACATAACCAGTACATTGAGCACAATCACGGCTGTTCCAAGTACCAATTCTTACATAACCAGGAGCTGCTGATTGATTTGTACAAGAACAATCAGGCCAACCAACACCAGAAGTACCATGGCTCAAACAAGTATTACCACAATCAGGCAATGAAGGTGTTGGTGTCACAATAGGAGTGACTCCGGGTGTTACTCCAGGAGTCACTCCGGGTGTTACTCCTGAACCACCAGGGCAACTACCAGCAATCAAAGGATAACAGCCAGAGCCACAAACTCCAGTATAATTAGAACCAGAACAACCATGAGAGCAAGTAGCACCAGTATTACTATCACAACAAACTTTATAATAACTACCTTTTTGACAACCACTAGATTCACAAAGTCCAGAAGCTAATCTAGGTGCACCAAAACAAGAGTCAACGGCAGAACACTGGGAATAAGTATATTTATAATTAAAAGTTCGCAGGCAATAAATACCAAATGTTGTGTAAACACATGTATTATTATAAGGGTCATCTGGGTCAACATCAAATATAGTGCCTTCACAGCCAGATGCATAACACCAACCATACCACGAAATGGGACCACAAGGACTTGAACAACCACCAGTATTATGACAACACGTACTACTAGGTGACCCTATACTTGATTGACAATAAGACATTGGGACATCTACGGTAGCTGAAAAAACTGAATTATTAAAAAATATAAAAAGAAAGAATATTATTAAAAAAATTAAATTCGGTTTATTCCGTAACATTGGCAGGTAGTATAGAAATACTGGTACTATCCTCTAATTTTAAAAAAATGTCTTGACCAGTTTGAAATTCTTTGTCAATAATATATTCACCATCTAGTTCTTTATATTTTCTGAAAGAAAAATAGATGTTTAAAATAAATTCACCTTTAAAAGAAATATTCGAATCAACAGCTGGCTCATTATTAATAATAGTGAATAGAGGAGTTCCTATGTCAGTGATTATTTTATTATCAAAAACAGAGAGATTTAAATTGTCTTTTTTTATACTAGACGTTAATAAATCTATATTTTGACCTGCTATATTAAAATATCCACGATGAATGTTCTCTTTACCAGCATATAAAATTTTATCTAAAATGGAAGGTAAAACAACTATGGTGGCCTGATAAGAATTTTCTATACCTTCACTATATAATCCCAAACCACAGCCCCCCCATTTAACATCGTCCATGTTTGTCCTTAAAGGAGCATAAATAATGGTGTCTTTAGGAGCGTTAATACCTAAAACAGTAAAATCTGCCCATCTAATACTATTTAAATTTTCAGCATTGTTAGCAATCTCATCTTTAACAACTTCCATTGTGATCCCTTTGTCTTTTTCCAAGTTAAAAGGAATAGGAAATCTTAATTCTTTATTTTCTTCTAAGTATTTTTGTTGTAGAATTTCTATTACTTCTGGCCTTAAACCAATAGAATTTTCCATTTGGCCATTCAGCTCAAATGCATCTTTGATAAAAACACCAGCTTTAGTTTCAGCTTCTAACCCATATGGATTGCCTTCTTGAGCAAAAAAATTACCGTTATCAAACCTTAAACCTTCGATGGGATTAATCATTACTCCTTCATACTCTACTGGTCCAACTTCGATAGCTTCAGTGGTCGGAGGAACTGTTTCTTGAATAATTGGAGACGTTGTTTCTGTAACTGTTGAGGCTGTTGTTTTTGGAGTTTGAGTAGTTTCGGTAGTTATCTCAACAACCGGTGTCCCATTTTCATCATAACTTATCCTATCTTTATGAAAAGCTTCATTATATGTTTCCTGTAATGGCTCTGGTAATTTATTGGCTTCTCCTAACCCTACTCCAACACCGGTTGTCCCTATAAAAAAACCAGCGATAGGCGCAACGATTTTTGGCCACAATCTTTTAGGAGGGACTGCTGTTGCAACTTTCCCTGGTTCTTTTTTACCCCCAGTAATTACCTCAAACTTTGGCTTTTGAATAACTTCTGGTGGTATTTTTGGTGCTGCTTCTGCCATTTTTTTGTTTAAATTATTTTTTTATTGTTTTATAAATAAATCTTTAGTTATTTTTATAAAATTATCGTTTTTATCATGAATCCATAAAGATAAGTTAGTTCCTGAACGAAAACCCAGACCACCTTCTTTGGCTTTAGCGATCTCTTTTCCTTGCTCAATTATATCACCTTCAGTAACTAAAACATCTCCATAAATAACATAACTTGCCCAAAGCCCTCCATCTTCTCTAGTAATTCTAATTTCATTAAAGGCATTATCATTAGGAAAAGGCTTTTGATCTTTAGCTATAGCAGTAACTTTCCCTTTGAAAATAGCTTTAATCGAAGTTCCTTCATCTAAGAAAAACGATAAAACTTGAGCATTGTCTGGACTTTCTAGAGCTGTTTCTAGATATTTTTCATCAACCGGTAAAACTAAATTATTTTTATTTTCTGCAGTCATTTCTTTTAATTCTGGTAGCCAATCACGATCTGTAGGAAGTTGGTTAACTGGAGTCGGTATCATTTGTTCGCTTTGGTTTATATTAGAAGTTGTTTTTTCTTTCTTTTGGAAAGGATCCCAATTAAAAATGATGGAAACAGACAAACCCACGGAAATAAGAGCTAAAACTGCTAGGAAAATTTTTAGGCTTTTACTCATAAGATAAAGACCTTTTGTCTTATTATTATTGTGTCAACTTGCTAATAAAGTGTCAAGTAGTTCTTCAAACAGTGCCTTTCCTTTTTAATATCTTGACAAGGTATGTTATGCTGTGATACTTTTAATTGTATAGAGATATTGATCGTATCAAAGAAAGATTATGAACGATATTAAGAAAAATTTAAGACTTGAAGACCTTCCTGATTTGTTAACTGTCCGTGAAGTCGCGGAAATTTTACGTGTTTCTCCCCTAACCATTAAACGTTGGGGTAAAAGAGGTAAACTACCAGCCATCCGTATTAACTCTCGTGGTGATCGTCGTTACCGTAAAGAAGCTGTGATGTGGCTTTTAGGAATGCAAAGTAAAGCTTAATTGCTCTTCACTTCTTCAATTCTTGAAATATCTTTTTGCCAAAAACCAGGCTTTTCATTATTAAATTGAGTCATTTGTGAATCTAGATATTGTTGGCAATGATCTTGAGGCTCTTTTCTTAAAATACATTTCTTTAAAACTCCTTGGGCTTTTACTAATTCCCCTTGATTATAATAAAAGCTAGCTAAATCTAAATAGAAATATGACCATTCTGGAGAAATATCAATTGTTTTCTCCCACCAAAAGGCAGTTTTATCTAAATCTTCCTTTTTAAGATAACTTTCTCCGACTAAATAAAGATTTCTGCTTAAATTGGCACTGAAACTCTTTAAATAGCCTTTGTTTCTAATTTTCTCATACAAAGAAAGAATAGTCTCTTCTTTTTCATTTTCTTTTTGTTGAAGATCATAATTTTTAAAGAGTTTTTGGTAGGCTTCAAAGTTTAGTAAAGGGATGAAATTAATGGCTTTTTCATAAAACTCTCCGGCTTTAACCAAATCCCCTTTCTTCTGAAAATAATCACCAGCATAAAAATAAACATCACTATCTTCTTTATTCAAAAAGATCATTCGAGTAATAAATTCCTCTTTAGTAGAAGAACTGTAAGAATTGTTATTAAGAAGTGAAGAATAATTATACTTACTAACTTTCAAAGGATTAAGATTAAAAGCTTTTATCTCAATTAAGCTTAGTAAAGCGCCTGCAAATAAAATCAAGCTTAAGATAAAAAATAACCAGATAATTTTATTCTTCTTTTCTTTCATTGGTTAAAGCTCCTAAAAAAACTAAAAAAGTTAAAGCAACTGCCGGAAATTGCCAACCAAAATCTAAGATTGATTGACAAGCAGAGAAAATCAAAGCCCAAAAAATCCCGATTAAAAGCGGATCTTTTTCTTTTTTAACAAAGGAAAAGGCTTTGGAAAAAGATTTAAAAATAAAAGTGCCTAAAATCAAGAAACCTAAAATACCAAGTTCCATTAAAGTTTGTAGATAAAAGTTATGAGTGTACCAAGAATAAGTATTGGGTAAATTCTGAAAACGCATAGCCACTAAACGAAAAGTCCCCCAACCCCAACCAAAGAACGGCCTTTGTAAAAAGCCTAACCAGGCTTCACGCCAATAATTGAAGCGGCCTTCAAAAACAATCGGCTTGATTAATTTCTTAGCCAAAAAACCACTGCTATCAATCTTTAAAAGATTTTGACCTAAAGTTGTTGAAGAAAAGAAAAATAAAGCTAATGCTAAAATTATAGGTAGAGAGCTTAAAAACCATAAAAGATTTCTTTTTTTCCAGCTTTTAAGTTTTAGTTGCTTGAAAAGACCAAAAGCTATCAAAGGAAAAAATAAAAAAGTTGTCCTAGAAAAGGTTAAAAGCATCATTATAAAGAAAAAACCTGTAAAGATTCCCAAAATTAATCTTTTTTTACCATTAGTAGTTAAGAAAAGGCTTAATGATGGCAATAGAACAAAGGGTAAATATTCTGCTAAATGATTATGACCATGATTAGCATAAAAAAGATTCATAGAAGACGAAGGCTTTATGACAAAAGGTAGAAAGAAAAACAAAGAAAGTAAGCTAAGGCTTACTCCAGCAAAAAAAACCGGCCAAAGCGCCATTTTGAGCTTTTCAGGGGTATTTAAAATTGCTCTTGATAAATGAAATAAAACAAAAAGAGCTAAAAGTCTTAAGCAAGCTGAAAGTGATAAAATAAAACTGGCTGTAAATAATAAAGAGATAAAAGCTATAACTATAAAAGTTATTGATAACCAAAAAAGACTATCGATTTTTATTGTTAGTTTATTTTTTGCCAAAATAAACAGAATAAGGGAAAGAGGTGTAATAAAAAGAAAAATTTGGCCAACTTGGCTTATACCTCCATCCAAAAAAGGCAAAATAAGAAGAATTAGAGAAAGTAGGATTAATGGTTGATTTTGACCTAAAGATTTCTTTATCATAACCCAATGTTAGTTTATCAGAAATTTGGCAAAAGAAGTATAGACTTAATTTTTTCTTTCTTAGGATTATTAATCCTCTGGCCTTTTTTGTTAATTATTAGCCTTCTTATCAAAAGCGGCTCTTCAGGATCAGCAATTTTTAAACAAAAAAGAGTTGGTAAAAATGGACAGGTATTTATTCTTTATAAATTTCGAACAATGGTCGATAATGCCGAGGAATTAAAAGAAAAATATTCTCGATTAAATGAAGCTGACGGTCCGGTTTTTAAAATTAGCAGTGATCCTCGTTTCACTAAAATTGGCAAACTTTTGTCTCATACTGGTCTTGATGAACTAGCTCAACTAATCAACATCTTTAAAGGAGAAATGAGTTTTATCGGTCCTCGTCCTCTACCCATCAAAGAAGAAGCTAAAATTGACCAAAAATATCGCTTTAAAAGACAATCAGTTTTACCTGGATTAATATCTTCTTGGCTTGTTAACGGTGGTCATAAATTGAGTTTTAAAAAATGGATGGAGCTTGATATAAAAGACATTAAAAAACAAAATTTTATCAATGAAAGTAAAACTTTAGGAAAAACTATTAAGCTTATTGTCTATTTAATAGTAAAACAGGTAAAAGGCCGTTAAAAAAATGAAAGTTGCGATTGTTCATGATTCTTTAATGGAATTTGGTGGAGCCGAAAGAGTTCTACAGACCCTATTAAAAATCTGGCCAAAAGCTGATGTTTTTACTTCAGCTGTTAGCCTAGAGGTAATTAAAAACTTCCCTAAAATTAGGATAAAAACTTCTTTTCTAGATAAAATCCCCTATCTAAAGAAAAAGACTTCTTTTTTACAGCTTTTTGCTCCTTTTATTTGGCCAAGATTAAATCTAGAAAAATATGACTATGTTATTTCAAATTCTTCTTTTGGTTTAGCTAATACTATCAGAGTCAAAA
>Ga0247842_10007870_pt1 | contig 11369 bp, 2 predicted proteins | sample LaCruzMarch2015__3_FD_192411 | JGI IMG/M metagenome (GOLD analysis project Ga0247842, IMG submission 192411) | Freshwater microbial communities from meromictic Lake La Cruz, Castile-La Mancha, Spain - LaCruzMarch2015_19m | ecosystem: Environmental > Aquatic > Freshwater > Lake | place: Spain...
TTGACGGTCAGCGTCCCACCGGTTGCCAGCGCCCCGCTGCCGCTCAGTTGCAGTGTCCCGCCGTTGACCGTTGTGCCGCCGCTGTAGGTATTGGCCCCGCTCAGAATCAGTATGCCTCCGCCGGTCTTGGTGAGTTGTCCCGCACCGCCGATAACTGAAGCAATTGTGCCGCCGTTGAGGGATGTGTCAACAAAACCGCCGCTGGCAGTTATCGTACCTTTGCGCGAGGCATCCAGTGTTATCCCTGCTGCGCCGAACTGCAGCGTGCCGCCGTTGAAATTCAGCGTGCCCGCGGTGGTGCCAAGGCTTGTGTCTGTGCTGATATTCAAGATACCCGCGTTCAATGTGGTGCAGCCGGTGTATGTGCTGATACCGCTGAGAGTCAGTACGCCCGTGCCAGCCTTGGTCAGGCTGCCGCTGCCACTGATCGTGCCGCCCACGGTGAGGACACCGGTACCGACTGTCACTGTACGTTGCGCGCTACCGAGCGCGACTGAGCCTGCGCCGAGGTTCAGATTCTGTGAGCCACCGAATGCAAAATCCGCGGCCCAGCTCTGCGCGTTGTTGTTCACGGTAATCCCGCCGACGGTGCTGTCAATTGCGCCGCCTGCAATGGTGAACGTGCCTGATCCGAGCGCCCCGTTGTTGTTGATATTCAGCGTCCCGTCGTTCAGCGTGGTCCCGCCGCTGTGGGTATTGTTGCCGCTGAGGGTCGGTATGCCCGTGCCCGCCTTGGTCAGAGCCCCGCTGCCGCCGATCACGGAGTCAATGGTACCGTTGTTGAGCGATGTATCAACATAGCCACCGCTGGTGGTCACTGCAGCCGCGCGCGTGGCGCTTAGTGTTATACCGGCATTGCCGAACTGCAACGTTCCACCGTTGAATGTCACTGTGCCGGCAGTGGCGCCGAGGCTGGTCTCCTCGCCGATATTCAAGATGCCTGCATTCAAGGTGGTCCCACCGCTGTAGCTGTTGTTGCCGGACAATGTCAGGATGCCGCTGTCGGTCTTGGTGATGCCTTTGGAACCACTACTTTCGGTGATCGTTCCGCTGACCGTGAACCCGCTGGCGGCAATGACCGAAATAGTCGCGTCATCGTTCAGTCCCATGCCTGTGTCGATCATGTGCGTGTTGCCCAGGACACTGATGGCTGCCCCGGCACCGCCGGTCACAGTGCCGAGCGAGAAGGAACCTGCTCCCGTAATCGTGGTGGCAGTGCCGGAGTTGAATACCATGCTTGCTACGTTAGCAGTGCCTGAGTTGAGGGTCACCGTGGGATAAGAAGAGGCGTTGCCAAAGGTGACTGGTGCCATCTCACCGGGGACGCCAAGATCCCAATCTGCGGCCGTATCCCAATTATGATCGGTGTTTCCGATCCAGCCCCTGGCGTTTGTCTTCAGGTCGATGGTGAGAGTCACCCAGTTGCCGCTGATTCCGAAGGTGTACGTATGCGTAGTGTCTCCATTGCTTACCCCGAGACTCATCGTGCCGCCAGTACCGGCAAGAGCGCCGTATTGAATAAGATTGTAGGTGCCCGAACCGGTCGGGCTGAAGAGAGTTGTAGTGCCTTCCTGATAGACATTGACAAAGGTTTTTGAACCTTCTGTGCCATCGAGAATGAGGTCGTTCGCAACGACAATCTTGTCGTTGTCCGAGTCGGTAAACTCGAAATCAAGTATGCTGCCTGACGTAAGGGTGAGGCTGCCCACATTCTCGGCACCAACGCTCTTACCGGGGGCAAAGTGACCGTTGGCATTGATGGTAGCGCCCCCGCTGATCGTGCCGATGCCGCCCAGGTAAGCGCCGCTGCTAACAGTCACGCCGCCGGCGTAGCCGCCACTGGCGGTACTATTGATATTGAGCCTGCCGTTGCTGACCGTGGTCAAGCCGATGTAGCTGTTGGCGCCCGAGAGCGTCAACATGCCGGTGCCGGACTTAGTCAAGCCGCCGGCGCCCCCGATCGCGGAGGCGATAGAACCGTCATTGAGCGATGTGTCAACGTAGCCGCCGCTGGCTGTTATCGCGGCCGCTCGCGAGACATCCAGCGTTATCCCGACGGCGCCGAACTGCAACGTTCCACCGTTGAATGTCAATGTGCCGGCAGTCGCGCCAAGACTCGTCTCTGCACCGATATTCAAGATTCCGCCGCTGATCGTTGTTCCACCGGTGTGCGAATTGAGTCCACTGAGCGTCAGAACACCCGCGCCGGCCTTGGTCAGGCTACCGCCGCCGGTCAAATTAGCCGTTACGGTGCCGGACTGGCCATCATACATGATAGAGCTGTTGATGGTGCCGTTCTGCACCGTGCCGCTTTGCACCGACAAACCGCCCGCCGTGAGGGATTGCGAGTTGCTTCCACCGAGATCGAGAATGCCAGTCCCGGAGACGGTAATCGTGCCGATCGTAGCCAGGCGATCAATACCGCTCAATGTCAACGTGCCGCCGCTGATCGTCGTTCCGCCGGTGTAGATGTTGGCGCCGACGAGGGTCAGCGCGCCGGTGCTGGATTTGGTCAGACTGCCGCCGCCACTGATGATACCGTTGAAACTCGTACCGACCGCCTGGTTCACTGTTAGAGCACCCGTCCCGAGTGTGATACTCCCTCCGCTGCTGCCGGCCAACGCTCCGATAGTCTGGGCAAGTCCATTCAGATCAAATGTGGCCGTGCTGGCATTCATCGTCAACGTACCAGTACTAGGCAATTGCCCACTGCCACTTAGCTGCAAGATCCCACCGCTGATTGTCGTACCACCGGTGTAGGTATTGACTCCAGTGAGTATCAGGGTGCCCGGACTGGTCTTCTCGAGACCGCTTCCGGCGGTGCTGCTGATCACTCTTCCGCTGTCTACAGTAAGCGTGCCACCAGAATCAACCTGCCACTGCAATGTACCCCCATTGTTCCCCACTAGCTGGATATGGCAGGCAATCGTATTCGCGCCAGCGACATTGTTCCATACGCCGAGCACACCCGTGCCATCGTCTCCACAGAGTTTTAGATAGTTTCCTGAAAGTTGCGAGCCAATGATCCAGCCACTGCTTGCGAACCTAATGCCAGCAATCGAATAGCCGTTGGCAGTATTATTAACCCGCGGCTGACGAGTAATTGCTGTGCTGAACACGGCTCTCTCGCCAGTGCTGTCAGGCACGCGTCCTGCAGCGAGGCTTTGCCAGTTGCCTGTATTGCTCCAATCGGTGCTGGTCGTCCCACCATTCCAGGTCCTATCCGTAGCCGCCAGCGCCATGTCAGCCGACGCCACCAGCATCATCACCGCACAAATCAACCTCAGGGTCTTCGATTTCATATCGGTCCTCCCGGGCGTAAACAACAACCATTTCAAGGATACGATCACATTGACCGGCACCATCAGCCAGAAGACAGATGACAGAATAGGCCTTCGGTAACTGCCTTCTGCCTTCCTCCCAAACAACTTCCCTACTCCAATTGTCTACCATCATGATATTCGATACTCCGGCTTTCGTCTATGTGCGGTTGCTGCTTCTCTTTTTGCATTTTCTGACCTATGATGACACAGGAAGGCTTGATTGTATGGCGGTGAAACAGAGAAAGACGGCACGCCGCAAGCGGCGGCCCTACAAAGGGGAAATGGGGACAGTCACGTAGTCGCCTTCGAGAACCTGCGCGGCGACTGAGCGCCGCGGCTACAGCAGACCAGACGGTTGCGCGGAATAGCTTTGTAGCCACGCCGCCATGGCTCGCCATAGCCCTCTTGGGCGACGGCGGCTCTGCCGGCGTGTTCGAAAAGGGAGAGAAGAGACAGATGCCGTCTATTGCCATCCCGGGGCGGCGATTAAGCGAGTCGACTAAGCGTCACTGGCGTCACATAGGGCCGCCAAGGCTGAAGCGGTTTAGACTGAAGGCTGAAGGGAAGAGGCTTCCGCACTTTCTCCCTACACTTAATCCCCACACTTAGTCGGTTGACATTAGACGTTACTATTTGTCGTCACCCTGCCCGCGCGGACCTGTCTCGGCGTAGCCTTTAGGCGAAGACGGACGCGTAAAGACCTTCTTCGTCCCGCAGTAGCGTGACTACGCGGGTCAGGCCGCGTCCCTCCGAGATTCTGCGGTTCGATATTTGCGTTGAGTGTTGAATGTTTCCTCTTCTTCTGCCACGCATTTGCGTTTGTTCAGCGCTTGATATCCTTATCTGATTCTGGGATACTGATCGCATGAGAGGTCTATCACATATCATAACATCATCCTCAGGGATTCTCGGGGGAACACCGGTATTTGCCGGCACTCGAGTGCCGGTGCAGACCTTGTTGGATTGCCTGGAAGCGGGCGACTCAATTGATCTTTTCCTATACGATTTTCCCACGGTGACGAGAGAGCAAGTTGTCGCCGTGCTGGAATCGGCCAAGCAGGAAATGCTGGAGGCGGTTCCTGCATGAGGATCATTCTGGATGAGTGTCTTCCACGTCGATTGGTGAGAGAGCTTCCAGACCATGCGGTAACCACAGTCCCCAGGCAGGGCTGGGCGGGTGTCACCAATGGCGATCTGCTTGACCGAATCGAGACGGAATTCGATGTCTTCATTACCATGGACTCCAACATTGTCCACCAGCAGAACCTGGACGGACTCAAGATTTGCCTGATCATTCTTCATGGTCCGAACAGTCGTTACGAGACCCTGCAACCGCTTCTGCCAAGAATGAGAGAAGCGATCGCCAAGTCGACACCCGGCTCCGTATTTCATATTGTCGACTGAATTCACCACGCCTGCCCGCCATCGCTCGCCAACCTGCCACCCGACTCGTTTGACCTCATCCTTCCCGCGCGGACGCGCGGAAGCGCGTCCCTCCGAGATTCTGCAGGGGAAATGGGGACAGTCACATGGTCGCCTTCGAGAACCTGCGCGGCGACTGAGCGCCGCGGCTACAGCAGACCAGACGGTTGCGCAGAATGGCTTTGTAGCCACAGGGGAAATGGAGGAAATGGGGACAGTCACATGGTCGCCTTCGAGAACCTGCGCGGCGACTGAGCGCCGCGGCTACAGCAGACCGGACGGTTACGCGAAATGGCTTTGTAGCCACGCCGCCATGGCTCGCCATAGCCCTCTTGGGCGACGGCGGCTCTGTCGGCGTGTTCGAGAAGGGAGAAAAGAGACAGACGCCGTTGATTTCCTTCCAGGGGCGGCGATTAAGCGAGTCGACTAAGCGTCACTGGCGTCACATAGGGCCGCCAAGGCTGAAGCGGTTTAGACTGAAGGCTGAAGGGAAGAGGCTTCCGCACTTTCTCCCTACACTTCGTCCCCACACTTCGTCGGTTACGCTTAGGAGCCGGTAACAAATAGCCTTTACATCAAGTGGTGATGCTACAGCCGCTAGCACACGCCCCGACAGAGCCGCCGTCGCCCAAAGGGCTATGGCGGCCATGGCGGGGCGGCTACAGGAATCGAGCTTTCCGCTGTAGCCACGGCACTCTGTTGCCGTGTCCGGATGAGTCTTGTTGTAAAGGTTAATAATTAGCGGTGCCTTTGTCGTTCTTCACTTAGTCGGTTGACTATTATCCTGCCATTAGGGCTGCTCAATGCGAATCCCAAATCGTCCTCGTCCTCGAAACTTTCAAGATGGGCGAAGTTCGAGGACGACGACGAGGACGCTTACGACATGCGCGATCCGTTATGCATCGTATCGGGGCAAGTTCGATATTCTGCTGTTCTGCGTTGAACGCCCGCCTGCCCCCCGACCGAGAGTCGGGCGGGGCGGGCAGGTTGAACGGTTGTTGAGTGTTTTTTCTCTTCCCCTCTGTAACCCTTCCCCTCTGCAACCCTGCAACCTTTCCCCTCTGCAACTCTCTTCTACTGGAACATATACGTCGTGCCCTTGGGCGGGATTAGCGCGGCATCGTTGCTGTTCCCCGTATCTCCGGGATAGTTGGCCTGGTAGGTGATCGTCCATATCCCGTTCGGAAGGGTCACATCTGCGCCCTCTCCATATCCGGCGAAGCTGCCGCTCACTGTCCCGCTACCAGTGTTGTGGATCAACCACAGGATCCCGCCCGTTGAAGCGGAGTCAAATCCGCTCGTGATCAGCGTCAGTGTTCCACCACCCGGTGTCACTCCATTCGCGACGATCAAATCATGTGACGAACTGCCTGCAACGCGCATGACACAGTGCGAGCCCGACGCGAACGACAGAGAACCGCCGATCGTCAATGTCACAGGTGAGCCCGCCGCGCCCGGTGCAAGAGTACCGCCATTACTGACCGTTACCCCGCCTGCAAGCGTTCCATTGCCGCCCAGGGTGGCGCTGCTGCCTACGGTCACATTGCCCGAGCCGGTCGCCGACCCGCTGTTCGCCAGCAGTGTGCCACCGCTGATCGTTGTCCCGCCGCTATAGGTATTCGCGCCCGTCAGGGTCAGCATACCTGCTGTGGTCTTAGCGAGACTGCCTGCGCCGCCGATGACACCGGCGAAGCTGCCCTGCTCGATCGCGAGATTGCCTGCGTTTGAACTGTGGTAGTTCAGGCTAATGCTGTCCGCCACATCGCCGCTGAGGCTCTGGATTGTGACGTTCGGCTGGCTGGCCACACTGTCATTCACCAGGCTAAGCGAGACAGCGCCGCCACCCACGAGCGAAGCCGAGGCATACGTGCCGCCATTGAGTATGACGTTTCCGGCGAAAGATCCCTGCGCGGCCAGGAGTGCGTCAAGACTTGCAAAGGCGTTCACGCCAACATAGGCAGTCTGAGTGCCAGCTTCTTCAAGGTCGCCGTCAACTGTAGCCGCGGAAGTCCATCCGTCATTGACATAGAGACTGCCAGTCGGCGTACCGCCTGCGACCAATACTACGTCGTTCCCGGTCCCGCCGTCGTAGTAGACCGTCAGTATCTTCCCATCCACGGTAATGGTTGCACCATTCGCGAGGCTGGCGAATGTTCCGGTGACCGGATCAGCCCCGTCGTTATTGATGATCGTAAACACCTGACCGAATGTCGGGGCAAAGCTGCCGGATGTGCCTGTGTAGTTCACGCTGAGCGTACCGCCGAGGGAGACCGTGCCGCTGACATTGACCTGATCGTAGTCAGTTCCCGCGATACTGCCGCTATTAGCAATTTCGAGGCTGAGAGTGCCATTAACGGTGAGACTTCCGGTGCTGATGATGCCGGGGCTGTTGCCGGGTGAAAGAGTGCCGTCACCATTGATTGTTACGGCGCCTGACACGGTGCCGCTTCCACCAAGTGTCGCATTTCCAACCACCATGCTGCCCGCCACACCAACACCGCTGGCGTTGTTGACCAGCAGTTTGCCTGCGCTTACCGTGGTCAATCCGCTATAGGTGTTGTTTCCCGTGAGCACCCAGGTGCCGACCCCTGATTTCGCGACCGAGGTTATCGAGCCGGAACCGCCATCCCCGATTGTGAGATTCAACATATTGTTGCCGGTTAATGTACCGGTAAGGGTAAGGGTGCGGGCTCCGGTGCCGCTCTGCACAACCAGGCTTCCAGAGGTCCCAAGGTTCAGCGTGCCGGAGCCGGAGGACTCCAGTGTGCCGCCATTCGTGCCCAATGTGAAAGCCCGGTTGCTGGTCTGTGTCGCACCGGTGTATCGCAGCGTGCCGCCGCTGAGCACCAGACTCGTCGCCAGGCTGCTGGAGTTGCCGATGCCGCTCGTTGCCCCACCGTCGGTCAATGACCCGACACTGAGAATGCCGCCACTGACTGTGGTCGCGCCATTGTAGGTGTTCGGGCCGCTGAGCACCTGCATGCTTAGGGTGCCGGTCTTGGCGAAACCGCCGCTGCCGCTGATCGTACCGCTGAAAGTGGCGCTACCACTGAAAGTGCCGCCGCCAACGGTCAACGTGTTGCTATTGAGATTCACAGGTCCAGAGCCAGTCAAGGCACCAATGGTTTCGTTGTTCCCGCCTTTGCTTATGTTTAGAGTACCTTCAACATTCACGGTCGATGAGTCGGGAATGAAACTGACGCTTGTCCCACCACCGTTGCCCAGACTCAATATGGCACCGGAGTTGATGATCACATTTCCCGTGAAGGTATTAGCTGTTGTCGCAAAACCAAGAGCCCATCCACTGCTAGTAGAGATCGTCACAGTGCCAGAGCCGTCAATGCCGCCGGTGAAGTAGTTGTTGAGGCCGTTCAACGTGACGTCGCGGCCTAACGTAATCCCTCCAGTAAACTCATTTAGATTCTGCAGGGCCACGGACACCACGTTAAGGGTCACCGTGCCCGTGCCTTGGTTGGCCACAGTAATGTGGCGACTGTAGCTACCAATGTTATCAGTCAGCGTAATCGCATTCGCCCCGGAATGAGCATCACCGAGCGTGATTGTGCCCGACGAGCCCAACGCATTCGCATTTCCAAGGATAACCGTGCCCGCGCTGATGGTGGTGCCGCCGGTGTAACTGCTATTGCCGTTGAGGGTGAGCTGGCCGGAGCCAACCTTGGTCAGGCTGCCGTTACCACTGATGGCGCCGCCCAACGTCAGGTTGTTGCTCATCGTGTCCACCACCGCCGCAGCGCCCAACGAAATCGTGCTGTTGCCGAGCGATACACTGCTGGCAGCCTGCAACGTGCCGCCAGCAAAGGTGATCGTCGAGCTTGCCGCGCCGAGTGCCTGATCGTTGCGCACCGCCAACCAGCCTCCGCTCAACGTCGTGCCGCCGCTGTAATCGTTCGCATGGGTTATAGTGAGGGTGCCAGAGCCGGCTTTGGCGAGCAAGCCGCTGCCGGTGATGAGGCCACTAAGTGTCCCGGCGTTTCCGCCAGTCACGTCAATCGTGCCGGCAGCGGCGAGATTGACGTTGTTGTTGAAGGTGAGATTGTTGGCACCAAACTGGAACGCGCCCCCGCTGAAAGTAATGACCGAACTGCTGCTCAAAGAGCCACCCGTGCCAATGGACAGCGTACCGGCATTGATCGTTGTCAAGCCGGTGAAGGTGTTCACGCCTGTGAGGGTGAGCATTCCGCTGCCGGTCTTGGTGACACCGCCATTGGTGCCGCTGCCGAAGCCGGTCGCCAAGGTCACGCTGTTCCCGCCGGTGACATCAAGCGTCGCCGTCTTGCCGCTGACCATCAGTAACCGGGCTGAAATGTCCTGCGTGTTACTGCCGTTCCACTGCAACGTGCCGCCGTTCATCGAGATGCTGCCGGTGGTCCCAAATGAGCCGGTACCGAACGAGAGCACGCCGACGCTCAACGTCGTGCCGCCCGTGTAGCTGTTGTTGCCGGTGAGGGTGAGGGAACCTACGCCGCTCATGGTGATGCCCTTGGCGCCGTTGGAACCGTCTGTGATCGTGCCGCTGATAGTCAGCCCGCCGTCGGCCTGGATGCCCGTGTTGTCCGCCAGGACCACATTAACGCTGCTGCCGATGGCGTGCAGGGTACCGGAGTTAGCAACGACATTGGCGCCGGAACCGCCTCCGTCAAACGTCATTGTGCCAGGTCCGGAAATCGTTGTGCTGACGCCAGCGCGGAAGGTACCGGATGCGAACGTGGGGGTTTGGCTGTTGAGAAGTACCACGCCGCTGGACGAAGTCGTGCCAAAGTTGACCGTCAACATGCCGCTGCCGGGCACGATACTAGGACTCCAGTTGGCGCCGGTATTCCAATTGTTATCGTTATTGCCGATCCATTCGTTAGCCGCCGAAAGGTCGCCGATGGTCAAAGTGATGAACCCGTTGTCACCAGTGTTGCCGAAGGTGTACGTATAATTGGCATTGTACGGATTACCGACCGTCAGAGTTCCAGTCGCGGTGAAGGTTCCGCTATAGGAAATCAAGTTGTAGGTACCCACCGTCGGTTGCCACGAAGTGCCACTTATGTTGAAGAGGTTTAACGTACCGCCATTGATGATGAGACCATCGGTGTTAAGCACTTTGATCTGGTCATAGCTTGTGCCGCCCTCATCAAACTCGAGGTCGAGAATGGTGGAGCTGAGGGTCAGGCTGCCGGTGTTCAAGCTGCCAATGCCGTTGCCCGGGGCGATGTGGCCTGTGCCGGTCACAAGGCCGCTGATGGTGCCCGTGCCGCCGAGCGTGGCGCCGCTGCCAACCGTGACGCCGCCGGAGTATCCCGTGGCGCTGGTGCCGTTGATCTTCAACGTGCCTGCGCTGACCGTGGTGAGGCCCGTGTAGGCGTTGTTACCGCTGAGCACCAGCACGCCCGCGCCAGCCATTGTCAGCGCACCACTGGTGGTGCCGAAGTTGCCGCTCAGGGTGGCGGTGTTGCCGCTGGTCACGTCAATCGTGCTGGTCTTGCCTACCGTGATCGTGGCGGCGTTGGCCAACGTCAAGCTGTTGGCGGCAACCTGGAATGCGCCACCGTCGAGGACGAGCGCGCCGCTGCCAATCGAGCCGCTGCCGCTGATTGAAAGCGTACCGCCGCTGATCGTGGTAGCGCCGGTGTAGGCGTTTGCGCCGGTCAGGATCAGCGTACCCGCCCCATACTTGGTCAGGGAGCCGCTCGTGCCGGGCGCCGCTTTTGAAATCGTCAGTGTGCTGTTGGCCGCCGTCACTTCAATGCCGCTTCCGGTCGCAGTCCCAAGATTCCACGGGCGGTCAATGATTGTGCTCTGACTGCTGCCGCTGTACTGCAACACGCCACCGCCGAGCGTCAACGTCCCGGTGGTGGTAGTGACGTTGCCCAGATTGCCGTTACTACCAGCCGTGAGGTTGCCGGTCACGCTGAGTGTGCCGCCGTTGATTGTGGTGACGCCGCTGTAGCTGTTATTGCCCGTTAGGAACTGCGTGCTTAAGGTGCCGGTCTTGGCGAAACCGCCGGAGCCGCTGATGACGCCACTGAAAGTGGCACTACCGGTGAAAGTGCCGCCGCCGACGGTCAACGTGTCGGAAGCAGCGATGGACACACTACCGTTACCGGTCAGGGCACCAATGGTTTCGTTGTTCCCACCTTTGCCGATATACAAAGTGCCGTTAACGTTCACGGTCGATGCGTCGGGAATCAAACTGACGGCCCCACCGTTCACATTCAAAATACCGTTGATATTCAAGTTGCCAAAGCTATTAGGGATGCTGCCACTGAATGTGGCTACCCACCCGCCGCCAGAAGCAATCGTCAAATCGCCCGTCCCGGAAATGCCGCCGTTTAAGTCGCTGCTCGCATTCCACGGAATGAAGGTAGCGCTGCGGCTCAACGTGATCGCGCCAGTGATATGGCCGCTGCCGACATTGTAGAGGGTCACAGTCCCCGTACCCTGGTTGGCCACGGTGATAGGGTTACTGATGCTGGCTTGGACATTCAGCATAATTGTATTCCCACCGGAATTGGCGTCGCCCAGAGTAATTGTGCCCGTGTTGAACGCACTGCCATTCCCGACGATCACCGTGCCCGCGCTGATGGTGGTGCCGCCGGTGTAGGTGTTGGAGCTGTT
>Ga0247842_10007871_pt1 | contig 11368 bp, 10 predicted proteins | sample LaCruzMarch2015__3_FD_192411 | JGI IMG/M metagenome (GOLD analysis project Ga0247842, IMG submission 192411) | Freshwater microbial communities from meromictic Lake La Cruz, Castile-La Mancha, Spain - LaCruzMarch2015_19m | ecosystem: Environmental > Aquatic > Freshwater > Lake | place: Spain...
TAAGCCCGCACGGTCGTACTGCTCGTCGGCGTTCAAGTGCCCGAGGATACGACCACGTGCGGCAGCCATGCCTTTGTTTAGGGCATCGTACATTCCTTTGTCTGGCCCTGGAATGAGGCGAATATCTTTCTGCTGGTTGAGATAGTCCAGAGTTCCATCCGTACTGCCCCCGTCCACCACGATGAGTTCGTAGTTTCGACCTTTGAGGGCGTGGCGAACGGACAGGACACAAAGCTCGATCCAACGGATCGAGTTAAAAACCGGGGTGACGATGGAAATTTCCATCCGAGGTCAATGGGAACTGATGCCCTGTTGCGCTGCCATTCCTGCAAAGAGGCCTTTTTTGGCCAGCAGGCTGGAAAAGGTACCCCGTTCGGCGATGTGCCCCCCCTCCAGCACCACAATCTCGTCCATATTGGCTAAGGTGGAGAGGCGGTGCGCGATGCAAACGACGGTGCGTCCCTCCTCCAGTTCGTCGATGGTTTTTTGAACTTCCGTTTCCGAGTCGGCATCTAGGGCGGCTGTCGCTTCGTCGAGGATGAGAATGGGAGCATTCCGAAGAAAGGCTCGAGCCAAGCTGATGCGGGCTTTTTGGCCGCCGGAAAGCATGACCCCGCGCTCCCCAACGCGCGTCTCGTACTGCCTAGGCAGTTGAAGAATAAAATCATGGGCGAAAGCCTTCCGAGCTGCCTCCTCTATTTCGCCGCGGGTAGCCCCCAATCGACCCAGGCCGATGTTCTCCGCAACCGATGCGTCAAAAAGGACTACATCCTGACTGACTAAAGCGATTTGGGAGCGGAGTTCCTGGGATTGGATGGTACTCAGATCCCGACCATCCCAAAGGATTTTGCCTGAGGTAGGGGCGTAAAAACGTGGCAAAAGGTTGATCAAGCTGCTTTTGCCGGAGCCGCTGGCTCCAGCAATACCGAGTTTGAAACCTTGAGGAATTTCCAGGGAAATTCCCTTCAAGACGTGATCGTGACCGTAATCGAGGTAAACCTTTTCGAGGTGTAGACCTTTCGAAAGAGGAAGAAGTGGAGTGGGTTCAGTTGGCTCTTGAACGCTAGGATTCAATGAAAGGAAACTTTCGAGTCGATCGCAACTGACGGTAGCGGAGACAAGATCCACGTGCATCTGGGCAAGACGTTTCACAGGGCTGGGAAGCATGATGAGGCCTGTAAGAAAGCCTACGAAATCTGAGACCGACTGATTCGTCGCGAAAACCAGAATAATAAATACTCCCAGTCCAAGTGTGCTGATGACCTCGATTACTGGATTGACCAGTTTCCCTGCTTGGGTTTTTTTGACCTCGAGATTGACCAGCTTCAGGCTTTCGTCTCGGTAACGGTCGAGCTGAAACTTTTCCAGTCCGTAGGCTTTGATCAGGCGGATGCCGGAAAGAGCTTCGATCAAGCCACTACCTTGGCTGATGCCGACGGAAATAGATTTGCGGGCAATTTGCTTTAATCGATTTCCGACGATGAGGATGGGAAGAGTGACTAAGGGGAGAATGACGATTGCGGCTAGAGTTAACTTGGCATCGATCATAACCATGCCAGCCAAAATACTAAGAAGGGTGATGGGCTCCTTGATGAGATCGCTGAAGCCGTTATTCATGGCATCGAAAATACGACGGGTATCGCCAGAGATGTGGGTTGTGAGATCGCCAAGGGTAGACTTATTGAAGTAGTCCAAAGAGAGGGAGTGGAGCTTTTCGAGGACTCGGAGTTGCATGTCCCGAACGACTCGGGTACTGACCCAGGACATACAGTAGGCGCTGAGGTAGCTGGTGCCAGAGCGTAGGAGCATCAGCAGGGGCAAAAACAGGACGGCACCAGCGATTTGCAGTGGAGTGATCGGTTGTCCCGACCGGGGGAGAACTTTTTCCATGATTTCGGCAAATTCGTGAGAAAAACGTGTAGCCAGAGACTGGGGATCGACTTGGCCTATCACGACAGGAGAGGGACTTAATCTTTCAAACAAAGTTTTGGTCGCAAGAACGAAGGCACCATTGCTGACTCCGAAAAAGAGTGCCAAAAGCACTGCCGCCATGAAGCGGGAGCGATAAGGCCAGAGAAAAGGAAGCCCAAAGGCCACAACGCGCCGGAGTTGATTCACAAAGTGCTTTATAGTCGCGTCCAGTGGACTAGTCGAACACCGAGAAGTGCTTTAGATCTTTGACTCGGTCGACTATACGACGGGTTTTTTAGTATAATTTTTCTGCTAAGGCGACGAAAACTTCGGTTAGGCGCATGGGGTAATTAGTAGTGGCTTTCCATTATTGAGCCCGCTGTAAGTAGTTTACTACCAGAGCATGTCTAGTGATAAACGAACCAATCTAATCGCGCAAAAAAGCAATGGACAAATATACATAACAGAGCTATATTTAGTTAATGAAAAAACTAATTGTCGTAAATGCTGTTTTCGCTTTAGTCGGCTTCGTGTCCGCAACTTTTGCTGATCTGACCTTAGAACTTGAAGGGGGACCTGTGGCTGGAAGTGATCCAGACATAATTGAGGTTGCAGCCCCGATTTATACTTTGAATGGCACTGCTAACGCCGCCCTTGATATCTTTACCAGCGATGTTGACGTGGCTCAGTCCCTCACCTTTACCATGGACAACGTGAATAGCGGCAGGGTCAAAACCATAGGTGACGTCCACATCACACAGGCTGGGGTTTGGGATGCTACATTTTTGGCAAACTCGATTTATACCATCTCTTCATTTGATAAGTTAATCGTCGTCTCTTTCAATCACACCCTCGGCAAGGATCCTATGGAGACAATGTTGGTGGATGGAGAGATCTGCGATTCCGGCTCCATCACCTCCAGGGGAAAGATGACTCTTCTTACTGACTATAGCTTCTCGGGTTATATGTATGGCAAAGTGTTTGCGAAAAAGAAGGGCAAGGTGGTTGCAAATTACTTATATGACGACTCTTTCACTCAGGAATTCACAAACATCGTCGTGGAGGATCAAGGTGTGTGGTCTGCTGCCTACAACGTCAAAGAGGTCATCGACAAGAAGGGGAAGCCGACTGGTGCTTTGACTGGCGAGGGAACGATCGTGGTCGGTCCAGAAGATGTTCCCGTAGACACAGTCGCTCAAAAAGTAAGTGGGAGAAAAAAAGGCGGAGTTTATTCTTGGACCACCACCTCGAAAAACAAGGCGGATGTAAAAGTAAAGGTGACGATCAAACATACCGATACCGACGTGGTGGATAATGCTAATTCCGTATCCGCTGCAGCTCAGACCCGAAAATTCTAAAGACTGAATCGGAAGTTTCACGTTCCAGCCCTCATCGTTCTGCTCCTCCTCGGGGTGGCAGGGTGGTGGAGCTTTCCTTTTTTATTTAGGCAGAAGGATGGTGGCGGAGTTCATGCTGAGACTGAAAAACTTGCCAATCCGAGCGAGGGGAACTCTGGCTACGAGGATCAAGCGAAGGGTGATTCCGCAGGAAGCTATGTCTTTCATCGGCAGGGAAAAAAGAACCAGTTTTTTAAGGAGATGGCGGACTATGCCACGCATTATGGGAAAGATGGCCTTCCCCAGCTTCTGGAGTTTTTGAGGGATCCCGATTGGGAGGTGCGTTGTGCCGCGTTGCGCGCTTTGGGTTTGATTGAAGGGGAGAAATCGAAAGAAATTCTCATGGGTTACATCCAGGACGGGGTTTCGGTCGAGGAAGCGGCCCAAGCTGCTTTGGCTTTGGGTGGAATGGAGGATTCAGATGTGACTCGGCTTCTTGTAAAAAAAATTGGGGAAATCAAAAGGGAAGATGTCCAGAGGGCCTTGATGGATGCCTTGACTGGACGTCCCTACGAGCAAACCGCATCTTTTTTTCAGACGTACTTAAATTCCCCAACAGTTTCCGGAGAACAAAAAGGAAGCGCATTATCGGGGTTGGGCTTTCATCAGAGCGCGCCAGTAGAGCTTTTGGCATCATTTGTTTCGAGTCCGGATGAGGATGTCCGAGCGGGAGCCTATGAGGGGCTTGCTGCGAGAAGAGAGGCTCAATATGGGCAGATGCTGTTGGGGCGGTTGTCTTTGGAGCAGGATCCAGCGTTGAGGCAGAAGGTGTACGAGGCGGCCGGAGCACAGCAGGATACCCTGCCTTCTCAATTGGCCAGGGCTTCCCAGCAGGAGCAAGATCCAGAGGCTCGTTTGCGGGCGGAGCGTGCCTGGGGAATGACTGTGGGGCGGACGGATAATCAGGAGGATCGCAGGAGATTTGATACCGAGGCGGTTCCGAGACTGGTTGATGAGGCTCTGAAAAATCCTGATCCGGGGGAGCAACGGGCTGCCTTGCAGGCTTTGGCGATGGCCCGGACTGCGGGTAGTAGGAGTGGGCTTGAAAAAATTGCTCAGGAAACAACTTCCCCCCAGCTCTCAAAATTGGCGGCCGCCATGGCCAATAGCGGGAAAATGAGAGATTTAAAGGGTAAGAAATAAAGAGGTTGATTGAGGTGCATGTTCTCTTCGGCCCAATGACTTGCCCAGTATCCATGTAGGCTGGAGAATGAGTAGATGAAGAGGAGCGCTATCTACTTTGGAGCCGGGTTACTACTTCTTCTTTTGGGACTGGCTGTTTTTCATGTTTGGCAGAAGGAGGAAGGGGCACCCCAATCTGTAGATGAAAAGAATCAGGCCTCGAAGCATGGGACCGCATCGCTTCCCAAGGATCCACCAAAAGATCTGGGGAAGGAGGAGGACAAAGTAGTCCTGCATGCTCCGGATCCGGTCTTAAAAGCGGAACTGCAAACACTCAAAAGCCGATTGGCACAGAAGCCAGACCGAGAAATGGTCCTGCGACTGTTGCGGGAGTTCATGCAAAAAGCTTTTGCCTCAAATCCCGATGCAGCGGCGGCAGTGCTGCTGGAGTTCCTTCGCACAGGGGAGGACCTGTCGACAAGCCTGGGCTTCGTAGTGGGAGAGGCAGGATTGGATGAGTGGCCGACTCTGCGGGCGTTCCTTTTGGATCTGTTGGGGAAGATCGATCCGGAGCTGGCGAGTCGGTATGCGCTGGAGACAGTGATTCCGGCCAAGTCTTCCACGGTGGAGTATGCGGTTTCGCTACAGATTCTGTGGAACTACGGAGGGGCGGAGAAGGCGACGCCGGAATTAACGCAGGCCTGGCTTGGTTTGCTGAGGAAGGTGGACTGGTCGAATCGGCCCGACCCGGCATGGTTGGAGAGCTTGGATTTTGCGAGTCGGATTCCAGAGGTGACGCCGGAATTTCTTAAAGCTTCGACTGAATGGCTGGCTGACCCCGAAAATGTGGTGGAGCGAGTGGGGGCGGTGGATCTGGCTTTGGAGCGGGTGGCGGTGCGGCAGCCGGTGGTAGTCATGGAGGCGTTGATCGCGGACCCGTCTCTATTAGGAAAGGGAAGGGGCGTGTACCAGAGATCGCAGATCTTTGCCCGGGCTAACCTCAACGATGTAGGGCAACAACGTCTTTTGGTTGCCTATGTGAATGGGCTGGATCCTACCAGCCAGGAGGCCGAGTTATTTTTCGATCAATTTCCGTGCCACAATTTTAGTGTGGGGCCAGGGCTATCGGGTCAGCCTCAGCTTCAATCGTCGCGTGATGTCATTGAATCCGATCGTGCGGCCCTAGTCTGGCTGGAAAGTCAGAGCAGCTCCGTCTGGGTCCAAAAACAGCCCGATCGCTGGAGAAACGCCGTGCAGAAACTGAGACAAATCGTTCGGGCTTATTGATTTATAAGCAGAGCCCAAATTTCTCGCTTCTGGCAAGACATGGGCTATGGTAACTAGAATGTTTGTCAGTTTTATAAGATTAACTGGCATTATTCTTGGACTGGGTTGTTGCGCCAGTTGGGCCGTCATTGTGCCCGAAGTTGTGCCTGCTGGGGACGAAACTTACTATCCTTTGTACTACACAGGTGGGATCGAGGTCGACTATCTAGGATCGACGTATTTTGCCTCCGGCGCCGTCGCAGGCCACCCCCGGATGGTGATTGGTTGCGCCCATCTGAATTACGAACCTGGGGTCGGTTGGTTGTCGGCCGGCACGACTCGTTGGTTTCACATGTGGAACCGGGATGGTAAGCCGAAAGATTTGGGAGAAAACGGGTTGACGCTGAGCGGATATTATTATTTTTCGGGATATGGAACTTATGCTGATCAATATGGTTCTAATGACAAAGCCACTCTTTCCAAAGATTACGTGATCCATTACCATGCCGCGTCCAACACTGCCAACGGCTACTTTGCGCCCCTGATGGAAGATAGCAGCTCCTTTTTGCTGGCAAATAGCACTAGGAGAAAACCGATTTGGAAAATGATCTCGGGGTATCCAAGTGATCAGTATAATCCAGGTGACTCAGGGGAATATCGGATGCATGAAACTGTTCCTTTCACCAACAAAGGGAGTGTTCGATTTGGGCCTTACCTTTGGATCTCAGGAGTGACTTCCTATGGTGGAAATAGTGGAGGTCCCTTGTGGGGGTGGATCAACGGTGTGTGGGCTCACTCGGGGGTGCTTGTCTCCAGTGATGATACGACCTTCGCTGGGTATGTCGCCAACCACGCGGCGGGGAGGGAGTTGATTTTTTCCGCCTTGCGCAACCAGTTTCCGGATTCTCCGGTTTGGAAAAATGAAGTCCCGGTGAATGCCATTGGGGCCATCCCCGACGGGGCGACCCTGACAAAAACCTTCGTTGTGACCAAAATGCTGGGAACAATCAAGGACGTGACGCTAGATCTCGATATTCGCCATCCCCGCAGGGGAGATTTGATCATCACCCTCACTTCTCCTAAAAATAAGGCGATAACTATTTTCAAATCCGTGGCCTTCAGAAATGCCAGCCCGGCGAACCTGATCACCACTAAGGAAGTGTTAGGTTTTTCTGGGCAGCTGCCTAATGGGATTTGGAAATTAAGTATTAAGGATGCTTACAGAACTCGAACGGGTAGTTTAAATGCAGCTTCTCTCCACCTGACAACCCAGTAAATCTGAGGGGGTGAGCTATTGGCTCTCACGCTCCGCTTTTTCCACCGCCCGACTCAAGGAATTGAAATCGTTTTCGGGCACATCTTGCAGGTAGGCAAACAGATATTCTCGGGCTTCAGTCGTGAGGGGGTGAGAGTGATCCAAAGCAAGGCGATAGAGGGGGCGGAGGCGGACATTGTCGGGTCGCCGAAGGACGTCTCGCATCAGTTCATCGCGGACATCTTCGGGTTGAGAGCGGTCGAGAAGCAGGGGTAGCATCCGCCAATACTCCTCGTCGGGGCAGTAGTTTCCGGCGATTTGAACGAGGAAGGATTTGTCGTCCGCCGGGGTGGTGGGCAGGAGGGAGAGAAGGCGGGTGGTAGTTTCGCCAACGGTGAGATCGGCGGAAAGAACATCGCCGATGGGATCGGCAGTTTCTGCGGTCTCAGCCGAGGATGGCCGATTCGTGTCGGTAGATTCAGGCAGGGATGGGAAACTGGGTTCTGGAGGCGATTTTTCAGAAGCGGGGGTGGGGTTGGCCTCTGTTGCGGGCGACACGGGAGGGCGACAGGAAGTGAGGCACAGGAAAAGAAGGCAGTGAAAAAAAAGAGCAAAACAACGAAAGAGAGTGGGCACGAACTTCATCCAACGGCAAAAATACCAGCCGGCAAACAAAATTGGGGAAAACAAAGGATTTTCATTTTCGATCAGATTTTAGTCCGGGTGAGTTAGGTAGTGTTGCACCGCTTGCGGATAGGATGCTTCGTCCGTCTCCGGGAAATAGGCGGCCAGAACGGACTGGGCCGTGGCACGGATCGATTCATCGGGGTGTTTTAAAAGAGTCAGGCAGATGGGGAGGCGGACGGGGTCGGGCAAACCAACGACGCCGGCTGCGAGGACTTGAGCCTGATCGGTCGGCAGGGCGGGATCCCAGACGAGGGGAAGCATGAGCTGCTGGAACTCTTGAGGGCCGCAAACAAAGGACGCACTGGCGTAGGCGAGGCGACGGTGATCGGGAGGAAGGGTTTTGGCAAGATTCATTAAGGTGGCTACTTTTTGATAACTGGAGACCGGACTACGAATGATGGACTGGATCTGGAGAGCGGTTGGATCCAGAGGGATGCTTTTCTCATCCCTACGAATCTTGGCTTTAGGAAACACGGCTTCCACGAGCCCTCGGGAAGAAGAAAGATCAATCTCAGTAGAGGGGCTGGATTCAGCCGTGTCAGGGTTAAGTGAACTTAGCGGATCCTTTTCTTTTGGCCCTTTAGGGACAGAAGGGGGATCGAGCCGAAAAGTAAAGGCATGGATCATCATTCCCAGAACGAGCCCGGTGAGGAGGGCAATAGCAGCGACAGGTCCGTATTTTTTAAATAAACTAATTTCGCTCATAAATTGACAATTAATAAAGAGAGGCGTATTATAATCTATGATTGTAAAAACAATTAATAAAGTTCTGATTTTATGTTTGTTGAGCATATCGGCAGGTTATGCGCAACTCGATGGCACAATCTGGGAGGCAGAGGTAGAGATCAATAACCTAAGCCTACAATCGGTGCTGAATGATCAATTACAGAAAGGACCGAACCTTAAGAAGGCAACCGTCAAACTTCCCATTGAAATATGGTTCTGGGATGAAAACCACTGCGGGATTGTCTTTCCACAAGAGAAGTGGAACCGCCGCAGAATACAAGAATGGGGCTATGGATCTCCAGGAGATCCCGGTTATTCATACTATCTTTATATGACCCCAAAGTATCAAGGGGGTGGGAGTGAGGCTCCATCATCTGAAAATGAACTTGGAGAGGAGGAAACCGTAAGTTTATATACTTATAATCCGGCAAGAAAAAGCGGGGCCCTTTCGCAGAAAACATTTTTTAAAAAGACAACTAGCAACCATAGAATCGGCTCATACTGGCGTCTGAATGCGGTGTTTAAAATCAACGGAAACAAGCTTGTGGTGTCTTCAGCTTCCTTTGTGCTTGCTCCCAATCCCTTGGGACCTGATGCCTATAAGTTCTTAGCGCCCCTTCCTACTTTAGGAAAGAACACCGTCTTTCTAAAAACGAGCAGACAACCGAGTATTGAGAAAAACGTAAAAGCAGCTTTCAAGACCGTCACGGAAAGTAGTTACGATTAGCAATAAGTCGTGAAGTTAAACAACCGCCTCCGTCCTGTTCGGATTGGGCTGGCCGTTTATGCATTGGGTTTGGCCGCCAGTTCGCTTCATGCTCAGTTAGCCGACACAATCTGGGAGGGGACTCAGTGGATCAGCTCGATCAACATGGTTAATCTCAAGCCTGATGGATCGGCCAGCTTTCCCTCTTTGCTTGGCGCACGCATTAATCTTCCGTTGGAAATCTGGTTTTGGGACAACACCCATTTCGGCATCGTCTTTCGTAATGATCGGTGGGGGTTTGAGGGTCGGCCCAAAGGACATTATGCCGGCCACGGTGAGGAGTTTAAAACCTACACGTATCGCCTGAAAGGTATGGCCGGAACTTTCTCGGCTCGGGAATATGATGATTATTTTGGCTTGGAAAGCTATGCAGGTCGGTTGGTTCTGCAGGGCAAGAAGCTAATCACGGATCGTGTGACCTATGCAGCACCCAACTCGCGTTATTTGAATGGCAGCGCAAAACTCGCAAATTATCCGTGCAAGCAGATCGGGAAACTACCGGTTTTTGACAAGACGGTCTGGACCAAGACAAACCGGAAGCCTAGCCTTGCAAAAGACGAGCCGGGGTACCTGACGGATCCTTTATAGTTAGTGTTGTTGCGTCGAGAAAGGCTTCCCAAGCTTTCGCGGATAGTTGATCTTAGTTGTCTCTCTGATCTGGGGCATGGGTGTAACCACGCCCAGTATAATAGCTAGTGATCCACTCTTGGGCATCTGCCAGATTCGCGACGTTCTGAAGATTGAGTAGGCGGGTGAGTTCAGTGCGAAGGAGTCCATTGAGTGTCCACTCCTTTAGCCAGCGGTCGTTCTCATGAGCCCCACCGTCGAGACGGCCCAGCTTGTTCGTATCGGACGGCTGGTCAATTAAAACGGAATCCCTTGGAGGTGTAGTAGGTCTGGAGGGCGGCTTTGGCCTGGTCGTCGTCCGCAGGATTCTGCGTGTTGACGTGCTGCGTGGCAGGTAGATCGAGCACGCCGATTGCGGAGTATTCCTTGAAGTTGAGATCGGAATCCTTAGGCACCCCTACTCCGCGGGTCTGGATGATGGCCGGCAGGAGCACCGACTGGCCAGCTATGGTGTAGCTTTTGAGCTGGCCCGTAGACCAAGAGAAGTGGCGACCGGTGGGTAGGGAGTCCCAGTAGGAAACAAGGATTTTTTTGGATCCCTGATTCAGAGTCGCGCAGGTTGAGACCACGTCGTCGTCGTCGATCAGGGTGTAGGCCTTATTTCTCCCATTCAGTTGCCAGGTGCGGAAACTGCGAGTGCTGGTGGTGCCGTTGAATTCTACCAGTGTGAGATACTTGGCCTGGCTCCGCGTAGAGGTGGCTTGTCCGTCGACGATCCGGGTTTCTGAGAAGGTCTGGGCATAAACGGCGTAATGGAACGAATCCTGTGCCTTTAAATGACTCGCAGCAGGAAAGACCAAGAGAATAAAAGCAAAGCACAGGAACCAAAAACCACGATTCATTTGTATACACTAATCTAACAGAAACACATTGCAAGGCCGACGGCTATGCTGCTTGCAAGCGAGAAGTCAGTAGTTCCCGCTTAAAAAGCGTTGGACGGCTTGGGGGTAGTTGTTGGTAGGTTCGTCGGGGAAGTAAGCCCAGAGGACGCTTTCGGCCATGGCACGGGTGTCTTCGTCGGAATGTTTCAAAAGTGCTAGGAGGGCGGGGAACTTGAAGGGGTCGGGCTGGGTGACGACTCCTGCGGCTAGGACGCGGGTAACGGATGCCGGTGTATTGGAATTCCAGATCATGGGGTAGAGCTGTTGCTGAAAGACGGCTGTAGGAGCCGAAGAGGAGGCGGAGGCGTAGACGCGGGCCTGGTCATCGCCGGTGAGACTGTTGGCTAGGAGGAGCAGTCGGCGGGTTTTATCCTCGGGTGAAGAAGATTGCTTATAAATGTCCCGCATCTGTTTTTCCCAAGGGGCGAGAGTTCGTGGAGGTTGGTTCTTTTGCGGCTTACGGTTGGCTGAGATGAGTTGTCGAATGAGTTCTTCCTGAGAGGGGAGAGGAGTGGAGATAATGGGGTCATCGATCTTTGAGCTAGGATCTGTTGAATGAGAAAGGGTGACGCGATTTGTCCCTTTTGGGGTATTTTCTTGATTGGCAGTCGTGATTCGGAAGTTGAAAGCGTAAAGACCCAAAAAAACCAAAGCGGTGAAAATCAGCCCAGCAATCGAAAACTCGATCAAGTGGCTGACCCAAGATTGCGGTTTATTCACTTGTAATGAC
>Ga0247842_10007874_pt1 | contig 11366 bp, 15 predicted proteins | sample LaCruzMarch2015__3_FD_192411 | JGI IMG/M metagenome (GOLD analysis project Ga0247842, IMG submission 192411) | Freshwater microbial communities from meromictic Lake La Cruz, Castile-La Mancha, Spain - LaCruzMarch2015_19m | ecosystem: Environmental > Aquatic > Freshwater > Lake | place: Spain...
TGCAAGCGGGCTTTAGGCAGGCTTAAAGAGATAAGTGAGACGAGGACTGGAAAATCCAAATGTCAACGTTGACGTTTTGTCCTTCTTGATCTTGCTTATGTGAATCGGGTCAGGTCTTGATCGAAGCAGCCCTAATCATGAGTTAAGGTGCTTGAGGGGTAGCGAAACCGAGAAGATTTTTGGCAAGTTTTTCAGCTCTTATTGAGCAAGTCTCCTGCTTGCACGCTTCGAATTTTTGCATTTATGTCTCGTTCCGAATATTCTGGAAATGCAAAAATGAGATATTTTAATTAGCCTTCTGAGGGAAGTTTAAGACGATATTATTAATATTTAATTAAAAATGGAGGAATTATTTTTTATACACAAGCCTTAGAACCATCCACTTCAATATCCACTGTAGCATCCGAGCACATCTGCATTGAGCTTTTGCTTACTAAAAATGGTTCTATCTGTATTTTTTCAAGAGGGACTATGTTCTCATAATTAAAAATTAAATTAATTTCTTGGTTAGGTTCCAGTGGCTTCAGGTATTCAGCTACCATCGTAAAATAAACCATCCCTGTTTCATCGAATGATGATTCACAAGCTTCACTAAAGTCGCACCTTAATCCTGTTGCAGGAATAGTCAATGTATTGTTTGAAGCCCTCATAAAAATTCCGTCAATATTAAAATTCCCGTTATTTTTTATTGTTAAATTTAAACATTTTCCAGAACTACATACAGATTCATTGCAATTATAATTTTTTATGTACAATGAAACATCTTCGGGGCAGGTTTCAGACACATCTGGAATCCTTACAGACATCCACTGATAGACTGCAGCGGAAATTCCAAGTGCTATTACTATCAGCAGGACGTAGGAAATTATTTCACTTACTGCTTTTTTCGAGTATTTGCATTTAAGCCCCATTTTTTATATTCAAAAATGTTGTATAAAATTATTTATTTTTGTTATCTTTAACGTATTTATCAAAGCCTTCATTTTTTGTCATTATAAACATAAATTCTTCATCTTCTCCAAGTTCAAAATTATACGGAGTATCAAGAAGAGTTACAGTGATGTTGTTACTATTAATTGTTGTTGTATTTATTTGATACCCAAAACTTTCAGCTGCGAAATTATTCCCGCCAGTACTGAGGGTTACAGTTCCTGTAGAATTTTTGGATATAACTGTAACCTGCGCATTACTACTATTCCCATGAATCAGGAGAATGTCGACATCTTCATTTGTGTCTTTAACATAGCCCGCCATCATTCCATAAAAATCTGCAGTTACATCATTAAGGTCTTCTTCACTGTATTTTCCATATTCAATTATTTTTTGGCCTTCTAAGTTCATTGTTTCTCCTAAATCCATAAATTTTGCAGGTTCCTTTTTTATAAGAACATAATTAGATAGACTGGCTAAACTTATCATCGCCATTATGATAATTACAGCGCCGATTATATAGAATTGCGCTTTCTTTCCTCTTTTCATAGTTGTGCTAAGATATTTGGCTATATAAATTTTTTTAGTGGGTGTGTTTTAAAGAAATGTTTATAAACCGAGGAGTATACGGAAGAGTATCAATATAAAAAGAGAATATGAAAATCGCTCACTCAAAAAAAGCAATCAGTCCGGTTATAACTACTGTCCTTCTTGTGCTTATGGTTCTTGTTCTTGCATCAATAATTATAATCTGGTGGAATAGTTTTATGGGAGAAAGCATAACGAAATTTGATGAATCTTCCAAAACAGAAAAATCAATAGAACAGTTTTGTAGCAGGGTTGTTCTTGATGCAACTTTAAGCGAAACTAGTGTAACAATTGTTAACAGCGGAAGTGTTCCAGTTTATAAAGTTGGTTTTCAGAAAACAACAAGAACAAATGCAGAAATAAAATTCTTTGATTATCAGATTATTGGCGGGGCTTCACAGGTAGTAGACGCTTCTACTTTTTTATCTGGTTTTAATCCTGCTACTGATAAACTTTATCTTATTCCGGTTTTGCTTGGTAATAACAATAAACGTGAACAAAAAGAATTTCAATGTCCAGAAGAAAGTTGGAAGCAAATAGTTTAGGAAAATATAAAAGGTATAAGAAATTAATAAACAATGATGAGAACAAAAAAATCTAATTCGCAAGCTGATTTTGAGAAAAGTAAAAGAATACTGCTAAAATCAACTCGCTCGCAATCTGAAGTAATAACAACTGTTCTTCTAGTATTAATCGGAATTGTCGCAGTTGGTCTGCTTTCAGCATTTGTAATAAACTTTGTGCGCACCAATCTGCAAAGCAGCGATTGTCTTGGTCTTCAAGGACAGGTCACAATAAATACTGATGACGCCGTAACCTTTTTTAATTTAACAAGCAATGTTTCTCAATTAGTTGTTGAAAGAACCCAAAAAGATTTTAATTTAAGCGGTTTGAATGTTATTCTCGAAAATGATGGTGGAGCAAAAAGTTATAAAATAAGAGCAGGTAACAGCAAGAACATATGTGAAGTCAGTTCTGGTATAATCTGTAATTATCCACTGGGCAATAACATAACCTTGCCCGGAACATCAAACCCAAAGGTTACATATGAAATAGATTCTTCGGGTGATTTTAAAGCCAGTAATCCTGTCAAGAAAATATCTATTGTCCCTATATTGAAAGGAGAAGTTGCATGCACTGAAGCAATGGATGAAAAGACAATGCCGACTTATCCCTGATATTCTGCTATTTTAGTGAGCTTAAGCAAAGTTTAAAAAAGTCTTTTAATTATACTTTATATACTATTCCGTTTATCATATCATAAATATCACATGCTAAAAAAAAGAGGACAGATTGGCATAGAGGTTGTTGTATACACTCTAATAGGACTTGCAATACTCGCAATAATCTTAGCAACAGTAACTCCAAAAATAAAAGAATATTCTGACAGAGCTGTAATAAAACAAACAGAAGAATCATTAACCAGTCTTGATGAAACAATTTCCGCTGTTCAGCTGGCAAGTGGAAATCAAAGAGAAGTAAATTTTAGAATAAGAAAAGGAGAAATTATAATCAATCCTAAGGAAGATACAATCAAGTTTTTGCTTAAAGATTCAAATTTGAAATACAGCCAGCCGGGAGTGGCTTATTCAAGTGGAAATGTAAATATTCTTACTGAAAATGTTACAGGGGGTTATGATATAACTCTCTTGCTCAATTATAGTGATAGTATTAATATTACTGTGGATAATACTGAATCTGACAATGTTCAGTTTACTTCCTCTCCAAATCTTTATAAAATTTTAATTAAATATCTTGGCGATTCTGACAGGAAAGTTGACATTAACCAGATATAAAATGGAAGAGACAATCATAAATCTATCTCCTAATATCCCGCCAATGCCTATGATAAAGGATAAAACAAAAGTGGATATAAGATATATGCTTATTTCTCCTTATGTTTCTGCACATATATTCTGGGATAATGAAAGCAGTGAGCTTGTTTATGAGATTGAAGAGCCATTATTAAACGAAAAAGAGAAAACAATCCTTGAAGAAATTGAAAGAGAGATGACTGAAATAATAAGCATTGATGTTCTTGTTGATAACACTATGGAAGCAATGAACGGCTATATTCACAAAACAGCAAAATTACTTATAAATGAGCTGGGGTTAGAAATTAAAGAAGAGGAATATAAAAAGATTTTTTATTACTTATACCGAGATTTTATTGGTTTGAATGAAGTAGAGCCATTAGTCCGGGATTATTTTATAGAAGATATAGAATGTAATGGTATAGATACCCCGATTTATATTATCCACCGTCTTTATCGAAATTTGAGAACAAACATAAAATTTTCTTCAATTGAGAGAATAAGCAGTTTTGTTGAAAAAATAGCACAGAGATGCGGAAAATATATTTCTTATGCTTCACCAATACTTGATGGAAGTCTTCCTGATGGAAGCAGAGTTAATGCAACTTACACCAAAGATATCACAAGTAAGGGACCAACATTCACCATAAGAAAATTTACAAAAATTCCATGGACTCCTACTCAATTAATATCAATGGGCACTGCAAGCCCAGAAATGCTTGCTTATCTTTGGTTATTGATTCAATATAAGGGAAGTATGATAATTGCAGGCGGAACTGCTTCAGGTAAGACAACATTGTTGAATGCTGTCTGTTTTTTTATCCCCCCTGATGCAAGAGTTGTTTCTATAGAAGATACGAGAGAATTAAGCTTATTCAGAGAAAATTGGCTTCCAAGTGTTTCAAGATCTTCAATAGGCACGGGCGGGGTTGGAGAAGTAAGCTTATTTAGCCTGCTTAAGAGTTCGTTCAGACAGGCTCCAGATTATGTTATTGTTGGTGAAGTTAGAGGAGAGGAAGCTAGTGTTTTATTTCAAGGAATGGCTTCTGGCCATTCATCATTAAGCACGATTCATGCAGATTCTGTTGATACTCTTATAAAAAGATTAGAAACTCCGCCAATAAACCTTCCTCCTACTTTGATAAATACTGTTGATGTTGTAACTATCATGACTCATGCCTTGATTGGGAAACAGGAAACGAGAAAATTAAGAGAAATTTCAGAGATTGTTAATGTAAGTGCGGATGGCATTGCAACGATAAACACCCCATTTATATGGAATGCAAGGGAAAACGTTTTTTATTCAAAAAAAACAAACTCTGTTTTTGAAAAAATATATAAAAAATTCGGGATTAATCCAGAAGAATTGAACAAAGAACTAAGATTGAGAACCGCGCTCCTGAATAGCATGGCAAACAAGAAAATTTTCAGATTTGAGGAAGTTCAGACGATAATCAATAAGTATCATCAAAATCCGGCTGCTGTTCTTAAAGAGTTTGGGATTTCTATGTGATTGAAAAGCATAACCAAAACTTCTAGAATTCATCAAGTTTATAAATATTTGAATTCTCTTTATAATAACGCGTTAGTAAAAAAGAGAAAATATGGAAGAATCAGATATTATCCTCCTTGAACAAGTTATAGACAGTTTGAACTATTCTTTAAATGTTCTTGAGAACTCAATAAATAAAAAGAATCCCGGGGCAATAGATAATGCAAAAAAAGCAATACTCGAAATTCAGGGAAAAATATCTTATATTACTCGCGACTTATGACATTAAAACTTTTAAAAGCAAATGTAAAAAGAGAAAAAGAAATCTTTTTGGAGATAAAGAACTTTTTCTATAAACTGAAGTCTATGAGAGCACATAACAAGAGCGATAAAAGTAAAGAAATGCTTTTGGAGAGGTCTATAAGCTCTTTGGTAGGCCAACTTAAGATAATAAATAATTCAATTCCCCTTCTTCTTGAAAAAATAACCGGAGAAACTGAAGAAAAAAATAAAAAAGATTTGATTAAAATTTCTCAGAATAAACAAGAGGAATTTTCTGATATAGAAAAACCATCAAAACCGAAAACTAATGAAAGTGCAAAAAATGAAGAAATCGTTTTGAGTAAAGAAAAATCAGATTATTATATTGTCCTCTCAAATAAATTCTTTAAAAAGTTTTCTGAGAGCCTGATAAAAAAAGGCTATTTCTCCACTATCAATTTTGAACTCAGAAAAATAACTTCCCCCTATATCCTGAAAAGTTATGTCTCTATGCTCCTTCTCACAACTGCCATCTCATTTTTGCTAGGAATTCTCTTTTTTGTTCCAATCTGGCTTATTTTTTCTTCTCTTCAAGCTGCCATTTTAGTTCTTTTTTTCCTTCCGTTAGCATCCTTTTTTTTAATGTATAATTATCCTTCTTCGCAAAGAAAATCACTGGAAAAAAGCATAAATCAAGAATTGCCCTTTGTGGCAATATATCTTGCAGCTATAGCAACTTCAGGGATAGAGCCGAGCAAAATATTCAATGTTCTTGAAAGAACCAAAGATTATCCTGCTACACGGAGAGAGATAAAAAAACTCCTTAATTACATAAATTTTTATGGTTTTGATTTAGTCAGCGCCTTGAAAACATGCTCGAGAAATTGCCCCTCTGAGAAGCTTTCACAGTTATTTAACGGGCTTAGCGCAACAATAACTTCTGGCGGAGAATTATCTGACTTTTTAAGCAAGCATGCAGATACGCTTCTTTTTGATTATAAACTTGAAAGAGAAAAATATACCAGAACAGTAGAAACGATAATGAATATTTACATCAGTGTAGTAATTGCTGCCCCGATGATACTTATGATGGTTATGATTCTGATAGGCATGACTGATGCAGGGGGGGCTATAACTCCGGGCATGCTTACTCTTTTGACAATTGGTTTTGTGGCAATTGTTAATGTAGTCTTCTTGATTGTCCTAAACTTAAAACAACCTAAATTTTAAAAATAAAATGAAAACATTAAACCTAAAAAAACCTGAGATGATTGCAATAATCTCCGCATTAATTATTGTAACAGTTTCATTTGTCCTTTCCAGAGTTAAGCTTGTTGAAAACTTTACAGAGCCGTTATTGGATACAAATATGTTTTACTTTATTCTCGCAATTAGCTTTATTCTTGGCGGTTTTCCTTTTTTGGTTAATCTTGTACTTGAATCAAAGAAAGAGACAGATATTGAAGAGATGTTTCTTGAATTTTCAAGAGATTTAGTTGAAGGGGTTGAATCAGGAACGCCAATAAGCAAGACAATATTAAATTTAAGAACTAAAAATTATGGTTCTTTAAACTCGCATGTAATAAAACTATCTAACCAAATCCAGTTAGGCATTCCTCTTAAAGACGCTTTTGATGTATTTTCAAGAGATATCAAAAGCGAGGTTATAAGCCGAGCGATAACACTTATTAAAGAAGCAGAAAGATCAGGAGGAGAAATCGAGAAGATCCTAAATTCAGTAGCCTATTCTCTTAATCAAACTCAAGTTCTTAAAAAAGAAAGGCGTTCCACTATTTCCTCTCTTGTTATGCAGGGTTATATAATCTTTTTTATATTCTTGATTATAATGCTTGTCATGCAGTTCAAGATTCTGCCTATTGTTTCTGAAATAGGGCAGATTACAGCTGTTGATTCTGGAACAATAGAAAAAAATAATTCAGATCTAAGTAAAAATGCTTTAACCTCCCAACAAATTTCAAATTCATTTCTTTATCTTATTTTGGTTCAGGGATTTTTTATTGGGATTATTATAGGAAAAATTTCAGAAGGTAAAATAAAAGCAGGATTAAAGCATTCTTTTATAATCGTTGCAATTTCGATTGTAATATCTTCTGGCGCTAATGTATTTTTATCCTAGGTGGGTAATATTTATAAATTCAATAAGCTTCTCTAAAAAATGAGGTGCAAAATTCTTTTTAAATCGAATAGAAGCCAGAGCCATGTCGAGATGATTGTGTCTTTTGTTTTATTTGTTGGTTTTGCTGGTTTTTTGCTGATTATGTTTAATCCACAGAAATATACTCCTGTCGGTTATGGTTCTATTGACAGTGCTCAAGCAATTCTTATGGGAAATCTTAGTGTAGAATATGATTATACTTCGGTGATATTAACTCAGGAAAGCGCTGATTCTCTTTCAGGAAAGTGTTTTAAAACAGAATCTATAACCGGAATAAATAGAACACTGGCAGTTAAGGATATGGATGGGACTATAACTTATTCGAAAAACGAATCTGATGGGAGAATAATAATAAGGGCTCTTGACTTACAAAGGTTTTATGGAGTATATTCTGCTGATTTTTTCTCTGAATTAACACCAGAATGTCCAGAACCGATACAAATTTTTAAACCTGAGAATTATTCTACCGGTATTTTAACAACAAAAAGTGCTGTTCTTTATGAGAATATTGAAAAGTTGAATAAGTCATATTACTCAGATTATGAGGGACTGAAGAAAAATCTCGGAATGAAAAATGATTTTTCGTTCATAATCAGAAATGAAACAAATGACATTTTGTTTGATACTCGCATAGAGCAGCCGCAGAATATTAATATCCTCTCAAGGGAAATACCCTTCTTGTCAATAAATAAAACTGGAAGTACAGAAAATCTTTTTATAAATTTGGGGGTTTGGTAGGAAATGATGAAAGATAGACATGGTTGGATTAGAGTAGTTGAAGCATTTATTGCTATAACAATGATATTTGCCGCACTTTTAATAATAATTTCCAGGCAGAACCAGCAAGAGGACTATAAGGAGGAAATAATCAAACTTCAGAGCTCTATACTAAGCCAAATAAGCCATGATGATAGTTTAAGAAACGAAGTTTTAGGCAATAATACAAACGGGACAATAAGATATATTGCCAACACAGTTCCGAATAACATTAATTTTTCTGTGACTATCTGCAATTTCATTTCTGTTTGTCCAAATCCTGTTCCTTATTCTTATACCCTTGATAAGGAGATATATTCAAATGAGGTTTTAATATCGGCAAATCTGACTTATTTTAATGATACTAATGCAAAGAAATTGAAATTATTCTTTTGGGAAGAAAAATGAGCTATAAATTTCTGCCGCATACTGCTGATGTAAAGATTTTAGCAGAAGGAAAAAGTATTGAAGAAGCTTTTTCTAATTCTGTTTTTGCACTTAAGGAAACAATATGCGGTAAAATTAAAATTAAACCCAAAACTTTTAGGAAATTTAGTGTTAAAGGAGATGATTTTGAAAGTTTGCTTTATAATTTTCTTGAAGAGTTCTTATTCTTGCTTGACGCAAAAAGTTTTCTTCTTTCGAAGATTGAAAAGTTGAAAATTGACGAGAAAAGTTTTAAGATTTCAGCAGAAGTTTCAGGAGATAAAGCTAAAAATTACAAATTTAGCAACCCTGTTAAGGCAATAACTTATAATGATATGTTCGTTGGCAGAAAAGGAAAAAGTTTTATATGCCGGTTTGTTCTTGATGTGTGATGGAATATTTAATCGTAAATATTCTTTCTATGGCCTATTTTTATTATTAACACTCTCAATTCTTTATCTTTTATAGAATAAATTACCCTGTAATCTCCTACTCTTAATTTCCACAGTCCCAATAAGTTTGCAGTTAATTGTCCACCTAATCTGGGATTTTCTTGTAGTAATAATATTTTTTTAACAACTCTTTTTTGAATGGATTTGTCTAACTTTCTTAAAGAATCTTCTGCTTCTTTTGAAAATTGTAGGCTATACATCTAACTTCAATTCTTTTTTTATTTGTTCTAATGATTTGAATCGTCCTTCTTCAAAATCTCTTAAACCCCTTGCTATCCCCTCCATCATTTCTGGGTCTGAGAGAACTTCGATAGTTTCGATTAAACTTTCTTTTTCCATATTTTTTGGAGAAGCATTTGCTATTAATCTTATCAGGAGTTCATTATATGTTTCTCTATGATGAATTTTTAAGTGGTCTAGCTTTACTTTTATTATTTCATCAAGTTGTATTGTTGTTATTCCCATAGTTAACTATAGCGAGCCATAGTTTATAAACCTTTCGTTAAAATTATAAACTCATTTATATTTTTTATAGGGTGGAAATCAAAAAAATATCTGATTACGAGTGGGAAATTCCTAAAACAGGGAATATGAAAGTTCCCGCTATAATTTTTGCAAGCGAGAAGCTTATTAAAGATATGCAAAAAGATAAAACCTTTGAGCAAATCAAGAATGTTTCAACTCTTCCGGGAATTGTAAAAACCTCAATTTGTCTTCCAGATGCTCATTGTGGCTATGGCTTCCCAATTGGCGGAGTTGCAGCATTTGACTTGAAAAAAGGTATAATTTCTCCTGGCGGAGTTGGATATGACATTAATTGTTCAGTGAGATTGCTTAGAACAAACCTAAAAAAATCTGATTTGGATAAAAAAAGAAAAGAAGTAATAAATGCACTTTTTAATAATGTTCCTTCTGGTGTTGGAGAAAAGGGAAGAATAAGACTTTCTAAAGAGGAACTTGACGATGTTTTGATTAATGGAGCGAAGTGGGCTGTAAAAAAAGGATATGGGGTTAAAGAAGACTATGAACACACTGAAGAGAGTGGATGCATGCCAAATGCAAATCCTGCTGATGTAAGCCAGAGAGCAAAGGCAAGAGGAATGCCGCAGTTAGGAAGCCTTGGCGCAGGAAATCATTTTTTAGAAATTCAGACAGTTGAGAATATTTATGATGAATCAATAGCCAAAACTTTTGGATTAGAAAAAGGTCAGGTAACAATAATGATTCATTGCGGCTCTCGTGGATTAGGCCATCAGGTTGCTTCAGATTATATTAAGCTGATGGAAAAAGAATATGGATGGCCGAAAGAAGATCGAGAGTTGGTTTATGCTCCTATTGAAAGTGAATTAGGAAAAAAATATTTTTCAGCCATGTCATGTGCTGCTAACTTTGCGTTTGCCAATAAGCAATTGATAACACATTGGGTGAGAGAGACAATGAAAAAACTGTTTCCAAGGTTTAAAGCAGAAGTTGTTTATGATGTCTGCCATAATATTGCAAAAATTGAAGAGCATTTTGTCGATGGAAAAAAAACAAAACTTTGCATTTGTAGAAAAGGTGCAACAAGAAGCTTTGGACCTGGCAGAAGCGAAATTCCACTTGTGTATAGAAAGATAGGACAGCCAGTTATAATTCCTGGAACAATGGGCACAGCAAGTTATATTCTTGTTGGAACAAAAAAAGCAGAAGAGATTACATTTGGAAGCACTGCGCATGGCGCGGGAAGAGTTGAATCAAGAACACAGGCAAAAAGAGAACTCTCTGCTGAAAAAATAAAAAGCGAGTTGAATGAAAAAGGAATAGAGCTTGTTTCAGGAAGCTATAAAGGAATTGTTGAAGAAGCGCCAGAAGTTTACAAGGATATAGATGAAGTTGTTAGAGTTAGCCACGAAGCAGGAATAGGGAATTTAGTTGCAAAAGTTGTTCCAATAGCTGTGATGAAAGGATAAGGTTCGTGTTTCTTATGCTGTCAGATAGCCTTCTGTATAAAAATATTTATAAGGGCGTTAATCCTAGGAGAAACAATGAAAAAGATGGTAAATAAAAATGGGCAAGTTACTATATTCATAATTATTGCCTTACTTCTGGTAGTTGCAGTAGGCATAGTTTTTGTTGTAAAAAATAACTCGGATAAAACAACTATAACTGCCCCTGCGGGAACAGAAAATATTCAGGATTTTGTTGAACAATGTTTAAAGAATACTGCTGAAAACGGACTTGTTCTTATTGGAAGGCAAGGGGGATATTATGCTGTTCCTTCGCCGAGCATATTTTACTCTGGAAATGATTCTGAACCGGGGGAATATTACACTGAATTAAACAGCATAACTGTTCCATACTATTTGGATGGTAGCTCTTCAAATAATATGCCCTCTATTCAAATAATAGAAAGTCAGCTTTCACTTTATGTGCAAGGAAATTTGGATAATTGTTTAAACAATTTTAGCGCATTTAAACAAAAGGGATTTGAT
>Ga0247842_10007875_pt1 | contig 11365 bp, 9 predicted proteins | sample LaCruzMarch2015__3_FD_192411 | JGI IMG/M metagenome (GOLD analysis project Ga0247842, IMG submission 192411) | Freshwater microbial communities from meromictic Lake La Cruz, Castile-La Mancha, Spain - LaCruzMarch2015_19m | ecosystem: Environmental > Aquatic > Freshwater > Lake | place: Spain...
AAACCATGGATAAGAAAATGAAAAAAATCTTCTCCATAAACAACAAATCTCGGTAACATCTTTTATGAGGCAACGTTACCTAAAATCTCTCCCCCTTCGGTAACATTTTTCAATGAGGCAACTGGTTGGACCCCGTTCTCCGTCACGATTCGATCTATCCGGACATCATGGGGATCCGCCGGAATCTCCGGAACGATCTGGCAGGAAAAGACCGCCCCGATCCGGACCGCCCGTGGAACCTCCGGCAGAAAACGGTCGTAGTAGCCGCCGCCGTAGCCGACACGGTATCCCCTCAGGTCAAAGGCCACGGCGGGAACAAGGATTGCGTCGATCTCTTCCCGCAGCACCGGCCGGATGTTCTCCGCCTTCGGCTCGCGGATCCCGTAGTGGCCGATTTCCAGCTCCCCGACACTGCCGAGCAGGCACGGCGTCAGACTTCGATCTTCCGGGCGGCAGAGAGGGATGACCATCCGCTTCCCCGCCTCCCATCCCCAGCGGAGCAGATCGTCGGTCAGAATCTCGCTTCCGAAACTGAGGAAAATCATCAGCGTGGACGCTTCCCGGAGATCCCGGAGCTCGGTCAGCCGCCGGATGATCAGGCCACTCTTGGCCGCGATCTCCTCCGGCGTCATGCCATTTCTAAGCGACCAGATTTTTTTACGGATCTCCTGCTTATCGGCCATCTCATCCATATTCCAGGTTGCTAAAAGTAACGTGGAATCGAACAAATATCAAGCCTGTTTTTCGTCCGGCGCCTCCACAGCGGAATCATGCCACCGCACCGGTTATCCCTCGCCCCCCATATCGAGCATCAGCTTCGTCAGGTCGCGGATCCGGTCGCGCAGCAGGGCCGCCGCCTCGAATTCCAGCTCTTTCGCGGCCCGTTTCATCTCCTCCTTCAATTTCCGGATGAGGACGGGAAGCTCCTTCTCGGAGGCGTAGGCCGCCGCCTCTTCCGATACCGTCGGCACCGTCACATAATCGGCCTCATAGACGGAGCCGAGGATTTGACGAATCTCCGTTTTGATGCTCTCGGGCGTAATCCCGTGTTTTTCGTTGAAGTGCGCCTGCAGAAGCCGCCGCCTCTTGGTCTCATCCAGACAAGTCCGGATCGAGGCGGTGATGGTGTCGGCGTACATGATCACCTGCCCCGCCACGTTCCGTGCCGCGCGACCGCTCGTCTGGATGAGCGAACGCGCGGAGCGGAGGAAGCCCTCCTTGTCGGCGTCGAGGATCGCCACCAGGGAGACCTCCGGGATGTCCAGCCCCTCGCGCAGCAGGTTCACGCCGACAAGGCAGTCGAACTCGCCCATCCGGAGGTCGCGGATGATCTCCACCCGTTCCAGCGTGTGGATGTCCGAATGGAGGTATTTCACCCGGACGCCCAACCCCTCGTAGTAAGAGGTCAGATTCTCCGCCATCCGTTTCGTGAGGGTCGTCACGAGGACCCGCTCGCCCCGTTCGGCCCGCTCCCGGATCTCCGCAAGGAGATCGTCCACCTGGTGTGTCACCGGTTTCACGATGATCTCCGGGTCCATGAGGCCTGTCGGCCGGATGATCTGCTCGACGATCCGCCCGCCGGCCCTTCCCAGCTCATAGGCCGCCGGCGTCGCCGAGACGCAGATCCGCTGATTCGGAAAGGCGTCGAATTCCTCGAAGCGGAGCGGACGGTTGTCGAGGGCCGAAGGAAGGCGGAAGCCGTAGTGGACAAGATTCTCCTTCCGCGCCCGGTCGCCGCGGTACATCCCGATGAGTTGGGGAATCGTCGCGTGGCTCTCGTCGATGAAGATGATGGCGTCCTTCGGAAAGTATTCCATCAGCGTCGGGGGCGGCTGCCCGGGTTTGCGACCGGTCAGGTGGCGCGAGTAGTTTTCGATGCCCGAACAGTAGCCCATCTCCTCGATCATCTCGATATCGAAATGGGTCCGCTGCTCCAGGCGCTGCGCTTCGAGGAGTTTATTTTCCGCATTCAGCCCCCGTAGCCTCTCGCCGAGTTCCTCCCGGATTGCGATAATCGCCCGCTTGAGGTTCTCCTGCGTGGTCACAAAGTGGCTGCCGGGGTAGACCGCCGTCCGTTGGAGCGTTTCCAGTTTTTTCCCCCGGAGCGGATCGACCAGGGAGATCGCCTCCACCGTGTCGCCGAAGAACTCCACGCGGATTGCATGCTCCTCCTCGTAGGGGGGAAAGATCTCGACGACATCGCCCCGGACGCGGAAGGTGCCCCGGTGGAAATCGATATCGTTCCTCTCATAGTGGATCTCGACCAGGCGGGCAAGCATGGCGTCCCGCTGGACCTCCATCCCTACTTCCAGAAAGAGGAGCATCCCCTGGTAGGCCTCGGGGGAGCCAAGGCCGTAGATGCAGGAGACGCTGGCCACGATGATGACGTCCCGCCTCTCCAGCAGAAAGTGGGTTGCCGCGTGACGGAGCTTGTCGATCTCCTCGTTGATCGCGGAATCCTTCTCGATGTAGGTGTCGGTGCTGGGGATGTAGGCCTCAGGCTGGTAGTAATCGTAGTAACTGACAAAATACGCGACGGCGTTGTCCGGGAAGAGGGCCTTGAACTCCCCATAGAGTTGGGCGGCGAGGGTCTTGTTGTGGGCGATGACGAGGGCGGGTCGGTCCACGGCGGCAATCACATTCGCCATTGTGAAGGTCTTCCCGGAACCGGTGACCCCGAGCAGGACCTGGTGATCATCGCCCTTCTCCAGTCCCGCAACGAGACCGGCGATAGCCTGCGGCTGATCCCCCCGCGGCTGAAAATCGCTAACCAGATGAAACCCGCCCATGCACTCACCCCCCGGCAATCTATCCCAATCGCCGATAATCTACGGCGATTAATCCTGACACAATTTCCAAGGGATGGCAAGGGAGCACGGTTGGTTTTAATTTAACGCACAGACAATTCAATTGACACACCGGAACGTTCTTCATATAGTCCCAAGGTGAAAAAGGGAGTTTTATCCATTCAACTGGGAGGTCACGTCATGTCATATCGTCGTTTCGCAGTCGTTGTCATGCTGTTATCCATGGCCATTTTCACAACAGGTGCTGTCGCCCATGCGGCGGAACCGCAGTTTAACCACGCCGTCCGCATCATCGTTCCGTATGCGCCGGGCGGATCTTCCGACATCCTTGCCCGTCTGATGGCGCCGCATCTCTCCAAGGCCATCGGTCAGCCGGTCGTGGTCGAGAACAAGGTCGGGGCCTCCGGCAACATCGGTGCCGACTTTGTGGCCAAGGCCGAGAAGGACGGCCATACCATGCTGATCACGGACGTGGGCACCCTCGCCGCGGCGCCCAACCTCTTCAGCAAGCTCACCTTCGATGTGGAGAAGGACCTCGCCCCGGTCACCATGGTGATGTTTGCTTCCTATGTTCTGGCGGTGCATCCCTCCGTACCGGTCAAGAACATTACCGAGATGGTGGCCTATGCCAAGGCGAACCCCGGGAAACTGAACCTCGCCCACTCCGGCGTGGGTTCGGTCGGACATATGACCGGGATCGTTCTCGCCAAGCACTGGGGCATCAACTGGAAGTACATCCCCTACAAGGGGGGCGCCGCCGCCAACCGGGGGGTTGTAGCGGGAGAAAGCAACGTCATCATCAACGGAGCCCTGTCCACCGCGCCGTTCGTCAGCCAGAACCAGCTCAAGGGAATGGCTGTCTCCGGAACCAAGCGCCTGGATATCCTCAAGGACCTGCCCTGCTTCAAGGAGCTTAAACTTCCGGCAGTCGAAAGCGGGACCTGGCAGGGCATCGTCACGACCGGCGGAACCCCGGCGCCCATGGTGGCGCGGCTGAATGCCGAGATCAAGAAGGTGCTTGCCATACCTGAGATCAAAAAGAAGATCGAGGATCTGGGTGGTGACGTGATCGCCGGCTCTCCGGAAGAGTTTGCCTCCTGGATGAAGGAAAACATCGCCGGATGGGGTGCAGTCATTCGCGAAGCCAACATCAAGGTCGAGTAGCAGCCAGGGCTTCGGAGTCGGCATATGCAAAAATCACGTGGGGATATTCCGGGTATCGCGTTCGGCGGGTTTCTGATCCTGCTGGCCATCGTCGCGCTAATCGAGACCCGGAATCTCACGGTTGGGACGGCAGCGGACATGGGCCCTGGGTATGTACCCAGGGCCCTCTCCCTCGTCATCATGGCTTTCGGGCTGGTGATTGCGGGACGCGGACTTTTTACCGGGCGCAGGCCGCTGCCGGCGATCAAGCTCCGGCCGATTCTGTCGGTGCTCGTGTCGCTCGCCGTTTTCGCCCTGCTCCTGCCGCGCGGCGGTCTGGTCCTGGCGACGCTCTCCACCATGGCCTGTTCCACGTTTTCCTCCGCCGATTACAAATGGCGGGAGAGCATCATCTTCGCCGTCATCATCACGGCCTTCACGGTAGTGCTGTTCGTGTACGGCCTGGGCCTTCCGCTGGCCGTCTGGCCGCGCTGGTAAGGAGCATTTCGTGGGTCTCTTCGACAATCTCGCTCTGGGCTTCTCTACCGCGCTCTCGGTGCAGAACCTCCTCTTCTGCCTGTTCGGCGTGCTGATCGGGACGCTGGTCGGGGTGCTCCCGGGCATCTCGCCGCTCAACACCACGGCCATGCTGCTGCCGTTCACCTTCGGCCTTGCCCCCACCTCGGCGATGATCATGCTGGCCGGGATCTTCTACGGGGCGCAGTACGGCGGCTCGACCACGGCCATCCTGGTTAACGTCCCCGGCGAAACCTCCGCTGTCGTGACCTGCCTCGATGGGTACCAGATGGCCCGCCAGGGGAAAGCCGGCCCGGCGCTGGCCATCGCGGCCATTTCCTCCTTCTTTGCCGGAACTGTCGCGACCATTGTGATCGCGCTCCTCAGCGAGCCGCTGGCCACCCTGGCCCTCAAATTCACGGCCCCCGAGTATTTCAGCCTGCTCATCATGGGGCTGATCGCCGCGGTCGTGCTGGCGCACGGCTCCCCGTTCAAGGCGATCGCCATGGTGCTGGTCGGCATCATGGCGGGACTCGTCGGCATGGATGTGAACGCCGGCGTTCCACGCCTGACGTTCGGCATCCCCGACATCGCCGACGGCATGGACTTCGTGCCGGTGGTTGTGGGACTCTTCGGGATCGGCGAGGTCGCCGCCAACCTGGAGATCCCCCAGGATCGCAGCATTTTATCGGCAAAGATCAAAAACCTGATGCCGAGTTGGGCCGACTTCAAGGCGGCCTTTCCGGCGATCCTGCGGGGAACGAGCGTCGGCACCATCCTCGGGATCCTGCCGGGCGGCGGGGCGGCCCTGCCCCCCTTCGCGGCCTACGCGCTGGAGAAGAAGGTCTCCCGCCACCCCGAACGATTCGGGACGGGCATCATCCAGGGTGTGGCCGCCCCCGAGTCGGCCAATAACGCCGGCGCACAGACCAGCTTCATCCCGCTCCTGACCATGGGCATTCCCACCAATCCCCTGATGGCGCTCATGATCGGCGCCCTGATGATCCAGGGCATCCAGCCGGGACCCTCGATGATCCATGACCAGCCGGCCCTCTACTGGGGCGTGGTGGCCAGCATGTGGATCGGGAACCTGATGCTGGTGGTCATCAACCTGCCGCTGATCGGCATCTGGGTCTCCATGCTCCGGATCCCCTACCGGCTCCTCTTCCCGGCCATTATCCTCTTCTGCTGCATCGGCGCCTACGCCAGCAGCAACAGCGTCTTTTCCGTCTGGCTGATGCTGGGATGGGGGGCGTTGGGATACTTCTTCAACAAGGTGGGGGTACAGCCGGCGCCGATGGTGCTGGGATTTGTGCTGGGACCGATGCTGGAGGAGAACTTCCGGCGGACCATGCTCATCTCCGGCGGGGACCCACTGGTCTTCATAGAGCGCCCGATCAGCGCGACGCTCCTGGCTGTCGCCGCGGCGCTGCTCGTGGTCCTGATCTTTCCGGCCATCCGCAAGAAGCGGGAAGAGGCGCTGCAGGAATAGGAGCAGGGGTGAATATCCATCAACCCCTCAACCGCTCGCTCAGCAATGTATATCTTTGCTCGGTCTTGTTGTTCCGGATCGCGATCGCCATCGCCTTTTTCGTCCCGATGATGACGACGAGCTTCTTCCCCCTGGTGACCCCGGTGTAAAGGAGGTTGCGCTGGAGGAGGATGTAGTGCTGGGTCAGGATCGGGATCACCACGGCCGGATATTCCGAGCCCTGGGACTTGTGGATGGAGATCGCGTAGGCGTGGACGAGTTCGTCCAATTCCCCAAAGTCATAGGGAATCTCCCGGCCGTCGAGGGAAACCAGCACCTCCTGACCCTCCGTGTCGATATCGGTGATCCGGCCGATGTCCCCGTTGTAGATTTCCTTGTCGTAGTTGTTGGCGATCTGCATCACCTTGTCGCCGATCCGATAGAGCCTCCCCATCCGGCTCACCCCCTCCTCGCCGGGGTTCAGCGCTTTCTGGAGTTCGATGTTGAGGTTCTGGCCCCCGATGATCCCCCGGTGCATCGGCGTGAGAACCTGGACCTCGTCGAGGGGATCGAAACCAAACCGCTTCGGGATCCGTTCCTTGACCATGGTAATGATCAGCTCCAGGACCCGCTGGGGGTCCTCCTGCTCGATGAAGTAGAAATCATCTAACTTCTCCCGGGAGCTGTCGAGATTGGGCATCTGCCCCTGGTTGATCCGGTGGGCGTTGACAATGATCGAGCTCTCCCGGGCCTGGCGGAAGATCTCGTTGAGCTCGACGACGGGGACGGCCTGCGAATCGATGATGTCCTTGAGAACACTCCCCGCCCCGACGGAGGGGAGCTGGTTGACGTCCCCCACGAGGACAAAGGTCGCCCGAGGCGGCACGGCCTTGAGCAGGTGGTGCATCAGCAGGGTGTCGATCATCGAGGCCTCATCGACGATCAAAAGATCGCAGTCGAGCGGTGACTCGGCGTCCTTCTGAAATCCGCTCTTCTGGAAACTGTATTCGAGGAGGCGGTGGATCGTCTTGGCCTCGTGGCCGGTGGTTTCCGACATCCTTTTGGCGGCCCGGCCGGTCGGGGCGGCAAGCAGGATCTTCGTCCGGAGCCCCGCGAAGATCCGGATCATGGCGTTGATGATCGTCGTCTTCCCCGTTCCCGGTCCCCCCGTGACGACCATCACCTTGTGATCGGCAACCGCGCGGACCGCCTCAATCTGCTTTTCGGCCAGCGTGATGGCAAGCTTCTCCTGAATCCAGGGGATGGCTCGGTCCGCATCGATCTTTTTGACGGCCCGGGGGCTTTGGATCAGGATCCGGAGGTGATGGGCAAGCAGCTTTTCGGCCAGGAAATACCCGGCCAGGTAGACCGCCTTGTGATTTTCCCGGACAGGCTGTTGAAAAACGTTCATCTGCTGCGTTGCGCTGCCCCCCTCATCACTCGACGTATTAAGGGATACGCCTCGCTCTTCGGTGCTTGCGCGCCTTGCATCCGACCATTTTTGAACAGCCTGTTCCCCCGGCGTGCGGTTCGACCGCCCGCTTAATGCGGCGGGATCCTGGTTGAGGTCTTCCAGAATGATGCTCTTGGCCTCTGCCAGGATCGTGATGGCCCGGACGATGATCTCCCGGTCGATGTCGAGGATCTCTTTGCACTTGGCGAGCAGGGGCTCGTAGGGGTAGTAGACATGCCCTTCGTCGGTCAGTCCGTGGAGGACATAGAGGATCCCCGCCTCGGCGCGAAGCTCCGAATCCCGGGCGAAGCCTAACTTCTCGGCGATCTTGTCGGCGGTGACAAAGCCGATCCCGAAGACGTCCGTCGCCAGGCGGTAGGGGTTCTCCCGGACGACGTTGATCGATTCGTTCCCGTACTGTTTGTAGATCCGGGCGGCATAGCCCGAGCCGACGCCGTGGTCTTGCAGGAAGATCATGATGGAGCGGATCTCCTTCTGCTCATCCCAGGCCTTCCGGATCATGGCAATCCGCTTGGGACCGATCCCGTCGATCTCGGAAAGCCGGGAGATCGACTTTTCGATGACATCGAGGGTCTCCTCCTTGAACCGCTTGACGATCCGCTTGGCCATGACCGGGCCGATCCCCTTGATCAGCCCCGATCCCAGGTACTTCTCGATTCCGTGGACCGTGGCGGGGACGGCGCATTCGCAAGAGACGATCTTGAACTGCTCCCCGTATTTGGCATGGCGGCCCCATTCGCCCTTCATGTTGACGATCTCGCCGGGGATGGGGTTAACGATATGGCCGACCGCGGTGACCAGTTCCTTGCGGCCGTAGACCTTTACCCGGGCAATGGTGAAGCCGTTCTCCTCGTTGGTGAAGGTGATCCGCTCGATCTGGCCGCGCAGTTCGGAAAGGTTGTCGGGGGTCATGGATGGAAGAGATAATCCGGCAAGACGCGCCCCCGTGCGTCGAAAACGACCCCCTCCTGTTCGAGGAGTCTCCTTTTCATCGCCGGACCGCCGCCGCCGAAACCGCCGAGGCCCCCTCCGCTTCTGATCACGCGATGACAGGGAATAATCAGCGCAAAGGGGTTCGAGGCCATGGCGTTCCCCACGGCCCTGGAGGCTCCGGGCGCACCCAGTGCCGCCGCCAGGCCGCCGTAGGTCATCACACTGCCCCGCGGGATCTCCCGGCAAGCCGTCAGCGTGCGCCGCACAAACCCCTTTATCCCGTCGAGATCCAGATCGGCGGTCGAGAAATCCACCTCCCCCCCTCGAAGAAAAATTTCCAGCAACCGGGTGATCTCTTCCCTTGCGGCCGCCGGCAGAATACCGGGGAATTCATGCCGGATCCGGTCTGCCGTCGAAATGCCATCCTCCGGAAGGAGGATCCGCCGGATCCGGAAACGGCTGCCGTCGGCCTGTTTTACGAGACCGATCTCACCCAAGGTCGAGGGAATGAGATCATAGGTGTATGACGTTTTTTTCCGATTCATGATCATGTCTTTTTTTAAATCGGATCTATGGAAAAAGGCAAGTGAAAATGTTCAATCCCATCCCTGTTTCGGGATGACGCCTGATTTACCTGTTGAAAAACGCGCCGGGCCAAGCCATACTGCGATCCGATCCGGCGCGGGCCGGATCATTCTTCTTGTGAAAAGCATCAGGAGGTCCCATGAAGGCAATGGTTCTGAAAGGCGTTTCCGGTTTCGCGGAAAACCCGTCGCCGCTCGTTTCCGCGGAGGCGCCGGAACCCATGCCCGGCGAGGGCGAGGTTCTGATACGCGTGGCTGTCTGCGGCGTCTGCCACACGGAGTTGGACGAGATCGAAGGAAGGACGCCGCCGCCCGCCTTCCCCGTCATCCCGGGGCATCAGGTCGTCGGGCGCATCGCCGCCCTGGGGCCGAACGCCGGGCGTTTCCGTCCGGGAGACCGCGTCGGTGTTGGCTGGATCCACTGGGCATGCGGAGTCTGCAGGGCCTGCCGCTCCGGAAACGAGAACCTCTGTCTGCAATTCCGCGCCACAGGCCGGGACGTAAACGGCGGCTACGCGGAGTTCATGACCGTGCCTTCGGCCTTCGTCCATCCCATTCCGGAAGTCTTCACGGATGCGCAGGCGGCGCCGCTCCTCTGCGCGGGGGCGATCGGCTACCGGTCGCTCCGCCTCGCCGGATTTGCCGACGGCCGAAATCTCGGCCTCACCGGTTTCGGCGCCTCGGCCCACCTCGTCCTGCAGACGGTCCGTCACCTTTTTCCGAATGCCCGGACTTTCGTCTTCGCAAGAAGCGAGCGCGAGCGTGCCTTTGCCCGCGATCTGGGCGCCGTCTGGGCAGGGGCGACGGAAGAGGAGCCTCCGGAAAAACTCCAGGCGATCATCGACACGACACCGGCATGGAAGCCTGTCATAGAAGCCCTGAAGCACCTGGCCCCCGGGGGAAGGCTCGTGATCAACGCGATCCGGAAGGAGGAGAAGGACAAGGCCGAACTCCTCGGCATCGACTACCCTGCGCATCTCTGGCTGGAGAAGGAGATCAAGAGCGTGGCAAACGTCACCCGGCGGGACATCGCCGAATTCCTCGAACTCGCCGCAAAGATCCCCCTCCGGCCCGATGTGGAGGAGTTCCCGCTTGCGGAGGCCAACCGGGCCCTTGCCGAACTGAAGGCGGGTAAGATCCGCGGCGCCAAGGTCCTGCGGGTGGCATAGATATCAAGATTTTCTTTTCTATTTTAAGCCATCCATGGTATGCCCCGGGGCCGTTTTTAAATATACTCCCGGGATGATTTGATGAAGAAAAGCATGATCGAGCTCCATATCTCCGTGGTCATCATGAGCGCGACGGCGCTTTTCGCAAAGTTGATCACGCTTTCGCCGACGGACATCATTGCGTTTCGCTGTCTGGTCGCCGCGCTGACGCTGCTGCTGTTCACCCGCCTGACCGGGACGCGCCTGAATCTGTTGCGCCGGGCCGATCTGGGCCTGCTCCTGCTGCTCGGCCTCATCATCGCCGTCCACTGGGTCTCTTTTTTCACCGCCGTCCAGATGTCGGGCGTTACCATCAGCATGATCGCCATGTATACCTTTCCGGTCATGACCGTCCTGATGGAACCCCTCTTCTTCAAAGAACGGATCGACCGCCGTGACCTGACGGTCGCCCTGATCGTCCTGGTCGGTGTCTATCTGGCCGTTCCCGGCGGCATCCATGGGGGCCGGATCGCCCTCGGGGCGGCCCTCGGGATCTTCTCCGCTTTTCTCTATACCCTTCGGAACATCCTCTATCGGAAATACCTGAGCCGCTACCCATCGAGTGCGATGATGTTCTACCAGATCGCCGTCGCCGGGGTTCTGCTGCTTCCCTTCGTCACCCCGGGCATCGACCTCCTGACGGACCACCGCTGGATGTACATCATCGTCCTCGGGGTGATCTTCACCGCCGTCGCCCACACCCTCTTCGCCGACAGCCTCCGTACGATCAGGGCCTCCACGGCCGGGCTGATCGCCTCGCTGGAGCCGATCTACGGAATGGCCTTCGCCGCCGTGGTCCTCTCCGAAATACCGGCCGTCAAGACGTTCGCCGGAGCGCTCATCGTCGTGGGGGCGGCGGTCTATACCTCGATCCGCGCCGGACGGACGGAATAATAATTGACGCAGTCCCCTGTTTTCCGCTATGCGGAGAGATCATAGAAATCCCCTCGCGGGGAACGGCAAAGGCAACGGAAGGAGAACCCCCATTTGAATCTGCGTGCAATCTTCGGAGGGATGCTGCCCCTGTTCGTGATGGGGCACTTCAGCCACCATGTCCTGACGACGATCACCGTGCCGCTGATCCCCTTCATCCGCAGCGCCTTCAACCTGGACTACACACAGTCGGGCCTCGTCGTCTCGGCCTTCACACTGGCCTACGGTTTCGGTCAGCTTCCGGCGGGCTGGCTCGCCGACCGGATCGACCCCCGCAAGCTGATGACCGTCGGCAT
>Ga0247842_10007878_pt1 | contig 11362 bp, 10 predicted proteins | sample LaCruzMarch2015__3_FD_192411 | JGI IMG/M metagenome (GOLD analysis project Ga0247842, IMG submission 192411) | Freshwater microbial communities from meromictic Lake La Cruz, Castile-La Mancha, Spain - LaCruzMarch2015_19m | ecosystem: Environmental > Aquatic > Freshwater > Lake | place: Spain...
CGGTAATGTCACCGATTGGCTGCTCTGGTTTCTGGATTGTTTCAAAAGGGCCGTTGAGCACTCCGCGACGGTTCTTGACGAAGTAGCTTCAAAGTTAAGGTTTTGGCAACAACATCTCCAAACGCCGTTGACGGAACGGCAACGCAAGGTGATTAACCGTATCCTCGATGAACCGGGCGGATTTGAAGGGAACCTGACGACCCGGAAATATGCCTCAATCGCAAAGGTCAGCCCGGCTACCGCATACAGGGAACTGGATCAACTCCATCAACTGGGAATGTTGAAACGGATCGGAAAGGGAAGGTCCGTCGGTTATGAGCTTATTTATTAATAGCATATCATATCCATATGAATTCATTGCGCTATTTTGTAATAAAGTCGCGAGCGCCTAGTGCTACATAGGCATCCGGTTTATTTTAATAATATCGAATAGTTAAAGTTGATCGGACTCCGATCAAGATTTTCAGGCAGGAGATAAGAGGGAGAAAGTGTAATGAATAAACTCATCATTGATACGGCAGTCAAGGAGTTAAAAGCTACGCTTCGGAAGAACTATGGGGGCGAGATTGATTTGAAAATATTCGGTTCTGCCGCCCGTGGAGATTACACCCGTTATTCCGACATCGACATCCTTGTGCTTTTACCAGGGAAAGTGGATAACTCCTTGGAGGAAAAGATAATTGACGCGGCCTACGATATTGAGCTGAAATACAATGTTGTTTTCGGAATCATCGTCTATGGTAAGGAGTTCTGGTTTTCCGAGCTGGCCGCCTGCATGCCCCTATACCGGAATATTCAGAGAGACGGAGTGGCCGTATGAAAGGAGAACTGATAAGGTATAGAAGAGAAAAGGCGAGAGAAACCTTGGAAGATGCAAAAATCCTTTTCAATTCCGGAAGACTTTCGTCAACATTAAACCGCATATACTACGCAGCTTTTTACGAAGTTGTCGCTTTGCTGGCCACAAACGATCTTGCATCGGCAAAGCACACGGGCGTACGGGCGCTGTTCAACGAAAATTTTGTGAAGACCGGGAAAGTCAGCGTGGAAAAGGGACGATTTTACTCCCGAATATATGATTTCAGACAAAAAAATGATTATGGAGATTTTGTTGAATTTGAGCAAGACAAGATCAGAGAATGGCTTGATCAAGCCGAAGTCTTTATCGAGGAAATTGATCAGGCCATTATAAAAGAACTGGAGATAAGTGGTTAATGCCCAAACTAGACTTAAAGAAAATATATTTGCAGAATTCTCTGCTGGGATCGGGGTGACGCGAATGGACACGGGAAAAGCGGGATGGTCCATAGTTTTTTAATAACAAGCATCAGTACATCAAAGGCATGCCTTCTTGGGTAATAAGTCATGATTGAAGAGTTTAAGGTTGAGGAAAAATATACGAATGATCAGATCAGATTTGCTCTAAAGATTGAAAATATCGGGGGCATTCGTCCCTCTGTCGATGCAACGAAAAGCCTTAATCATCTGGTTATAATGACCACGTCAGATCAATATGAAAAAAAATTATTCGAAAATCCTTATCACGATCGAATAGAAAACAATATTTTAATCTACACGGCGCAGGGAAGAAAAGGCGATCAGGAAATTAGCGGCAGGAATAAAAGGATTCTTGAGCAGTATAATGCGCCAATTCCATTTTATTGCTTTTCAAATGTCGGAAAACAAACATATTCCTTTCTCGGATTATTAGAGCTTCTTCGTCACTTTCAAGAATACCAGCTTGATAAAACGAAAACACTTAGAAAAGTTTGGGTATTTGAATTTTACATTCATGATGAAATATCAATTGTACCTATTCAATATGCGAAAGATATTGTGGCATCAATATTCAAAGATTCACGAAAAATCAAAGGAATTGACAAAGATGAAAGAGAAGTTGTTTCATATGAGACACCGAAAGAAGTTTATGCAACAACAAATCTGAAAGCAGAAGAAATTCGATCCTGCTTGCTTAATATAAATCCATATCGGTTTGAATATCTTGTGAAGGACGTGGTTGAAACCAATGGATTTATAAATGTAACAGTAACCTCCCCCTCACAGGATGGGGGGATTGATGTAAACGGATATATCGCAGACTCAAATTATTTTTTCTCAAATACTCATGTTCAATTTCAGGTTAAACGGTGGCGTCATTCTGTGGGCAGTGCTGATATTAATAATTTCAGAGGGGCTCTTCACACCACAGCAAAAGGCGTTTATGTGACAACAAGCCATTTTACGAAGGCTGCTATACAAGAGGCTGAACATACTGTTAAACCTTGTATTTCTCTTATTGATGGGTTCAGATTTTCAAAGCTTATAATTGAAACTGGAATTGATTTAGGCAAATATGTCTAATCGTCTGCGATTTGGGGAAAGTCATAATTTTTGAGGAGACCATTTTTTATGCAATTAACATTGAAGATAAATTCTCCAAATTCATTGCAAAGCATCATCTGCGATCTCATCGAATCAGCCTTTGAAAGGCAACGCGAAGTGACTGGAACTATGATAGCAGGCGCTGTTATGCAGCACCTTGTCGGAGCAAAGCTAGAAATTGCCTTACCGGATGTGACGATTGAGCATCATGGGTTTTCCGTGGCCGATGCACCCGGCGTTAGAAAGGGGGATTTTCTTATTGGTGATGCGGCTATTCACGTTACCACCGCTCCTACGGATGCCCTCATCAGAAAATGCTGCGACAATCTGAATGAAAATTATCGTCCCGTGATTATAACAACCCAAAGCGGCGCTTACGGTGCTGAGGCGCTGGCGAGAAACTCTGGCATTACCAAACGGATAGACGTTCTGGCCGTAGATCAATTCATCGCTACCAATGTTCATGAATGGAGTAAGTTTGTCCTTTCCCAGCGTCCCACAACGCTGCTACAGCTCATTGAAGTATATAACCGCATAATTGACCAGTGCGAAACTGATCCCAGTCTTAAAATTTCAGCAGGGTAGCGATTATTTTGGATACCTTTTCTCCTGAGAAGAGAAGCGAAATCATGCGCCGGGTTCGTTCTGAAAATACCCGTCCTGAGATATTGATAGGTTCACTGCTACATCGTTTAGGGTTTCGTTTTCGCAAACATCCTTGCGGGAATATGACAACGCCGTCCAAACAGAATGCGTTATATTGATGGCGGCAGAAAAAAAGAAGGGGTTCAGGAAATGATGACCAACTGGAAGGGGTGAAATTCTCGGTCTGCAATAAGAGTATAATTGGGGTGATCACATAGCTGATTTACGCGTCCATCGAGAAAAGATCAGAGTCTGATCAAAGTTAACTATTTGATAATATTAAGCGAAAACCGACTCTGCGGTAATAATTGAGTAATTGACGATGCAAAGCAACAAGCTGAAATAAAACAACTAGTTGGATGATATTTCTTTGTCGTGGTTATAAAAAGTCGCGACTACGAAATTTTGCTTCTTCTCGCTATCTCCGACTATTTAACAACCTCTGTGTTTCCTTTCCGACCGGCCGACGCCAGTGTGCGGATGGCCGCGGCAATATCGCCGCTCAATGCCGCCAGCATCCTGCTGTGGGCGGCCACGAGGGCAGGGTAGGTCTTATCCTTGACGGTTTCGGACAATGCCGTGCGGCCCCCTTGTGATTGTCCGTCTGCCGTCGACCGTACCGACCAGATGGCAGTCAGTTTGGCTGTCTCTCCCGGGACGGATTCAAAACGCATTACATCGATGGTAATCCGGTAGGATGGCGATAGGGATACGGACTGGGGAAATATGGAAACGTAAGGCGAACCCAGGATTATGGAAAGATTCTCGGCGACAACGCGGGCAATGTCGCTCTTTAATGGCGACGCCCAGCGGTTGAATTCGTCGACAGCAACCTGATTGGGGGCGACGCTCAGCACCAGTTGCGGACGATCGACGGCTTCCGGTACGGAGACGGGACCTACGGTAATGGTGAGGATTGTCTTTTCTTCCACCGGTTTCGCTATGGGACTCAGCGTGAATAATTGTGGCGAGGGTGAGGTGGATGCGCATCCAGCCGTCAGCAAGGCTAGGGCGCAAAGGATCATAACCGTTGTGAGCTTTTTCATTTTCCCTTCTCCTGTGTCTTACCGGTTATCAATGCTTCGGGGTGGCTGTCCATATATTCGGTAAATACTTTCAAGGCGCGGGCAGCGCGGGTTATCTCCTGCAAGGCCTCCCTCAATTCTTGAGTTACCGGCGCGTCCGGTCCGATCATTGTCTTGTCGGTGTTGACCAGGACCCGCTCTGCCGCGGCAATCGCCCGCTTCAGGCTTTCTATGGCCGTTTTCGCTTCCGGTACTATCTCCGCATCGATACGCCCCAGGACCTTCTTAGCCTCTTTCAGTGTTTCATCAAGGGTGACAATTGCCTTCTTCGTGTCTTTGCCGATCTCGTCAAAGGGGATCTTGTCTATCTTGTGCAGGATATTGGTGATCTTCAACTGAAATTCCGCCAGACCGCTCGGCATTACCGGTAGTCGCGGGGGGGTCTTTTTCCAGTCGATCTTGACCTTGGGAGCCCGGGGGAAGTAATCCAGGGCGATGTAAAGCTGCCCCGTAACAATATTGCCGAGGCGCAACTGCGCCCTAAGCCCCTTATCGATTAATTTCTGTGTGCCTTGATGATCATTCCCCCAATTATTTTTAGGATGATTCCGAATATAATCCCGCACGGCAACATCGATATTATCAAGTTGTGATGAGAAGCGTTCCTCATAATATGAGACCAGCGCATAGGGCTTGAAAGTAAAGGCGACCGGATCGTAATGAAGCCCTATTTTCTTTACTTCCCCAACCTCTATTCCCAGGTAAGTCAAGGGAGCTCCCACAGTCAGCCCCCGTATCGATTCATCAAAGACGAGCATAAAAGGGTCATCCTTCATATCACGTTTCGCCGTTGCCGCATCCTGATTGTCAAAGAGGGTAAAAACCGCGTTGTCTGCCGCCGGTTTTACGGACGGCGAGTATGGAGGCGTCTCGAAGGCAATGCCCCCGGCGAGTACTGACGCCAATGATTGGGTACGAATGACAATCCCGTTTGCCCCCATTGAGACGTCGATGCCGCTTGCCTGCCAGAACCTGGTATCGGTGGTTACATATTTGTCGTAGGGTGCATTCACGAATACCTTGATATCGACGGACTTGCCGTCTTTCGCCAGGTCGTAGCCAATGACCTGTCCGACACTCAGTTGACGGTAATAAAGGGGGGAACCGAAGCCCAGGGAGCCGAGATTATCCGCTTTCAGCAAGAACTGCCGGCCCGGCTCCGTGTTCGCTACGATCGGGGGCGTATCGAGACCTGTGAATATCCTTTGTTTTTCCGTTGATTTTCCAACTTCCAGACCGATATAATTCCCGGATAGCAAGGTGCCGATGCCGGAAACACCGCTCAAGCTGATGCGGGGTTGCATGATCCAGAACTTGGCGTCTTTGACGAGTAGATTCTTCGCATTTTTGGCGATCTTTGCCGTCACGACTACCTGGGAATAGTCTTCCGAGAGGCTTACCTTCGTAACCTGACCGATGTTGACGTCCTTGTACTTGACGAAGGTCTTGCCGGCCTCGATGCCCTCGGCTACCTTGAAGGTTATGGTGATTGTCGGTCCTTCGTTGAGAAACCGTTGCACCGCGATCCCGATGCCGACCAGGGCGGCGATGATGGGAATGATCCAGATGACCGAGAAGCGTGCCCGCTTGTGGGGTGCGGTTGTTGCCTCGGGGATGTTCGATATGTCGTTGTTTTCAATCATTTCTGTTCTCCATGCTATCGTCGGAATCCCAGATCAGCCGGGGGTCAAAGGATTGGGCGGCAAATATGGTCAATACTACTACGGCCGCAAAAAAAACGATACCGGCCCGGGGCTCCGCCGCCATGAGCGGTTTGATCTGCACCAGGGCGACGACAAAGGAAATGACAAAGACGTCCAACATGGACCAGCGGCCGATGAACTCGACGAGGCGATAGAGTTTCACCCGTTCGCGGTTGCTTTTGATTGAACGGCGCTGCACCGTAATCAATAAATAGGCAAGGGCGAATAGCTTGGCCATGGGAATCATCACGCTGGCAATGAGGACGATGAGCGCTAAATGCCATGAGCCCGTCAAGTAAAGGAGGATAACCCCGTCGATGATCGTATCTTCCTCGGCGCCCACGAGGGTTACAGATGTCATGACGGGCAAGATATTTGCCGGTATGTAGCAGATTGCCGCGGCTATAATGAGGGCCCAGGTGCGCTGGATTGACTCATGGCGGCGGAAGGCAAGTTTGTGGCTGCAGCGGGGACAATAGCTCGTTTCATGCGTGGACGTAATCTTTGACAATAATCCGCAGTACTTGCACAAGGAAAACCCTGACGGCATGGCCATTGGTTCCCGGGCGGTCATTTATCTGCCTCCAGGTAATTAATATTTTTTGCGGGATTTACGATCAATCGCGCGCTGTCGCCTGTCCATTGCACTTGCGTCCAGATTTCCTCGGGATTGAAATTTATCGCCATCGCCGTAAGGAGGGCGATAAGCGCCCCGGTGGCGAGCATTCCCTCGCCGATGATGACGGTGGCGAGATCGGCGATCTTGATCAGGGCAACGAGAATTCCGAGCATCATTACCTCGGCCATCGCCCACTCCCGCGCCAGCTCCGCCCAGTGCAGCAGATCGCCGACCCAACTCGGCGTCACGGGATACCAGCGGGCGGCGATCAGCACCACAATCGCTATCCCGATATATCCGGCCGGGGCAACTACAGCGCACAAGCCGACAAGCGCCGCCGTGAACTCATGCCCCTCCTGCCACATCGTCCAGGCGCCGCCGATGATCGTCGTATCAACTTCGCGCCCCGCCGCTGACAGACCCATCAGGGGAAATGCATTGGCAATAACAAAAACCATCGCCGCACCAATCGCCAAGGCCAGGGTACGTTCGTTGGCCCCGGGCTTATTTGTTGCCAGCACCGTGCCGCACCGGCAACAAAGCGCTTTCCCCTGTGGCGGCAGCAAGGGAATGTGTTGCAGCAGATCGCAATCGGGGCAGGCTACGGTATTTTCAGGCATCAGCAACCGTTCTGTGAATAAATTTTGTCTTATGGAGTTATGGGCAATAATTCTTGTTTACCCTTAAGCGTTTCATCCGTATACAACTTTCTCTCAGAATCCCCTATCATACTCAATGATTATAATCCATAATGAAAACATGACTCGACACACTTTATTTATATTACACATTTTCCATTGACAAAAACTAAATATCTGTCCAGAAATAAATTACTTCAAATGAAAGGAAAATCATGAGCGAAACGAATAATCGAGACATTACTCACACAATGCTGACTGTTTTGTTGATTGCCATTCTCATTGTCTCCGTTTTCGGGATACTCCGACCCTTCCTGCCTTCACTGGTATGGGCAACCATGATCGTGGTCACAACCTGGCCGGTCTTGGTGCGCGTACAGGAACGGCTATGGGATAAGCGAGGACTAGCGGCCCTGGTGATGACCGTGGGGCTGTTACTCGTCTTAGTAATACCATTTTGGATCGCCTTGGAAACCATTGTAGACAATGCTCACCGGATTGACGGTTTGGCGGAATCTTTACGCACAAGTACCGTGCCGGCGCCGCCTTCCTGGGTTCAGAATGTACCGATGATAGGTCCCAAGCTCTCGGTGGTATGGCAGGAGGTGGCGACGGCTGGTCCGGAGGGGATAATATCGCAGATCAAACCGTATTCCGGAAGGGTGGCCAAATGGTTTGTGGATCAGGCCGGCAGCCTGGGCAGAGTATTCATCCAGTTTCTGCTGACCGTGATCATATCCGCGATCCTGTATACTACGGGCGATACTGCCGCCAGCGGCTTACTCCGCTTTGCGCGACGCCTGGGCGGCAATCGAGGTGAAGAGGTCACCATCCTTGCCGGCAAGGCAATCCGGGGCGTTGCTCTTGGTGTGGTCGTTACGGCCCTGGCGCAATCCATTCTGGGCGGCATCGGCCTTGCGGTGACCGGCGTACCATCTGCATCCGTCCTTACGGCCGTCATGTTCATGCTCTGCGTGGCCCAGCTTGGACCGGGGTTAGTGCTGATTCCTGCTGTCATCTGGCTCTTCTGGGGGAACCACAGTCTGGCGGGGTCGGTGCTCCTCGTGTGGACGCTCGTTGTCGGGACCCTTGATAATGTCCTTCGCCCCATACTGATCAAAAAAGGCGCCGATCTGCCGCTCCTCCTCGTCTTTGCCGGCGTCATCGGCGGCCTTATCGCCTTAGGCATCGTAGGCATATTTATTGGTCCGGTGGTGCTGGCGGTCGCTTTCACCCTGCTTAAGGCCTGGGTCGAAGACGAAGACGCCGATGTGCCGGATGATGTGGCGGAAGGAACGTAAACTGTGTATAATCTTCCACTTGAGCAAAGAGAGTATTGCCTATGACTATTGCTGCCAAGTATCACATCAGGGGTCGAAATAATAACATTTGCTGACTTTCTTTTGACAGGCCACGGAAAATGATATAGTGTTTCGTGAATTTAATTTTTTGGGGGGGGAAGTTATGAAAACGGCAAGCCGTCGCAATTCTATCCTTGCGCCTTATTATCCTTCAAACATCATCCTTGTTTGGTTTTGTATTGTCCTTGCCGTCGGCCTCCTGCCGGGATGCGGGAAGGAGCAGAAAGGGGGCGCCAAGCGACCGCCGACCGAGGTGACTGCCATCACGATTTTGCCCAAGGATACGCCCGTGGTATTCGAGTGGGTCGGGCAAACAGAGAGTTCCCACCTGGTAGAAATCCGGTCCCGCGTCGATGGTTTCCTCGACAAACGGGTTTATGAAGAGGGATCGTTAGTAAAGGAGGGACAGGTTTTGTTCCGCATCGACCCCCGGAATTTCCAGGCCGCCCTCCAGCAGGCCAAAGGTGAGTTAGCCCAGCAACAGGCCAGGTGGACCACGGCCAAGGCCAATCTGGCCAGGATAAAACCCCTGGCGGACCAGAACGCCGTAAGCAAGAAGGACCTCGATGACGCCACGGGCAACGAGCAGGCCACTGCCGCCTCGGTCCTGTCCGCCCAGGGAAATGTCAGAATAGCGGAATTGAATCTCAGTTACACCGTCATTACTTCCCCGGTGACGGGCCTCTCCAGCCAAGCAAAAAAACAGGACGGGACCTATATTTCCGCATCGGACAGCCTGCTTACCTACGTGGCCAAGATGAACCCCATGTGGGTAACCTTCAGCCTGTCTGAGAACCAATATCTCGGTTCTCTGGATGACATCAAGAAAGGTACTCTCCGCTTTCCGCAGGAGGGGAAATTTTTAGTGGAATTGGTCCTCGCCGATGGTTCCATTTATCCACATCGGGGGCACCTGATCTTTGCCGACCCTTCTTTCAGCAAAGAGACGGGAACCTTCCTCATCAAGGCCACCATGGAAAATCCCAAGGGCATACTAAAACCGGGGCAGTTTGTCCGGGTCCGGATCATTGGCGCTTCCCGCCCTAACGCCATTGTCGCCCCCCGGCGGGCGGTCTTTGAAGGGGCCAAAGGACAATTTGTCTGGTGCATCGATAAAGATGGTCACGCAGAGGTCCGCAATGTCACTGTAGGCGAATGGATCGGCGATGATATTTTCATTACCAGCGGCCTGGCTGCCAATGACCGGGTAATCGTCGATGGCATCATGATGCTTGCCGAGGGGATGCCGGTTAAGGTCGTGGACAAAAAAGCACCAGCCCCAGTGGGCGGCCAGCCGGCAGCGCCGGCAGGAGAAACGCCGAAAGCCGTCGCTCCGGGAGGCAAACAAACACCGGCGCCGTCGTCCGGATCCCCGGCGCCGCCTTCAACACCCGCCGTAAAAGCCGGCCAACCGGTAAAGAAGTAAGGGGAGGACGCCATGATCTCGAGATTCTTCATTGACCGTCCCATTTTTGCCGCCGTTATATCCATCGTGATTGTAATTGCCGGCGGGGTGGCGATGTTCAACCTCCCCATCGCCCAATACCCGGAAATCACTCCCCCCCAGATCCAGGTGTCGGCAACCTATCCCGGGGCCAGCGCCGACGTCATCGCCCAGAATGTCGCTTCTCCCATCGAGCTGCAGGTAAACGGCGCCGACAATATGATCTATATGAACTCCGTTTCCACCGGGATGGGGACAATGACCCTGACGGTGTTTTTCGAGATTGGGACCAACCCTGACATGGCCCAGGTCGATGTCCAGAACAGGGTAAACATCGCCCTGCCTCAGTTGCCCCAATCTGTCCAGCAACAAGGTCTTCAGATACAAAAAAAATCGAGTTCCTTTCTTATGGTCATCGGTCTTTATTCTCCCGACGGACGTTATGACCAGACCTATGTGGCCAATTACGCCAACCTCTATGTCCTCGACGCCCTGAAACGTATCGAAGGAGCCAACCAGACGGCGATTCTGGGCACCCCGGACTATGCCATGCGCATTTGGCTGAAGCCGGACCGGATGGCCCAGCTCGGCATTACGGCTTCCGACGTCTCCAACGCCATTCAAAATCAGAACCAGCAGTTCGCCGTCGGCAAGATCGGTCAGTCCCCCACGGACGGCCGGGTGGAGCAGACCTTTTCCGTGACCACCAAGGGGCGCCTGACGACCCCCCAGGAATTCGAAAACATCATCCTCCGGGCAACCAAAGATGGTTCGGCCATCGTCCGCCTGAGAGACGTCGGGCGGGCGCAGTTGGGCGCCAAGGACTACTCCGTACGCACGAAAATGAACGGCAAGACGGCGACCCTGATGGCCGTTTATCAGCAGCCGGGGGCCAACGCCGTACAGGTCTCTGACCAGGTGAAGCAAACCCTGGAACAGCTGAAAAAGAATTTCCCCGACGGAATCGATTACAAGATCGCCCTGGATTCCACCAATTTTGTCCGGGCGTCGATCAAGGATGTTATTATTACTTTCTTCGAGGCCTGCCTCCTCGTTATTCTCGTTGTCTATATCTTTCTCCAGAGCGCCCGGGCCACCATCATCCCCATCCTTGCCGTTCCCATCTCCATTATCGGCACCGCCATCGGGATGATCCTTTTCAACTTCTCCATCAACATGCTGACGTTATTCGGGATGGTACTTGCCATCGGGATTGTCGTGGACGACGCCATCGTCGTCATCGAGAACGTGGAGCGGAATATGGAGGAGTTTCACCTGTCTCCCAAGGAGGCAGCGAAAAAGGCCATGGACGAGGTTACGGGGCCGGTTATTGCCATCATGCTTGTTTTGTGCGCCGTTTTCGTACCCGTCGCCTTTCTGGGCGGTATGACGGGACAGCTCTACAAACAGTTTGCCGTGACCATCGCCATTTCCGTCGTCTTCTCCGGGATCGTCGCCCTCACCCTGTCCCCGGCTTTGGCGGCC
>Ga0247842_10007879_pt1 | contig 11362 bp, 11 predicted proteins | sample LaCruzMarch2015__3_FD_192411 | JGI IMG/M metagenome (GOLD analysis project Ga0247842, IMG submission 192411) | Freshwater microbial communities from meromictic Lake La Cruz, Castile-La Mancha, Spain - LaCruzMarch2015_19m | ecosystem: Environmental > Aquatic > Freshwater > Lake | place: Spain...
CTGTTGCTTGAATTAATCCCTTTCTCATGGCTTATTCACCTCCCTTTTCTTCTTTGCCGGGCTCATCGGGCAGCTTTGGTCCATGCAGGATATAGTGTAGGAACGACCCCGCCAACACGCCGCCCGCCGCCAGCAAACTTAACGGCTTCAGCATGTCTTTCCAGACGATGACCGAGAACGGCACGCTGGGCTTGTCGGGGAGGGCGTCATAAACTCTTGGTTTTTCCGTCAGCACATAAATGACATGGGTCCCGCCGACGAACTTGTCGCCGTAGACATTAGCGTCGCCCCCCAACTCCTTGGCCCGGGCATATGCCTTTTTGATCATGGCATTCTTATCGCCGAAGCTGATTGCCCCCGGCGGACAGGCCTTGGCGCAGGCGGGGATTAAATCCGCCTCGAGACGGCTCAGGCAAAGATCACACTTATAGATCTTGTCCGTGACCCGGTCATATCTGGGAATGTTAAAGGGACATGCGGAAACGCATTCCTTACAGCCGATACAGAGACTGTTGGTAACGGCCACCGTGCCGAAGTCCGTATAGTGGAGCGCCCCGCTGGGGCAAACCTTCACACAGGACGCATCGGTACAGTGCATACAGCCGTCTTTTCTAAAGAGCCACTTGACTTTGTCTTTCTCGGCAATTTCCTGGAACCGGATCAGGGTCCAGGTGTTCGACTGTAAGTCAGGTGGATTCTGATAAGTTCCATAATTCTCGGTTTGCTTTGCCGGCTGCTGATTCCACTGTTTGCAAGCCAACTGGCAAGCACGACAACCGGTACATTTCGAAACATCGATTAGTTTTGTTTTCTCAGACATAATCTCCCACCCCCTCACTTCTTGATCACATTGACCATGAAGGCCTTGCTCTCAGGAATCATGGTATTGGCGTCGCCAATGGTCGGCGTCAGCAGGTTCGCTGCATCACCGAAGGTAAAGACCTCGGCCTTCTTGTCGCCGGGATTGTATTTCCGGTCTTTTGTCGTGATCCAGCCGAAGTGCCAGGGAATGCCCACTTCGTGAATAGTGTTGCCGTCGATATTAAAGGGTTTGAACCGGTGGGTCACGATGGCTGTACATTCAACCTGACCCCGCGGTGACTTTACGATCGTCTTGTCGCCATTCCGGATACCCTTTTCCCTAGCCAGCTCGACGCTCATCTCAACAAACATCCCTGGCTGCATTTCCGCCAGCCACGGACACCAGCGGGTCAGAACGCCCGTCTGCCAGTGTTCGCTGACCCGGTAGGTCGAGCAGACGAAGGGGAAACGGGGATCGCAACTGCCGACGCCCGAGTAAACATCCAAGTCGGATCCCACCCCGGCTTTATCAAAGCGTTTGATCGCCGGATTGTTCTTCTGGGGAGACATGAGATTCTTCTCCACGGGACACTCCAGCGGTTCGTAGTGCTCCGGGAAAGGACCATCGGCGAGCCCCGGTCCGAAGAGACTGGCCACGCCGTCGGGCTTCATGATAAAAGGAGGCCGTCCCGAACCGGGATCGCCGACGCCGTCAGGCACATCGCCGACCCACTTAGTTCCATCCCAGATGATAACAGCCCGATTGGGATCCCAGGGTTTACCGTTTAGATCCACCGACGCGCCGTTGTATATGATCCGGCGGTTCACCGGCCAGGACCAGGCCCATTCCGGATAGAGTCCGAGGCCGGTAGGATCACCTTTCCCTCGGCGTGCGGCCATGTTTACTGCACTGTAGGAGCCGCAGTACAGCCAGTTTCCGGAAGATGTTGAACCGTCATCCTGGAGCCAGGCAAAGGCGGGCACCGGGTCACCCTTCTTGAATTCCTTGAACTCACCCTTCTTGTTGGGGACTTCCAGCTTCTTATCCTCCAGGAAGAAGCCGTTGATCTCCTTGGCCACGGCATGGGGGTCATAATGAAAATGACCATCCACGGTCTTTTTCCCATAGGGCCAGGTTAGCTTCATGATGGGATCCTTGAAGACGCCGGGCTGTTTAGCGTAAAGCTCTCTGACCTTGAAGAAGATCTCGCTCATGATGTCGCCGTCGGGAAGAGCAGTACCCGGCGGATTGACGGCCTTGTAGCGCCATTGCATCCACCGTCCACTGTTTATGATACTTCCCTCCTTCTCGATGGAGGCGGCGCAGGGAAGCATGAAGACCTCGGTTTTGATCTTCGTGGGATCCATACCGGGACCTCTCCAGAAGGAACCCGTTTCGTTGTCGAAGAGGTTGACGTTGACCATCCAGTCCACTTTGCCTAAAGCCGCCCGAACCTTGTTGGAATGAGCGCCGCTGCATGCCGGGTTCATTCCCCAGGCAAAGAAGCCGCTGAACTTGCCCTTGAACATCTGGTCGAAGATCGTCAGCCAGGAATAATTGACCCCATCGTCAAGTTTGGGCATCAGGGCATAGGCTTCTTCCAGCGAAGCATTCATCCCGAACATGGACCGGAGGAAGCTGGCCGAGTACTTGGGTGTATTCTTCCACCAGTTGAGGCTGTTCTTTTCTTTGGTGGAGGTGGTACGTTTCTCGTTGAACTCTTTCAGGGTTTTCAACGAAGCCGTCGGGGCTCCCAGGTAGCCCGGCCAGATATGGAAAAGAGGACCATGGTCTGTAGATCCCTGGACATTGGATTCACCGCGCAATGCTGCCACGCCGCCGCCGGCGATACCCACGTTGCCCAGAAGAAGCTGGATGATGCACATCGTCCGGATATTCTGGACCCCGACGGTATGCTGGGTCCAGCCCATGGCATAAAGTTCGACACCCGTCCGGTCGGGCCGGCCCGTGGATCCGTATTCCCGGTAAATCTCGAGGAGCTTGTCCTTGGGCGTCCCGGTGATCTTTGTGACGAGTTCCGGAGTGTAGCGGGAATAATGCTTCTTCAAGAGCTGGAAAACACAGTTGGGGTCCTGGAGAGTCGGGTCTTTCTTGATGACTCCATCGGCGCCGGTCTGATAAGACCAGGTGTCTTTGTTGTAGTTGCCGCCCTCCAGCCCCGAGAAGACGCCGTTGTTATCGCCGGGAAGCTTTAACGCCGGGTTCACCAGGAAAGCTGCATTGGTGTAGTTCTTTACATATTCATCAAAATGCAGATTGTTATCTAAGATGTACTTGATCATACCGCCAAGAAAAGCGATATCCGTCCCTGACCGCAAGGGAGCATAGACATGGGATTTGGCCGCCGACTGGGTGAACCGGGGGTCCACACAGAGCAGTCTTGCCCCTCTTTTATCTATGGCTTCCTGAATCCACTTGAAGGAAACAGGATGATTGGAAGCGGGGTTGCTTCCCATGATTAAAATCACATCACTGTTCTTCATATCTATCCAGTGATTCGTCATTGCGCCGCGTCCGAACGACTCTCCCAGAGCCGGTACCGTCGGGCTGTGTCAGATCCGCGCCTGGTTTTCGATGTAAACCAGACCCAACCCCCTCAGAAATTTCTGATATGTGTAACACTCTTCGAGATCCAAAGCAGCGCTGCCGACGGAAGCAATCCCCTCCGTCCGGTTGACGATTTCGCCCTTTCTATTGTTGACCTTGAAGCTGGCGTCGCGGCTTTTCTTGATATTTTCTGCGATTTTCTCCAACGCCCAGTCCCATTCGATTTCCAGCCATTCTGTAGTGTAAGGTGCCCGGTAAAGCGGCTTTGTCAGACGGTTGATGTTGTTTGACATCTGATAGATAGAACCGCCTTTCGAACACAGGGCACCGCGATTAACGGGGCTGTCCGGGTCGCCCTCCGTGTTGACAACCTTGCCTTGCCGTGTGGAGACAATAATGCTGCAGCCGACGGAACAGTATGGGCAGATCGTTGTGGTCTCTTTGGCATACTTGACCTTTAGGGGCTGGGCATAGGCGGAAACGGCCTTCAGGCCTACGCCGAGGCCGCTGGCCGCCAGTGCGGCACCGGAGATCTTCAAGAAACCTCTTCTGTTGACATCCATAAAATGGCTCCTTTCTATTGATTCAACATTGTTACCGATAATCCCGAAGCATCACCGGATAAATAAGGATCGATATTATTCACAGCTTCTTCATAGCCTATTTTGTGCTATGGACTCTATTGCCTTCAGGGCCAATATTATCTCATCCTCCTGGTTGAAATAACCGAATCCGAAGCGGATCGTCCCACGGGGGAAGGTGCCGATAGTGCGGTGTGCGGCAGGGGCGCAATGGAGGCCGGTCCGGCAGAGGATACCGAAGCATTCATCGAACTCCAGCGCCGCTTCGGACGGGGAAACGCCGGCGATATTGAAAGAGACTAAGGCCGTTCGGTTGGCGGCGTCGGATGGACCGTAAATCGTAATGCCAGGGAGAGAAGCAAGGCCGTCAAGAAAACGCGCCGTCAATTCTTCCTCACGGTGGCGGATTGTCTCCAAACCTTCTCTGAGGACAAAGCGCACACCCGCTTCCAGACCGGCAATCCCGATAGTATTGGGCGTACCCGACTCATATTTGTCGGGAAGGAAATCAGGTTGAGCTTCAAATTCCGAGCGGCTCCCCGTTCCACCCAAGAGCAGGGGACGAAGCTGCGTTTCCAAGCATTCCCTGACATAGAGCCCTCCTGTACCCTGGGGTCCGAAGAGGGACTTGTGGCCGGTAAAAGCCAGGAGGTCGATCGCCATTGCATCAACGTCGATAGGCAACGCCCCCGCTGTCTGGGCGGCATCGACACAGAAGAGAATCCCCCGGTCGCGGGCGATTTTTCCCACTTCTCCAAGTGGCTGTATGGCGCCCGTGACATTCGAGGCGTGATTCAGCACAATCATACGGGTTCGGGGCTGCAGGACCGCACTAATATCCTCCGTGTTCAACTGTCCGTCATCGGAGCAGGGAAGAATGGACAGCCCGATTCCCTGAGATTCCAGATAACGCAGGGGACGCATAACGGAGTTGTGCTCCATGCCGGAGGTAATGACATGGTCGCCCGGGTTGAGAAGTCCCAACAGGGCGATATTCAATGCCTCTGTGGCGTTCTTGGTAAAGATGATGCGCAGGGGGTCGTCGCACCCTAAAAGCTCCATCAGCGCATCACGGGCTTCAAAAATTATCCGTCCCGCCGCTATGGAACGGTGATGACCGGAGCGACCGGGACTGCCCCCAATCTCCTCGGCGTATTGAACCATGGCGGCAGTCGTCCCTGCGGGTTTAGGCCAGGATGTGGCGGCGTTATCGAAATATATGATTTGCCTTTTCTTTAACGGTGCTTTCATTTTTCCTCTCTTTTTAAGCGATTGAAAACCTTGATTCCGTCGTTGGTAACGACTCTTCTCTTTCCCAAGTCACTTTGTCCTGTAGCGTCTTGGCCACGGCGTCCCGTTGATCCACCGCAATCCGGAGGCAGACTCCGCAATCGGTACTGAGGTTGCGGGGAACAGGAATCAACTTATGGATTATTCCTGCTCCCTTGAGGATCTTTTCCGCCTTTAGGACATGGTTCATGGAGGGAAAAAGAAAGATGACGTATCTTTGCTTATCCATCACGGACGCATGATCCTGTCTGCCCCGGCCAGGGTTTCAACGATGTCATCCATATGGGAAAGATGGCCCACGCCTACCTGATCCCCAAGGTTGAAATAGTTGATACAGGCCCCACAGATCATGATATCCACCCCTGCCTTTTCCAGCTTCTGCAGGTCATCGAGAGCAGCCGAATCTCTGATAGCCAGCTTGACTCCGGCGTTATAACAGATAATCACCTTGGGCAACTGGTTCAACTGCCGAAGGGTATGGATGAAACTACGCATGATGGTATTCCCCAAAACATCGTCCCCACGTCCCATCTGATTGTCCGCGAGAACAACGACGAGAAATCCTTCCTCCTTTTTTTCTAAGTCTTTGGTCATCTTATTTTCCTCCGTGTATTTCTTTTTTTTCGCGACATCCTTAAATGAACAATCCCGCCGCAAGCAGCGGGGTATCTCAGGGTTGTATTGTTCTATTCGCCGCAAGCAGCGGGGAATTCGACCCTGAGAGAATTAATAATTTTGCGCTTCAGGATCTTGGCGGCATCTTCCATCGATCCAAGATCGACGATATCTTTGTATCCCAGTTTCTCGAGGGCTTCTTTGGCAATTTTCGTTCGACGTCCGGTCCTGCAGTATACATAGATCGTCTTTGACTTGTCTTTGACAACAGAGCCAATTTTTTCACCGATCTGATCATAGGGGATCAGGACGGCACCTTCAAGATGGCCTTTATCCCACTCCTGAACTGTTCTAACGTCAATAACGAGAGTCATAGCCGCATCCTTGCCAAATGCTGTCAATGCAAAACCGGCAATCATTATAATTATCAATGTCAGGCAAAGTCCTCTTTTCATATCTTTTCTCCTTTTTTGGTTCGGAATCTTCACATGAGCCAAGAAGAGACTTGACCCGTCTAATGTTTTTGTCATTCCCGCCACCACTGTCATTCCCGCGAAGGCGAGAATCCAGTATTTCTTACAAACCGGCAAATACGGCGCTTTCCCTAATTAACCACAGGCGTAACGGGTTCAACTGCCGAAGGGTATGGATGAAACTACGCATGATGGTATTCCCCAAAACATCGTCCCTACGTCCCATACGATTATCCGCGAGGACAACAACGAGAGCTCCTTCCTCATTTTTTCTAAGTCTTTGGTCATCTTAATTTTCCTCCGCGTATTTCTTTTTTTTCGCGACATCCTTGAGAATGTTGATTTCCTCCCGGCGTCTTCGTTTTTTTACTTGAGGATAATCAGCAGGTGTGTTATAAGTCAAATGAATAGTAATTATCATATACATCAAGTAAAATTATGGATACTTACCTCAACCAATTAAAGATCTTCCATGTAACGGCCAAAGCGGGAAGCTTTACTCGCGCCGCCGAGGTGTTATTCCTTACCCAACCCGGGATCAGTAAGCACATCAAGGATCTGGAGGAATATTATGGAACGCGGCTCTTCGACAGGCTAGGGAAAAAGGTGGCCCTTACACAGGCGGGGGAAATCCTTTTCGCAAAAACAGCGACGATCTTCAATATGATCGAGGAGCTTAAAGTGGAGATTGATGAATTACAGGGACTGCAGCGAGGTTTTTTGAAGATCGGAGCCAGCATGACGATCGGCGTCTATGTCCTGCCGTCGGTGTTGAGGAAATTCCTGGATAAGTATCCCCATGTGGAAATCAGTCTCGATGTTGCGGTCAATCAGCAGGTGGAAAATAACATTCTCAATAATGTCATCGATATCGGATTTCTCGGCGCCCCTGCCGAGGATGCGAAGATCGTTACCAGTCCTTTTTTGAAGGATGAACTAGTCGTCGTTGTATCTGCCGGCCATGAATGGGCGCGTCGGGATATAATAGCGCCGCACGAGCTGGCTGGTCAGACCTTCATCATGGCCAAGAGCGGTTCCGGAACTCGGAGGATCATTGAAGCGAGGCTTGCGGACCAAGGCGTAACCTTGAAAAAGACCATCGAGTTCGGTCACACGGAAGCCGTCAAGAAGGCCGTGGAATCAGGCCTGGGAGTGGGAATTCTGTCCCGGTTGACCATTACAAGGGAAGAACATCTCGGTCTGATCAAATCCCTCCGCATGGAAGGAGTCGATCTGCAACGGACGTTTTTCTTTGCCTATCACCAGGATAAATATTTTAGCAGCGTCGCCAAGGCGTTTTTGCAATATGCAGTCTACAATTGTGTGCAGGAAGTAAAGACATAACTAACAGCGCTACAGTTTCCGTAGCGGATCTCCCTCATCATGCTCTTCGGTTTCCAGCAACTCGCAGCGCTATGAAGAGCATAATTAACGTCAGTACTGTTTCTGACGGCCCTATATCGAGCAGGTGCTCTATCCGTTATTAAAATTGTTTTGATCTTCACTATGGTATTGCTCGCGTGAAAAGCAAGAAATGCTGCCACGAATACATATTATCTTTTCCATGCAAGCATCGCCGCTTGCTTTCAGTATTCATTAATTTTTTTCAACCGATCATCTACTTGATAAGTAGATGTACTGCGTAAGAAATGCTTCCTAATACTTTTAAGTGAAGCATCTCCTTCGCCCATGCCGACCTTCTATGTTTTGGTTCTAGGGGATAGGGCCGCGAATGTTTTCTTGGTGGGCCATTTCCTGTCTTGCCAGCCAACGGAACAACGTCAGACGTTGATTAATTGGTGGGATAATGGAAGAAACCTTCTGAAAATTAATCAGAATATTTGTGGCGATTTGAAAAAGATTCCGACGGAATCACAATTAACTACACGATATCATTGATGAAAAACGGACATGCTTGTTGCTGGCTGTTATAGGGACTATCTTAATAATATCAGTACGTTAAGCTTAGGCGCCCTGGGGGAATCTCTCCAGACAGGGCGTTACATTTTCAACTTACCTCCATGCCAGCGGCCGGGCAGAACGAAGCAGAAAAAACCTCCCACCCCCCTTGCCAAAGGGGGGTGGGAGGTTTTTTTTATAAAGTTATGTGTCTCCTGCATTGTCAAAGTGGCGCAAGGTATTCGCGCCTTTGGTCAAGGAACATGATCAAGCGAGATTGCTGCCCGGTTCACCTTCCCCCATGTTAGGGTTCATCTCATTAAGGAGCGCATCTTTTAGTCGCGTCGAGCCCCTTGCGTGAGGGTTGGATTTGTGTTAGGGAGCGAGCAGAATGTTTGACAATTATCAAAGAGACATAAACTATTTAAGGATTTCCGTCACCGACCGTTGCAACCTCCGGTGCCGGTACTGCATGCCCAAGGAGGGGCTGTCTCTGCTTGGGCACGACGATATCCTGCGCTATGAAGAAATTCTCCGGGTAGTGAAGATTGCCGTATCCCTGGGAGTAGCCAAGGTCAGGATTACCGGCGGCGAGCCCCTCGTCAGGCGCGGGATAGTTCCTTTTATTGCCGATCTGAATTCCCTGCCTGGTATCCAGGATCTCAGTCTGACCACCAATGGCGTCCTTCTGGAGAGATGCGCGGCGGATCTTTTCAAGGCCGGGGTCAGGAGAATCAATATCAGTCTCGATTCGCTCAATTCTGATAAATATCATAAAATAACCAGAGGGGGCTGTCTCGATGACGTCCTCCGGGGCATTGCGGCAGTTTATGAGCAGGGGTTCTCACCAATCAAAATCAACGTCGTGGCAATTAAAGGATTTAATGATGATGAAATCCTCGATTTCGCCCGGTTGACCCTGGGCAGTCCTTACCAGATCCGATTTATCGAATTGATGCCCCTGGGGCATCCGGGGCGGGATAATCTTGGCAAGTACCTGGCCAGCGAAGTCATTATGCGGACCATTGCCGACAGATATCCCTTGAGTCCCGTAAATGGTGAGCGGGAAAGGATGGACGGCCCGGCAGAGATGTACAGGATCGCCGGCGGTATGGGAGAGATCGGTTTTATCAGTCCCGTAAGCCATCATTTCTGTCACCTCTGCAATCGACTGCGACTGACGGCGGACGGAAATCTGCGCGCCTGTCTGCTGTCCGATGAGGAGTTCGGTTTGAAGACCCCCTTGCGAACAGGCTGCACGGACAGTCTCCTGGAGGCGCTTATGAAGGAGGCTATTGCCGGGAAACCACGGAAACACGAGGTTCAGTTTGACGAGCAGTTCCTTCGCAAGTGTGTGAAGAACATGTCGGCGATTGGAGGCTAGCGGTCTTGAGCTTTCCTGAAGAAATTGCCCGATCCTACGATGCCTGGCGCGAAACGCCCACCGGTCATTATATCGACAGCCGTGAAAAGAGTCTGATCCTGGATCTGACCCAGCCCCGGGGGGGGGAGCGACTGCTGGATGTCGGCTGTGGCACCGGTGATCATCTGTGGCTCTTCCGGAGGAAGGGATGTGATGTTACCGGCATCGACCCATCCGCGCCCATGCTTGATATAGCCCGGCAAAAACTTGGCCACAAAGCGGACTTTTATTTAGGACAAGCGGAAGATCTTCCCTTTTCTGATGATGAGTTTGATGTTGTAACCCTGATCACCTCGCTTGAATTTACCGCCGATCCGGTGCAGGCTATTCATGAAGCCATCAGGGTTTGCCGGGGGAGGGTTTTCATTGGCGTCCTCAATAAATTCTCCTGCATTGGTGTCACCCGCCGTTTGACCGGTTTCTATCGGCCCTCCATATATGACCATGCACGCTTCTTCAGCATCGGTGAACTGACGGCAATGATTCGCAGGCAGCTCGCCGGGGTAAGGATCCGCTGGGGAAGTGTGATCTCCCTGCCTTATAGCTGGTATGGCTTCGCCAGGGGGATCGAGGAGTCCCTGCCGGTCATGAATAATCCTCTGGGCGCCTTTCTGGGTTTGTCCTTTTCTGTCACCTTTACACAGGTAACCATTCAGGAGCCGATAAGGGAATCGGTGCGGCTTGAAAGCAAAGGCAGGCAACCCCTGCCGGGGGTAGTGCGGGTGATAAAATAATTACGGCTTCGTAAAAAAGTCCGGATGCTGCGTTGCGCTGCATCCTTCGTCATTGCGGCGTACGACAAGTACGCCTCATGACTCATAATTTGCGCGCCTTGCCTGCGGATCTTTTTACGAAGCCGTCAATTATGACTGTTTATTGATTTTTCACGAGTTCATCAAATGATAAAGAAGGCGATGTTTTTCGAGGAGTTGGTTGATCAGCAGGTTCAATGCCGCCTTTGCGCCCATGCCTGCCGGATAAAGAATGGTCAGCGCGGCGTTTGTGGTGTCCGGGAAAACCGGGAGGGGATTCTTTACAGCCTTAATTATGGGATGGTGGTCGCTGAAAATATCGATCCCATCGAGAAAAAACCTTTTTTTCATCTTCATCCGGGATCCCTTTCCTACTCCCTGGCCACGGTGGGCTGCAATTTTCGCTGTCAGTTCTGCCAGAATCACGAGATCTCCCAGCTGCCCCGCGAGACGGGAGATATTGTCGGGCGCGCCGTCTCGGCCGAAGAAATTGTGGAAAGGGCGGTCCGTTCCGGTGCGAAGACCATTGCCTATACCTACACGGAGCCGACGATATTTTTCGAGTTTGCCTATGATATTGCCCGTCTGGCGCACGAACGGGGGATCGGAAACGTATTTGTCACCAATGGTTATATGAGCCGGCAGGCTGTTGATGCCATTGCCCCCTATCTCGATGCCGCTAATGTTGACCTCAAGTCATTCCGGGAAGACTTTTATCGGGAGCAATGCGGAGCCCGGCTGCAACCGGTTCTGGATACGATCCGCAGGATGAAGGAACTGGGGATCTGGGTGGAGGTTACGACCCTGCTTATACCGGGACTGAACGACAGTGATGAGGAAATCGGAGGGACAGCAGATTTCCTGTGTTCCATAGGCACGGAAATACCTTGGCATATCAGCCGTTTTCATCCCCGATACCAGATGCTGACAGGAAAGATTACCTCTGTCGAGGAAATCCG
>Ga0247842_10007882_pt1 | contig 11357 bp, 8 predicted proteins | sample LaCruzMarch2015__3_FD_192411 | JGI IMG/M metagenome (GOLD analysis project Ga0247842, IMG submission 192411) | Freshwater microbial communities from meromictic Lake La Cruz, Castile-La Mancha, Spain - LaCruzMarch2015_19m | ecosystem: Environmental > Aquatic > Freshwater > Lake | place: Spain...
GCACCCACCGTAATTTCCTTTGTCCAGGAATCGCTGCAACTGCCATTGCTGGCCGTCAGGGTGTAAATAGTGTTTTCATCCGGCGTGACGGTTGCGGTGTGGGTGGTGTTGTCTGTACTGTCCGGTGGAGGGATAATAGACACATCCTGCGCATTAGTTACATCCCAGGTTAAGGTTACATTGTCACCGGCGTTGATGCACTCAGAGCTGGCTTCGAACTTTTTGATTGTAGGCTTGGCACCCACCGTAATTTCCTTTGTCCAGGAATCGCTGCAACTGCCATTGCTGGCCGTCAGGGTGTAAATAGTGTTTTCATCCGGCGTGACGGTTGCGGTGTGGGTGGTGTTGTCTGTACTGTCCGGTGTAGGGATAATAGCCACATCCTGCGCATTAGTTACATCCCAGGTTAAGGTTACATTGTCACCGGCGTTGATGCACTCAGAGTTGGCACCAAAATCATTTATTTTAGGCTGTGTAGCACAAGGTGAAACTTGAGTTGGTTTCTGCAAAGAATCACAGGAATTGGTAGCAGTCAGGATATAGGTTGTAGCTATCTGAGGAGCGACAGATACGCTGCCTTCCGCAACGTGATTTCCATCAACGCTAACACTACCTATACCAGGATAAATAGTCACAGTCTTAGCGTTGAGTACTTTCCAGCTCAGGGTAGTTGATCCTGCAGGGTTTACCTCGAAGGATTGAATCACTGGGGAGCCTATCCAAACCGTAACCGGTGCAGTGAAGGTGTCAGTTCCGTTGGAAAATGTCAGTGTGTAGGTGGTGCTCACCGGCGGATTTAGGTCAATACAGGATGAGATCGCCAGTAGATTCGCAGGCTTGACTACTCCGATATCAGGAGAAATGGTAAAGCTATCTGCATAAAACCTGCACTTCCAGCACAATTTAGTCTGACCCTCAGGAGACCAGCAGTAGTCATTGGCCCGACTGAAATAACATTCTATGGCTGTGTCTTCTTCTGGGGCAGCTCTTGAACCGGCGTTCACTGCAAGTCCTATAGTGGCCGCCGGCAAAATCAGCAAAAGACAAAATAATAATCTTTTTTTAATATCAAATCCTATCATGCATTGTACCTTGCTATTCAGTTTCGATAGTCTGTCACCATGAAGGGGATAGGCCTTTCAAAGTAATCCCGTTGTTGTTGCGCGTCCTGATTTATCGGAACGCAGCAATATCGCGCTACCTGCAACCTGCAACCTGTAATTTGCTACTTGCCACTTGCCACTTATCGCTTGCCTGTTATATGATGTCTATCCCTTGTCAACTCGGCACTTGTACCGTAGACGTCCTGACGCAATCCCTGTACTGGAGTGTCAGCGTGTTGCATAAATAGGATAAAATGGCCAATATCATAAGTATTTGATCTTCATCTACTTATCTCCATGTTAAAAACAGTTTCTGACAATCCATGTCATGACCCCTGTGAAATTGCAGGCAAAGGGACGTTCTGTGTTTCTTCCTTTAGCCGCCTGTCTTTTGCAATTTGAGAGTAAAAACCTGTAATTATCGCCACCCTATTTCACCTTCGTTCCGCACTTGTTACAGAAGTTAACGTCCGCGGCCAGCCTGTTACCACACTGGGTACAGAAATTTGATCGACGCGCTTGAGCAGGCTTTGTTGCAGTCTCTTTAACTGGGGATTGTACACTCATTTCTTTGAGCGGAATCTTCCCGGAAGACTTGAAGGAATTAAAGGCAGTTACCAGGTCGCTGACATCTTCGCTATCGAAAGACAGGAAATAGAACAGGTCCGGTCCCTTGAGTAACACGATTTCCCCCACGCTTTGAATGGCGGTAAATGTGTAAACAGACGGCCGTTCTATCCTACCCTTCACATAATCGTGCAGGTCCCTGGTCTGCTTGATGACAATCTCCAGGTTCGGCCCAATTTCGTACTTAAGGAAGGTCTGGGCCTCCACAAAGGAAAACGTCCTTATCTCATCCAGTTCGTCGAAGCCGATCTTGACCAGGTTTTTAGACTGGTCCTTCAAATTCTTCATCTTGAGGTCGATGGTCAGGTCTTTATTGGTGAGGACGTATGTTGGTAGATCCGTGCCGAGCTTCCTGGCAGCCCTGCTTTTCTTGAACATTGTAAGTAACAGGTTCCTGGCTATGACATAGGCCGCATAGATGCCTGCCATAACAAAGAAACCACTGGAAATGGAAAGCGGGTTGGTTGTTAATAGATTAATAATGATATAGGCGAAGAGAATGGCCAGCGCCAGCAGTACCAGTGACAGGATTACGGCCTGGACTATGCCGGCGTATTGGAAGAAGACCGCGATTTGCGTCCACAGGCTCTTATCCTTATATTCCAGCTTGGCTTCTTCGATTCTCAGGCTCTGCCTTGTCCACCACAGCGCGCATTCTATATATACGATGAGAAAAAGAGCAACGAAAATGCAGGTGGATGTGGATGCTGGCAGGCGATTGTTGAAAGAGCCGGTACCTCCGGATTGCCCCTGCTCTGGCAGCAAGGTCAGAGACAGGGTAAGCACCATTAGAAGTATTCCCATCCACAGAATACTCACGCCGGCGAAAACCTGAATGAACTTCGGCTTTCCCATATTTCACTTACTATCACAGATGTACAGAAGTTTGTACATAGTGAGGTGATTTAACCTCGCCCCAGGCAACCTTGAAGGACATCTCAGCTTTTATCCATATAATCCGGGTGGAAAATCGCCATTATCACCGCCCTATTTCAGTTTCCTGCCGCAGTTGTTGCAGAAGTTCTCTTCTTTATCCACGGGATCACCGCAACCAGGGCAGAATTTCGGTGAAGTCCTTGGCTTATCCTCTGTTGTTTTGGCTTCGGTTTCGGTTTCCTTGGCTATAGCCTTCTCTGGTAATGGGGCGGCAGCCGGGGCTGCGGCCTTAACCTCGGTAGTTGCCTCGGTGACGGGGGCCGCCGCTCTGACCATCGCAGGGGATGCTTTGGCGCGGGCAGCCTTCAGGCGGAAAAAGGCGAAAAGGCCGCCGCCGATTACCACCGCCGCTATCAGTAGGAACACCAGCCAGGGATAGCTGGGCTGGTACTGAACGGCTACACTCTTGGGGCCGTCCATCATAATTTGGCCGCTCGCATTAACGGCCTTCATCTCGCCGCCCAGCATTCCCATAATGCCATCCATGCTAACCTGCGGGTTTTTCACCTGCCACGTAGCTTCCTCTCCGGCTTTCTGCCAGGTCGTATCATCCGGACTGTACGGGGATGACACGTTCAGCCTGTAATAAGTAACATAGGAAGCGGTTACAGTAGCCGGGGCGCTGGCGGTGAGCGACAGGCTCTTCATCTGGCTCTTCTGGCCGTTGGGAAGTGTCCAGGATAAGAAAGTGTAACGCGTGCCCGGGTCGCTGGCATCCACGTAGGCCGGGGCGCTGGACTGCACCCTGTCGCCCACGCTGTACCAGTCAGTACCGGACAGCGCAGTGAGTCCGGGAGGATCGGTGGCAAACTCGATATAAACAGCAGGAGCATAGTCGAAGTAGGCGCTGGTGTCACCTTCGCTTACCTTTTTCTCAGCGTCTCCTTTAACTGTGAACCGGTTGCCTTGCTGGCCCGTGATGGGGCTCTTGACGCTGACCACAGGGCTGGTGCCCAAATCCACCTCGAACTCCTCGGATTCTCCGCCGCCCAGTTCGGCCTTTTTCTTGCCGTCAATAAGCACCTCCGTCTGGCCTTCAGTGAGGCCCGGGCCGATCTTAACTGTGAACTTATAGGTGCTGGGTGCTGGGGGAGGAGGAGGTGTATAGTAGTAGCCTCCTCCGGTGGTCCCGCCCGTACCGGTGCAGGTGCATCCGGGTGCGCCGGCGATAATGGTGAAGTCAACATATTTTTCATAAGAGTGAGCACCGCCGGCCGGATAAAAACCCAGATTTTTATATTCCTGGCATAAAAAACCCAGGTGATAAGTACCAGCAGATCCTGCCGGCGCGCAGCCGGAAATCGTGGCACCATTTATCGTTATTCCGGGCGGAAGCGCGGGTTTCTGGTAACCACTAAAGCCGGTGATGGCACACGTATAGGAATCCGGGCCCGTGTATGACCCCACATAAGATTGGACTGTGACATAATATGCAAAGTACTGGCACTCATACACAGGGGCGAGGGCATCAATCTGACATATGGCGTGTGCCGGTTCGGTCGCCAGCAGGCTTGTGGCGCCCAGTGCCAGCGAGCAACAGACCACCAGGCAGGCGCACCACCTGGACACTGTTCTCAGTATTGAGATATTTGCCCGATCTATTTTCCTCACTGTCCTTCTTGCCTCCTTTACTCCTCAATTTATATCAATTGATGTATAGTCCTTTAGATGCAAAAATGCCAACAGGGTGAAGCCAAGCATAAGGGGAATCCGTGTTCACAATCTGATAACATCACCCGCACCCAGGTCACCAACCACCTCCACATTTAACATCATTTTTGCCATTATAGGTTACATTATTGATAATTGCAATGATATGCACTGACCCGAAGGATCATGTTTGAAATAGCATACAGGCCTGAACTGAGGAGGAATAGGACACAGCTTGGTTAATGATCAATCTCAAGGTAAGTGCTTGACTATAATTGATCCGTGCATAGGCTGTTAATAATTATCTCCTGCATGTTTCCGTATGCTATCGATAGTACCATTTAGCTATTGACATGGCTGAAACTGGAGTATAATCTTGTTAAAAACTGCTGAGGTAGTGAATATGAAGAGACTTTGTTTTGTCCTTGTCACTGCGATATTGCTTCTTATGGCGTGTACCACCCCGGCGCAGACCGGAAAGCTGCGCGTTATAGCGGAGGAATACCCGCCCTTTAATTATACCGATGCCAGCGGTAACCTTGTGGGGTCCTCTACCGAGATAGTTAAGGGCATAATCAATAAACTGGGTGAGAATATCACCATCGAGGTTTTGCCCTGGGCACAGGCCTACGATATCGCACTGCTCGAATCCGACACGGCCCTTTATTCCATGGCCAGGACGTCTGAGAGGGAAAACCTTTTCATGTGGGTGGGCCCTATCGGTTCTTACGAGAACTGGCTCTACGCCAAAAAGGGCTCAAATATGCGGGTAAGCAGTCTGGACGAGGCCAAGACAGTGAAAGGGATTGCTGTCGTAAAAGATGAGGCCGGACAGCAGAAGCTTGCACAACAGGGATTTATCAATTTTATATATACTGATTCTACTGCCGACGGCCTGAAGCAGCTGGTGGCCGGACAGGCAGACCTATGGCTGGGCACCGGGGAGAATGTGGATCTGGTGGCGAAGAAAGCGGGGGTCGACCCGGCCGGCATTGTGGCAGTAGCCTTTGTACATAAGGTTGACCTGTATATCGGCTTCAATAAAAATACTGCTTATGCAACGGTCCTGGCCTGGCAGAACGCGCTCGATTCCCTGAAAAAATAGCCCGTCATCGGCGGCATCCTGGTGGCGGTCATCTGGCGCTGGGGATTTAAGAACCAGTAATGGAACGATTCAGGTGCAGGCATGCTGTGACAGCAGGCCTGCACCGTCAATAATACATCCTCTATCGTATAGAATATAATCACGCCATATAACCTGTCGGATTTCCCGGTTCCATCACAGGTTTTTCAGCATGCAACCTTTTTGCATCCGTTGCGTTATGGGTTAAACTGTGATGGATGCTCGGTCAAATGAAATCTGAAACATCGTTGTCACCCGATCAATTAAGATCGGAAGAAGAACTGGTAAAGCGCGCCCAGCATACCCCGGAAGGCTTCGGCGAGCTGTACGAGATATATTACCAGCGTATTTTTAATTACGCTTTGAAACGCATGGCCAATGTTCAGCTTGCGCTTGACATAACGTCAGTTACCTTTCTTAAGGCCTTGTCTCAGATTAAGAAGTACCGCTGGCGGGATGTGCCCTTTGCCGCCTGGCTTTATCGCATAGCCAGCAACGAGATCAATGATCATTACCGCAGGGAAGGCGGAAGGCGGGTCTCCAGTATAGAGACTATTGCTGAACTGGCGGATACCAGCGACTATGCCGACGAGATAAATCAGGCAGAGGAGGAACTGTGCCGGCACGAGGAGTTCATCCTTCTTCATAAAAAGATCTCCGAACTGCCATTTATTTACCAGGAGGTTATAGCCCTGAAATATTTTGAGAAGAAGAAGATACGCGAGATGGTAAAGATACTGGGCAAGAAAGAGGGCACTATCAAGTCGCTTCTACACAGGGGAGTTGAAAAGCTAAGGGAAAAAATGCAGTGATGCAACTTTTTCGGTTAAAGGACATTATATTATTGGACGGAATCAGGACAACATGAAAAAGGAAGCGCTCATAAGGAAGCTGGAAAAAGCGGATTTGCCGGAACTGCTAATAGCAGGCCACAGAAATTGCCTGAGGAAAGTGCTGCTTGAGGGTGGCTATGCCGTCGGCATAACCTCGGGCAAACAGGCGGCCGGCTCCCCGAAGAACATATTTGAAGGCTGGCTGAATTGGCTGCGGGCCCCGGCCTGGAGGATGGCCGCCGCCAGCGGACTGGCCCTCATCATCGTGGCCGCAGTGCTTTCCCTGTCCTTTTACCTGGCTGCCCCTTCACCTTCGGTCATAGCTGCTGACGTGGTAAAAAGGGACCCGGGCATACAGCAGCGCCTGAACGGCACCGGGGAAATAATCATAATGCGCGTGGATATCAGGGACGGTATGGCCAGCGTGATTTGCGGGCGCTGCATGGGTGATTTTATGGAAGCTGACGTGGATATGAATGTGAAGGCAGTCGTCAGTGCCAGGCGTTACGAAGGCCTTTACATGCCTGAACTCGATCCGAACATGCGCGAACAGGCGATTAAAATAGCCGTGTCTGAGCCACGGTTAAAAAGCATTATGGACAGGGGTGGAAGTGTGGGCAGGGTATACCCCATTTTCTCCTCCATCTCCAACATGTCGATCATAGGCGGATCCGTCTTAAAAGTCACGCCGGCCGCTTCGCAGGCCATTGTGCCGGTGCAGTTCGAGGGTCAGACATGGCTGGCGCAGGTGAACCTCGAGGAGAACCGCGTGGAGCGGATTGTAGAACCTCAGGCGGGCAGCTCTTATTATTACGAGGTATTCTACGGGCCACAGAACCTTTAGTCTTGTTATCGATATGGTATTTCAGGAGGATTTCAAATGTTTTTGTCCGTAATATTCAATGCATGGCACAACAGGGCCGGCATATTTGCCGCAGCCCTGATTATTGCCGTACTCCTGGTCACCGGGTGCAGCGCGGCAGCCCCGTCCGGCCCGTCCGATCAGAAGCCGCTGAGCCTGCCGTCTTCGTCTTCGGCAGTGCAGGTTGCGCCACTCTTCGATGAAACCAAGACCATTTCGCTTTATGAAAGGTGCATACCCGCAGTGGTTCAGGTGGAATCCGTGACCACGGTCGTCCCGACATTCCTCAGCCCCTTCAACCTGGAAATCCCCAAGATGAGGGGACAGGGATCAGGGTTCATCATAGATGCGGAGGGCCATATCCTTACCAACAACCACGTGGTAGACAAGGCCTCCACCGTTAAAGTTGCGCTGAGCGACGGCACCCAGCTCGAGGGCAGGGTTATCGGCACTGATCGCAACAACGACGTAGCCCTGTTGCAGGTCGATGTTTCTAAAATACCGGCCCTGACATACCTGGTGTTGGCCGATTCCAGCTTGATCAAGCCGGGCCAGATGGCCGTGGCCCTGGGTTCGCCCTTCGGCCTGCAGGGATCCATTACCATCGGTATCGTCAGCGGCATAGGCAGGTCTATACCCGGCTCCACCAATCGCAATATGACGGATATCATTCAGACAGACGCCGCGATCAATCCGGGCAATTCCGGTGGTCCCCTGCTCAATTCCAGCGGTGAGGTTATCGGTATCAACACAGCCATAGAGGCGTCGGCCAATGGGGTGGGCTTTGCCGTTCCTATCAACACAGCTAAAAAAGTGCTGCCCGAGCTGCTCAAGGGCGGCACGATTAGAACTCCCTGGCTCGGTATCGAGGGTATGCCGGTCACCAAGGACCTGGCAGATAAACTTGGCCTTAAAACAACGAAGGGTGTATACATTGTCCACGTTTTGACCGGCAGCCCGGCGGAAAGCGCCGGGCTGGTGGAAAGCGGCAGAGATAAACAATACGAGCCCTCGACGGGAGGAGATATCATCACAGCTGTTGATGACGCCGCCGTAAATAAAGTGGATGATATTCTTTCATACTTCAACGGCAAGAAGCCGGGCGACACCGTAACACTCTCGGTGCAGAGGGGTGACCAGAAGGTCTCTATCCCGGTAAAGCTGGGCGAATGGCCGGATAAACTCCCCAGCAGCTATTATGAGTTCGACCAGGGCGACGGCCCGGAACAGACGCCCGCGCCGGACCCCAACCAGAACGAGTTCAATTTCGGGCCTTTCCAATTCCGCACAAATTAGAATAGTCAGCTTAACGGGCGCTATCAGCGGGCGGGTTTTCAAACCCGCCCGCTGAGCATTTTTAACGGGAGCAGCTCACGGTAAGCCCCTACAGGAATTTCTGCATCCAGATAACGTCGAAATCCCTGCCGAACTTCTGTCCTATGCGTACGAAGCGGCCGCACTCTTTGAAACCGTGTTTGAGATGGAAATTGAGGCTCACTTCGTTGAGCGACGATATGTTGGCCAGCAGTGTTTCGACGCCTGCGGCCCTGGCATCCTCTGAAACAATCTCCATAAAGCGGGCGCCCAGTCCCCGGCGCTCGTGTTCGGGAAGTATGAAATACGTGATCTCCCCGGCCTTCTTGAATGCTTCAGCAATTTGATGGTGCCTCAGCAGGGCGAAGCCTACCACCTCTTTACCCGGTGTTTCCGCCACGTAGAAAGCTCCTCCGCGGCTCATGTTCTTAAGGAGATCAAATATCTCGGGCCCCACCTTTTTATCGGGATAAGCGGCGAAGCTGTTCTCGACGAAATAGTTGAAGACGCCGGCGACTGCGCCGCGGTCATCCTCCTTCACACGTCTTATCTTGTAGTCCGGCATTTGATCAAATCCTGGCTATAAGAACTCGTTAAATCGATATCGACGGCCTGCGCTCCGCTGTCACGGCGTCCTTTTCTTCCCTGGCCAGCCACGAGAGGACAAGGGCGGCCACACACATGGCTGCGCCCACGAAGCAGGCTGTGCTGAAGCCAATCAGCAGCACGTCTGCCGGCACGCCCGCAACAGCCTGCTCACTGCTGAAGTCAGCGGAGGGGATGAAAGCCGAAAACACCGTTTCATAGATGGCCACTCCCAGCACCATCCCCAGGTTCTGCATAGCCCTCGATGCTGCCGACGCTTCACCCTGGTTGATGGTAGGTATGGAGCTCAGCACAAGGCTGTTGTTGGGCGAGACAAAGGTGCCCATGGAGAGGCCTATCCAGGCCAGGTAAACCATCATCGGGATCAGCGAGGGGAGGCCCATGGTCAGCGAGAGAAAGACCAGCGCCCCCGCGGCGGAGACCATTCCGGCGCAGCACAGCAGCCGCCTGCTGATGCGGTCGGACAGCCGCCCCATATAGAGACTGGTTATAATATACACTACAGAGCCGATCAGGAAGATTGAGCCGATCATGCTGGATGAAAGGCCCTGCACCATCGTCAGATAAAAGGGGAAGAGGAAGTTGCCGCCGGAATACATGCCCCAGGCGGCCAGCGCGGCGAATGAGCCGTAGGCGAAACTGGCGTATTTGTAAAGCGACAGGTCCAGCAGAGGGTCGCGGCATTTCTTCTCCCATTGTATGAACGATATAAAAAGTATGGCCGAAAGGATGAATGAGCCATAGATGCCCCAGTGGTCCCAGCCCAACTGCTGGCCGCGATTGATGGCCAGCACCAGGAGCGACAGGGCCAGGAAACTCAATATGGCGCCGACGTAATCGAAGGGGGGAAGCTTATTGCCTGATCCAAGATGAACGCGGTCATTGGGCATTACCTTCAACGCTACTATAATGGCAGTAATGCCCACCGGCACATTGAACCAGAATATCCAGTGCCAGTCCAGGTACTGCGTGATGAAGCCCCCCATGGGCGCCCCTATGATCACCCCCAGGCCGGCCCCGGTTGAAGTTATGCCGAAAGCCCAGCCGCGTTTACCTGGCGGTATATACCTGATTATCATGGCCATCCCGACCGCGTAAAGCATGGCGGCGCCTAGCCCCTGCACGCAGCGCGCCCCCGACAGAAGGTATATGGTGGGGGCCAACCCGCTCAGAAAGGAGCCGATGGCAAAGAGGGCGAATCCCGTGACAAAGACGATTTTAAATCCCGTTCTCTCTCCGATCTTGCCGAAGATGAGCAGGGTGCTGGTTATGATCAGCAGGTATACAAGTGTGATCAGGACTGCATCTGTGGGGCTGGCGTTGAAGTCCGCCGCAATAGTGGGTAACGCTACGTTGACGATGTAGGTATCCAGCGCAGCCATGAACGCCGCAAAGGCCACACTTATGACTATCCAGAGCTGGCGTCTGCTGTCCTGAACTATAAAATCAGTCACTTACAACCTCTCAAAGGCATCTGCCGGCGCTTTTGCCGTAGATTATAACAGAAGGGCATCACTCAAGTGATGCCCTTCTGTTTATCTCATAGATGGACCGATTTATTTGTCTGGCTGCGCGGGCGCCGGGTTTACCAGATCGCCGGTCATCTTGGAGGGGATCTCTTTGACCAGTTCGTCCACTGTCCAGAAGCCCTCGGCCTTGTTGATTTCTTTAATAATCTGCGGCTCGGAGTACAGGCCGATCTGGTTGAGGTTGATGAAAATGGTCTTGCCGTTGATATTGGCGGCCTCGTCGGAGCAGAGGAAAACCACTACCGGGGCGATATTCTCCGGCTTGGAGGCGAACATCTGGCTGATCATTGCTTCGAACTGGGCTTTGTCCGTGATGCCCGCGGCTGCAGCCCTCTTCTCCCAGGCGGCCTTGAGCTCGGGGGTAACCGTCATGCGCGTGGCTGCGTTGGGCCGGATGGCATTGCAGGTTATGCCGTATTTGCCCAGGTCCAGCGCTGCCGAGCGGGTGAACCCGACGATGCCTTCCTTGGCCGCGCTGTAGTTTGTCTGGCCCATGTTGCCCAGGCCAGCGATGGACGATGTATTGATGATGCGTCCCCACCGTTGCTGGCGCATATAGGGGGATGCCGCCCTGGCGCAGTAGAAATGGCCGTAGAGGTGTATCTTAATTATAATATCCCACTCTTGCTCACTCATGTTGAAAAGCATGCGGTCGCGCAGGATGCCCGCGTTATTGACCAGTATATCTATGCGGCCGAATTTATCGATAGCGGTCTTAACGATGTTCTCGCCGCCCGCCCAGGTGGCCACGGAGTCAAAATTGGGTACGGCCTC
>Ga0247842_10007888_pt1 | contig 11343 bp, 15 predicted proteins | sample LaCruzMarch2015__3_FD_192411 | JGI IMG/M metagenome (GOLD analysis project Ga0247842, IMG submission 192411) | Freshwater microbial communities from meromictic Lake La Cruz, Castile-La Mancha, Spain - LaCruzMarch2015_19m | ecosystem: Environmental > Aquatic > Freshwater > Lake | place: Spain...
GCGGGAAAAGATACTGGCTGCTTGTCAGCGGCCTGCTGTTAATTATGGCCGCCGGCCTGGTCGCCTACCTTCAGCAGTGGAACACCGGCCTGGCCGTGACCGGCCTGGGCAGGGATATCTCCTGGGGTCTTTACATAGCCAATTTCACATTCTTCGTCGGCGTGGCTGCCTCCGCCGTCATGCTGGTCATCCCCTATTACCTGCACAACGGCAAGGAGTTCCGCCGCATCATAATCCTGGGCGAGTTCATGGCCGTGGCTGCCTGCCTGGTGGCAATTACCTTCATCGTGGTAGACCTTGGCCAGCCGGCCAGGCTATTCAACATCATCCTTTACCCCTCGCCCAACTCGGTCATTTTCTGGGACGTGGTCGTGATCAACGGTTACCTGCTGCTCAATATCGTCCTCGGCTGGGTGGTGCTGGATGCCGAATTCAAGGAGGTTGACCCCCCGGCCTGGATAAAACCGGTTGCTATCATATCCATTGTGTGGGCTGTCAGCATACACACGGTCACCGCATTCATCTATGCCGGCCTGGCGGCGCGCCTCTTCTGGCTGACCGCGCTGATGGCGCCGCGCTTCCTGGCCTCGGCCTTCGCCTCGGGTCCCGCACTTCTGATACTGCTGGCACTGGCCATGAAAAAGTGGGGCAACTTCGACCCGGGCGACCGGTCTATAGACAAAGTGGCCAAAATCGTGGCCTATGCCATAATCATAACCGTATTTTTCCTGCTGATGGAGGTATTCACCGTTTTTTACAGCCAGGTGCCGGAGGCCATGGCCCATTTCCAGTACCTGCTGTTCGGGCTGGAAGGCCATTGCGGTCTCGTACCCTGGACATGGGCGTCCATCCTGCTGGCCTGCATGGCAATCGTACTGCTGGTCACACCTTCAACCCGCAAAAACCACACGACCCTTGCGCTGGCCTGCGGCGCTGTTTTCATAGCCATCTGGATCGACAAGGGGCTCGGACTGGTCGTACCCGGCTTTGTCCCATCGCCTCTGGGCGAGATATCGGAGTACACGCCGACCCTGATCGAGATACTCATAACCATGGGCGTCTGGGCGATGGGCGGGCTGATAGTAACACTGTTATTCAGAGTGGCCATGGGCGTCAGGCAGGGTAAGAATAACCTGCCGGCCGTTGACAAATGATGCCCTGCTGAAGATAATTAGGCTGCTTAAAATGTATCACCCTTTAAACGCCGTACCGCAAAATAAGAGGTTGCCCACCTTTCTGTGGCTGCTGGCCGCAACCATCGGTATCACTGTGGTGTTCCGCCTGATCGGCCCGTTCAAGCCGACCATCGTGGACTTCGAGTTGGCCGGCAGCGTGGCCAAGTCGACCGCAATCATCGGCGCCTGGGACACAGTGGCCAGGCTGCAGACATGCTTCAACCTGGGCTTTGATTACCTTTACATGCCGGTATATTCAACCACCATAGCGCTGGCCTGCGTAATGGGCGCGGGGGTCGTATCACGGACTGGCTGGAAAAATCTCGGCGTGCTGCTGGCCTGGGGACTATGGCTGGCGGCCATTTTCGATGCCGTGGAGAACTACGCCCTGATAACCATGATGTACAGCAGCCCTGCCGACCCTTACCCGCAGGTGGCCGCCTTCTGCGCGGTCTGCAAGTTCAGCCTGATCCTGCTGGGACTCCTTTACGCAGCAATCGCCCTAGTCATCCACCTTATCAAACTCTCCAGGGCCAAGCCCGTGCCCAGTCACTGACCAGTGTAAAACCCTGCTACATACCTGCCTCACAAACATTATCGCCTGCAGCCCTGTGGTTCAAATCCATTATGCCCCACCACTCAAAACCAGCATATCCTTTCCCAACGTCCTTCTTTGAAGCATTATGTATCTGTCTGTTTCAGCGGGAGCGGCACGGAAAGCGTCAAGGAAAGAGAAGATGCCTGGGTAGGGTTTACACCGGATACTGGTTTATTACAACGTTCGCTCGAATCTGGGGGTGACAGGTGTGACAAGTGTGACGACTTTGTCAGGTTTATGAAAGGTAAAGTTTTAATTTGGCTCTTATGTTGTTTTTGAATTTTAGCCAGACTGGCGGAGTTATACAAAGTTAAATGATCAAGCGGTGCTGAAAGGCCCCACCTTTTCAATTTGTCATTAAACCGTAGCGATGGGCTCCAATTGGCGTATTGTTTACATAGGCAAGTCAACAACCCCTCTCTTGACTGAAATTAACCACGCCATTATAATGTTAGTTAACACACACTCACAATATCTGTTACTACAGGGTGCAGTCATAAATAAAAATGGTGAAAATACAGACCCTGATAATGAATCCGGTAAGTCAGTGCTTACTTGGGCGCAGGTTCTTAAGGCCGTTGCTACTTTTGCTATTCCCATTTCTATAATTATTATTATTTTAAAACTCGCAGGCTGTTAAATATGAATGGAGAAAAAAATGAGTAAAAAAACACGAAAAAAGGTGGCGCGCAGGGTTATTCCTACCCCACGTACATCACTGAAAAATACGGAAAACAAAGGTGCTACTTCGTTATCAGCGACAAATAAACCGGCGGTAATTGGGAACTCCTACTATTCGGATGAAGAATTAAAACATCGTTACGCATACGTGGCGTCTGATCTAAAACGCATTGCGCTAATCGCCGTTCCTATGATATTGGGCCTTATTATACTGTCTTGGTTCGTTAAATTCTGAATAAGTAAATATATTCGCCTGTCCGTGCCCTTTAATTTGTGGTGGGGGATGCTCCGGTGTGTGTTTAATCAAGAGGGGCTTTATCTGTGGCGGTTTGGGTTTAGTATTTGGTTTTGTGATGCTGCTGGTTAAAGGCATCCAACCGTCAACACCTATTAGCGATGCTTGCCTTGAAATCATATTGATTTGTAGTTCCATCATAATCAGCGCAGCCCTTTTCTTCGTATTGAGAAAGTAAACTCACTTCTTTATGCCCGGCAAAAAACAATTTCAATGCGCAAAGGACGTATTTTCTTTACTGTTTACCTGATGATAAAAAAGTATATAATACCCATGACAGTTAGGTATTATTACCTGAAATATGCTGGTAGCTGTGGATTGATATGGTTAGAAATTCCCAAAGCAAGATACCGCGGAGAGAGCAAATAGTAAATGCTGCCGGAAAACTGGTTATCAAATGCGGTAGCGAGAACGTTACCGTGCGACGAATTGCCGAAGAAGTAGGGTTTTCAGAAGCGGCAATATACAGGCACTTTAAAAGCAAAAAGGATATTTTATATCTGCTTGTAGAAGTTATAGAAAGTAGTCTCATAGCTGATCTTGAATCACAAGGGTACTCGAAACGCAATCGACTCGAAAATATATTGATGAATCACCTGTCAGAACTTGAAATGAAAAAGGGGATGTCTTTCCAGGTGATTGCTGAGATCGTAAGTCTTGGCGACAAAAGACTCAACAATCGTATTTATGACACCATAGAAAAATATGTCGCCAAATTGAAAGAGGTTTTAACTGATGAAATTGCTAAAGGGGAATTACGAAGCGATATAGATGTAGATGCCGCCGCGATTATATTATTCAGTGTGGTGCAAGGATTATCAAATATTTGGACCTTGAGCAATTACAATTTCAAACCTCGAGAAAAATTTGAACCCATTTTACATATATTGCGCAAAGGTTTAACCTGACCCATAGTGCCTACAGTGGTCACCTTATAATTCCGCAGCCTCCATAATCCCAGGCTAAATATATTTTCAAATTCGCCTTTGAAATCTTCCATAATATAAGTTATCATTTACTTACATCGGCTTGCTAATAGCTTGCTATCAGTTAAATGCGCGGGGTTAATTGATTAGGAGAATGCAATTTATGAAAAAGTACATTTTAAACCGTCATACATTGATTTTGCTGTTTATCTCCTTAGTCTTTGTTCCTTTGTCCGCTGGAGCTTGTTCCTCACAAGATTTAAATGCAAATCAGCCTCCAGTAAGTACTCAAGCTGACCAATCCAACGCTATGCCTTGTTTGACTTCTAGGGAAGCCATGAATAGCGTCGGCAAGACCGCCTGCGTTGAGTTTTTCGTAGGTAATCCCTCGCAGTTCAAGAAGGAAGTGTTCTTAAACGAAATGGCAGATTATACAAAAGGGTTCCAGGCCGTGATTTTGACCGATTCACTGGGTAATTTTAATGACCCAGTATCACAATATCGAAATAAGACAGTTAGGGTTAGCGGTTTGATCGTTGAATATGATGGGCATCCCGGAATTATTGTAAGTTCCCAGTCTGATATCACGGTAGTCAGATAATTCTATCTGGCTAAAATCTAATGTTCCACAGTCTTGAACCATTCTTGGATGGAGGAAAAGAGTGTTTAGTAAAATTTTAGTACCTTTAGATGGTTCAGACTTGGCCGAGTGTGTTTTTCCTTATGTCGAGGTCATTGCTCAAACGAGGTCTTCACGTGTGGAGGCTGCTTTTGTGGTCGAGCACTATGAAATGCCGCTCCACGGAGGAGTTGTTTTTGATGGGGAGAACTTAAGGGAGATCGAGCGATCCGCAAAGAAAGGCGCCGAACAGTACATGAAGTCGGTTAAAGAGCGTCTTTTATCTAAGAGTATTGATGTTAATACCGTTGTCCTTGAAGGCAAAATAGCGGATAGCCTGATAGATTATGCCAATAATAATGGCTTCGATCTTATTGTCATGGCCACGCATGGCAGGTCCGGCTTGGCCCGCTGGATGATAGGCAGTGTCGCCGACAAGATATTGCACTGTTCCACGGTACCTGTTCTTTTAATCAGGTCGGAAACCCAGGAATAATTGCACTCGTGGTTTTACGCCTTTCAGTTCAAATTGTATTTCGGTAGTTTCCCATGTTATTAGACTATGCACAACAGACACTGCCCCTGTATGCGATTGTCCTTTTATCTCTGATTACCGTACTAACTCTTATCCTTCCATTCGCCTTTAAGGTTGTTAACGATCAATTAGAGCTGTTCTTTCTCCTCATGGGTTTTGCTGCTGTGTCCATTTCGGGTGTCTGGTCTTGGGAGTTGGTTTTAGATGCTGTCAAAGCACCACTGTCGGTCGGTGGCCTGCCAGTTGGCATATTTCAGGTTGTTCTTATTTTTGGTCTTCTAATACATTACTTCAATCGTCAGCTATATCCACCAATTACCAGGTTATTTGAGAAACTAAGCCCCGGATTATTTTATTTCCTACTTGTCTTATTGCTTGGTTTGTTTTCGAGCATTCTCTCTGTGATTGTTACAGCAGTTATTTTATCTGAGGTTCTCCTCGTTCTCCCTATCAAACGGGAAGATAAAATTAAAATTGCGGTTTTCTCCTGTTTTTCGATAGGCTTGGGCGCCGGTCTTACTCCGATAGGGGAACCTTTGTCCACCATCATGGTATACAAGCTCTCTGGACCACCTTATAATGCAGATTTTCTTTTCCCTCTCCAGACTTTTGGTATCTATATAATACTCGGCATCATTATTCTTGCACTGGCTGCTTCAATATTGCTTGGCCGCAGGGCATCCCACCACCATGAAGAGGGAGAATCATATTCCGAGAGTGTAAAAGGGATAGTAATACGGGCTTTTAAAGTGTACATATTTATTTCTGCCCTGATACTCTTAGGGGATGGTTTAAAACCACTATTCGAATTGTTCCTCAATCTTGTACCGCCTATGGCCTTATACTGGATAAATCTGCTTTCAGCTTTCCTTGATAATGCCACTTTAACTGCTATAGAAATAAATCCAAACCTGGCGCTATCTCAGATAATAAGTGCGATAATAGCCCTGTTGATATCCGGCGGGATATTGATTCCCGGCAATATTCCTAATATAGTCACCGCAGGCCGTCTCAGGATAAGCATGAAAGAGTGGGCCATCATCGGCGTTCCACTTGGGTTGTCATTAATGGTCTTATATTTCATTGCCTTGTTACCCATTTTTCTAACAAAGTAGTAGCTTGACAACGTCATATTTGAAGGTTAACACGACTAATCAGCTAAGACAAAGAGCGGTGGTTAGCTAATAATGGGAGAAAATCCTATTATGCTAAGAAAAAGGAGGTTAATATTATGGGATGGTATAGTGACAATATGGAAAAGTTAAAACAGCTATCAACTCCTTACTTTGCGTTATATGTCACAGCTAAGGTTATTGGTGGCGTAAGCGTAGGCGTGTTATTAGCAAACTGGCTGCCTACATGGACATGGTGGATATTCATGGTCATTGCTGTAATAATAGCTATTCCTATCTATTTTAAGGGTAAGCTGTTTGACAAGTAAGGTATACTGCTCCCCATTAAGATACGTTTAATACTATGTTAACAAAACGGGCACCTGGTAGGTGCTGCCTATTGTTATATCATCTTGTGACTAATTGTTGGAGCGCTGGAATCAGCCTATTACTCTCAAACAGGAGTTCGGGAACTGTCCATAATGCCCCACCATCCAGTTAGGTGATGATATCCTCTAACTTTAGCTACGATTTATCTGCCAGAGTCCGAAATAGCCCGTTTTTCACTCGTGTATTTGCTGATATTGTCACCAAAATAAATAGCCTGTCATAATAAATAAGTGCTTGGCGACCTTGGTCTTCATAGCAATCAGGCGTTTGGTATCACTTTGAAAGATACTGAACCAGGCACCGAGCGGTTAATCATAAAACGGGCCGCCATTGATTGGCTGTAATTCTCGGCATCTTCAATCGTATCCCATTCGTAGTATCCTGCGGAATCACCGTTTTCGGGGTGGTACATCCACAGCTTGGAGCGAAACCCGGGCAGGCCCAGGATTAAACACATGGGAAGCATAGAAAATACGATATTCTGGCGAACAGACATGCCCGTTACATGGAACCTAGGCCTGAAAATTGCCCCCGGTTTTGCCGGTTGATCTTTCCCCGGGTCGACAACTGCCTCGCGGAAAATGATCCATCTCTCTCCATCTATCATGAATTCTTTTCCCACACGGTTACGCGGAAAATGCAAACGTCCGGCAAATGCGTAGCTGACGACTTTGAATAACGATAGGAAGAAATTCATTTCATCACTTATTACATCGATAAAGCACGAGGTTTTGCAATCGTAACGCTTCAATTTGTTTGAAACCGGCTTGCTGAGCCAGTGAAGTAATTTCTTCACCGGTTAAGCGGTGTTCAAGAGGAGGACCGAAGGGCTGATCTTCATACACCCATTCCAATATAACAAGGCGTTTTTGCGTGACACGGTGAGCTTCTTTTAATGCTGCCCGGGTGTCGTCTGTCTCATGTAATAATAAGCCCATAAATGTCAGGTCAAAAGCAGCGTCTTCAAATGGCAACTCTTCGGCATTACCTTGTGTAAATGCTCCAGAAGGGACAAAACTAAGTGCAGCGGATAACATCTCGGGATTAACGTCCACCCCGCTGACCCTCAGCCCCTTTACCGCGAAAGCTTCGGCAAAAATGCCTGAACCGACGCCAATATCCAAAACCGTCTTTGTGTTTTCCATATTCTCCAAAGACAGGCTGACCACCCTGTTCACCTCCAGTCGGGCCACTCTTTCGGGATCGCGCAACCGTTCGATTTCACGATTATAACGTTTTGCTTGCATGTATTCCTCGGCATACTTGTCAGGGTCAGTGAAAGTCCGCTTTAGTGCTGGCAGTTGCCTCCGCCTCCACAAGTTTGATCACTAGAAATGATTGACAAATTCCCGGTGATCAGGCTTTCCACGACTGGTTTAATATCAGCACATGTTGCATCATGGTAGACATCAATGCCTACTTCGTTGAATGCTGTAAGCGGGCGTAAACCTATCCCACTGACAACCAGTGCATTGACTTTATAATTGGACAGGGTATTAACGGGAACCAGGCACCCGCCTTCCTGGTGCGCAGAGTTATTGATTACAGTTACATTGCTGATTTTTCCATCTTTCACATCAACTAGGGTAAACGCATCGCAATGCCCGAAGTGTTGCGACCTCTGACCATCCAAGCCACCTTTGCCGACAGACGGGACTGCTATTCTTCCATTTTTCATTCTTTTTCTCCTAATTATTTTTTTACTTAAATTTCCTATTCTTGATCCAATCGTCACAACAACTTCACCTATCTGATTTCCAGCATCGAGGCAGCTGTGAATCGATTGGCGGCGTTTTACATTTTGGACACAGATGTTCCGTGCCTGCAGAAGCAGCCTGATCTATATCCCATTCATGGCCATTTGAACATATGAAATGTAACTCCACGGCTTCGTAATTGCCTCCGGCGATCCTGATAGCCTTACCGTTAAGCAGTGCATCCGCTATCTTTTTCCTTGCTGCTGCCAGTACTCTTTGAAACGTGGGACGCGAAATGCCCATTTTTTCAGCGCATTGCTCCTGCTCCAGTTGCTCAATATCCTTGAGACGTATTGACTCAGCTTCCTCTATTGAAAGGCAGACCTCAGACAGAAATCTTAAAGGTATGCCAGCCGGTTTAAAATACTTTACCCCAGGTATAAAAGCCACCCGGCGGCACTTAGTTGGTCGTGCCACTGCTCTTTACTTCGATTATATTTATGGGCATATGCTCATTATTATTTTAACCCTCTAAATATGCATAGTCAAATTGGGTAGTTTAACTCACCACTAAAGCATGTTTATTCAAAGTGAGCCATCTGATTATTACTGCAGCCTAATTTAGCGAATGTGGAATTGGGCAAATCAGCTGTAAGAAAAGAAGTATCACAGGAAAGTGACGAAAATCATTTCCGTAAACCTGCTATCCATTTAGAATAAGTACATTATTTTATCTATAAGCGCAACTCAAACATGTGGGTTGCCTATAAAGAGGAGACTAAAATGGACAATGAGAATGACCTGGTACTTAAAGTAACGAGCGCTAATATCGAAGAGACTATTAAAAAGAATCCTTCGCTTGTAGTGGATTGTTGGGCTCCCTGGTGTGGGCCTTGCCGGATGATGTCCCCTGTTATTGACGAATTAGCGAAAGACTACAAGGGTAAGATTACTTTTGGCAAAATGAATACCGACGAGAACCAGGCAACAGCTGGAGCGTACGGTATTCAGTCTATACCAACACTGCTAATCTTCAAAGACGGCAAGCTGTCCGATCGCAAAGTAGGTGCGTTGCCGAAAAAAGTACTTGTAGATGAGCTTACCAAGAGCTTCAACAAGTAAAAACTATATCTTGAATGTCATGAGAGCCTCTTCCCTTTATCAGGGGGTGGCTCTCTTAAATTACTAATATCCTTCTTCGACAATAAAAAGGGGAGCCATAATATGTCTTATACCAAAGCTATAATCACTGCCGTTTTATTAATGCTCATCGTACCTGTAATTGCTACAGGGTGCAGTGCCGTAGACGCACCATCCATTAACGAAGTTATCTCTACACAAACTGCCTACAAGATGATCCAAATCAATCAAGAAAATCCAAATTTTGTAATTATAGATGTTAGGACTCAGGAGGAGTTTAACACAGGGCATATCACAAAAGCCAGTATGGTAGATTACGAATCGCTGGATTTCAATACCAAAATCAGTGAGCTGGACCGAAATAAGAAATACCTTGTATATTGCCGCACAGCCCGCCGCAGCGGTCTGGCAGTGAAAGTCATGCAAGACCTTGGATTCAGGGAAGTTTACGATATGGCCAAGGGCATTAACCAGTGGAAGGCAGAAGGGTTACCTATTGTAGTAAATTGATACACGGAACGCTTCTCCAAGAGCATCTCTATCGTATTATAATCATACCTGCGCATGAAATGACGTTCATCGGTATGCATATTCACCACTGATGCAAAGTGTTGGTTATAAAGAAAGATGAACGTTCCGTAACTGTCTTCTTTAATACTGCTGCAATGCGTTTAGTATTTTCTATTTGCCTTGCTGTTTATTACCTGCACCTTGATTGGCGCCACCTTGGCCTGTTGATTGCCCGGCTCCCTGATTTTGCGTATTCTGCTGGCCACTTTGTTGTCCGGTCTGTTGCACAGTCTGCGTCGATGTCTGTGTCTGTGTCTGCTGCTGCGTTTGTGTCTGATTCAGCCCCTGGCCCTGATTCTGTGATTGAGTTTGTGCCTGGGTTTGTGTTTGAGCTTCTGTCTGAGTTTGCGTCATGATACCCTGGCCAGAAAAGTCAGCACCAGACGATTGTGCAGTCTGCCCATGTTTTACCTCCAGCCTCTGCTGCACCATGATCTTTGTTTCCTGTCCCATATTCTTTATCTGTTGATTTACCTGCTCCTGGTATTGCTGCAATGCCTGTTCCCCTTCCTGAGCCATAACCATTGCAGCCACGTGTTTATTGGAGTTCTCTATTGCGGTCAACAGGCCATTTTGTGCTGATTCAGGTGCTTTTTCCAGTACTGACAGGAGCACTTCTTGCTGTCGAAGGTAATTCTGCTCCAATTTGCCAACCATCTCTTCAGAGGCATTTTTACCCTGCTGTGTCCTTACCTGCTCCATAGTTTGCACTGTATTCTGGAGCTGCAATGCATATTGCTCGGCATGCTTTGCTCCCAAATCATACTTTCCTAACTGGTACATTTTCTGTAGCGCAAGCGCATCTTCATTTGCATATTTCAACATGAGCCTGGCCTGCTCCGTATCACTACCAGCGAACATCAACTGCAAATTCCTGCCCCAGCTTTTCATGAAATAAAATCCTGAGTCCGGGAGGATCCCAGGATCTGTAACGTCCCCTATTACCGTGTCCTCTGGGCTATCGGCGGATACCGGTATGCCATTTATTGAAAGAATAGTAATTGCCGTTAACAACACTGAAAATAAAATCCGTGATAATTTAAACATAGCGCCCCCTCTTTATTTGTCTATCTATTAAACGTAGTTTAATGTGAAAAGGTTTATAGCGATGGTGTAAAACCGGAGTCCTCTCTAAGAACGTGGACATGTGTTTGAATCAGGCAGCATCATGCATGAATACGACTTTAACGCCATTCAAGCCCTCGATGATCTGAATAGGTATATTGTAAGGTATACATTATTAACAACTGCTAATTACTGCTCAATCATACTGACAGTTATTTTCGCTAACAGCTATTAACAGCTCATGGTAAACTATATACATCATGCGGCTTCAAAATTTTTCGGATATCCAGTACGTAATAACCGCAGATTTATTGATTTAATAATCAGGGTAAGCATGACAGCAATGCTATGTCTGGAGTAAGTGCGTGAAAAAACAGTATGGCTTGATCTTAATCGCCCTCGCCCTTGTACTGATCTCCGTGTGCGTTTATATTGCACATTACCTAATTTTTCATGACATTCACCACATCCTGATTTATATGATGGGTGACTTGGCCTTTTTACCGTTAGAGGTCCTGCTGGTCGGCATAGTGGTTGAGC
>Ga0247842_10007890_pt1 | contig 11342 bp, 13 predicted proteins | sample LaCruzMarch2015__3_FD_192411 | JGI IMG/M metagenome (GOLD analysis project Ga0247842, IMG submission 192411) | Freshwater microbial communities from meromictic Lake La Cruz, Castile-La Mancha, Spain - LaCruzMarch2015_19m | ecosystem: Environmental > Aquatic > Freshwater > Lake | place: Spain...
CGCCCCAGGCCGCTCCAGATGAGCACCGGCGGCGGCGCCGCGCTGCGCCACTCCAGGGTGGCGCCGGCCAGGTAGACCGACCAGTCGAAGGTGTCGAGGTAGCCGCGGTTCAGGGTCTCGGCGGAACCCTCCGTCAGCCGCCAGCGCCCTTGTACCAGGGGCGCGATGGCCGCGATCCCCGCCGGGTTTGAGATCCAATAAACGGTTTCGATGTCGATCACCTTGGTTGTGCGGTCGGCGGCGATGCCGCCGGTGTGGAGCAGTGTCCCTCGAGTGGGCCTTGGTCAGCGCCCCGGTCAGCGGCATCGGTCCGCACAGCGGTGGTCCGCACAGCGGACCCTACGGGTTACAGCGACCAGACGTTCTCACGGACCGGGCGTCGTTGTCGTTGTCGTAATCGTGGTCGGATTATTCGATTACGACAACGACAACGACAACGACAACGACAACGACAACGACAGCGTACCCGGGATCTCCGTCACCACATCGGTTCTGATCGCACCCGGCCACGTCATCCCGGTGTCACATCCGTCTGCGATGATTCTGAACTGCAACGACTCATCCGGAGGCAACACCAGTGGAACGTTTCGCTGACGAACTCGATCTGGCGCAATTTCGTATCGACCAGGTGACCGAACTGGCGATTGCGGCAATCCGCAAACACGCGGGCCTGGCCGTCGGCCGCGAATCGTGCCGTGACTGTGGTGACGTGATTCCTGCGAAGCGCTTGCGGTATGTGCCGAACGCGACCCGTTGCGCGCCCTGTCAGGCCCTCGAAGAACGCCACGCAACCCGCGTCTCGCGCAACTGACCCCCCGCCGATCGATCGCCGCCAGTGCGGCCTCAGGCCGCCCCCGCAGGTATGTCAAATCAGAATCGATCTGATATTTATCTGAAATGATCATGCGACTTTCGGATTTCGATCCGCCAAGCTGATACGAGACCTACGCTTTTTTCGCTGCCTGAGCAGACATCTGCTATAGCCTTCAAATCTGACATCCGGACAGGCCTCTGGTGTAGGGGCGGGTTTGAAACCCGCCCCTACGTCCGGCTATCACGTCCGAGGGCTATAACGCCATCCGGGTCACGTGCGCCGATGGCCGCGATGCTGATGGACGTGATCGCATTGCGGCCTTGCGTCGATCGGCCCGGTGATCCACGCGCGTCCCAAACGGAGTATCCAAATCATGCCGCCCTTCTTCCAAGAGCATCCGCTGCGCCACGCCGTCACGACCGAGCTTCATGCCCGTACCTTCGAGCCGCTGCACGCCCCGGAACGGGTTTCGTATCTCGCCGTGGTGTGCGGCGAGCAGGGAACCGACCGCCAGGTGGAGCATCTCAAGCGGCTGCTGGCATACTATGATCGGCCGCTCCCCGAGACGATCGGTCACCACTACTCGCTCGACCTGGGACCGCTGCGCGTGCGCTGGGAGCGTCACACCGAGTTCGTCACCTACACCTTCAGCAAGCAGGGCGCCTACGCGCACCCCTTCGCCGAACCCGTGCTCCATGAACTCCCCGCGGAGTGGCTGCGCGAGTTGCCCGGCGAGGTGATCGTCGTGGTCGCGATGGCCATCGATGCCTGTGCGATGCCGGAGCGCGGCAACGGCGAACTGGCCGCGCTGTTCGACGGCGCTCCGGTCATCGGCTCCGAGGCGGTCGGCGGGTTGGCCCGCATCTGGTCGGATCTGCGGATCAATGCCGATGGCTTCGTGCGCATCCTGGTGCGCGACTGCAGCCTGTCGGAGAATCAGGCCGGGCGACTCGCCAAACGGATCCTGGAGATCAACTGCTACCGGGCCCTGGCCGGGATCGGGTTTCCGCTGGCGCGCGAGGTGGCCCCCACCTTGAGCGATGCCGATCGTCGCTTGGCGATGTTGGCCGCGCGCATGTCCACCCAAGGGACCGCGGGTGACCCCGGCTTCGAGAGCGACTTGCTGGCCGAGCTGACCGCCCTCGCCGCCGAGATCGAGGAGGTCTCGGCGCGCACCACCTATCGCTTCGACGCCTCGCGCGCCTATTACGGGATGGTCCGGCAGCGGCTCGAACAACTGCGCCAGCAACGTATCGAGGGCCTGCAGACCTTTACCGAGTTTCTCGACGCCCGCCTGGCGCCGGCCATCGCCACCTGCGCCTCGACCCAGCAGCGTCAGACCGACCTGGCGGAGCGCGCGGCGAGGCTGACCAGTCTCCTGCGGGCCCGCGTGGACGTCTCCCTGCAAGAGCAGAATCGGCGCCTGCTCGAATCCATGGATCGGCGCGCGCATCTCCAACTGCGCCTCCAGGAGACGGTCGAAGGTCTGTCGGTCATTGCGATCGGCTATTACGGGGTGGGGCTCGTCGGCTATGCGCTCAAGGGTCTGGAGCATGGCGGCGCCCCCATCGACGCCACCCTCGGCATCGGCATCGCGGTGCCCTTGGTCATCGGTCTGGCCTGGCTCGGATTGCGATCGGTCAAGAAGGGGTTTGCTCATGAAGAACAGGCACGGCCTAAAGCCTCAAAAAGCCCCGATCCGCCTCGCTCTTGAGGAGTTCAGCGAAGCGCTTGCACAGCTTGGGCCGGCGCAGGAAGAGTTGCAGGCTGCGCTTGCGCGAGTCCTTGGCGAGCGTGGAGGGGTCGAAATAGGCCTTGGCGTTGTTCACCGTGAGGACGAAGGGGGGCTTGCCCTCACCCACCAGCAGGGCGCTCATGATCAGGGCGCCGGTGCGGTGATTGCCCTCAATGAAGAGCTGCGGCCGGCTCATGACCTGGATGTAGGCGCGCGCCGCGCGGCGCCAGACGGGCTCGTCGCGGTGGGCGGCCAGGGTGTCCATCAGTTCCGCGATCCCGCCGGGACCGGACCTGTCATAGAAGCGCGCCGCGGTCTCCGCCAGGTGTTTGGCGGCGTCTTTGATGTCCGCCTCGTCCGTCCCGCACAGCACCAGGTGATTGAGTTGCAGCAGGTCGGCGGAGTTGCCCAGGGCGAGCGGGTCGCGACCGTCCGCCAGCAAGGTGTCAAGATAGGCATAGCCAGCCAGCAGGTTGGCGATGACCCGGTCGCTCAGCGGGTCGCGGGGCGTCTCCAGGGTCGCGTTGATCCGCGCGAAGTCGCGCTGCACCGCCCGCAGCGACCGCTCAATGGCGGCGAGGTCGAGCCGCACCCCGGTCTTCGCCGGGCGCTTGGGCAAGGTTATGGCCGGACTCGGGCGACGCGAGCGCTCCGGGCTTGCATCCGCGATCGGACCAAGACTGTCGTCCATCCCTGCCGTCCCGCGCGGCCGCACCGAATCCCTAGCGAACCGCAGCGAGCGCGGCCCTGGCCTTGGCGACGATGGCCGGCGGCAGTGGCACATAGCCCAAGGCGGCGGCCAAGGACTGGCCCTCCCCGAGCCCCCAGCCCAGGGCCTCTTTGAGCGCCTGGGCCTTGGCCGGGTCGGCGTGGTGGGCGTCGAGCAGGATCCAGGTGTACCCGACGATGGGATAGGAGCCGGTACCGCCCGGGTCCGGCACGAACAGCCGCAGGTCCGCGGGGACCTGGTCGCCGACCGAGGCCAGGGCCAACTGCGCGTCCTGTGGATTCGGGGTCACCATGGTCCCGGCCTTATTCTGCAGGGTGGCGACCGGCAGCCCCAGGCGGGCGGCGAACTCATACCCCATGTAGCCGATGGCCCCGGTGGTGATCTTCACCCGCTGGGCGACCCCTTCGTTGCCGACGGCGGTCATGGCGCCGGGCCAGTCCACCAGCTTGCCCACCCCGGGCCCCTGCGCGGCCCACCAGGGGTCGGCGGCGCCCAAGTGGTTGGTCATGATGAAGGTGGTCCCGCTGGAGTCGCGCCGCACCACCGGCACGACGGCGGTTGCCGGCAGTTGGCGCCCCGGGTTGGTGGCGCCGATCCGCGGGTCATTCCAGGTGCGGATGCGCCCGGCGAAGATGTCCAGATAGACATCGCGCGCGAGGGCGAGTCCGCCCGTGATCCCCGGGACGTTGTAGGCCAGGACCACCATCCCGGCCGTCATCGGGATCGTCACCGCCCCGCGCTGCGGATTGACCTGCGCCAACTCCTTGTCGTTCAGGGCGGCATCGGTCGCCCCGAAATCGACCGTACCGGCGAGGAAACGCTTGACCCCCTCGCCGCTGCCGACCGCGTCATAGGTGAAGGCGACCCCTGGGTCGGTGCGCCGATAGGCCTCGATCCATTTGGTCAGCAGTGGTGCGATAAAGGTCGATCCCGCCCCTTTGAGCACCAGGCCTTGGTCCGGCGCAACGGCACCGCCCGGCTGGGCGGCCCCCTGGGGTGTCTGCTCGCCACAGGCGCAGAGCAGGGTCGCCAGCACCAGCGTCACCGTGATGCCCGTCAATTGTTCGATGGTCTTCATGTCGGCTCCTAAGCTCCGGACCGGATCAACTGAACTCACCGGAGATGTATTCCTTGGTGAGCTGCTCCCTGGGGTTCTGGAAGACCTGCCCGGTGGGGCCCATCTCGACCAGATAGCCGGTGCGCCCGCCCTTGGAGATGTCCACCGAGAAGAAGGCGGTGGTGTCGGCGACCCGGGTCGCCTGCTGCATGTTGTGGGTCACGAGCGCCAGGGTGTAGCGCTCCTTGAGATCCAGCATCAACTCCTCCACCTGCCGGGTGGCGATGGGGTCGAGCGCCGAACAGGGCTCGTCCATGAGGAGCACGTCGGGTTCGGTGGCGATGGCCCGCGCGATGCACAGGCGCTGCTGCTGACCGCCGGAGAGCGAGAGCCCGCTGTTCTTGAGCTTGTCCTTGACCTCCTTCCACAGGGCGGCCCGCTCCAGGGCCTTCTGCACGCGCTCGTCCATATCACCCTTGTAGCGGTTGAGCCGCAGGCCGAAGGCGACATTGTCATAGACGCTCATCGTGAAGGGGTTGGGCTGCTGGAAGACCATGCCGATATAGCGGCGCACCAGCACCGGGTCCACCTTCGCTGCGTAGACGTCCTGGCCGTGGTACATCACGCTGCCCTCGAAGCGGAAGACCGAGATCAGGTCGTTCATCCGGTTGAGACAGCGCAGCACCGTCGACTTGCCGCAGCCCGAGGGGCCGATGAAGCCGGTGATCTTCTTCTTCTCGATCGGCACCACGCTGTCGCGCACCGCGAGGAAGTCCCCGTAAAAGATCTTGGCCACGTTGCACTCGATGACGACCTCGCCCGCGACCTGGTAGGGCTCGGCAATGAACATCGTCTCTGCTGCTGCGTTCATGGATCAGTTACCTTGCGAAATTCGAGTAAAATCAAACCTTGGGCTGGCCGATCAGGCGCGCCAGGATGTTGAATCCCAGCACCATCAGCACCAACACCAACGACGCCGTCCAGGCGAGTTCGATCTGATTCGGGAATGGCATCCCCGAGAAGTTGTAGATGAGGATCGACAGCGACGCGGTCGGCTCCGACAACTGCGAGATGAAGTAGTTGCTGAAGAGCGCCGTGAAGAGGAGCGGTGCGGACTCCCCCGCGGCCCCGGCCACCGCCAGCAGGACGCCGGTCAGGATACCCGGCAGCCCGGTGGGCAGCACCACCTTCCAGATCACCTGGGTGCGGGTGCAGCCCATGCCGTAGGCGGCGTCCTTCATGCGCTGGGGCACCTGGGCCATGGCCTCCTCGGCGGCCAGCACCACGGTGCGCAGCATCAACACGGCGAGCGCGATGCCGCCCGCCCAGGCGGAGTAGCCCCAGTGGATGACCAACACCGCATAGACGAAGACGCCGGCCATGATGGACGGGACCCCGGTCAGCACCTTGGCCAAAAACCGCGAGGTGTTGGCGGTCCAACTGCGCGGCTCCAGCACGCCATTGTAGATGGCCGCCAGGATGCCGATGGGGATGCTGATGAGCGAGGCGACGCCCACCATCGCCAGGGTCCCGATGATCGCGGGGCCGATACCGCCGCCCTGCTCGAAACCGGCGGGCGGCAGTCCGGTCAGGACCTCCACGAATCCGGACCCGAACAGCCGCGCCCCGCCCTGCACCATCAGCATGTAGATGACCGAGATCAGCGGCACGGCGGCGAGCACCGCGGCGAGCCAGGTGAGTCCGGTGAGGATGCCGCTCTTGAGGGCCCGCGCCTCCAGGCCCTGCCGACTCAGTTGGGGGATCGGGCGCTCGGCGGTGTCCGCCGATAGGTCGATGGTGCTCATCACTTGCCCTCGAACTTACGGATGGTGTATTGCTGGACCAGTTGACCCAGCACATTGACCAGGAAGGTGATGGCCAGCAGGACCAGGGCGGCATACATCAGGGCCTGCACCTCGAGCTGTCCGGCCTCCGGGAAGGTCGAGGCCAGCAGGGACGCCAGCGTATTGGCCGGCGAGAAGAGCGACAGGCTGATCTGATTGGCGTTGCCGATCAGCATGGCGAGCGCCATGGTCTCCCCCAGGGCGCGGCCGAAGCCCAGGACCAGGGCCGCCAGGATGCCGGACGAGGCGGTCGGCACCATGACCTTGAGGATCGCCTCCCAGCGGGTGGTTCCCATGCCGTAGGCGGCCTCCTTGACCTTGTAGGGGATGCGGTGGAAGGCGTCCACCGTGATCGCGGCGACCGTCGGCAGGATCATGATCGCCAGCACCAGGGCGGCCGGGGCCATCCCCGGGCCGGCCAGGTCGGTGCTGAAGAGCGGGAACCAGCCCAGTTGGTCGTGCAGCCACTCGGCGCCGGGCTTGAGCAGCGGGATCAGGACATAGATGCCCCAGAGCCCGAAGACCACCGAGGGGATCGCCGCCAGCATCTCGATCACGGTGCGAAAGACCAGCGCGAGACGGTGATGGATGAAATCCTGGGTCAGGAAGATGGCGATGGCGATGCCGAAGAGCCCGCCCAGGGCCAGGGCCAGCAGGGAGGAATAGAGGGTGCCCCAGATCTCGGGCAGCACCCCGAAGGCGCCCTTGTTGACGTTCCACTCGGTGCCGGTGATGAAGTCGAGCCCATAGGCGTAGACGGCGGGGGCCGCCTGGCGCCCGACCTCCCACAGGATGAAGGCCGTCAGGGCGATGACCATAAAGGCGCTGGCCCAGGCGATACTGCGGAAGATGCGGTCGTTGGCGTATTCCAGCGCGCTTGGCGGACCTGAGATCGGGCTTACGGAGTCCGCCGCTTCAAACATGTTGGCCATGGTCGCTTACTACTTGATGAAGGCGGATGCGGACAGGACCTTCTCCACCACATTCGCGGGCAGCGGGATATAGCCCATGGAGTCGGCGATCTTCTGGCCCTCGGTGGCACCGTACTTCACCATCTGGCGCAGGGCGTCGGCCTTGGCGTCATCCTGATCCTTGTAGAACAGCATCCAGGTGAAGGTGGCGATGGGATAGGACTGGTCCCCAGCCGGGTCCCAGACCCAGGCGATCAGGTCGGGCACGTCGCTCCCCGGCAGGGTGCCCTCCGGGAACTGCGCGGCGGCCAGGGCGGCGGCACCGCCCGCGGGTCCGGCGGCGATGAACTTGCCGGACTGGTTCTCCAGTTCCGCGATCTGCTTCCAGCCGGTCAGCTTGGCGTAGCCGTACTCGACATAACCGATGGCGCCCTCGTTCTGCTGGACCTGCGCGGTTACCCCGTCGTTCTTGGGGGCGGCGACGAACTTGCCGGTGTTCGGCCACTGGGGGGACTTGCTGTGGCCGACGGTGGTCTTGAAGCTGTCGCTGATGGCGGCCAGGTGCCCGGTGAAGACGTAGGAGGTGCCGGAGGAGTCGGAGCGGGTCACGACGGTGATGGGCTTGTCGGGCAGGGCGACGCCCGGGTTGGCGGCGGCGATCAGCGGGTCGTTCCACTTGGTGATCTTGCCGCTGAAGATGCCGGTATAGGCCTCGCGCGACAGCTTCAGATCCTTCACGCCCTTCAGGTTATAGATCAGCACGATCTCACCGGCGGTCATGGGCAGCAGCACCACGCCCTGCTTGACCTTGGCCTGCTCTTCGGGGCTCATGGCGGCGTCGGAGGCGGCGAAGTCGACGGTCCCGTTGATCAGGTCCTGGATGCCGGCGCCGCTGCCCTTGGACTGGTAGTCGATGCGGACATCCTTGGTAGCGGCGCTGAAGTCCTTGAACCACTTGGAGTAAATCGGGAAGGGGAAGCTCGCGCCGGAGCCGTTGAGCTTGACCTCGGCGCCGGCCTGGGCGGAGACGGCGAACAGGGCGGCGAAGCCGGCGGCGAGCGCGGTCTTCAGAAAGGGCGATTTGCGCATTACTATATCCTCAAGCTGTGGATCGTCCGGGGGCCGACAGACCCGTTGGGCGCCAGTATCGCGGACCGAGCGGTTGCTTTGATGAATATTTCGTGACGGTTGTGTGACCGTCGGCGCGCGGGAGAAACCGCTCCCTGGCGGTGTATAGTCCCGCTCCGGACGCGGGCCGGGGTGCCGACAAGACAGTCTCGGCGCCCCGCGCCCGTGGTCCCAACCCCACCCCCCACTCAACGAGAACCGAACGACATGGCTTACGAATCCGTGATTGACGGTCAGATTTATGTCTTTGAGGCGGACTACGGCGAAGAACTGGAAACCGCCCGGATCATCGTGCGCAGCGCCGCCGGCGGCCCGGAGGGCCTCTTCTTCGTGCAGCGCGACGGCGCCCTGGAGGCCGCCGACGATCTGCCCGGCTTCGGCCCCAACCCGGTCGCCGCGGACGGGCTCTGGCCACTACCGCCCGCAGAGGCGATTGAGGACGCGCAGCGGATGGCCGAGCAGAAGGGCCTGGACGACTGACGCCTGGAATCCAAGGCTTCAGCCTTGGCGTCCATCGGATGGCGCGGGGCTTCCGGTAATGGCAGTGACCGGTCAGGCAGCAACGCGGGTAACCCGCGCGCGGCCTTGGGCATGGTTCCGACGAGGCCTTGATCATCGTTCCGGCCGGCGACGCTTGCAGGTCGGCCCTCAGGCCGACCGACTGGGAGCGCCGCACCCCAGTGCGGCCCGGCCTATCGGCAACCTGCGACGCCGCAGTTGTTCGAGAGATCGCGCCGCACTGGGGTGCGGCGCTCCCAGTGGCCGGGATCATGATCGAGGCCCCCGCGGGCCATGCAAAGAACCTGACCACCAAACCCATTCTGGAGCACGCATCCATGTTCCGCATCTTCTCGAAACTCGGCTGGCGGTGGTCGCTACCGCTGCTCCTGCTGCTACTGGCAGGGCTTTTCTACCTGCTCGCCATCGCCATGAGCTGGTCCGATTACCTGCCCTTCAACACCTATTCCGAAGGCTGGCGCATGGGCACCCTGTCCAAGGTCAGCGTGCGCGGCAATCCGCTGTTCAAATCGGTGGAAGGCGAGTTGCTGATGGGCAACGACAGCAGCGCCGCAGTCGTCAACGACGGCGACCAGGCGCTGTTCACCAACCCCTGGGCCTTCTCCGCCCCGCGCTCCGACCTGCCCAAGATACAGGCGTTCACCGGCCGCACCGTCGCGATCCACTATCGCCAACTCTGGTTCCAAGTGACGCGCATCAACGGCGACACGGATTATCGCGTGGTCGAGGTCAAACGGGTCAACCCGGAGGCCGCCCCGCGCGGCTGCGGGGCCGCGGGGTCCGCCGGCGCCACCCGCTCGGACGGGGAGCGCATCGGCTACATCACCAAGGTCAGCCACCGCGGCAACGTACTCAAGAGCGACGAGGTGATCGTGCAACTCGGCAACGCCGGCAATCAGTTCCAGGCCATGTCGATACTCGATGACCAGATCGCCGCGTGCGCCCTTGAGTTCCTCAAGAGCGGCCTGCGCGTGCGGGTGAACTACCGACAAAGCCTGATCCGCAACCCCGCCCGGCGCGACACGACCTACGACATCATCGGCATCTGGCCGGCGCCGAAGACGCCCTGAGGCTGGCCGAAATCGGCTACTGCGCCGCACCGACCAAGCTGATGTGGGTCGACTCGATCGTCGTAGGGTCCGCTGTGCGGACCGGCGATCTCTGCGTCAGCGCAGTGGGCGGAGTCTCTCAGTTTGGCCCGGTGGGTTCAGCACCGCCCTTGGGAGCGATGAGGGCCGCTAAGCTCTCAGCATCGAGCAGGCCGTCGATCCAGGCGTCCAACTGTGCGACGGAGGCCGCCGCGATGCGTTGCTCGGCCCAGGGCGGCAGCGGTCCGAAGCGGCGGGCGAGCAGGCGCTTGATGCCTTCAGCCTTGCCTTCCGCCTTGCCCTCGACCTTGCCCTTGGCCTCCCCTTTGACAAAGATCGACTGGTAGGCTCGGGTTTCCTCCAAGGGTGTCAGGTGTTGCAGCATGGTCTAGATCTCCTCCGCGGTGTTGGTACGAAAGCGCTCGAAGAGCCAAAAAGCAAAGACTTGAGACAGGGTATTGCGGATGGGCTCCGGCAGCGGCGCGTCCTGAATCGTTCGCCACGGGCGCGGGACCAACGCCCACAGGTCCGCGTCGCGCGCGCCGCGGGAGCCGGCCGGCGCGTTCGGGTTCTACGCCGTCACCACGCGCCGCCCCGCGCCTTGGCGGAGCAAGTGGCGCTGGAGGCGGTCAAACCCGGGGTCTACCGCCTGCCGGTGGTAGGCCGCACTGCCACCCTGATTTGCCTGCGCGAGGTGGAGCCCTGTCCGCGCAACGCCCTGTGGGAGATCTTCAGCTTCGAGGCGGGCAAGATCGCGGCCGGGGCTGACGCCTACCGCTGGCGCCAGGACGATTATGTTCTAATCCTTCAATAAATCTACCAACGCTGCGGCGAGGCAGGTATCCCGATGGCCTATACGTTTGAAGATTTTCAGCGCGAATGGACACGCCAGAAGCTCGCTGAAATGACGCCGGAAGAGCGTATGCGGGGCCTGCCGCCGGAAGACCTGTTACGCCGTCTGCGCCCCGAAGACCGGCTACTCGGACTCAGCGACGAGGAACTTGTCCGGCTCAAGGACCTGCTGGAGCGTCGGATATCCGGCCAGCACTAACCGTGCAAGAATCGGCTTACGATCGACGATCAAGCCGGCCCTCATCGGGTTCGCTCGCACCCGGTCAGAAATGGGCGCTTGGCGCGCGGCGCAACCCGAGGTTCCGACGCGCAGCGTCGGGTTAGCCGCGGCTCAAGGCTGCGGTGACCCGCGACGCTCGGGTCAGCCGCGACGCCTCGTCGCGGCTGAAGCCGCTCCCACAGCGTCGCTGCGCGACTTTTGCGGTTACGCCGACGGGGCTCTTGGGGCCGCTCCCGCGGGCTATGCGACCTTGCGGACCTTGTCGGTCTTCGCGGCCTGATCCGCCTGATCCGCCTGATCGGTTTGCTCAGACGACGCGGGTCGGGCGGGCGGTTCCAGATGCCCGAGCGCCGCCGACCGGCCCAGTGCGGCGGCGAGGCGTCCCATCAGCACCAGGGTCTCGGGGCTCATCTCCTCGCGCGGGCCGGCGATTTCCCAGCACAG
>Ga0247842_10007897_pt1 | contig 11338 bp, 10 predicted proteins | sample LaCruzMarch2015__3_FD_192411 | JGI IMG/M metagenome (GOLD analysis project Ga0247842, IMG submission 192411) | Freshwater microbial communities from meromictic Lake La Cruz, Castile-La Mancha, Spain - LaCruzMarch2015_19m | ecosystem: Environmental > Aquatic > Freshwater > Lake | place: Spain...
CTGTGCCTGCGGCCCCTCTTGGCGATCTTGGCGCGCTTCGCGTGAGAAATCGGCACGCCTCACGCCAAGAACGCAAAGGACGCCAAGGACTGCATCGAGGCGAACAGAAACTCTGGACTCCTGTACCTACGGCCCTCTTGGCGACCTTGGCGCGCTTCGCGTGATGAACGGCACGCATCACGCCAAGAACGCAAAGGGCGCCAAGGACTGCATCGAGAAGAACAGGGATTCTGAGATCCTGTGCCTGCGGCCCCTCTTGGCGATCTTGGCGCGCTTCGCGTGAGAAATCGGCACGTCTCACGCCAAGAACGCAGAGGGCGACAAGGACTGCATCGAGAAGACCATGAATTCTGAGATTCTGTGCCTGCGGTCCCTCTTGGCGATCTTGGCGCGCTTCGCGTGAAATCACGTGCGTTCGGCGTCTCCCGAAGCGGTGCCCCACGGCTTGCGGTGTCTCTTGGCGAGACGGCGGTACGCCTCGACCTCTTCCTCCAGAACCCTTCGTTGGTCGAAAGCCTTCACTACATGAGCTCTTCCAGCGAGTCCCATGGCCTTGGCCTTCTCCGGCGCCACGAGCAGCGACAGAATCGCTTCGGAGAGGCTGCGAGGATCCCGCGGCGCAACGAGGATCCCAGTCACCCCGTTCACGACTTCCTCTCTGCAGCCCCGAACGTTGGTGGTTACCACGGGTTTGCCGGCCGCCATGGCCTCCAGAATCGTGAGCGGCATCCCCTCACGGTACGAGGGGAGGACGAACAGATCGGCCAGATGCAGGAGAGCTGGCACGTCAGATCGGAAACCAAGGAAGACGACGCTCCCTGAGAGCTGGTGCTTGGCCAGGAGAGTGCGGATCTCGTTCTGGATGCCCTTGCCTCGATCCGACTCGAGCGTGTCGCCAACGACCATGAGCCGCGCGTGCGGCATTCGTTGTTTGACAACAGCCATGGCCTCCAGGAGTTCCATCACACCCTTCTCTCTCACCAGGCGGCCAACGTAGGCAACGACTCGATCCTCCTTCGACAGCCCAATGTCCGCTCGCTGCAGGCTCGTTGCCGGCACAGAGCCAAATCGCTCCAGGTCGATGCCCAGACTGTTGAGGCAGTGCGTGCGTCCCAGGTCGATGATCCGCTCGCGCAGGGCGGTTGCATGGTCCTCCGGGCTGACGGTGAACAGGAAGTCCGTGCACAGCCGACCGAACAGCCTTTCCTGCCAGATGAGGACTCTGCGCAGCCACGGCCGCATGCGGTCGTGGAAGTAGAACCCGTGCGCGGTATAGAGCACCACGGGCCGCGCTCCCGACAACCTCGCCGCCGCGCGCCCGAGCGCCGCGGCAATCGGCGTGTGGACGTGGACGAAGTCGTAGCGCTCTCGGCGAATGAGCCGTGCCAGCTGGACGAGCGAGACCGGATGACGTAGCGACAGGATCTTCCGCGCGATCCGCACGGGCTGCACCGGAACGCCCTCTTCGGCCAGCCGCTCGGATTCGCCACCGGGCGTGCATGCGACGTGCACCTCGGCTCCCGCTTCTCGCAGGGCGTGAATCAGAGGACGAAGCAGCGGGCCGATGGACACGTCGACCGCGCACACCTGGAGAACCTTCGGGCGACTCATGGGGACTGCCAGCTCTCGCGCCACCACGCGTGCGTGCGCGCGAGGCCGTCGGCGAGTGCCACCGCAGGCGCGTATCCGAGGAGCTGACGCGCTTTCGAAATGTCGGCGCAGGAGTGGCGAACGTCGCCCGCCCGTTCCGGGTGATGGATCGGGCGCGAGACTCGGTTCGGAGCGGCGATCCCGGCCAGTGTTTCCGCCAGCTCGTTGATCGTCGCCGCTTCCCCGGACCCGATGTTGAAGACCTCCCCGCTCATTCCCGGAGTGCCTCCCGCCAAGACAAAGGCATTCACGACGTCCTGTACGAAGACGAAGTCCCGGGTTTGTTCTCCATCGCCGTGAACGATCGGGGGCTGCCCCGCTCGAAGCCGCTCGAGGAAGCGAGACACCACGCCGGAGTACTCAGACGCGGGATCTTGCCGAGGGCCATAGACGTTGAACAGTCGCAGTGATACCGTCTCTACCCCGTACAGCTTCGCGAAGACGCGGCAGTAGAGCTCGCCGGCCGCTTTGCTCGCCGCGTACGGGGACAGCGGGGCGAACGGCGCAGTCTCCGCCGTGGGCACCGTGGGATCCGGACCGTAGACGGCGGCCGACGACGCAAGGACGACCCGACGCACCCCCGCATCCCGCGCCTCGGTGAGAACGTTGAGGGCGCCGGCGACGTTCACGTCGTTGCAGGTCAGAGGATCATTGATCGACGGGGCGACCGATGCCACAGCGGCAAGGTGGAACACCACGTCGACGCCTTCCATCAACTGCCTGCCCAACGCGGCGTCACGGACGTCACCTTCAACGAGGTCAATCTTGCCTGCCAGACCCGCAAGGTTCTCGCGGTGACCCGTGGAGAGATCGTCCAGCACGCGGACCGTCGCTCCTGACAGGGCGAGAGACTCCACTAGATGGGATCCGATGAACCCCGCTCCACCGGTTACGAGGCACTTGGGAGAACGCGACATCATAGACCCATTCACGGGAATCCTCCTCCCTGTAGTCTCCCCAGTGAGTATAGGTGAGAGAGACGCTTCGTCCAATCAGAGGCTGTACTTCCGGGCGGGCGCGGAATCATCCACGGGACTGCGGGGCGAGCAGGAAGCGCGCGATCGTACTACTTCTCCGCGACCGTATCGCGCAGCGGGACCCCTCGCCGCAGTACCTCGGCCAATGCAAAGAGTAGCCACAGGTGCCGCTGATACAGCGCCTCGATTCCCACGGCGAGCCCTAGTATTGCCGCGAAGGCCGCTGCACATCCCACGGCCAACCCCCAGTTCCAGCCCGTCGACCGCAGCGCGGCAGCCCAGTTCCGCCCCACTCTGCTCAGCAAGGCGAGCAGGACGATCAGACCGATGACTCCCATCTCCACCAGGAACCACACGTACGTATTGTGAATGATGTACGGCGGCTGCAACCGCCGATAGACGTCAAGTCCGATCCCCCAGATCGGCGAGTCCGGAAAGTACCGCAAGCCGCCCGTCACCTGTTCCCACCGCAGGAGGATCGAGGCCGGCTGGAGCGCGTCCTTCAGCAGCGACATAACGGCGCCGCCGGCCAGCAACCATAGGCTTGCCCCCGCGCACCCGACGGCGGTCGCCGCGATCAGGACGCGCTTCCACGTCAGCCACCGCCGGATCAGCCACAGGAACACCACCCCGCCGACGGCGAGGGCTACCCAGGCGCTGCGGGACCGCGTCAGCACCAACCCAGCACCCAGCAGGAGTACGTTTGCCGTCCCCGCGACTTGCACCCACCGCGACGTCGCTCGGCCGCCGACGAGCACGCCAAGCTGAACCAGAAGCGCGACAGTCAAGAGCCCCCCGTACGCATTCGGGTCAATCAGGAAGCCAGCCAGCCGCTGCCCGGACATCACCGGGCTTTGCCCCCCCGAACGCAGCCACACGCCGTACAGCGCCAGGCTCACAGCATTGACGGCACCCACCGATCCGAGCAACGTCGCCACCACGCGGCGCAACCGCTCTGGGGCGCTCGCCAACGCGACCGCCGCGTAGAACGATGCGACCAGCACCAGGATGCCGGCTCCCTTGTTGACGAGCATGTAGGTCGTCAGCTCGCCGGTTCTCGCCCAAGCCACTCCGAAGGCCATCGCGAAGACGGCGACAAGCGCCGCCAAGTAGCCATCGAGGCTCGTCCCCCGCAGCCGCTGCTCTGGCCTTGGACAGGCTCCAAGAACCCGGCAGGCCAGGCCGACGAACAGCGTCCCCGCGAGCGCCACGTCCGACAACGCCAACCGCAGGCCCAGCACGCGTTCCAGATGAAGCTGAAAGGGAAGAAGCGCGACCCACAAGTAGAGCCCCCAGTGCAGCCGCGGGCTGATGTGTACCTGCAACCAACGAATCGCCCTCATCTTCCACCCCCGTGGTCCCGTCAACGGGCACCCGCAGCCGCGCACAGGACCCGCTACGTTTCCCTACCACCACACGTACAACCCGATCGCGAGAGTCCCGAACAGCGCCTGTATCCCCATCAACAGAAGAACCAACGAACGCTCGTGGATTCCGCCCGCCAGCTTCATGAGCAGATGGGGCAAGCTCCTCGGTCCATCCGAAGGACAATGCAGTTTCCCGTCCCGCAGTTCACCGAATGCCTTTGGGAAGCCATGCGTCGCCTTGAGCACGAAGTCGACGGCGTGAGGAAGGAACAGAACAAAGCCTGCCGTCTCGAAATCCCCGATGATCACCGCCGCGGCAATCGTTGCCCCAATGGTCAGGGTTCCCACGTCACCCACGAATACCTTCGCCGGATACCAATTGTGGACAAAGATCCCGAGCAGTGCTCCAGTACCCGCGAGCAGGATGAGCAGGGACGTCGTCTGGCCGAGATGGGCCGCGATAATGGCCAAGGTTCCAAAGGAGACGAGTCCCAAACCGACCTCAAGACCGTTGAAGCCAGCCACCATGTTGAACGCGTTGGCTGCCCCCGTCACACCAAGAGGCACGAGCACGAGAGAATAGACGATCCCGAAGTCGATGAATCCCCCGAGCGGAACCTTCATCACCACATGGCCGCCGCGAACCGCCATCAGAGGAAGCGCCGCAACGATGGGGAGGAGAGCTTTGAGTCCTTGAGGCAACCCCAATAGGTCATCGAGCACTCCGATGAGCCCGGCGAGGAGGACCGTGGCCAGCACTGCGAGGAGGGAGATCAGCCTCGCATCGGTGAAAGCCCCCGCAAAGACCAACAGCGCAGTTGCGACAAGTAGGCCCAGCGCAAAGGCGGCGATGATTGCCAGACCCCCCATCTCCGGAATCTGCCGCCGGTCAGCCTTGTGGACATCCTCGCCGACGATTCCGGCCTTTCGCAAGCGGGAAGCTAGAATCGGGGTGAGGACGAGCGAGCAGCAACAGGCAACCATAAATGGAACCCAGATCATCGGAATCGCCGCCTACTCCCGCGCGATCCCGAACTCGCTCGTCTGCAGCACTCCTTGCCCCAGCTCCCAGCGGTACTCTCTCCGACGAGTCTGCGGGCAGTGAGCCCCACCGCGATCCTCACTACCGTTGCATCCGCGCTGGTCTTCACGCAGCCGGCTGGTGGAAGCCAGTGTCTTCGAGACCGCAGACCCACGTCCACCGTCCGAAGAATGTCCTCCCACGCCGCGCTATTCACGCCGGGCCTCGCGGAAGCCGAGCAGGAGTCTCACGACCGTGTCGCTGACGTTGCGCGCCAGGTACTCGGGCGGCACCCGCCAGTCGGTTCCCTGCGCGAGAACTGTTCGCACGCAACGCAGAATCACGTCTGGGTCGGCACCGGCGAGGATACTGCTGCCGCACTCGACTGTCTCCGGCCTCTCCGTCACGTCGCGCAGGGTGACGTTGGGGACATGGAAGATGCAGCACTCTTCCTGCACCGTGCCGCTGTCGCTTAGGACGCAGAGCGCGTTGCGTTCGAGCTTGATGAAGTCGAACAGCCCGAATGGCGGCAGGAATCGAATCGGCTTGCCCGCGCCCTTTAGCCCCGCCACCTCCATCCGCTTCTGCGTGTGCGGGTGCGTGCTCACGACGATCGGGACCTTGTGCTCGCGATGGAGCGCGTCCAGGGCCGCGACGAGGCTCCGCAGGCGAGGCTCGACGTCGACGTTCTCCGCTCGGTGCATGGTGACGAGGAAGTAGCGTTTCGGCTCGACCTTGAGCTCATCCAGAGCGTGGCTCTCCTCGATCTGCGTCTCGTAGTGCTCGATCACCTCGAGAATCGGGTTGCCCGTCACGTAGATCTTCTCGCCGGCGATGCCCTCGCGCAGCAGGTTCTGGCGGCTCCGTTCGGTGTACGGCATCCAGACGTCGCTCGAGTGGTCGATGACTCGGCGGTTCACTTCCTCGGGCACGCGGTCGTCGTAGCAGCGGTTTCCCGCCTCCATGTGGTAGACGGGAATACCCATGCGCTTACACACGAACGCGACGAGCCCGCTGTTCGTGTCGCCGAGGATAAGAACTCGATCCGGCTTCTCGGCGCGCAACGTCCGCTCGCCCTCGGCCAGGATCTTGCCCACCTGCTCGCCGAATGAAGCCGCCTGGACGCCCAAGTAGTGGTTCGGCTTTCGTACGCCGAGCTCGTCGAAGAAGACGTCGCTCAGCTTGGGATCGAAGTTCTGCCCCGTGTGGACAAGGACGTGGTCGCAGGCAAGGTCGAGCTTCTCGATGACGCGACTGAGGCGAATGATCTCCGGCCGAGTCCCGAGCACGGTAACGATCTTCATCGCAGGAGCTCCCCGTCGAGAAGAATCTCGTCAATCGACAAGAGGTTACAACGATCGAGCAGGTCCCTGGTCACGGCCGCCGTCATTACGTCATCGGCCGAGCTGTACTCGCTCGTCAGCGTCGGGGCCTCCTCGGCGTGCCGCAGCTCGGGAAGGATGGGGAGGATGATGAAGTAGTCGCCGCGACGGATCGATCGGTGTGCCTCTTCCTCCGAGATGAGGATCTCGTGCAGCTTCTCGCCTGGGCGGATGCCGGTCACCACCGTCTTGATCGGCCGCTTCGCGATGAGAGCCTTGGCGATATCGGCGATCCGCGCCGACGGGACCGTCGGGATGTACGTCTCTCCTCGGCGTGCTCCGCGCAGAGCGGCGAAAACCGTGTCAACGGCTTGCTCCAACGTCAGAAGGAACCGCGTCATCTCCGGCGACGTGACCGTCACCGGACCGCCACTGCGGATCTGGTCGTGGAAGAGGGGAATCACCGACCCGCGGGACGCGAGCACGTTTCCGTAGCGAACGCAGATGAACCGAGTCTGCGGGCAGTCCATGTTCGCGCGGAGGAACACGCGTTCCTGGATCGCCTTCGTCATGCCCATGACGTTGACCGGCTTGCACGCCTTGTCCGTCGAGATCCCGACCACCGTGTCTACGGGCAGGTTGTGCTCGCGGATCGCACGGATGATGTTCTCCGGACCCACGATGTTCGTCTGCACCGCCTCGAACGGGAAGTACTCGCACGCCGGAACTTGTTTCAGCGCCGCCGCGTTGAAGACGACGTCGGCATCTCGCAGCACGGCGCTGACGGCGTGGAAGTCGCGCACATCGCCGATGCGGAACTCGAGGAGCTGCTCGAAGTTGCGGTAGATGATCTCGTCGGTGGCCGCGCGCTGGTTCATGTACTCGACGCGCATCGCGTGTTGCTTTGCCTCGTCGCGTGAAAAGACGAGGATCTTCTTCGGAAGCCCGATCTCTCCAGTCAACAGGCGCCGGATGAGCACCTTCCCGAGCGACCCGGTACCGCCGGTGACCACGATGCGCTTACCTGCGAGCATGCAGCCTCCTCAGTTGCTCGTACGGAGTCGGGTCCTCGGCCATCTCCTCGATCATCGTCTTCCAGGAGGGGGCCGCGAATCCTGTCGCCCTCCTGAATCGCTCTCCGTTCAGGCTCCGATCGCAGACGACAGAGTCATCGGCCGCGATCGCCACACCCAGATCGTACACATCGTTGATCACGGAGAGAAGCTCGTGCTTGCTGATCGGATCCGCTGCGACGTGCCACACGCCCGTCATCTCCGGATGCGGAATCACCACATCCACGATGATCTTCGACAAAGCCATCGTCGTGAAGCCGCTGAAGATGGACCGTCGGAACCCCCTCACGGTCTTGCCTTTCTGCGACAGGAACCACTCGACGAGGCCGTTCGCCCCGTGGAGTTCGCGCCCGATCATCGACGTTCGCAACGTGATGGCGTTGGGCTCGCCGACCTCGCCGAGGAACTTGGATCTTCCGTACAGATCCTCGGCGTCCGAGGCATCGCCCTCAACGTAGTGGCCTTTGCTCCCGGAGAAGACGCAGTCGGTGCTCGGGTGAATCAGGCGAGCGCCGTTCTCGCGGCAGATGCGCGCGAGCTGATGCGGGAAGAGAGCGTTGACGGCGATGCTGGCAATGGGATCCTGCGCCAACGGGGACTGCTTGACAATGCCGATGCAGTTGACGACGACGTCGGGGTGCGCGCTGGCGACCGCTCGCTCAACGCTCCCGAGATCCGCTACATCGACGCTACCCACCAATCCGACGCAATTCGGCAAGCCGAGGGGCTCCGCCGCCGGCTCTGCTTCCCTCAGAGTTGCGACAGTCTTCACGCGCTCTGATGCCGCCTGGCACAACTTGTGACCGAGCATTCCGCTGCCTCCGAGGATGAGGACTCTCACGGTGCTTCTCCCTGCTCACTCCTTGCCCAGTCCATGTACTCCCGAAGACCGGCCTCCAGTGAGACGTTCGGCTCGAAGCCGAGCTCACGCCGCGCAGCCGTGATGTCAGCAAGGCTATCCCGCACATCGCCAGGGCGCTCGGGTGCGTAGTCGACCTGCGCCTGGATTCCAGACACGTTCCGCATCAGGCGCACAAGTTCGTTCACCGTGACGCGCGTTCCACTCCCGATATTGAACATTCCAGAGGCTCCGCACTTCATTGCCGCCAAGTAGTTTGCCATCGCAACGTCTTGGACGTTCGCGAAGTCGCGTGTCTGCTCGCCGTCTCCATAGATCAGGAGGGGCAGGCGATGGAGCAGGCGGTGGGCGAAGATTGGGATCACGTTCCCATAAAGGTCGTACCTCTGATTCACGCCGTAGACATTGAAGTAGCGCAGGGACACAACTTCGAGGCCATAGAGGTGACCATAGGTCAGGCAGAGCTTCTCGGCAGCCAGTTTGCTGGCGCCGTAGGGAGAGCGCGGTTCCACTGGGTGGTCCTCCCGAATCGGGAGTGTCTTGAGCTCACCGAAAATTCCCGCCGAGGAGGAATAAACCAGCTTCCTCACCCCCTCGCGGCGGGCAGCTTCGAGGACCCGTAGAGTCCCCAGCACGTTGATCTCGGAGTCTAGGATCGGATCGGCAATAGACCGCACGTTGCCGACAGAGGCCGCCAGATGGAACACGACATCGACCCCGGAGACCGCCGCGGCCACGGCGGCGGGGTCCCGGACGTCGCCTACGAGGAGCCGCACTTCCGGAAAGGCGTCGAGGTTCCTCCTGCACCCACTCGACAAATCGTCGAGCACCACGACGTGGTGACCATTGGAGAGCAGTAGCTTCACGACATTCGAGCCGATGAAACCGCTCCCCCCCGTCACGAGCGCACGCATAGGATCTCCTTGCAGTTCTCTCCCTATGTTCTCGGCGTTCAGGGCCGTGCTATTGTGAGGCCAACGAATCGAGAATCTCGCTATACTGCCCGATTCCTCTCTCACTGGACAACCACGTCTCTGCGTATCTTCTCGCGCTGTCTTCCATATCTGCTCGCGCTTCGGGGTTGCGATAGATCTGCAGCAGAGCGGCCGCCAGTAGACCGGGGTCCCCGGATGGAACCCAGGCTCCGCAGCCAGCCTCCTCAACCAGCTGGCGAGCTCCACTCGTCTCAGGCACGCAGCAAACCACTGCACGTCCCACGCCCATGATACATGCGAGTTTCCCTGGGATAACGGGCGTTCGCAGTTTGCGCGCGAGAGTAACCAGGCATACGTCAGACGCTCTAAGTAGCTCAAGGTACTCGGCTTCCGGTAGGTGGGCGAGGAATCGCACATTCGTCAGTTTCTTCTCGGCAACGAGCTTCTTGAGCCGCGGGAGGGCAACCCCTCCTCCTGCAAGGAGGAAGAGGGCTTCAGGGACCAGAGGCTGAAGTTGTTCCGCAGCCTCGAGGATGTCCTCTACCTGTTGAGCAAAGCCCATGACGCCTGCATAGGAGATGACAAAGGCGTTGCCCAAATCGTGCGCCTGACGAAAAGCGTTCTCGCGCGGCCCTGGAGAGAAGCGGTGCAGATCGATCCAGTTCGGTATGACGTGGACTTGTTCCTTGGCCCCTCCATGTTCGACCACATGCGCTCTCATGCCCTCCGCGTGGACAGTGATCGCGTCGACGTGCCGGTAGACCCAACGCTCCATCCACTCGCCCATCCTGACGAGGATGGGATTCGAGAGCAACCCCAGGTCAACAGCGGACTTCGGATACGGGTCTTGGATGTTGGCAATGGCCTTCCCCCCACCGCGATGGGCGATCAGCGCAGCGGCAATGGCCAGAGTCAGCGGAGGCGAATAGGCAATGACGAAGTCGAACTTGCCCAGTCGATGTCCTCGGGCGGCGTAGCGAGGGAGTGAGACGAGCTGCTCCACAGCGCGAAGACACGGGATGTGCTTCGGAAAGGGGAAGGGAGACAGGTGAACCACGTGAATGCCGTTGGCGATCTCCGCTGCCGCGATCCGCGCGGTCGCAGCAGTCTCTTCGCTCACGTAGCGCTTCGGCTTCTCCGTGAGGACAGTCACGGAGTGGCCGTACTCTCGAAGCCCTTCGGCGAGCTCCGCGAAGATGCGTGCCGCCGAGTTCAGTACGGGCGGATAACTGACGGCCAGGAGCAAGACTCTCACGACCCATCACCGCCAGTGGACTTCATGTTGACGCCACATCCGCAACGCCTTTGATGCCCGGGATGCACTTGAGCCCCGGCGAGCTCACAACGATCGCTGCTGCGCTTGAATAGGCGAGCTTGCCGAGCCAGGCGACAAGGGAAAGGATAAGCCTTGACCGGACCATGCCTGTTGCAGCGAGCGTCTCTGGCCACATGTCCTGGATTTCGTAGACGAAGCGAACGCGCCGCAGGAGGGAAATCCAGCGAGCCGGAATGGCCGTGGTCAACGGTGGATGCCAAACCCACATGACGTCGGCCGGTCCGCACAGAATTGGTCCAAGGAGACATGCCGACAGAGCAAACGAGAGGTAGCACAACGCCCTTCGCGCGGCAGAGCGGCTGTGGTCTGGGAAGAGCGGGAGCCTAAGTACTCTTGCCCCGCCGATCTCGTCCCACGCCCACATCCGCTGGCGGTAGCCTGGGTAGATTCTGCCCAGCGGGTAGTTCGGAAAGCCCGTGACGGCGGTGACGGAGTGCCCTCTTTCCACGAGAGACCGCGCCAGACTATGGCGTGGCGTAGCGGGTTCCGGGGGATAGAGCTGGCTTAGGAATAGGATCCTCATCTTGGCCCCCCCAACCCCGCTTGCTGCAGGATATCGAACATTCTCTCCGCTGCGATGCTCCAGGAGAACTGCGCAGCCCGAGCACGCCCTCTCTCGGCGAGGCGTACCATCAATTCATGATCCGCGAGAAGGCGCCCCATGGCTTCGGAGAGCTCGTGGGGATCGTCTGGATTGAAGAGGATGGCCGCGTCCCCAACGATCTCAGGAATGCAGGAAGCATCGGCTGCGAGAACCGGAACTCCCGAGGCCATGGCCTCGATGAGCGGGAGGCCGAA
>Ga0247842_10007905_pt1 | contig 11331 bp, 12 predicted proteins | sample LaCruzMarch2015__3_FD_192411 | JGI IMG/M metagenome (GOLD analysis project Ga0247842, IMG submission 192411) | Freshwater microbial communities from meromictic Lake La Cruz, Castile-La Mancha, Spain - LaCruzMarch2015_19m | ecosystem: Environmental > Aquatic > Freshwater > Lake | place: Spain...
GCCCAAATTACTGGAATAAAAAAAGCGGGGTGTTTTTTGCAAGGGCAAACCCGCAACAGCGGGTGCAGTTTATTGGAGCGAAGCGGAAACCCTTGCGAAAAGAGGGGTAAGACCCCTAAAAGACAAATGGGATTCACCATTGAGTTATAATAAACAAATGGCACTACCAATAAATATTGACAAATTAATTAAAAAAGAAGTCATTGAGTCTGAGAGGATTGAATTTAAGAAAGGTTGGAATCCCGAGGATACAATGCATTCAATATGTGCTTTCGCAAATGATATTAATAACTGGGGTGGAGGTTATATTGTGATTGGTATTGAAGAAAAAGAGGGAATTCCCATTTTACCTCCTTTTGGTATCAACCAAAACAGTATTGATGGAATGCAAAAAAAGATAATAGAAATTTGTAATATTATTACACCATCATACACACCAATAATAAGTCCAGAATTATACATGGGTAAGCATATTTTAGTGATTAGAGTAAACGGTGGGGATAATAGACCATATAGAGCACCAAAAACACTTGGTAAAAAGAAAATCGAAAAATTATATTGGGTCAGAAAAGGTTCAACAACAGTAGTTGCCAATAAAAGCGATGAAAACAGACTGCTTGAGTTGGCGAATAATGTGCCCTTTGATGATCGTTTAAATTGCAACGCTTCAATTGACGATTTAAGTTTACCAACAATGCAATCTTTTCTGAAGGAAATAGGTAGTGATTTGTATGAACAGAGCTCAAAAATTCCTTTTGAAGATTTGTGTAGAAAAATGAGTTTAGTAAGAGGTCCGTCAGAAGATTTAGGAATTTTGAATGTGGGCTTATTACTGTTTTGCGAAAATCCAGAAAAGTTTTTTAGGGGGTGCCAAACAGACATTATTGTTTACAAAGATGAAGTGGGTGATTCTTTTGAAGAATCAAAGTTTACCGGTCCAATTCATAATCAACTTAGGAGTGCTTTGTCTTTTTTAAAATCAAATATTATTAAGGAACAAATAATAAAAATTTCTGGTGTAGCAGAAGCTAAAAGAACTTTAAATTATCCATACGAAGCCATTGAAGAGTCACTAGCAAATGCTTTTTACCACAGGAGTTATGAAAATCAGAATATTATTGAGGTTAATATTAGATTAGACAGAATAGAGATTTTAAGTTTTCCTGGTCCATTACCACCATTAGATAAAAAAACATTAAAACAAGAAAGAATAGTCGCCAGAGATTATAGAAATAGAAGAATAGGAGATTATTTAAAGGAACTTAAATTAACTGAAGGTAGAGGCACTGGATTTCCAAAAATTCGTAAAAGTATGAGGAACAATAATTCTCCTGACCCGATTTTCAAAACAGACGATAAATTATCTTATTTTTTAACAATACTACCAAGCAATTTAATGTTTGTTGACACAGATTTAGACGACTATAAAGAAAGTATTTTAAAATTTTGTATCAAAGAAAGGTCTAGAAAAGAAATTCTTAAATACGTTGGACTCTCTAATTTACATAGTAATGCCATGAGACATATACAACCATTGATTGATAGTGGATACCTAGACTATTTGTATCCTCATGTTCCAAATACACCACACCAGAAATATATTATTACTGATAAGGGAATACTTAAAATAGACAAATAGTATACAAGTATAAATACTCCATCTTTTTAAAAGTAAAAATAGCCTGTTTTTAGGGTAAAAAAGTATTAGAAATAATCATAGGTGTGTACAAGTGTGTATAAGTTAGTTTGACCTTAAAACAAGACAAAATTGTAATTGATATACTTTTATACACTTATCAATTTTTTACAAATAAAGCTAATTATTATAATAATTCAATATAATATTCATTAACTTATACACTTTTATTGTTTTTTATAGCAAACGAACTTGTTTGGATATCAACCAGTAGACCGTTTATTGTAAAAAACACGTCTTACGGGTAATCCTACTGACAAAACAATTTTTAAAGCGCCAACGGTTTGCTTCAATCATAAGATAGACTAACACACCAATTTTATTGTATTCTTACTCAATGATTACTATTCCAATAATTGCCATAATAATTGCGCTAATAGTTTGTCTGATAATAAGCGAAGTAAATAATCAAAAAACAATTACTGTCCTAGCAAAAACAAGAGACTTATTGCTGTCTATGACTTCAGGAAAGAAATTGATAGTCAAAAAGGATTATCTAAGAAAGGAAGAAATAGAATATTTAAAAAAATTGGAAGATATAGTCAAAGACAGATACATCGTTAAGCCACAAATTCATTTATCCGATATTGCTGACGTTAAATTCGGCTATTATGACCACGATAATTTGTTTTACGAACTAAAAAGAATAATCCTTGACTACGTGATTTTTGACCAGCAGTTTAAACCTTTGGTTGGGATAGAATTAAACGGAAGGTCACATCTTTTTAAATCTAGAAAAAGCCGTGATAAATTTACTGAAAATTTATTAAACAACATTGGTGTCGAATACTTTCAAATTAATCTACCAGACAGACCAGACAGGCAAACTATAGTATGCGAGTTGGAAAAGAAAATTGAATTGGCTAAAAGTAAGCAAGTATTTCCTAAAGCTTACAAATCATCAACCGAAGAATAAGCTCAGTCTTTGCTACTGATTCTCTTATAGATCTCAAATTCAATGAATTCATCGTCAACATTTTTCTTCTTTTTTGCTATTTCTTTTGGATCTTGGGTCATATTTTATTAAGTAAATTATATAACTTTTTGAAAACCAAATGGTATACTTCAATAATATGAAACAAAAATCAATTATTTTGGTAGTTGCAGGAATTATTGTTGGTTTTATTATTGGACAACAATACACAAAATATAGTATTTCCAGAAAGTTAGAAAAAGCTTTTTCTCAACCATCTGTTGCTGAGACAGCAAAAACAACAGAAAAAGAGATAGAAAATAAACTAAAAAACGCAATTAATAAAAATATTGGTGAAGAAGTGGGGTTGGCAACATTTAAATTTAAAGTTAATTCATCTGTCGAAGAAAATATTATTCAAAGTAAATATGGCAGTCCAAAAGTTGCTGATGAAGGCGCAAAATTTATTATATTGGATATATCAGTAACAAATATTACCAAATCACCTTTTGATTTTTATACAGATGGTATGAATCTTGTAGATGATAATGGAACTCAATATTATCCGTATAACGACACTATTGGAAACATAGATAACTATATAGATATGCAGGAAATAAGCCCAAATATTTCTAAAACTGGAAAAATGGTTTATATGATACCAAAAACAATTGAATCATATAGTTTCATTGTTCGTAAAGGTGGAACAAACGAGATGTTTAAAATTAAGGTGAAATAGGAATATAATACTAGTCAAATAAACAAAAAACGGAGCATGATAATAAATAAAATAATTATAATTGTTGGTTTACCCGGATCGGGAAAATCTTGTTTGATTAATGAAAAGTATTTTGATAAGAAAAAATATCTTGTTATTGATGACATGAATGGAGGTGCAGTCTTTGATTGTTCAAACTTTTGTTATAGCAAACATTATCCAAATCTAATAATTGGAATGATGCAAGGTAAAAAAGATATTGTGATTTCTGATATAAGTTTCTGCGACATCAATAATTTTAATGAAGCAAAAAATATGCTAGAGTGGTGGATTAATAATAATGATATTAATTATAAAATTACCTCAATATTTTTTAAAAATGATCCAGATCAATGTAAAAAAAATATTAAAGATCAAAACACTAGTAGATTAGAGAAAATTAATGAATTTACTAAAAATTATAATCCTTTTAGTATGAAAAGCGATGGAGATGAAATTGTATCTGTTTATAAAGAAAAATAAACAAAGAAAATAAGGTAAAAAGATTGAATTTGACCAATTATTTATATTTTTTACCATTTAAATATATCAACAATATTTTGTCCGCGAGATAACGGAAAGTATTTTGATCTGTCCTTAATGCGAAAACCATTGAATGTCAAAATAATCTATCCTAAGCAATACATTGTAACCAATCAGCCTCAATATGAGGTAAAATAGGGTATGAGATTATCAGACAACGAAAAGCGAGATGTGATCAAATACCTAGAAGCAGGTAAGCCACTTCCCGAAAAATATCGTTTTCTCTTATTTGATGACGACCGAGAGGTAGAGCTTCTGTGGAACGGTAAAACAAATGAAGTGACTAATGTTGTATTACCTTTTCAGACCATTGAGCAAATTGACGAACCGAGAAGCGATGCGAAGTTTGGTATGCAAGAATCGCTATTTGACACCTCAGGCAGGCAGATAACTGGTTGGACAAACAAACTTATTTGGGGCGATAACAAACTCATTCTTTCTTCACTTAAAAATGGACCTCTCAGAAAAGAAATCGATGCACAAGGTGGTATTAAACTAATTTATATTGACCCCCCTTTCAGTGCGGGTTTGGATTACACCATAGGCGTACCAATCGGTGATGGTGAGACTGTTCAAAAATCTCCCTCAATAATTGAAGAGTTTGCATACCGTAACACATGGGGTGCGGGTGGAAATACTTTTCTTTCAATGCTCTACGAGAGAGTTAAATTGATGAGAGATCTTCTATCTGACGATGGCATTTTGTTCTTTCGTATAGATTGGCATTGGGGTCACTACACAAAGGCAATGTTAGATGAAGTTTTTGGTAAACAAAACTTTCAAAGTGAAATAGTTATAAATAGAATAAAGAAAAACATAACAAACCAAGGTAAGTCTTCGTTGCCAACATCAACCGATTCTTTGTTTGTTTACTTTAAGCCAAATGCAAAGTTTCGTCATATAGATAAACAATTAGAAAATGAGAGAGAAGGCTACTGGAGAGCATCCGACGATAGTAGTGGAGAACGACGACCTAAAGAAAGAATACTTGATGGTAAAACTTACTATCCACCAGCCGGAAAGCATTTTAAGTTTAGTACTGATAATATGAAAAAAATGTACGAGGAAGGGTTGATACGCATAAATCCAAATAATCCAGACAAACTTCAATATTGGGTAAAAGCAAAAGGAACTGAAACAATGGATACAAATTGGACCGATGTTGCTGGATACGCCTTCAAGACTGGCTATCCAACTGAGAACGCAGAGCCCTTACTAGAAAGAATTATTGACATCACTACAAAGGAAGGTGATTTAGTAGCAGATTTTTTTAACGGCTCTGGAACTACAATTGCTGTTGCAGAACGGATGGGAAGGAAATGGATTGGAACCGATATAGGCAAATTTTCAATCCATACAACTAGAAAAAGACTTATAGAAGTTCAAAGAGAACGTAAAAAGGCAGGGAAAGACTTTCGAGCGTTTGAAATACTAAATGTCGGAAAGTATGAAAGAGATAGTTATCTAACTATAAACGATGATCTCCGCGTAGAAGAGAGATTAAAACAAGCTGAAAGGAAGGAAAAAGAGTTTGTGAAACTCATTATATCTGCATATAAAGCCGAACCAGTAGAAGGCTTTATAAATATTTCAGGGAAAAAACGTGACCGATTAATTGCAGTTGGACCAATAAGTATTCCTGTATCCTCAAAGCTTATTCAAGATATCGTGAATGAATGTAAGGATAAAAAACTTACAAAGGTTGACGTACTTGGTTTTGATTATGAAATGGGTATGGATTTACAGGAATATAAAGACCAGGGAATTGATATTGCTTTCCGTATGATTCCAAGAGAAGTGTTTGATAAAAATGCCGTAGAAAAAGGTCAAGTAAAATTTTATGATATGGCATATATTGAAGCAAAACCAATTATAAAAGGGAGGGCAAACGACAAGGAATTGTCCATTGAATTAACAGATTTTTCAGTCTTTTATAATCAAAATATTTCAGAAGAAACAGATGAGCCACTTCGACCAGGAGGATCAAAAATCATAGTTGAGAACGGACAAGTAGTAAAAATTTCCAAAGATAAAGTATCGGAATTAATTGAAAAGGAAATATTAACAAAAAAATGGAGTGATTGGATTGATTATTGGGCAGTAGACTATAATTTTGCCGATAGAAAGGAAATTGTAAGTGAAATAGATAAAGATGGAAACATTATTGAACGGTGGACTGGCGATTATGTTTTTGATAATGAATGGCAAAGCTTCAGAACAAAGAAAAATAGAAATCTTGAATTAGTATCAGTACCAAAAGAGGTTACCAAAGGATTTTATAAAGTTGCTGTTAAAATTGTTGATATATTTGGCAATGACACAACTAGAGTTATTGAGGTTAAAATATAATACGTATGCAAAGAATAAATTTTTATCAAATATTCAGAGTAAATGTAGATGGGAGTATTGAACCACTTCGTTTAGTCAGGATTGGTGGTGTGCAAATGGGTCCAGGTGTGAAGTTTGGCAAAGGTGTGTCCTTTAGTGGAATTGATTTATCTCAATTTGTTGGTAGAGATTTTTCAGCAGAGGAACAGTTAGGGGTTCTTGTAATTAAGGGTATTTTTTAATTTATGGCTAAAGCTCAAAAACAAATATCACAACTTGGCGAAGTTCAAATCAAAATACCGGATGTTGGAGGTTCTGTCACGGCAGATGATGTAAAAAAAGAAGCAGATTCTAAGTTCAAGGATATAAATTATATTTTACTGAGTGTCGTAATAATTTTGTTAGTTATGGTCGCAACGTTGGTTATCGATTCTTTCCATATAAATTCTGCTATATATAAGGAATATTCTCAAAAAACAGAATCTGTTGAAACAACACAAAAAACAAACGAAGCCATGTTAAAACAAATCCAAGAGATATTAGATCGAGATAAACAAAACCAACAGATAATTCTGGATCAACAGAAATTAATAATTGAGAATTTTAACAAAAATTAATGGCATTACATACAGATTTTCCACAAGACCCATACGCAATATTAGATCCACATATCAGATGGTTTCCTGCTGATGAGGACTTACGAGAAAAAGGATATGATAAATTACTTCCCCCATTAGTTGCAGAACTTCGAAAAAGAGTAAAAGAATGGCGCGATAAGCATTACGAGGGAGCAAGTGAAACATCCAAAGCATTATTAACTTGGTGGTTTAAAGATGAACATATTTTATACAATCAACAAGGTGTTGCTTCAAATTTTAGATACTATTTTTGTCAAAGAGAAGCGTTGGAAACTGTTATATGGCTTTATGAAGTGGCGAAAGTGAAAGATAAATACGATCTTATTAGATATAACTCAACAGGGGTGTTGAGTGCTGGCATGTTTACTGAAGATTGGTTACGTTTTGTAATCAAGATGGCGACAGGTGCGGGTAAAACAAAGGTAATGAGTTTAATGATTGCCTGGGCATACTTTCATAAAAAGTATGAACCAGATTCTTGTCTTGCCAAAAACTTTCTCCTAATTACACCCAATGTTATCGTCTTTGAAAGAATTAAAAATGATTTTGAAGGACTGAAAATATTTTTTAGTGATCCTGTTTTGCCTGATAATGGATACCAAGGACAAAATTGGCAAGATGATTTCCAAATTACACTTCATTTACAAGACGAACTAAGAACAGTTTCTGACTCAGGAAATATATTTCTAACCAATATTCACAGAGTTTATGAGGGAAATATTAACGAAGCAAGTTTGGATGATGAAGATACATCAGCATATTTTTTGGGACATAAACCAGTCACAAAAACAAATGATTCAACTGTTGATTTAGGAATGATAGTCCGAGAAATTGACGAACTAATTGTTATAAACGATGAAGCACACCACATCCACGATGAAAATATGGCCTGGTATAAGTCGATACTGGATATTGATAATAGATTAAAACAAAAAGGATCAGGACTTGCTTTACAACTTGACGTTACGGCTACTCCAAAGAAAAATGATGGCTCTATTTTTGTGCAAACAATAACGGATTATCCTCTCGTTGAAGCTATTCACCAAAGAATAGTTAAAAATCCTGTTGTCCCCGATGCCGCTAGTAGAGGCAAACTAAAAGAAAACCAAAGTGCTTTATTTAGTGAAAAATATCGAGATTACATAAATCTTGGAATTGAAGAATGGCTCAAGACCTATGAAACATTGAAACCAATGGGTAAAAAGTCAATTCTCTTTATCATGACCGACGATACTAAAAACTGTGATGAAGTAGCTGAATATATAAAATCTACTTTTGTTGACCTTAGAGATGCGGTTTTAACTATTCATACCAATAAAAGTGGTGAAATCTCCGAAAGTGTCTCTGGTAAAAACAGTGACGAATTAAATTTGCTCCGTAAACAAGCCAATGAAATAGATAGTTGGGAAAGTCCTTTTAAAGTAATTGTTTCAGTCATGATGCTTAAAGAGGGCTGGGACGTAAAGAACGTTACAACCATTGTTGGACTTAGACCATACGCCGCTGACTCAAAAATTCTTCCCGAACAAACATTAGGAAGAGGTTTAAGAAGAATGTTTTTTGGTCGAAATGATGTTGAAGAATATGTAAGTGTTGTTGGTACTCCTGCTTTTATGGATTTTGTTGAATCAATAAAAGGAGAGGGAATTGTATTAGAAAAGAAAGCTATGGGAGAGGGTTCAAGACCAATAGCTCCTATGGTTATCGAAGTTGACAAAGATAATCTCCATAAAAATATTGAGAGACTCGACATTGAATTACCGGTTATGAGCCCAAGAATTCAAAGAGAATATAAAAATCTTGCTCAATTGAATGTATCCAAATTTGGAAACAATAAAGTTAAAATTAAAACTTTTTCTGAAGAAGAAAAACGGGAAATTGTTTTTAAGGATGTTGTTGATGAAAAAACACATCACACAACAATACTAACTGGAGATATTGAGCCTGATTATAGAAGTGTAGTTGGTTTCTTTGCTCAAGCAGTAATGAGAGAATTAAGGTTATTTGGATGTTATGATATTTTATTTGGAAAAGTAAAGGAATTTTTACAAGGTTATATGTTTGATACTTCTGTCAATTTATTAGATCTAAATATATTAAGAAATTTATCAGAGGTTGAATATATAAAACTAATAAAAGACTCATTTAAGAAAGCTATTAATGAGCTAACAGTTCAAGACAAAGGTGATACCGAAATTAAAAATTATATTAAGGTTAGTGAGGCTCGACCTTTTGTAGTTAATGATAAAGCGTATTTATTACCCAAAAAATCTGTTTTTAATAAAATCGTTGGTGATAGTAATTTTGAACTTACTTTTGCAGAATTTATTGAAAATTGCGATGATGTAACTTCTTTCTCAAAAAACTTTCAAAATAAAGAAGCCAGTGCTCTTCGAATTGAATATAAAAATTCGGAAGGATTTATTGCAACCTACTATCCCGACTTTTTTGTTAAAAAAGATGATAAGACAGTTTATATAGTCGAAACAAAAGGTCGAGAGGAAGAAGATGATAAGTTAAAATTTGTACGGTTACAAAAGTGGTGTGAGGATGTAAACAACCGTCAAACCAGAATGGAATACAAAGCACTATATATTAAACAAGAAGAATGGGAGAAATATACACCAAAAAGTTTTGATGAGGCAGTAAGGTTATTTGGTAAATTAATAAAAAATTGATTAATAACTACTCTATGCCCTTTCTACAACCCCTCATCACTTAATAAAAATATATGAAAAGCCAATAAGAAAATTAAAATTGTGGAGGGAAAGTGTAAAAAAAGTGAAAAATATGACCATAAAAAGAAAACAAATTCCGCCAAAAATAAAACTAATAGTTTTTAAAAGGGATAACTATACATGCAAATTATGTGGAAGAACTCCGGCATTAAACCCTGGAATTAGTCTTGATGTTGATCATATATTTCCACATTCAAAAGGAGGTCTTATTGAACTAGATAATCTTCAAACATCTTGCTCTAGTTGTAATCGAAGTAAGGGAAATGACGAAGAGTTAAATAAAACTATTCGAAATGAAATAGACGCAATACTAAATGAAATTAATCCCAGAATATTAGATGAATTAAATAAGACGAAAAATGTTAAAGTTGTTGCAAATGATTTCGATTTCTCAAAACTAAAACAACTTAACGAACTTTGCAATTATTATGAAATAAATATTATTCCGAACTCAATTAACGGTTATCAGGCTTGTTACAATATGGGGATTTATACAGTGAAAGACAATTATGGATCAAAAATAAATTTTTACATCATTAAACTAAATAATGAATAATTGGTATTTTATTTATAATTCAAGCGGTTTTAATAAAAAAGAAATTAAAGAGCTATCGTCAACACTTGAAAAACTAGGATATAAATACAATCAGTGTACTGAGCTTGGCGCAGGTCCAAGTATTGAACAAGTAATTGCATGGATTTATAACAACCAATTTGCGTCAGGTGTATCAGCTGGAATATTAGCAAATTATTTTTATGACTTATTAAAAAGTATGTATTTATGGTTTAAATCACATAAACAAAAAAATAAAAAAATACCAACCATAGAATTATTATTAAAATTTAATGACTTAGAAGATAAAGATATTATAGCTAAACTTAACTTTAGGATTGATAAAAAATACAGTAAAAAAATACTAAGTGAGTTAATCAAAACTCAATTAAAATATAAAACTTAACATGATTTACGGCATACACGAACCCATTGATGTAAACAAAATTAATCTTTCCTATTTTTGTCGTGGTTGTAAAGAGACTGTTCGTGGCATTCCTCTGACTGAGCCAGTGTATCACATCAGCAAATATGACGATGACCCTTGGTTGATAGTTAGGTGCCCAAACCGTTTATGTGAGCTTTCTTTTGTTGTTTATAATCGTCTAAACGATAGAATTTACGAAGTATATCCTTTGCCTGGTTTTGATGCTGGCAATTATCATAAGGCGATACCAGAAAAAGTCAGAGAAGATATCGCTGAAGCGGATAGGTGTTTTTATGCGAGTGCTTATAGGGGGACTGTTGTTATGTTACGACGTGCTGTCCAAAACATTGTTTTAGATAAAATAAAAGACAAGGCAATTGTCAAAAAGAAATTATGGGAGCAAATTGATGCTCTACTTACAGAAGGTTATATTACTAAACATTTAAAAGATACAGCGCACGAAATTCGTCATTTTGGTAATTTTGGTGCACATCCTTCAGAAGATACCTTGGAAAAAACGACCAGAGAAGAAGCCAAGATTGTAAGCAGTCTGACTCACGATTTACTTAGAACTATTTACATTTCACCCTACGAGACAAAAGAATTAAAAGAAAAAAGAACAAATAAACATGTATAAACATTAATATAAAATTTAATAAAGATAATTCTATGTCCCAATATTACAACCCAAAAAGAACCACAAACCTCTACACCAAAAACTCCACTGCGCCTTTCAAA
>Ga0247842_10007911_pt1 | contig 11325 bp, 19 predicted proteins | sample LaCruzMarch2015__3_FD_192411 | JGI IMG/M metagenome (GOLD analysis project Ga0247842, IMG submission 192411) | Freshwater microbial communities from meromictic Lake La Cruz, Castile-La Mancha, Spain - LaCruzMarch2015_19m | ecosystem: Environmental > Aquatic > Freshwater > Lake | place: Spain...
TGTAAAGATTCAATTATTTTTTTTTTTTGGTGTTATTATCTCAATTTTATTCAATTCTTTTAATATTGAAAATTGATTATAATAATTTTCTGTTAATTCTTTAATTTTAATATAATCATTTTCATAAAGAGCATTAAATACATCATCCCATAACATTTGATTGGTTTTCCAACTAAAATATTTTTCTATATGATTTCTATTTCTTTTTCCTACTGATTCTCTTAATTTGGGATTATTTTTTAAAATATCTAATTTTTTATTCATTTGAGTTATTACTAAATCATCTGGACTAGATGGAACTAACCACTCTTTTTCTAATAATAAATCAATACTGCCAACATCTGTAGAAACCACAGGTAAACCACAGGCCATTGCTTCTAATATAACACCAGGCATACACTCACTAGAACTAACAAGGACAAAACAATCAATGGAATGATAAAAAGTTTTCATCGGGCTTAAAGTTCTATCTTCTGTTAAAAATTCTATAGAATGGTCTGTTTTCTTTTTAACTTCAAAGTTTAGTCCATTTAATAAATACAACCGTTTCACTGGATTAGTTCTTCCAGCATAACCAAGATTGAATGATTCATTATTAAATTTTCCAGGAAGAAAAAAATCAGTATCCACGCACTCAGGAAGAAAAATAACAGACTTATTTGGATAAAAACTTTTAATTATAGGTAAATATTTTGAAGAAATTGAAACATATAAATCAGCATCTATGTATTTTAATTTATTTTCTCCAGCATATGCTCCTATAATTTTAATTTTAGGATGGTCTCTTTTACAGTTTACAATTATTTTATTGATAGAACTATTTCCGAGCCCAGGAGAAGGAATATATAAAATATCATAATCACTCAATAATTCATATTTAAAATCTTTTAATCTTATATAATCTATCTGATGAATACTATATTTTTGTTGAGATTTAGCTATAAAATGGTAAGCCCAACCATATTCATCAATTAATTTTAATATTTTTAAATTAAAAAATTGATGATTTATTTTTCCCCTTTTATTAGAAGGAATTCTCCAATCTTCTCCATATATTAATTGCAGCATTTTTTCTTTATTATTTGGACTTAGAAATTCTTTATTTTTTAATTTTATTTTTTTAAGAGGAAAAATATCTTTAACATTTAATTCTCCATAACAGCAAGGCGATAAGAAAAATTTATCATCAATATCAATCCAAGCAAACCAAACGTCTAATATAATATTGTTTTTACTTATATGATATTGTCCAAATAATTGTCTTTTATTTTTATTTAAGGTCCAATAAATAGGTTCTATTTGATAACCTTTTTGTATTAGAACAGGAGAAATTTTTTCGTTAAATTCTTTTAATACATCACGTTTGTTGTGTTTTTTGGAAATATAAAATACATCAATATCATCATCATTTTTTATAAAATCATTATTTCTATATGCACCCAACAGCGTTCCAGCATGTAAACATAAAGAAAATTGTAGCTTTTTAAATATAATATTTAAATTTGATAACTCATTTAAATATGGTTGATAATTATTATAATCTAAATTTATACCATGTGGCATAATCTATTTCCTTTTTGCCTGTGATTGTATTATATCAACTGCATTACGAATAATTTTTTCTTTTATTTTGGAAGTAGAAAGATGTTTAGTATATGGAATAAAATACAATTTATTATTATCTCTTAGCCAATTTATCCCTGGGTTATCATATCGTTTTTTCCAATCATCCCCCAAAACGAATATATCAGCATGTAATCTTTTGAATTGATTTATATCTACTAATTTAGTTTGTTTAACTACTCTATCTACAAATTTTAATTCTTTTATAATGGCAACTCTTTCATTATATGGTATAATCGGAGCTAGGCCCTTATATTTTTTTATTAAACTATCAGTAGATATGCCTACAATTAAAAAATTACCCAATGATTTTGCTTTTTTTAAAATATTGAGATGCCCATAATGTAACATATCAAAACTTCCAGTAGTAAATATTATATTATATTTTTTTTCCATAAAGAACCATCCCTACCCTATAAAAATATCCATAGTTTTCTACAGGAAATTTTATTGTTATATCTGCTACATCTTCAACTAAAGAAACTACATTTATACCAGTTCCCTCTAAAGGAATTAGTTGTTTATTGGGAAATTTACAAGGCCAAGAACATTCGGTACAATTTTTACACGAACCAGCCCCATAACAAACAAAATTAGAATGGAGTGTTGAAACAAAGTTCATCATATCTTCTCTTAATTTTTCACTGGATACTTTTCCTAAATTTTTCCAATTTTTTACATCATCAATAATGAATTGTTTTATTATTAATACTCCTTTTTCATATTGATTGAATTTGTCTCTAAAAAATTCTATTTTTGGTAAATAAGGAGGGCAGCACACTTTTAGTCCATATCTTTTACACTCTTTGCATAATTCACGTACATTCTCATCCAAATAATCTTCCAATATTGAAGGATTTATATTGATAATTAATGTATTCATATTAATCCCATCCCCCCATCCACATGTATAGTTTGACCCGTTATATAATTATTTTCTAATAATATTTGACAGGCCCGAGATACTTCTTTAGTAGTTGCAAATCTTTTTAATAATATTTTATTTTTTATTCTTTCTATTTGTTCAGGAGATTTACTTTCGTGCCAGTCTGTATCTACATAACCGGGTGCAACACAATTTACTGTTATTCCTCTAGGAGCAAATTCTTTTGCTAAATATTTTACTAATATTTCTAAAGAACCTTTACTTACTCCATATGATACCGATACACTATCTGGAAAACTACCAGAAATAGAACCTATAAATATTATTTTTCCATTGTCTTTAATATGGTCTACCAATGATTTAACTAAAATAACTGGAAAATTTAAATTAACATCTATTACTTTTAACCACGATTCATAAGATAATTCCTTGAATGGAGTTCTATTTGTTATACCCAAATTAAGGATTATACAGTCTAAATGATTTTCTGAGTTTTTGAAATAATCAACTAAGTTATAATTTCCTTCTAAAGTTGATAGGTCTTGCATGATAATATTACAATTATTGTTATAATAAGGATGTTCATGTAATTCTTCATCCAATTTTTTAACAGATTCTAGAGACCTACCATTAAAATAAACCCAATATTCTTTATCTAATAGGTCTATTCCTATTTGTTTCCCTATTCCTCTAGTTGAACCAGTAATTAATATATTTTTCATATTATGAATCCTTATTTAGTTATAACTAAATTACGATACATATTATATAGGCATCCCCACAGCTACAAAAAATAATACGATTGCACAAATCGGATGTTTATCCATGATTATGAGCCCTATTATTAAAGGTATTATTTTAATATTCATTATTTATCCTCTTCATATAATTCATTTGATACATCAATAGCATATTTAATATTATTTAAATCTTTCGGAGTTGTTAAATAATAAGGTTTATTTGATATTGTGATTCCAATTTTCTTAAATAAATAAGCAACGGTTCCAGAACAAGTATTGACTAATGGTTTCTTTTTTAAACCCACTTGAATTAAAGATATCAAGAATAACGTATCTCCTGCTTTTTTCTTTAAATTTAATTTTAACATTTCTTCATATAAATTTATTTCTTCTTGTGGCGTTAATGTAATAAATCTAATTAATTTTATATTATAAAGAAATTTATTTTTATAATGTTTAATTGTTTTAATTCTATTTCCATCGGATGTACAATCAAAAATATATTTATTATTTATTACCAGTGCAGAATGATTCCAATCACTCCCAATAAATGCTTGGACAACCCATCCGAGCGGGTCAAATAAATATTTAATTAATAGAATATCTGCTACTTGAGGCATCTTATCTCCCTGGGCTTGGCTTCTTTAATAGAGCCAAAAATGTATCCAGATTAGGATATTTTTTCTGAATATTTGCATTGGATTCATACAATCGCTCCATTTGTCGTTTTTTGTTTTCATAAGTTTTACCAGACCTTCCATGTCTTCTTTTTCCCTTATCCATTTTATTCTCCTTTTAATTTAAAACTCCCAAATAAGTTTATAAAATACGCTATAATCACTTGTTAAAATATCGTTAGTTTCTAATTCGGTTCTGAAATTTTTAAATTCAAAAGAACATTCAGTTTTAATTCTATCTTTGAACATTTCCAACTTATAATAAGGTAAGAATATATCATATCCAAAGAATTCTTCCCAATCAATTCTCAATTGTTCTTCCGATTTTTCTGTGGTTTTAAATGGACTATTTACATAGTCATTAAAATCTGAATATGCTTCTGCTTTTGTATTGCATGTAATTACAAAGATAATCATTATTATAAACAACACAGCTAACACATTCATTATAGTTTTGTCTGTCATGGAGACTCCTTTTTAATTTTAAATTTCGTGTATTCTGATAATATTTCGTTAATAGTTATCGGCCTAAAATCCCATTCATCTACTCCAACGTTAATCATGGTAGATTTATCATTTAATTCTTTTATTTTCCAATTGTTATGTACGTGCCCTACCAAATTAATTTTATAAGATGGATTGGCGTGTACGGGATTATGTGTTAAAAATATTCTTTCTCCACCATAATTAATACCCATATTTTCTATTATTGATTTATTCTTATTATTCTTATCATGATTACCTTTAATAAAAATAATATTTCCATTTAATTGTCTTCTAAAATATAAAAATGAGTCTTTCCTGGCATTGGGAGTTTCTGATGATTTAGATAGACAGAAATCTCCTAAATGAAATACCAAATCTTCTTTTTTTACAACTTCGTTCCATCTTCTTATCTGTTCTAAGTTCATTTTTTCTAATGATTCTTTACTTATCATAAATTTTCTTTGTTCTTCTCTTGGTAGATTTTTTACTTTATTATATATTATTATATCTTCTGGGGTCATAAATATAGTTCTTCCACAATATTTTATTATGTTGGCATGGTCAAAATGATTATCTGATGTAAAAAATGTATTCATTTTTATTTCCTATATTTTAATAATAAGTAAAGCATTACTATTAACATGATTAAAGATAACAGATGACTATAAACTATATACCATTGATTAATTAACATCGCACCAGTAATATAAATAAAATATGCAGATAAACATATAAAATAATAAGGCAAACTAATATCTTTTACACATTTTGTTTTGATTGTTCTTAATATCTGAGGTATTAATTCTATTCCCCAAAGTATTCCCGCTACAGAAAATAATAGATTTGCTATGGATTGATTTGTCATTATTTGTTCCTGTGTTTTGCATCAAGTATGGTTCTGCCTTTTAAATGGTCTATTTCATGTTGAATTACTATTCCTTCCAGGTCTTGGGATACTGATGTACATTCTTCCATTTTCTCATTTAGATATGTAAACGTAATAAACACATATCTGTCTGTTTGAATAGAAAGTCCAGGGAAACTCAAACAACCCTCAGTAAATAATATTTTACGTTCTTTATCTAATATTTTAGGATTAATAATAACATATTCTTTAAATTCAGTATGCTCTTTATTTAATGGGATTCTTATTAGAGCAATTTGTTTGTTATATCCTAATTGATTAGAACTCATTCCATAACATTTTCCTACAAGAGAATAAACAGTATCTTTTAAATCTTGTATTATTAGAGAAATATTTTCATCTTTTTCTACAGGAATACAAGGTTTTCTTAATTCTTTTAAATTATATACAATCGGTTTAATCATATTTTTTCTCCAATAAAATTATTTAATTTTTTAATTAATATATCTTTATTTTTAGTTTCTTTTTCCCAAATTACTAAAACATTATAACCCAATTTCTTATAAGTAGATAATTTTATTTTATCTTTCTTTTTCTGATTTTTTATATTATGCCAATAATCACCAAACATCTCTATAATCCTTTTATTTTTAATATCTATAAAATCTGGATTAAAAGTTCCAATAGATAATTTATTATTTCCAACATATTTAAATATTTTTGGCAATAATTTTATAAGTATCAATTCTGGTGTTGTAGGTTTTCTATGATAATTAAATACATTGTCTTTATGTTGTTTTTTAACTGCACATGGTTTGCATCTTTTACTTCTATAATCTATTGATTTTCCACAATCAATACATCTACTTTTTCCTCCATGTATATAATGTAATTTATGTTGTAATTTTTTAGTTTTAATACTTACATACTTTCCACAAAAAGGATTATTGATTCCTAATTTTGCACATCTTTTACATAAAATAGAGTTATTCCATATTAATTTATTACATTGTAAACAATGATTATTTTCTAATTTATCTGCTCTCATTTAGGTATAACTCCTACTAACATGTTCTTTTTAAAATTTAGTTTTTTAATATACTTGTCAATATTCTTGGCAGCTTCTCTTATATGTTTTTCATAATTAAAAATATATTCTTTATAATTAAAATTTTCATGTACGCAATATGCCACAGTTTCCATTATATGTCTGGTATCATCATACCATAGTTTATTATCTCCTATTAATTTTGAGACAGCATAATCCAATTCAATTTTATTAACTGGTTTTATCAGTTCTCGAACTATTATATTATGGGCTTTCTTTATATTTTTCTTATCCAAACCCAGGTCTACTTCCCATTTCAATAATGAATCAGAATACATACTGCAATTAAATCCTATATGATATACTAGATTATTCTTTTCTCTTATTTCTGTAAATAGTCTTCCGCTCATATCATTATATACAGAAGTTAATAAATCACATGCATGTGCATCTGTCAAAGACATTTGTTTAACTTTTATATAGTTTCCTATTTTTATATTTGATTGTGTGATGTCATTTCTTTTTTCAAAATGAGTTGATAACTTTTTATTACTAACATCATTAAAGTTGTGAACTGGAGTTAGAAAAAGTAAAGGATTGTGAAATTTTGCTTTTTCTTTTACATCTCCTACTACAATTAAGGTCATTAGTTCTGGCCTATAATTTGTCCTATAATATTTTAGGATTTCTTCCCTATTAATATTATCTATAGTTTCTCCCGTTCCAGCTATTCCAATCTTAAAGGAACCACTTTTAAAGGCTCTTTTATTAAACACATCTTCGAGATGAGCAGTAGGGTTATCTTCATACATATTGATTTCCTGTCTAATCACTTCTCGTTCTTTGTCTATTTCTTTTTGAGCGAATAATGGATGTAATAACATATCAGTCAATACATCTATGGCTATATCTTTGTGTTTATTTTCTATTTTAACCCAATAACATGTTATTTCATAATCAGTAAAAGCGTTTAATATTCCACCATATCTTTCAATTTCAAAAGCAATTTCTTTGCAATTCCTACTTCTCGTTCCTTTAAATAACATATGTTCAATAAAATGAGATATACCTTTTACTCGGTCTTCTTCCATTCGGCTTCCAACTGGAACTACTATTCCAATTGTGGTTGAATTTCCCTTTTTAGGTATATTAATGATATTCATAAGCACTTCCTTTTGGTTATAAAATATATTTATTAGTTACATTATATACTTTACAAAATTCTTTATAATGCAATGGATATTCCCAAGCAAATAAATAATTATCATATAAAAATGATTTCATATATTCTGTTATTTGATTATATAATTTTTTATTGTATTTATATAACATGTTTAACATATATTTTTCTGCTTTATATTCAGAACCCCCACGAATAATATGACCTATTTCATGCAATACTACTCGGTCTACATGATTACTAATTTTTTTCAGAGTAATGACTTTACAATTAAAACCAAATAATACGTGTTTTTTATATACTTCTACGTATGCACTCGCACCCACTGAATTGTCTTCCACATAACGAAACTTTCTTTTTAAGTTTAATTTCTTCTTCCAGTATTTCATTCTATCTATTATTTTATGTGATTTGGTCATATTGCCTCTCACTATAAGTATATCACTTTTTGTCCGTTATGTCAACTATTTTGACCAAAAATTGAACACCAATTTCCTATCATAGTCATATAATTTAGGATTAATACAACTCATTATTGTAAGTTGGTATTCACTAACACCATATACATCTTTTGCAAAATCCCAACTTATAAAATTATCAGGTATCATAATTTTTCCTTTTTAATTTCTATTATGTTATTCGCTATTTCAGTAAAAATACTTTGATGAGTTACCATTATAATTTGTCTATTAATTTTCTTAGATATCACTTTTAAAAATTCACATGCTTTTGGAAGATAAACAGCACTTAAATGTTTAAAACTTTCATCCAGAACTAAGAATCCATTAATTTTAGGTTTACTTAATTCTAATAATGCAATTCTTAATGCAACAGAAATTATATCCAATACACCACCACCACTAGTATCTAGTGGGTCTCCAGGATTTTTTACATCTGGAGTCTGTATATTAAAATCAATTTCCTGTAAATTACCTCTTTTATCTGAGCATAATTCAAATCCATAATCATCACTATAAATAAATTTTAAAGCATAAGTAACTATTTGTTCAAATCCTTTTTTCATTCCTTCTTTAGTTGATTGTTCTACAAGGCGTAAAAATTCTACAGATTTTTTATAGATTTCTTTTTTCCTACCCAAATCTACTATTTTTATATCTGACCTATTTATCTGGTCTTGCAGTAAATCACATTTCCCTGAAAGAGAATTAATTTCAGAGTTAAGTTGATTTAATTTTTCTTCTAAAGAAGTTATTGTATTATTTTCTGACATTCTTCTATACCCTTCGTTATCTCGGCCTCGAGTTCTATTATCTTTGATTCTAATTCTTGATAAGTAAGACCTTCATCTTTTAACTGGTCAAATAATATTGCTTTATCTTCATCTAATTTCTTTTTTCTTTCTTCTAAACGAGCTTTTTCTAATTTGTTTTCTTCTATTGTCTTTTCGATTTTAGATAATTCTTCTTTGTAATTCATCTTAATCTCCTTTTATAACAGCTATTGGGCTTAACTCGGTTATTATTTCCACTAAATCACTCTGGTTCTTCATAACTACATCAATATCTTTATAAGCACCAGACGCTTCATCTAAATTAGATTTATTTCTAATTCCATGTATAATCCCTTTATCTTCCATCTTCTTTATTTCTTCTTCGAGATTCAATTCATTTTGTGCTTTTGCCCTGCTCATTTTTCTACCAGCACCATGAGAACAACTCTCAAAACTTTGTTTATTACCCAATCCTTTTACTATATAGGATTTACTTCCCTGTGAGCCGGGGATTATTCCAATAGTTCCTTCTCTTGCTAAAGTTGCACCTTTCCTATGCACGATAACATTCTGTCCGAAATGATTTTCCCAGGCTGCATAATTATGAGCAATATTTATTAAGGAATTTTTTGTGTCCTGAAATCCATTATAATTTTTATCAAACAAACCATTATTAACCATAATCTGAAGTATTCTATCCATCATTAATTTTCTATTTGCTAAAGCAAAATCTATACAGTATTGCATCTCAGCCATATAGTTTTTAGCTTCATCTGTTACAATAGGAAGAAAAGCTAATTCCCATTTCTTAGGAACTGTGCTAATCCATTGTTCATTTAATTTTATTGCTATTTTATTATAATATTGAGCCACTTTGTAACCTAAATTTCTAGAACCAGAATGAATCATAATCCAAATATTATTTTCAGTATCTTTTTGAATTTCTATAAAATGATTCCCTCCACCAAGAGTGCCTAATTGTTTAAGAGCAGAATCATATTCTCTGTAAATAACAGGATAATCTTTTTTATCATCACTAGTAAGGTATCTCCGAAGAGGCATCAATCCAATATTTTGAGAATTTTTTTGTCTATCAAAACCAACAGGAATTGTTTCTCTTATTAACCCCATTATTTTCTTTAATGTTTCTCTATCTAAATCTTCTACCTTTATAGTTGTTTTAACAGCACACATTCCACAACCTATATCAACTCCCACAGCATTTGGAATAACAACTCCTTCGGTAGCCAAAACTCCGCCAATTGGCATACCATAACCCTGATGACAATCGGGCATAATTGCAATATGTTTAAAAGCAAATGGCAACTTTGAAAGATTATTTATTTGTTCCAATGCTCCAGGTTCAACATCATCGAGCCACAATTTTATAGGTATTAAATTTTTAGTATCATCATAAATTACTTGCATTTTATTTTTCTCCTATTCGTTTTATAATTTCATCTTTGACTTCTTGTTCTAAATTATTTTCTTTTGCTAAATATTCCACCACTCCCAAAAGGTCTAGTTCTTGAATCTTTGTAGAATCTAAAGATGCAATAAATTTATCTATTTCATGGTCAAATTTCTTTATTTCTGCTGCTTTTGCTAGGTCAAATATCTCTTTACCTGGTTTTGCTGTCTTCAGGGCTATTAGGTCTAATTTAAGGGTCTTAGAGTCAAATATAGCCATTGTAGGTTCTATTTCAGCCTCATCTATGCCTGTTCTACCTATACAGCCAGTATTGATGAATTTGACCCCTTTTTGTTCAATTGTGGGGTGTTGGATGTGATTATGCCCATAAAATACATATTCAAAGTTGGTTTTAAGTGTTTTAATTATGATATGCATGACGGTTTCGGGCAATGGTTTCTGTGTTATCAAAGCGTGAATAATAGCTATTTTAATCTTATTTTCACAATTATTCATCAAACCTTTTTCTTTTAAATCTTGTTCAATATTATGATAATATTTAAATCCCTGAATTAAAATATCTTTGTCTTCTATTGTTTCTAATTCCTTAATATAATCGGACCGATTAAAAATATGTTGTAATGAAGAACCTTTTGATAGTTCCCAATTATGTCCAATCTCATCGTGATTGCCTGGAAGAACATACCATAATATTTTTGATTTCTCAATTAAATCTACCAAATCATCTATCATTTGAGAACTTACAATCGGTGTATCAAAAAGGTCTCCAGCATGAATTATAAAATTAACTTTCTCTTTTTTTCCAATATAAATGATTTCTTTAATTTTCCCCATTACATCTAAATAGTAATCGCCTTTGCGATTGGTGGGATTGATTCCTTTTATGTGTGTATCTGCGATATATCCGAATCTCATATTTCCTCTGTAGATTGTTTACAAGTGGGGCAAATTTTACATTCTTTCAATAATTCTTTATATTTAATATTATCCTGTTCTATTTCTTTATTGATATTCTGAGCAGTAGTGATTAGACTATCACTAACAGTATTTATATTAGTTATTTCCTTTATTATCTTCTGTAATTTAGTTAATTTTTCTATTTTATCTCTTAAAGAATTAACATCTATTTCAGGTATTTTTATTTTGTTATTGGCTTC
>Ga0247842_10007913_pt1 | contig 11323 bp, 10 predicted proteins | sample LaCruzMarch2015__3_FD_192411 | JGI IMG/M metagenome (GOLD analysis project Ga0247842, IMG submission 192411) | Freshwater microbial communities from meromictic Lake La Cruz, Castile-La Mancha, Spain - LaCruzMarch2015_19m | ecosystem: Environmental > Aquatic > Freshwater > Lake | place: Spain...
GGCGATCGGCCGCGGCGCGCGCCTCGTCGTCGTCGATCCGCGGCGGACGGCCGTCGCCGAAAACGCGGCGGAGCACCTCCGGATCCGTCCCGGTACCGACATCCCGCTTCTGTGCGGCATGATGCGCCATCTTGTCGACGCGGGGTTGATCGACGAGACCTTCATCCGGGAGAGGACCGAGGAGTTCCAGCCTTTCCTCGAATATCTGAAGGGCTGGACGGTGGAGGGTGCGGCGGAAGAGACGGGGATTTCCGCGGAAATGATCCGGGAGACGGCGGAGCGGTACGCCCGTGCAAAAGAGGCCGCGATCGTCTACTGCATGGGCATCACCCAGCACGCCTGCGGCACGGCCAATGTGATCGCCATCTGCGATCTGGCGATGCTCTGCGGGCAGGTAGGGAAGGAATTCTCGGGGATCTATCCGCTCCGCGGCCAGAACAACGTCCAGGGCGCCTGCGACATGGGGGCGCTTCCCAACGTCTATCCAGGTTACCAGGGCGTCGCCGATCCCGCCGTCCGGGAGAAGTTCAAGAAGGCCTGGGGCGTTTCGGGGCTTGCGGACCGTCCCGGTCTCACCGTCACCGAGATGATCTCCCAGGCGGGGAAGGGGATCCGGGCGCTCTACATCATGGCGGAAAATCCGATGCTGAGCGATCCCGACGTGACCCACGTGCGGGAGTCGCTCGGGAAACTCGATTTCCTGATCGTCCAGGACATTTTTCTCACGGAGACGGCGCGCCTGGCCCACCTCGTCCTGCCCGGGGCCTGCTTCGCGGAAAAAACGGGGACCTTCACCAACACGGAGCGCCGCTTCCAGCTTCTCCACAAGGCGGTGGCGCCCCCCGGGGAAGCCCTGGATGATTTCACCATTCTGTGCCGAATGTCGCAGGCGCTGGGATGTCCCGTCCCGTACGCCGGGCCCGCGGCAGCGATGGCGGAGATCGCATCGCTCTGCCCGGCCTACGGCGGAATCCGCCATGAACGACTGGAGAGGGAAGGCTTGCAGTGGCCCTGTCCCCATCCCGAACATCCGGGGACCAGTTTCCTCCACCAGGGCAGGTTCACGCGCGGCCTGGGACGCTTTGTCCGGCCCGACCATACGCCGCCCCGGGAGATGCCGGACGCCGAGTATCCCTTCTATCTCAGCACGGGCCGCATGTTCGCCCACTACCACACGGGGACGATGACGCGCCGCTCCCCCTTCCTGCACCGGGAGAAGGAGGCGGCCTACGCAGAGATCAATCCGGACGACGCGAAGCGGCTATCGATCCGCCACGGAGAGAAAATCCGAATTACCACCAGAAGAGGCAGCATCGTGACGGTAGCCGTCCTGACGACCCGGGTTGTCCCAGGGACGGTCTTCGCCCCGTTCCACTTTACAGAGGCGGCGGCGAACGTGCTCACCAACCCGGTCCTGGACCCCGTTTCGAAGATTCCGGAGTTCAAGGTCTGCGCGGCGCGCGTGGAGAAGGAGGCGGACGATGGCAGGTTATGACGAGAGCATCCGCCGGATCGGGAAGGAGGCGGGGATTGACCGCTGCGTCGAGTGCGGGCGCTGCACGGCCGTCTGCCCGATGGCGGAGATGTATGTGAATTTCTCGATCGCCATGTCGCCCCGCGGAATCATCAAAAAGGCGCTTACGGGTCCGGCGATTGCAGCCGACAAGAACCTCTGGTACTGCACCGAGTGCAACGCGGGGACCGACGTCTGCCCGCAGCAGGTTAGCTGCCGGGATCTGGTCCGCGGTTTGCGCCGCCTGGCCCTGGACGCGGGCAAGCTGGAAGAGATGAGCGTCTGCCCCTGCTGCGGTGAGTCTTTTCTCGCCGTTCCCGTCGAGGACTTCGTTCTCGGAAGACTGAAGGAAGAACCGCCCAACGTTTTAAACTGGCTCAACCTCTGTCCGGCCTGCCGCCGGGAGGGATACCTGCGGAGAAACGCGTAGAAGGATACGTCAACGAAGATGGAACCTGCCAACGATATAAGAGACAACGAACTCGGGATCGACGATCTCCGACCCCGAAGGCCGCAGAAGCGGACCCTGATGGACCGTTTCATGCCCCGCCGCCGGCCTTTCATCCTCTTCGATCCCGACCGCTGCACGGACTGCGGAACCTGCGAGATGGTCTGCGCGACGAGAAACACCGGAAACATCGCACCCGCTTCGGCGAGCGTCCGCGTCGTCCGGGACGATGTCCGGGGGCGGAACCTTGCCGTCTACTGCCAGCACTGCCGCAAGCCGCTTTGCGTCGAGGCCTGCCCAACGCGGGCGACGACCAAAGGCGAGGATGGCATCGTCCGCATCGACAAGCTCTTCTGCGTCTCCTGCGGGCTTTGCGCCGCCGCCTGCCCGGAGGCCGCGCCGCTGCGCGACGGCCGCACCGCCGAGATCCGCAAGTGCGACCTGTGTGAAGGGGATCCCCTGTGCGTATGGCACTGCCCGAACGGCGCCCTCGTCTATACCAAGGGAAAGGCATTCCGCTGGATCAAGGGGCTGCGCTGGACGGTGCAACTGCTGTCATTCCTGCTCCTGGTGATGGTCTTCCTCGGGACCTTCTGCTACTTCAACGCCGGCAGCTTCGGCATGTCCTGCCCGACGGGCGCATTGCAGAATATCTTCGCCACGGGACGAGTCCTCCTGGCGGGCCTTACGAGCATGCTGGCGATCTTCTTCCTCACGGTCCTCTTCAGCCGCTTCTTCTGCGGCTGGATCTGTCCCTTCGGATTCATCCTGGATCTCGTGGATCGGATCATCCCGAAAAAGTTCGGTCTGCCCGCGTTCCTCAAGACCCGGATGGCCAAGTACGGCATCCTGGGCGGCGCCGCCGCCGGCAGCGCCGCCTTCGGCTTCCAGGTGTTCTGCACGGTGTGCCCCATCGGGACGCTGTGCCGCTCCTACGGCCAGCAGGCGATGTTCCGGGGCGCGGAGATGGCGATCGTGCCGCTTCTCGCCGGTCTCGAACTTACGGAGCGCCGGAGCTGGTGCCGGTACTTCTGCCCCGTGGGGGCGCTCCTGGCGATCTTCGCGTTGCTGCACCTCCTCAAGATCGTGATCGGCGCCAAAAAATGCAAAAAATTCTCGTGCATCCAGTGCGCGGAGGTCTGTCCGATGGGCATCATCGACGCGGACAAGCTGCGCGAGGGGCTGTCGCCGGAAATTCCCATGACGGAATGCATCGGCTGCATGCGGTGCCTGGACCGCTGCCCCTACGGCGCGGCTAAGATCCGCTTTCGCTGGCAGAAGGGCGTCCCGGGGGAGGTGGAGCTGTGAGTTATATGCGGATGGTTGTTGTCCGTCTTGATCAGCGCACCGCCGAGGTCGTGACCCCGGACGGGGATCTCCGGCGAGAATCCGTCGGCGCGGCGCTCAACCTCGCCCTGATCGAACGCTACGGCGCAGACAGCCTCGTCTTCGGCGGCGGGCCGCTCACGGGCACCTTCGCTCCGGCCTCGGCGCTCCTCGTCGGATCGTTTGCGAAGGGCGCGGCGGCCAAGCCGGTCCAATCAGCTCAAGCAACATTGATCCGCCATGTGCCGCTGCTGCTGACGGCCGGGCCGGACTTCCGATTCTCCGGGATCGATCATCTCGTCCTGCTCGGCGCCGCGGATCGGCCGACGCTGCTCCACATCGACCGCGGCCGCGTCCGCTTCGTGGAGCTGCCAAAGCAGGCAGGCGACGTGCCTTCGCTGGAAACCTCGCTTCGGCGTTCCGCACCCCCCTTCCGGTCGGCGATTCTGACCGGTCCTGCGGCGGATGCGGGCGTCCCCTTCGCCGCCGCCGCCATCGGCGCGAAGGGTTCCCTTGACAAGGCGGGCCTCGCCGGGGCGATGACCGCAAAGAATCTCAAGGGGATCCTGCTCGGCGGTTCCGGGGGGATTGCCTTTGCGGCCGAGGACCTTAGGCGATCGCTGGAACTGGTTGAGAAGATCAAACGGCAGCAAAAGAAGGCGGGCGGCTTCACCTCTCTCGTGGAAGCGGCCAGCGGCAGGGATTGCCTGAAGGCGTTGAAGGGGGCGACGCTTCGCGATGCCGCCTGCTTCCACTGCCCCGCGCCCTGCATGGTTCATGCGGAATTCGCCGAGACCGATCCGCGCTTTCCGGGGGGACCGAAGAAAAAGGGCGACGTCCTTCTCCTGGATCACATGGGCTGGATCGCCCTCGCAAAGAAACGGGGTGGACAGTCCCTGCCCTTGATCAGGGAGGCGCTGCGCCTGGGTCTCGATCCGTCCGCCGCGGCATCGTTCCTTCCCCGGGAGGCGAATCCGGCGTCCGACCTTGATGCCCTGTCCGCACTGGCCCAAGGCGGGCCGGCCTTGTCGCCGTCAACGGCTACCGCATCGCCGGATCCGTCTTTCGGCGGCGGCCTCGCCCCGATCGGGACCGGTGAAAAGGCGCGCAGGATCACCGCCCTTGCCTTTGTCCTGGGCGTCTGCCCCCTCTTCCTGCAACGTTTTCCCCAGGCGGTCGGGGATCTTCTGGCCTTCCTTCCTGCCGGTGTCTCGCCGGCTTCCCTGGACCGAGCCGCCGAAAGGGTGTTCGCCCAAGGATAAGTTGTTCGGTTCATCCGGGATGATGTTTACTTTTACTCATAAAAAGGAAACGAATCGGTGTGACCCTCGCTTACACCTACGAGTCAAGCATGTAAACCTTTCGGAAATTTTAAAAATTACTTTTCGAAATCAAGTGATGCAGTGCACAGCTGTGGTGTCAGCCTTCAACGGGAGCCATTTGTTCCAGGCATGTCGCCCATCGGGGATGCTACAAGATCCGTTTCTGTAATTTTCCGCAGAGAATCAGATCCGCACGCACGCCGAAGAAATCCGGCATAAACAATAAGCACAACGGCGACCACCATCAAAACGACTGAAAAAAATGCATTTAAGATCCTTACGAATAGATCCATTTTCCACCTTTAGCCATCTGCACTATCACAAAAATCGGCTGTGAATTGCGGTGTTATGAATCCGAATTCTTTAGCTTGTTGCTGAAGGAAGCGGCAAGTCAACCCGGCAGGTGAGGCTCCTACTTCTGGATCAGTTCCTCGATAACCTTATAGATTGCAGACGTGAACTGATCTGCGACACCCTCTATCTTGCTCGGGTAGCGGTTGGTAAAGACGATGATCGTCGCGCTGTTTCCCCCGGCCTGGGTATATGCCGAGCTGTTGTAACCGGTGATCTCACCGGAGTGGCCAATAAATATTCCTCCGTTCATGACGCCAAGTCCATAGCTGGACGTATTGGGAGACGCAAAAGTCAACTGTTCCTTGTGCATTTCCGGGCTTAACAGCATCCCGCTCGCCAGTGCCTGCAACCAGGTCTTTATGTCCATAAGATCAGAGATCATGCAACCAGCGGTGAAAAAAGGCGTCGGCGATTCCACGGACATATCTTTTACTGCCGGCCCACTGGTATCGCCACCTATAACGGAATCCGGCATATAGCCATGCATGAAGGGGACAGGCATCTCCGCTGCAGTGGGAAAACTTGTGTTCTGGAGGCCGAGCTTGTCGATTATCCTGCTTTTGATCTCCGTGCCCGCGGTATTGCCCGTAAGTTTCTCGATGATCATGCCGAGCAGTACATAGTTGGTGTTGTTGTAATCGTAGCCCTGCCCTGGAGGCGCTACCACTCCATGGGCTATCGACATATCTACAACCTGTTTCGGTGTCCACGCTGCGGTGGGGTCGGCAAGAAATTTCGACCAGAAGTTCTCGTCATTCGTGTAGTTGAAAAGCCCGGAGGTCATATTCAGCAGATTGCGGATGGTTATCTTGTCTCTATTGGGCACGGTTACGCCCAAGTCGTACATGTCAAGTGTATCTGTCAGTTTGAGTCTTTTCTCGTCGGCAAGCTGGAGGATCACCGTGGCAGTGAAAGTCTTGGTTATGCTGGCAATCCGCACGTGGTCATAAATGGTTGGCCCCGTGACTGTCCCGATGTCACCTACGCCCTTGCACGAAATCCATTCGCCCTTGCCTGGAACCCAGACGCCGACTATCACCCCCGGCACACCGAACTCCACCCTCTTGGCATCCACGGCCTTGTTCAGTTTGTCCTGAACATCCTGGCTGAACGGCTGCCCGCCGCTCGTACCTGTACTGCATGATGAAACGCCCAGTGCCGAGAAAATCAGCAGCAGGCACGTCAGGAAAACATGAAAGATACGGGGCTGCATTCTAAATCTCCTTTGAATCTCTTTTTTAACTCAGGCTTATTGATTGAGTCAATATTTATTGATTATTGAGTCGGGCAGGTCGGTTTCTCCCGATGCAACCGGTTGATGATTGTTTTTCTCCGTTTGCTGCCCGGTTTCCCGGCGCTGCCTCATTCCAACATTAACAATTGTACTATTGCATATCTCTGAAATTTCAGCAACTGAACAGTTCAGGAAGGAGGACATTTCCAGCAAGTACGAAAATATCGGATGAACCGCTTATTCTTACGACAGACCGTTCTTCTGTTGGGATTTCAGGTACCCGAAGATCTTCTTCCAGAGGTAGTGTGTGAGGCGGTGGTGGCGCAGGCCTTCCGGCGAGCCGAAGACAAGCCATCCGATTCGGCGGTGCAGGCGCATGAGCCAGCTGAAATGCGACACCTTCAGGCGCCCGTGCTTCAGAAGCCAGCACCTCGGGGCGAGGATCGGCCACCACTTGCCGGTGGCGATCTTCATCGTCTCCAGGGCGGCGAGGCTTACGAGCATCCACTCCGTTGCACACAGCAGCGCCAGCGGCCGTTTCCCCGAGAAGTAGCCGAAGAACCAGTCAACCTGCCAGTCTCCCTGGGTGATGTAGTGGTACTGGGCGCAGCGGAACTCCTTCGAGTGGATCACGCGTTGAAGCCCTTGGTAGTCGAGGACCGGGATGCCCAGGGCCTGCTCGATCGTGACGGATTCCGGCGTAAAGGCGCTGACCCAGCCCATGGCGCCGGCCGGCAGGCACAGGACGGCGGGCTTGCCCAACGCCCGGCAGGTTCGGAAGATCAGGATGCTGTAGGGAAGGTCGTCGACGGCGGGGATCACGATATCGGCGCCGCCGACCATCTCCGGAAGCCCGCCTTCGGTCGGGAGGCGCGGATGCACCGTCACTTCGGCGGCGGGATTGACGGCGCGGATGGTCTCGGCCATGACCTCCGCCTTGGATCTTCCGATGGTGTCGACAAAGCAGCCGATCTGGCGGTTCATGTCGGAGGGGGCGTACCGGTCCTCACCTGCGATCGCGATCCTCTCGAAGCCGCAGCGGGCGAGTGCCGAGCAGAGGGTCTCCCCCGAGCCCGTATCGCCGATGATCAATACGCGCGCCGTGCGGATGCGCTCCTGCTCGGCCTCGGTGAGAACGCCCAGGTTTCGGAAAAAGAGAGTCCGGTAATCGGGATCGGTTTGTTTCATGCCCGCCTCCCGATCCCCCGAACGCCTGCCGTCCGTTCGCGCCTCGCCTCGCGGGATCTCATCCAGCGCTGGAAAAGCGTCCACCAGATGCCCTGCATCCATTCCAGCGCCGGCCCGAAGGGCGACTGAAAGATCCGCCACATGAGCCTGCGCTGCCAGACCAGCAGCGTATGCAGGCAAGGCCCGTTGACGCGTTGCATGCGGATCGTTCCGGCCGTGATTTGCCAGTACCGGGGCGAGGCTACGGGCCTCCATTTGCCGGATAATACTTTCAGGACCTCGAATGCGCCGATGCAGGAGGAGAGCCAGACGATGGGACAGATCTGCGTCGGACGGAAGTTCTCCTCGATAAATCCGCGGTAGTAGTCTATGCGCCAGTCGCCCAACGGCACGTAGAAATAGGTGCCCAACTTGTAGCGGCGCACTTCCAGCATATCCCGAAGCGCTTCATAGCTGCCGAGCCTTGGTACTCCCTCTATCTCCTCGATCGATGGCGCTCCGGGGAGGATGACGCTCACGTGGGCCCAGGTTCCGGCGGGATTGACCATCAGTGCCGGTTTCCCCAACCTCTGGGCGTCGCGGAAGACGATGATGCTGAAGGCCAGGTCGTCGGCGGCGGGGAAAACGAAGTCGGCATCGCCTATGAGCTCGGCGATCCGGGCGTGGGGGAGCAGTTCCGTATAAGCCGTCACCACGGCGGCGGGATTGATCCGTAGGATCGTCTCCCGGACGGCCTCCGATTTTTTTCTCCCCAGCGTATCCGTGAAGCAGGCGATCTGGCGGTTCGTGTTGGAGGGGCTGTAGACATCAAAGTCGCAAAGGACGAACCGCTCCACCCCGGAGCGCGCGAGGATCACGGCGACCGTCCCGCCGATGCCCCCGCAGCCGACGATCAGCACCTTCGCTCGCCGGATGCGCTCCTGCTCGTCCTCGCTGAATATTCCGAAGTTGCGCTGAAAAAGTTCCCGGTAGTCCATCACGGAGAGACGCTCACCCCCTGCCCAGGCGGATCTTGGCCATCCCGTGGAAAAGGGCGGCGAGCATGCACGCCGCCCCCGCGCCGATGGCGACATAGTAGGGCGTGAGGAAATGCATGTGGATGTCGATCTGGATGGTTGCGGGCACGGAAGAGTAGCCCGTCACCGGAAGATTTATACGCTGCGTCGCATACCAGACCGCAATGTAGAAACCCGCCGTGTACAGGAGCATGAAGAGCCCGTCGGCAATCAGAAACAGCCGTCCCTTCTTTCCGGCCATGGTGGTTCCCCAGAAGGCGAGGAAGAGATAGCTCAGCAGGAGCCACAGAAGAAACGCGGCGCCGACGAGCGGCGTTTCGATGATGTACTCCAGGGCGTCCGAAGGAAGGTCGTGACGGAGAATGAAGGGGTACGCGCGGATGAAGTAGTAATCCATGTGCATGGCTGCGTACCACCAGGGCTTGAAGATGGAAGCCGTGAACACGATTCCAGCGAGAAGCCCCAACGGGTTGTAGAGGATGAGCCCCCGAAAATGATTCCGGAAAACGAACCCGAGGTCGGCGAAGGTCCCCGGTTCGCGGTTGCGCTCCCGGAAGACCTGCAGGGAAGATTCGTCGCCGTAGAGGATACAGATCCAACACAACAATTTCCTGATCAATTTCAGACCTCTTACATGACCGACATGATCTTTGTCAACCGCGTCAGCAGCGCCAGGTGAACGAACATTCCTGAAATTTTGAGCCTCCCGGCGAACAGGTGGCCCAGGACCCGCCGGCCCGCCCCGTCGAAATACCAGGGGAGCCCGCCGACAATCCGCAGCGCGTTCAGATCCATCACCCGGTCGGAGGTCGTCCGGATGACGATCTCCGGACTCCCGATGATCCCCTCCTCGATCCAGAGTTTTCCTCCCGCAAAGACAAGGGTCACGGCCGCTTCGATGTCGTCCAGCTCGATGGCCACGGCGCCCTGCATCTTCTTGAAAACCTCCCGCTTCTCCGGACGCTGCGTCAGGTTCGCCGTCAGCAGATCCGCGAGGATCCCGGCAAAGGGAAGCCCTTCCGCCCGATTTTCGATAAACCCTTCTTCCATAACATTCTCCCCCCAGGATGGGGAAATGGGGACAGGTTTAAACCTGTCCCCATTTCCCAGGGGAACAGATTTGAAATCTGTCCCCCAGACAATCAAGGTTCAGAACGCCGCCCGGTAGACGGCGAGGACCTCCTCATCATCCAGGACAAGCCGCGCGTTGTTGACGATCGCCCCGTCGGAGAGGCTGAGCGCCGCCGCCTTGACCAGGTCTTCCTCTTTCGCACCCGTTTCCGAAAGACGGAGCGGATGTCCGATCCTTCGGAGGAATGAACCCATTTCCAAAGCGGCCGCATCCGCGGCCTCGCGCTCGTCCATCCCTCTCTCGCGGACGCCCATCGCCTCGGCAACCATCGCGTAACTCTCCGCCGCATCATCCCGGTTGAATGCCATCACATGGGGGAGAAGAATCCCGTTCGCGATCCCGTGCGGCACACGGGCGATCGCACCGATAGAATGGGCCATCGCATGAACCAGACCGAACATCGCGTTCCCACCGGCCCAGCCGGCCATCGTCGCGGCGAGCTGCGCCTGGCCGCGGGCCGCCAGATCCGTTCCGTTCAGCGTGCAGACCGGAAGATGCCGGTGGAGCAGGCGGATCGCCTGCATCGCAAGCCCGTCCGCGATCGGTTCGCGCTGCACCGACTGGAGTGCCTCCACGGCGTGGGTTATCGCGTCCATCCCGGTCGAGGCTGTCAGCAGCGGCGGAAGCTTCTCCGTCATCTTCGGATCGAGGATCGCAATTCGCGGCGTGTTGAAGTTCTCGACGATGAGCATCTTCTGCCCCTTGCGCTCGTCGAGGATGACCGCTATGCAGGTCACCTCGCTTCCCGTCCCGGCCGTCGTCGGGATGACGATGTGCGGCGTCTGCGGCCGGGTGAGGAGCTGAATCCCCTCGAAGTTCTCGAGACCGCCCCCCTCTGTCAGCAGGATGCAGATCCCCTTCCCCGTGTCGATGACGCTGCCGCCCCCCACGCTGACGACGCAGTCCGCCCCTTTCTCCCGGGCGAAGGCGGCCGCGCGGTTCACGATCCCCACGCCCGTGTCCTGGGTAATGTCGCTGAAAACGCCGACGCACCGATCCCCGAGGGCCTTCAGAACCCCCTCGACCAGCCCCGCCTTCATCACCCCCGGGTCGGTCACGACGAGCGCCCGGCCGCAGCCGAGACCGGTCATCTCCATCCCGACGTCGCGAGCGGCGCCGGCGCCGAAGACGATTTTGGTCGGACCGAAATAGACAAACGCCAGATCCTGATCATACGCCATGGATGCCTCCTTCTCCTGGTCAGGCCTCGTCCGGCCAGATGGTCTCGATTTCACAGAGCAGATCGATCACCTTGTTCACGGTCTTGATATTCCGGACCACATAGGTCAGATCGCCCTTGAGCTTGAGCTTCCCCTGCATGAGGGCCTTGGTGGAATCGACCTCCTTCTTCGCCACCTGCTTCCAGCGGGCGAAATCGCCCGACATGACGAATCTGGCGCTCTCCGCCTTCGCCTTGTCGCAGATGAGAAAATCCCGCACGTCGCCGTGCCAGTAGTCCGTGAAGACGTAGATCGGCTCCGGGATTCACGATGATCGAGACGCTCCCCTCCCAGTTCTTCGCGATCTCCCTGTACTCTGCTGACGTTGCAATCTTCTCCTTCCACGCGTCGAGCCATTCCTGTGTCATCGCCTTGTATGCCGCCATGTTCCCCTCCTTGTTGTATTAGGATGATTGACCCGGATAGAGCCTCTCCCGGAGCTCGTCGAGCCCCAATTCCCGGAGTTTTTCCGCCCGCGGGAAGCCCCTCTCATCGAGCCCCCGGAGTTTGTAGTACTCGCGCTTCAGTTTTTCGACGTCGGGTATGGAACCGGCCCCGGCCCCCTCCATA
>Ga0247842_10007915_pt1 | contig 11321 bp, 10 predicted proteins | sample LaCruzMarch2015__3_FD_192411 | JGI IMG/M metagenome (GOLD analysis project Ga0247842, IMG submission 192411) | Freshwater microbial communities from meromictic Lake La Cruz, Castile-La Mancha, Spain - LaCruzMarch2015_19m | ecosystem: Environmental > Aquatic > Freshwater > Lake | place: Spain...
CTTTCAGATATCGCTAAAGTTCATGCCTATTCTACAATTGGACATCACTCTAAATTGAGTCAAGGATTTGAATTCTCTGGGATGATGTTGAATCATGTGTATGGGGTTCATTATGGGGAATACTATGGATTAATCGGTGAAAACACAGATCTAGGGGCTGGAACCACCAGCGGAACCCTTCGATTTGATGTTCAACAAACTCAACATAACACCTTAGGCCATAAAGAAACTCCCCATGACTTTGCGAATGCATCCTACTTAGGCGATTATTGTCGAACCGGGGTGGGTGCTTTACTGATGCCTGGGGTTAAAGTCGGATCGAACTCAGTGGTTGGAAGTGGTGTCGTCTTACAAGAAGATGTCGAAGATAAGACCCTTATTTATCAAGAACAAACCCTTAAAAAGAAAGCCTGGGGACCCTCACGCTATGGATGGTAATATGAACGCAACGCAAAAGTATACGCAACATCTACACACTTTACTCGATCAAGTTGAAACAAGTCAAACAGAAGCAATACATAAAGCATCGCTTATGATTGCTCAAGCCATTGAAGGTCACCATGCCTTATTTGTCTTTGGTGCTTCCCATGCGGGGATACTTTCAATGGAACTCTTTTATCGCAGTGGGGGTCTTGTGATGGCCAACCCCATCTTTGCGCCTGATCTGATGTTGGATGCGCGTCCTGTAACCTTAACCACGGATATGGAACGATTGGAAGGGTATGGGAATATCCTATTAAATCAATCTAAAATACAAACTGGGGATGTCTTAATCATTCACTCTGTCTCTGGACGAAACGCTGTTAGTATAGACATGGCACTCGAAGCCAAGAAAAGACAGATACCAGTCATCGTCATTACCAATGTGACCTACAGTACTCAACTCAACTCACGCCACTCATCGGGATTAAAACTGATGGATACGGCAGATGTCTTAATCGATAACTGTGGTGATTTCGAAGACTCCAGCATTGAAATCATGGGAACCTCTCAAAAAATGGGACCTACCTCAACAATTACTGGGGCTTATATTGTGAATAGCTTAGCCATGATGTGTGCTGAAGAACTTGTCCTAAGAGGAATTGAGGTTCCTATTTATCACAGTGCCAACATGGAAGGTGGCGATGTCTTTAATGAAACGCTTATGCGTCGCTACAAAGATCTCATTCACTACCTATAAACAGACCATTAGAAGCTAACAAGCAAAAACTTGTTGGATCTAAGCAATCTCTATCTCTTAGTCCTTTCATAAATACTTAGACAAAGACATCTCTACTATAAAGAGGTGTTTTTCTTTATCTTTGAAGTAAGTATTCTGTACATTTCATTATATCGATATAAATATATCGTTAAACGATAAATAATTATTGTATATAATTAAAATACGGTGTATAGTATCCTTATTAGCTGCTACATTCAATGATTCAGCTAGGGCAATGGAGGGCATATGAAGCCTAAAAAAGATTTTGGACAATTCATTAAGTTGACGAATGGTTTATATCTTCTAACTAAGTTCTTGAGTTTTGTGACGATTGTAGCAGGGGTCTTTGGAGTTCTATTGATCAGTGTTCTGTCTTTTTTCTCAAAGAATATTGCGAGCTTTATCGATCTTGCTCTTCAAGAGAACGACTTTTCAAAGTGGCAGTTCAGAGACTTGAATATTCCGTTTGATCTAGGGTTTGTCACAGGGACCAACCTTGTTTGGTTCATTGTGGTGATGATGAGTGTTGCGATCGTGTCTTTGGTGATTTTCTACTTTATGACCCGAAGCCTAAAAGTGATCCTCAAAAATGTGAATGAGAAGAATCCATTTAGTCATGAGAATGTGAAACACATTCAATACCTAGGATATATGATTATCACGTCTAGCTTTTTCTCAGGGCTGTATAGTCTTGTGATTTGGTTCTTTATCAAGTCAGTTAACTTCAAATTGGTGGATTTAGGATTATTGTTTGTTGGATTATTAATTCTATTGTTGTCGAGTATCTTCCAATACGGGAATTTCCTGCAAGAAGAATTCGACACCTTGATCTAGGAGACCTATGGCCATTATCACTCGATTAGATCGTGTCTTAGCCGATCGCAAAATGTCTTTATCTGAACTGGCGGAACGTGTTGATATTACGATTGTCAATTTATCTAATTTTAAGACAGGTAAAGTTAAAGCCATTCGTTTCTCAACCCTCAATGCCATCTGTGTGGCTTTGAATTGTCAACCTGGAGATCTCCTTGAATATACACAAGGCGAAGAAGTTGAAAGTTTAGATCAAGTTATATAAATAAAAGAAACCTTCACAATGCTGAAGGTTTCTTTTTAGATTATTTCTTATGACGAGAATAACTGTTGGATCCGTAATTTGATTTAGGGAAAGGTTTCTTTTCGTGGGTATTGCGTTTTTCAAGTTCAAATGCTTTAACTTTAAAGCCTTTGATTAGACTTGCATTCACGGCATCTAAGATGTCATGAATGAATTCACTTGGGACTTCCACATGGGTGAAACGATCATTGATGCGAATCTTTCCAATGTCTCTACCAGAGATTCCAGCTGCTTCAGCAATCGCAGATACGATATGTGCAGCTGCAATGCCTTGACGTGTACCCACATCCAATTCAATGGTTGTAAGGTTAACGTGGGTTGCACGTTTCTGTTTATCAATCGGACGTGCTGTTTCTTCGAAGATTTCATGACCTAGGAATTTGTACAACAAGGCTTCAGACAATCTAACAGGATCAATCCCTGAATCAATCAATTTTTCAACTTGTTGTTTAAGTTCAGCAGGCACATCTTTTTCAAGGGTACTCACGATATCTTTGGTCAAGTGATCAAAACGAACGGCTTGGATTTCTTGAATGGTAGGTAAGGTTTGACGGGTTAACGTCGCTTTTGTTAAGTGTTCTAACTCCGAGATAACATAGCGTTGACGAGGTGTAATCAAGGTTACAGAAATACCAGATTTACCCGCACGACCTGTACGGCCAATACGGTGAACATAGTATTCAATTTCTTGAGGCACATCATAATTAAAGACCATATCTAATCCATTAATATCAATCCCACGGGCAGCCACATCGGTACAAACCAAGTGATTGATTTTCTTAGCTCTAAACTTATCCATAACAGCGGTACGCATGTCTTGTTTTAAGTCACCGTGAATCGCTGCAGCACTAAAGCCTTTTGAGAGTAAACTAGAGCACAAATCATCAACCATTTTCTTGGTATTACAGAAGATCATGGAAGAGGCAGGACGGTAGTATTCCAACAATTGGATGAGCACCTTCGCCTTATCCCCTTGGTTGGTTTCATAGAGGACTTGTTGAATGGTGGATACAGTTAATTCTTTATTCTTAGTTTTAATAAAGACAGGATCTTTTTGATAGTTCTTCGTAATGTCTAAAATAGGTTTAGGCATGGTTGCTGAGAACAATAAGGTTTGTCTTTCGGCAGGGATGTCTTCTAAGATTTGTTCAATGGCTTCTTTAAAACCCATCTTCAACATTTCATCGGCTTCATCCAAAACTAAGGCCTTTAATTCTTTAAACTTAAGTGTATGACGATCGATGTGATCTTGGACACGTCCTGGCGTCCCAACAATAATGTCAGCACCACCTTTTAAATCACGGATCTGGGTGGTGATTGGATCGCCACCATAGATTGGAACAATGCGGATGCCTTCTTTGTATTTGGCAAATTTACGCATTTCATTGGTGATCTGTAAGCACAGTTCACGGGTTGGGGATAAGATGAGCACTTGTGGAACACGCTTTTCTAAGGTGGTCAAGGCATCTATCAGCGGTAAACCAAAGGCAGCTGTTTTACCAGATCCTGTCTGGCTTTGTCCTATGATATCTTTTCCCTCAATAACAAGGGGTATACATTCGGCCTGTATGGGCGTCGCTTCCTCGAAGCCGATTTCCAATACGGCGCGGAGGATTTCTGGGGATAAACTCAATTCACTAAATTTCATAATTTTCCTAACTGTACAAAGTACCGATGAATTATAACACACTTTGTCAAATGGCCCTAAAACGCTTAGGACTTGAAATCTTCACAAGACTGGTTTACAATGAATTAGCACTCAGGCGCATAAAGTGCCAAAAGGAGAACTATGGCAAAAAAGCAATATAAAGCTGAAACAAAACGACTTTTAGATTTAGTCATCCATTCGATCTACACCCACAAAGAAATCTTTCTAAGAGAACTCATCTCGAATGCATCCGATGCATTAGACAAACTCTACTTTCAATCGCTTCAAGAAGACTTAGGCATTGATCGTACTGCTTTATCCATTACCTTAGAATTAAATAAGGAAGCACGTACCTTAAGCATCATCGACAACGGCATTGGGATGACGCAAGCGGAAGTCGAAGATAATCTAGGGGTCATCGCTAAATCGGGTTCTTTAGCGTTTAAGAAAGCTTTGGATTCCAACGATAAACAATCAGAAATCGACATCATTGGTCAATTTGGGGTCGGGTTCTACTCAGCCTTTATGGTGGCTCAACAAGTAGAAGTGTATTCTCAATCCGTCACAGGCGGCGAGAGTGTTCACTTTGTCTCAGAAGGCGAAGAAGGCTATCGCATCGATACCTGTGAGAAACAACCCATAGGAACACGCATTGTCTTGCACTTCAAACCCCACGAAGCGGAAGAAGACTACGATACTTATTTAGAAACCTATACCCTTAAACGTTTGATTAAGAAGTACTCTGACTATATTCGTTATCCAATTCTATTAGAAGAGGAAGAAAAAGAATATAACGACAAGGGTGAAGTAACTGAAACTAAGAAGTCTCTAAAAACTCAAAACTCAATGATTCCAATTTGGAAACGTTCTAAAACGGACTTAAAGGATGAAGACTACAACAGCTTCTACCAAGATAAGTTTAGCGATTTTGAAGATCCACAAAAAACCATTCATACCTCATTAGAAGGAACCTTATCCTTTGATGCCTTACTCTTTATCCCCAGTCATTTACCGTATAATTTCTATTCTCAAGAATACCAAGCAGGCCTCCAACTCTACTCACGCGGTGTCTTTATCTTAGATAATGCGAAAGAATTGGTCCCTGAAGCCTTTAGATTCATTAAAGGTTTGGTGGATTCTCCAGACTTATCCTTAAATATTTCCCGAGAAATGCTTCAACATGATCGTCAACTTAAAGCCATTGCGTCTCGTTTAGAGAAGAAGATTAAGAGTGAATTGTTGGGGATGCTGAAAACGGAACGTGAGGCGTATGAGAAATTCTGGAAGAACTTTGGACTCCAACTGAAGTATGGGACCTATGCCAACTATGGCGCACAACGCGAACTCTTAGAAGATTTACTTCTCTTTAGTACTTCTAGAGACAAGAAACTGGTTTCTTTAGAAGAGTATGTGGCCCGTATGCCTGAAACTCAAAAAGAAATCTATTATGTCTCTGGTGAATCCGTCGATAAATGCGACATCTTGCCTCAAGCCGAATGGGTTAAAGAAAAAGGCTTTGAAATTCTCTATCTTACCGATGATGTCGATGAGTTTGTTCTACAAGTCCTGATGATGTATAAAGAAAAACCCTTTAAAGCCATCAACCAAGGACAACTCGACCTGGATACAGAAGAAGAAAAAGAAAGCTTAAAGACTAAAACAGATGAAACTAAAGATCTCTTAGCTGCCTTAAAAGAAGCGCTCAAAGACCAAGTCAGTGATGTACGCTTAACCACACGTCTCAAACAACACCCTGTTTGTTTGGTTGCGGATGAAGGCATCTCTCTTGAAATGGAAAAAGTCTTAGCCCAAATGCCAGATCAAAATGGCAAAGCTAAAGCTAAACGCATCTTAGAACTCAATGCGGATCATCCACTCATTGAAGCTTTGAATAAAGGTGACGCTTCTAAAGTATCTGAGTACGCCAAACTCCTCTACAATCAAGCACTTCTCATTGAAGGCTTTACCCTAGAAGACCCTGTCGCATTCTCAATCGCCTTATCCCAATTAATGATTGATGCCTCAAAGTAAAAGACCTACGGGTCTTTTTCCTTTATAATAGACCCATGAGTAAATCCATCAATGTCTATGATTTTGATCAAACCATCTATCATTCAGATAGTTCTAAAGACTTCTATCTGTATAGCTTAAGGAAAGATCCAAGTTTAGTTCGTTATATCCCTTACCAACTTTTCGCAGCCATCTTGTATAAACTTGGACTTCTGTCTAAAACAGAGATGAAGTCAAAAGTGTATGTGTACTTTAAGTCCATCCAGAATATGGAGGCTAGAGTCAAAGGGTTTTGGGAAATCCATGAATACAAGCTAGAAACGTTCTATTTAAAACAGAAACAAAGTACAGATGTGATCATCTCAGCATCTCCTGAATTTATGCTTAAACCCATCTGTGAGAAGTTAGGGGTACAGTTAATTGCCAGTCATGTGGATCCAAAAACAGGACACTCTCAAGAGAACTGTTATGGGAAAGAGAAAGTGCTGAGATTCAAAGCACTCTATAAAGAGACACAAATCAATGAATTCTATTCTGATTCATTATCGGATAGCCCTCTAGCGAATTTAGCCGCTAAGGCGTATCTTGTCACCAAATCAAAACTCAAAGCATGGCCCTTCTAAAAAGGCTGCGAAGCGCACTTAAATATAAAAACAATCTAAACGTGAGGTAATTCTATGAATCTATTTGTTCCACCGTCCTATCAAAATACCCTAGACATCAGAGAGACCGAAGTCGCCATAAAATTCGTTAAAGACTTCTTTGAACATGATCTCGCTCGTCAACTCAATTTAACCCGCGTTTCTGCGCCCTTATTTGTGCGTAAGAACACAGGCTTAAATGATGATTTAAATGGGTTTGAACGACCTGTTGCCTTTGATGTGAAGTCACTCAACTCAGAAACTGTAGAAGTGGTCCATTCCTTAGCGAAATGGAAACGATTGGCTTTAAAACGATATGGCTTTAAAGCAAGCGAAGGTTTATATACCGATATGAACGCCATCCGAAGAGATGAAGAGGCCGATAATCTACATTCCATCTATGTCGACCAATGGGATTGGGAGAAACACATCTTAAAGGGGGATAGAACCTATGAAACCTTAGTAGATACTGTTAAAAAGATCTACAAAGCCATTCAAGATACTGAATTAGCGGTTTATCAACGTTACCCTCAATTTAAACCCATCTTACCTCAGGAGATTACCTTTATAAGTACGCAAGCCTTAGAGGATACGTATCCTCACTTAGATGCCAAAGGAAGAGAAGATGCCATTTGTAAAGAGAAAAAGGCGGTCTTCATCTTTCAAATCGGGGACACCTTAAAATCAGGCCTTAAACATGATGGAAGGGCTCCTGATTATGATGATTGGACACTTAATGGAGATATTGTGGTCTATAATGCTATTTTAGATCGATCCTTTGAATTATCTTCAATGGGCATCCGGGTCGATGAGAAAGCCTTGGATGAACAATTAAACAAAGCCAATGCGAATGATCGTCGAGTCTATCCTTTCCATAAAGCACTCCTTCAAGGAGAACTTCCCTATTCTATGGGTGGAGGGATTGGGCAATCTCGTTTATGCATGTTTTATCTTCGAAAAGCACACATTGGTGAAGTTCAAGCTTCTGTGTGGTCAGATGAGCTTGATACGGCTTGTTTGGCTTCTAATATCTTCCTACTTTAAGCCCTTAGGGGCTTTTTATTTAGGAGGAAAGTATTTTGGACACCCTAAAATGTTAGTAAATAAGTATATTTCACATAAGTGTATAGATATGCACACTATCAATTTGATATAATAACGCTGTTATGTACCAATAGGAGATTAATATGCGCAAATTTACTCTTTATTTACTTTCTTTCTGTTTTGGGTTAGCACTCATGTTTATGAATGTCTTTGCCGTTAATAGTTATCCGACTGCCATCACTCCAAAAGTTGAAGTAAAAATCAACATTGGTCAGTCTTCTTTGTCGGGGAAGGACAGTTTTATCGAGGACTTGAAAACAAGATTGGCTGCCAAAGGGATTGATGTCTCTAAATTAAATGTGGTGAAGGCCACTAATACGGTATTTAATCCTGCTGACTCATCTCAGTGGTTTAAGTATGATCATATTGGAAGCCAATATGGTGAAATGTATGATTCAACAAATCATTACTTACCAGTTGATTCCGATAGTGATAAAACAAATGATCCGCATATTATTACACGTGCAGATGGAACATTGGTGTTCTATGGATATGGTGCACCTGCATTTAAAGATTTCTTAATATCTAAAGATGATGTAACTTCCAGTAAAACATTTACATTCACTTTAAATGAAGCTGCTGTTGATTATCACAGTATGGAAGGGGGCGGATTCCTGTTTGGTGTTGCAAGAGACGATAAAGGTACTGCATCTATCACGGATGATACCATGAGTGGATATGCGATTCTTTTTGTTGAGCAAGGCACCAGTACTGCTGGCATTCGATTATATAAACTCACAGATGTGAATATTAATAATTTCCATGAAGCAACAGGTTCATCTATGTCGAGTTTCGCATCTGAAATTGCTAGTTATAGAAAAGAAGCCGGAACTTCACATGCAGTTAAAATCGAAATTGACACCAATAATAAACTTATATTGACCGACAATAATGTCGTTAAAACTCCAACAGGCGGGGAAGCATTGCCAACGGTTTATGGAAATCGATTTGGCCCACTTGTTTCCTATACATCCCATGGATGTAGTACATTATCGTATTTCATTTATACTGACTTATCCATTTCCACACAAATTATCTCTTCATCCCTTGTTTCATCTATTGACGAAGTAAGTTGGGAAGAATCATCAAAGAGATTCTTAATTAATCTAGATGATGTTGAAGCAGCAGCATGGACTGCAGACAATCAAGCAACGATGGTCACTGAATTGCAGGCTGATTCTGTCTACTATGTTCCAGTTGGCATCAGCACGTCTCAATCTAAAGAAGCAACTGTAGTTACAAATAATATAAAAGGTCAATACTTTGACAGTACGACTCCGACCTATACAGATCTTGTACAGTCCATTGCGGATTATATTTTTAATCAAGTCTCACCGACCATTATTGAAAACGCCAAAACCTATGCTGAAGATAATGTAGATGAAACAGCTGGGCTTGTAGATTTTAATTTTGATGGTGATGAAACTTTTACACCGAACAATACCACAGTTTCTAACCTAATTAGTTCAGTATCAATTGATGACAGTAGTATCCTCAATCGCGATAATGTTGAAATCAAGATTACCATCTTAGCTTTAGATGAAGCATCCGTTCCAAGCAGTGACTTAGCGAATGTTCAAAGTTACATCAATCAAATTACAGATACCAATATCGGGTATCAATATGTTGAAATTAATCTAAATAAATACATCAATGCTGGTTCTGCAGTAGCCATCAATGAAACAAACAATCAAGTCACCATCACATTGCCTATCCCTGCAGATCTTCAATCCTATACAAATTTTATGATTGTACGTGTTCATAATGGAGTTCAGTCAACACTGAGTCCTACCTATAATGCGACAGCACACACCTTAACATTCCAAACGGATAAGTTCTCAACCTATGCCATGTTAGGGAGCAATTCTGCCTTACCAACCATAAATGAATCCAGCGATACAACCAGTACGTATGTAACCCCAACTGAACCCAGTGGAAACCAAGCACCAAGTGCGAAGAACTTCAAGTTTGATACACCAAAGAGTGGAACCTTCAGTGGTCGTGTCAGTGGTACAGATCCTGAGAAGGATACCGTATGGTACCAATTACTAGGGACCGGCTCAACGCATGGAAGCTTAGTGTTTAGTCCAGATGGAAGTTTTAGCTTTACACCAGATGGATCAAACACAGGTCCAGCATACTTCAGTTACCAAATCTGTGATACATGGAAGTGTTCACCAGCGTATTCAGTAACACTCTCCAATACCAGTGGATTACCAGATACTGGAATTGTGGAGAACTATGCAGGCTTATCGCTTGTCGTAGGCGTATTGATCCTCATCAGACAAAGACTCACGAAAAAATCATATTAACCAAAGAAGGCGAAGAAGCTAGTTCCTTAAAACGGACACGATAAATAAAAGACCTATGTGAGAGCTGACTGCCGATATTGAATCGGAGTCAGCTCTTTTAGTTGTTCTTGTAATCTATGCTGATTGTAAAAGATAACGTAGTCGGATACAAGTTGTTTGGCGAGGTTTCTTGTCGTTAACCGATGTAATTTGAGTGATTCGCACTTTAGAAGTGAAAACCAGGACTCAATAGGCATATTGTCGGCGCAGCTTCCCTTGTAGGAGACGCTGTGTTTGACCTTACGCCGCTTAAGGAGTTTCCGGTAAGCGATCGAGGTAAACTGACTGCCCTGATCGGAGTGAAGGATTAGACCGATCTGACTTGATCTCGGAACTTTGGTGAGGGCCTCCTTGACGGTTTCGATGACCAGTGGGTTGTCATTAAAGCGCGATTGACGGTATGCTATAATGCTTTTGTCGTAGATATCTTTGATTGCACAGAGGTACTCTACACCTTCGGATGTATGGATATAGGTGATGTCAATTGACCACTTCTGGTTTGGTCCAGTGGTGGTAAAGTTGCGTTTGAGAAGGTTAGGAATCTCGTGATGGGGAATCTTATTGTACTTCTTGGGTTTGCGACCAGTGATTGATCTTATCTCCAGAAGTCTCATGTAGCGGTAAACGGTTTTGTTGGTTAAACTTAGCCCGTTTACCGCTTTTATATTCATCCTCAGTTGAACGATGCCTTGTCTGGTGTCGCTTAGATACTGGTTAAGTATCAGATCACTCAAACCTTCATTATGAGCTTTATACGCTGGCCTACCTAAGCGGATCCAATCATAATACCCACTTCTTGAACACTTTAGAAGCGTACACAGGGTCTTGATCGGATACTTCAGTCTCAATTCAAAGATGACTCGAAACTTTTCTTTGGTTGTCTTAGGTAGGCCATCGTTTTTTTTATATCTTCATACACCTTAATGATCGAAATCAATTCCTCTTTACTCAGACTCTTCAAATCTGCTTTCTTCGGTCGGCCTTTGGGCTTCCCGCCTGGTTTGTTTCGTCCTCGTCGGTCAACTACGGTCCCGAATTCCAGAACTTGTTTTTTCCACTTATGTAAGACTGCTTTCCCGCCGAGGTCATATTCTCGAAGACAGCCATTATACCCAATCTCTCCTTCCAAATATCGCTTTACGATCTTGTTTTTCTCTTCAATACTGTAGACTTTATGCTTAATCGTTTTTCTCATTTTCTTTCCTCCTAAAGAAAAACACTAATGTTTATTTTACACTAGTGTCTTTTT
>Ga0247842_10007916_pt1 | contig 11320 bp, 15 predicted proteins | sample LaCruzMarch2015__3_FD_192411 | JGI IMG/M metagenome (GOLD analysis project Ga0247842, IMG submission 192411) | Freshwater microbial communities from meromictic Lake La Cruz, Castile-La Mancha, Spain - LaCruzMarch2015_19m | ecosystem: Environmental > Aquatic > Freshwater > Lake | place: Spain...
GATTTACTTATTAAGACCATTTTATGTAGTGTGTGATTGCCCATCGCGCGGGATCTCTACTTTCGCACACTGCATAAAGTGGTTTTACGCTATATAAGGAGAGTGAACTATGTACGAATACCATGAAATAGCCAACATATTTCCAATGATGAATGATGATGAGTATAGAAGTCTTAGCGAAGACATCGCAAAGAATGGATTAATCAATCCTATTGTGTTGTATGAAGGTAAGATTCTAGACGGCAGAAACAGGTATAAGACATGCAACGAAATCGGAGTTATACCAAAATATATAACTTATGAAGGAGACAGCCCGTTAGCTTATGTGATTAGCCTGAACCTGCAAAGAAGGCATCTAACAAGTAGTCAACGCGCTATGCTTGCACTGAAAGTACTGCCTATGCTGGAAGCGGAAGCTAGGAAGAGGCAGGCAACGCATAAAGAAGGTGACATTTACCTTGTGGAAAAATTTCCACAAGCTGAAGAAGACAATAAGAGCCGCGATTTAGCCGCTGACATGTTTCAAACGAATGCGCACTACGTAAGCGATGCCAAGAAAATCAAGGAAGAGAAACCTGAGTTGATTGAAAAAATAGTGGCTGGCGAAATGACCATACAAGAAGCTAAGAAGAAAATCAAGAAAGACGCAAATGACAAAGCGCGTAAATCTATGGCTGAAGCTGGCGCGCTTATACCTTCATCTGATAAATGGCATGTTTATCAGGATGATATACGGACATGGAAATCTCAACATCAATACGATTTTATTATCACTGACCCGCCTTATCCAAAAGAATTTTTACCGTTATGGGAAATATTAGCTGAACGTGCTAATGAATGGCTAAAACCTGGTGGTTTGCTTATCGCAATGAGCGGACAATCTTATCTCGATGATATTTATGCAATGATGAGCAGACATCTTAATTATTACTGGACTGCAGCATACTTAACGTTGGGACAACCAACACCTCTAAGACAGGTTAATGTAAATTCTACATGGAAGCCATTATTGATATTTTCTAAAGGGAAATATAACGGAAAGATATTTGGTGATGTATTCAAGAGTGATGGAAAAGATAAATCATTCCATAAATGGGGGCAATCAGCAAGTGGCATGCTATCAATTATCAGTGGGGTATGTTTACCGGGGCAGTATGTTTTAGATCCATTTTGTGGCGCCGGTACAACTGGGGTAGCGGCGTTACTGAGCGGTTGTTTATTTGATGGTGTAGAGCTAGATAGAGAATATGCGAATATATCATCACTAAGGTTATCAGAGGTACAGGCGCATTATGACGCGTAAAAGAAATGATAGTTCCTCTACAGAATTTGGTCTTTGGCTTAGGGAACAAAAAAGTATCGATTCGCAGTTGGGTTACGTAGCTACTAATATCGATTACTTATGGCGCAACTACAAAACAAAACAGTGGATGTTAATAGAAGAAAAACGATATAACGCTATACCTAAATTTCCACAAACAGCATTATTTGAATTATTACATAACGCTATAAACGATAAATACTATAAAGGATTTCATAACCTGCGATTTGAAAATACAAGTCCAGAAGATGGTGATATATTTCTTGATAATAATCGCATAACAAAAAACGACTTGATTGAATTTCTGCAATTTAGAAAACCAGATAATTGGTATGTTAGTTGACATTTAATATAAATCTATGCTATAATACAAACATACAACAACATATCAGTTTTAGCAGGGCGCACATAGCGCAGGGCTAAGGCGCGGAAAAGCAAACGTGAAAGCGGTGGCTTGTGAGAAATCACAGCCACCGCTTTTTTGTTGTTAAATCACAAAAGCCAACCGAAGGCGATAAATCGGGAAGGATAATATAAACATGGACGAAAAAGAGGTTATGGACACACAAGCACAAGCTCAACCTGTACAGGACACTGCACCTGAGACGAAGCAGGAAGAAAAGTTTTTCACACAGGCTGACCTTGACAGAATCATCAACGACCGCTTGAAAAGTGAACGACGCAAGGCAGATGAAAAGGCTGCTGAAGCTGCACGGAAAGCACAGGCTGAAGAGGCAGAGAAAAACGGTGAATGGAAGGTGCTAGCAGAGCAACGTCAAGCAGAACTTGAAAAGCTAGCCGATATGCTCAAGGAAAAAGAATTGAACGAGTTACGTATGACCATCGCAAAAAAGGTAGGCATACCTGATGCCCTTGCGGTTAGGTTAATAGGAGAAACTGAAGATGACATCATGGCTGACGCCGTGAACCTTTTCAGCACACTACCAAAACCAACGTCATCTGTAACGGTAGGCAATTCAACCAATCCATCCATCGCGCCAAAGCTAACGCGTGAGTCCATTTCTCGTATGAGTCCAGATGAAATCAATCGAAATTGGGAAGCTGTAGCGGCAGCAATGCAAGATAACCGCTAAAGGATAAATCATGTCTTTAAGTAACTTTATACCTAACGTGTGGAGCGCACGTCTTTTAGAAAACTTGAACAACGCTCACGTATTTGCAAACTTAGTCAATCGTGACTATGAGGGTGAAATCAGACAACTTGGTGACACCGTAAAAATCAACTCAATCGGACATGTAACGATTGGGAACTATACTAAAAATACCGACATGTCTGCAGCCGAAACTTTGACCGATGCGCAGACAACACTGGTTATCGACAAAGCGAAATACTTCAATTTTCAAATCGATGATATCGACAAAGCGCAAACTAAACCTAAGGTTATGGACGCGGCTATGCGGGACAGCGCATGGGGGCTGGCGGATGAAGTTGACAAACTATTTGCGGCTCTGCACGCAACCGCAACCACAAAGAAAGGCACAACTGGTGCGCCAGAAATCGGTGGGGTGTTGACTGCTGGAAGCGCGTTATATGACCTGTTGATTTACTTATCCATCAAATTGGATGAGTACAACACGCCGCGTCAAGGGCGTTGGATTGTAGTTCCGCCGTGGGTGCATGGATACCTACTGAAAGATTCTAGATTCATCAACTCGACTGACATGGGCAACCAGATGCGCACTAATGCTATGGTTGGACGTGTGGCTGGGTTCGATGTGTACATCAGCAACAACGTCGTAAAAGGCGGAACAGCAGAATCAGACTACCACGCCGTTATAGCTGGGCATCCTATGGCTATCTCATACGCAGAACAAATCGCAAGCGTAGAGGCATACAGACCACAACTTCGTTTCGCTGACGCTGTAAAAGGGCTTCTCGTATTTGGCTATAAACTTGTACGACCGAATAATATTGCTACCTTGTATGTAAAACAGGCTGCATCGTAAGGAGAGTGAAATATGGCTAGAACGGCTATAACGATTGTTGATTTTGGCGATTTATTATCTGGTGGAAGTGCTAGTTTGGAGTCAATCAGTGTGATTAATGGGGGTTCGGGCAATTACTTGGATACCGGCGGAGATTTATCGGGGTTGATTATCGCGGCTAAAAACACTGGTGCAAGTGCATCGGTGATGACGATATTGGCTGGAGATAACCCTCCAGCAGGACGTAGCGGACTGGGTAATTTAGAAATCAATGTGCCTGCAACAACCGGTTTTGTAATGTTATCTGGGCTTGAGTCAATGCGCTTCAACCAGAGCGACGCGGGTTCGCCTCTTCAAATCGATTGGTACACCGCAGGTTCGACACAAATTTACACTGGCGCAAGTATGGGAGCTTATCGCTTGCCTACCTACGCGTAAGGAGAGATAGCTATGGCGGCGCGTTCTAGCATGTCAACTTTGATTACACGGGTAAGAGCTTTAATCAGCGATACCGCTGGAGCTACCCAAACTTTTTCTGATGATGAAATCGAGGATGTGCTAGACGCGCGCCGTGATGATATAAGGTATGAATTCCTAACGCCAGTGGATACAATAGCTGCTGGCGGTTCTATCACATGGCTAACGTGGTATGGTGGGGCTAATTGGGAATCTAGTGCTACTTTTACGGACAGTTCATACAACGCAATTACACCAACCGCGGCTGACTACATGATAGGCAAATTTGACTTCGCAACACATCAGGCTAGTGGAGTTCTTATCACAGGTTATATGTATGATGTGTATGGGGCGGCAGCCGACATGCTTGATTTGTGGAGCGCGAAGCTAAAACTTGGTGTGGACTTCACGGCAGACGGCGCAACTTTTCATCTCTCCCAACGACTATCACTATTTAAGCAGTTAGCTCAAGACTATCGCGGTAAATCGACATCATCTGGGGTTGTACACCTAAGGCGGAGCGATGTTAACTGCAAGTGATTTGAGCTACTTTCAGGGTGTGCAGAATGAGATATTACCCAGCACGCTGAACGTGATTAGTTATACGGAAACAAGCGATGGCATGGGTGGGTTCACATCTGCGTCTAGTTCAGGTTCTGCGATGGGTAGGATTGGGGCAGGGCATGACGGTAATGAACACGCGATTGCGGAACGATTAGGTGTGGATAAGCCATATTTCATTACGCTGCCCTTTGGCACTGTGGTTAGTGAGCAGAACAGAATTACATTTGGGAGCAGGACGTTTGAGGTTGTGGCAGTTACGAGCGCGTCATACAGCACCGCGGTTAGATGCATGTGCAGGGAAATAGAATGAGTAAAGAGTTGAAGATAGAAATTAAATATAATAAGTTTCCCCAACTTGCGGTGAAGTTTCCACAGGCTGTTGGTGATATTGTGAAGCAGGCTGCAAGTGATGTGGAGGCGCAAGCCAAATCGCAACTCTACGAAGGGCACGGCGTTGACACCGGCAATCTGAAAAACTCAATTCAATGGGATATGACAGGCGCAGGCGATACAACGGCTGAGGTTAGTGCTAACACTGAGTATGCGGTATACGTTGAGTATGGACATCATAGTTTCAGCGGTTACGGATATATGACGAAGGGTGCAGAAGCCGTGCGACCATCGTTTATTGGAGCTTTGAAACAGTTGGAGAGTAGGTTAAGCTGATATGGATTTGATGATTAGAAATGACTTAGGTCATGAGATGTTGTTAGTTGAGACTACGGCGCAGTTAGGACGCTATCAAAAGGGGACGCTATTGCGTATGCCGAGAAGGGTTGCTGCCGAAGTACAGAGCTGCATCCGATTGGCGGGGATACGGGATATATTGACATGGAAGCCATTTATGTATCGCGGGTTGAGCAGAAAAGAAGCTTTAGAAACTGCTCTAGCAGATTGGGATGTTCAGGCTGTATCTGACGCGTTAGATGTGACAGCGTATTTAGCGATTGATAGCCCGGCAATGGCAGCTAGAAATTTAGCAGAACGGTATAAAACATCATTTATAGATAGACTGGCAATGCAAGGAAAATTTGTTGGACGTTCTAACGGCAGATAAGTGGATATACGCTACGTTGAAAGCGAGCAGTACGCTTAATGCTCAAATAGGTGGCTCATCTAATCCACGAATTTATGGTGAACTAGCACCTTCCAGCGCGACATATCCATTAATAATTTTGAAGCAGATGAGTGCAAGACCTGTGTTAGGTGTTGGTTCTAGTCTGATTATGTTTAACGAGATATGGCTGGTGAAAGCGGTAGACAAGGCAACCACGGAAACGGCATTAGGAGCGATACTGAATGCGGTGAGAACATCGCTGCATAAAGCGAGTGGGACGGCGACCGGCGGCGTTATTATTGGCTGCACAGAAGAGGGAAGCGTTAGATATTCCGAAGCTGTTGCAGGAATTATTTATAAGCATTTTGGATTGACGTTTCGGCTGTATAGCCAATAGGGAGATAAGATATGACGACAGATAGAGCGAGTATATTCGAAGGTGTGCAAATTGGATTAGAGACTACATCTGGGGGAAGTGTTGCAGCTAACAAGAAGTTGAATGCGTTGAGCATACAACCAGGGGTAAAGGCAGAGGTATCGCAGTTTAGACCGATGGGCGTGAAATACCCAACGCTAACGGCACTGGGTAAGGAATGGGTTGAGGCTTCGCTCGAGGGGCAGATGACCTATAGTGAACTAATATACCCATTAGCTAGCTTGATTGGCGGAGGCTCTACGGGTGCATTTCTGGGGGCTAGCGGCGCGGCGAGTGCATGGAATTGGAGCTTTGCGGGCGGCTCTACGGCAGACACAGCACAAACGTTCTCTGTTGAGCAGGGTTCAAGCACAAGGGCAGCTAGATTCACTTATGGGTTGATTACCGGGCTTTCGCTGAACTTCACACGCAGTGAGACTACGCTGAGCGGAACGATGTTAGGCAATGCGCTGGTGGATGGGATAACGTTATCAACATCACCAACTGATGTTGAGCTAAAACCTTTGTTGGCATCTCAAGTGGACGTTTATCTGGATGATACAGCAGCTACACTCGGTGATACTAAGCTAACACGTGCATTAGCGGTTAGCTGGGAATTGACCGATAAATATAGCCCCTTGTGGGCGATAAATTCGGCGGAATCTTCGTTCGCTGCACATGTTGAGAGCGAGCCGAAGCTGGTAGTGAAGCTGAAACTCGAAGCTGATAGTGTGGGCATGGGGTTGCTGACTACTATGCGCGCAGGAAGCACAAAGTGGATGCAGATACTAGCGACTGGTGCAGCTATTACGGGAACGTATAACTATCAAATGCAGATAGATACTGCCTTGCAGGTTACAGATGTGAGCGAGTTCAGCGATGAGGATGGCGTGTTTGCGATTGAGTGGACGTTCACGGGCATCTACAACACGGCATGGGGAAAAGCCTTTGATATTGATGTGGTTAATCAGCAGGCAACGCTGTAGAAGGTAATTTATGTCTATACGATTAAGTGAGCTAAAAGCAGATGTTCGCAAAATAACGTTTGACTACGATGGCAATGATATTAACGTAGAGTATAAGCCATCGGCAATAACACCGGTGTTCCAGAGTAAAATGCTAAAAATGGACACCTCTGATGCGATGAATATGGTTGAAGCAGTTAGCGTTATGCTGGTTAGCTGGGATGTGCTGGGTGAAAACGGGAAGCCTATTGCGATAACGACAAACACGTTAGGGACGCTGCCGATTGCGTTTGTATCGAAGGTGATTACAAGTGTGTTTGAGGATATGCAGCCGGGAACACAAAGGGAAAAAAAAGATTAAGGCGGTGGCTGTATGACCAAAACATGGAGCGACCGCCAGACTGGATTATCGACGAATGGAATTTATTTCAATGTGCGAAATGGCTAGGTGTAGCACCGTGGGAACTCATGGAGCGTTCTGCGGTATGGCTGAATGCCGCGGCATTTTATGCGAGTGTAGAGGCAGAGGTGCATGAGATGAGGGCTAAAAATGGCAATAACAGCCGCTGAGTTATTGGTATCGATTGGGGCAGATACACGGGGGCTTGACACAGGATTGTCAAGTGCGACTAAATCTATCTCTGGGTTGGGGACGGTATTAGGCGGAGTTGCACTTGGTGGAATGGCTCTATTAGCTGGTGGAGCGGTGGCTGCTGGGGCTGGATTATTATCTACTATTTCACCAGCGAGCGATTTATCTGAAACTGTTTCAAAAATTGGTATTGTATTTGGGAAATCGGCGACAAAAGTGCTAAACTTCGGTAAAACATCGGCTACCGCATTGGGCATGAGCAACAATGAGGCTTTAGCTGCCGCTGGAACGTACGGAAATCTTTTTAGGTCAATGGAGATAGGCGAAGGTGTGTCAACTGATATGTCCATCGGATTGGTAAAATTAGCTGCCGATTTAGCCAGTTTCAATAACATAGATCCAAGTGTAGCACTCGACAAATTACGGGCTGGATTATCGGGGGAAACAGAGCCATTGAGAACGTTAGGTGTCAATCTGAACGAAGCAATAATTAAACAGAAGGCTTTTGAAATGGGCTTATATTCTGGGGAAGGTGCGTTATCGGCAAGCGCAAAAGCTCAAGCTAGTTATGCTCTGATTTTAAAACAAACAGGATTAGCACAGGGTGACTTTACACGCACATCGGAAGGATTAGCTAATCAGCAAAGAATAACCGCGGCTAATTTTGAGAACATAAAAACTACTATCGGCACAGCACTCTTACCTGTTATGGTTGAGTTATCAAACAAATTCAATGATTTACTTGCTTCTGCACCTGTACAGGAATTTCTCAAGAATTTTGTTACCATATTAGGTGATTTAACATTGAAGGCAGTTGAGTTTATATCAAGCGTGGATTGGGGAGCATTCTTTGCACAAATACAAAATGGGTGGAATGTTGTCAAGCCTATACTCGATGAAGCGTGGGAAGTAATAAAAAAGGTATGGGATATTGTCAAAGACGGTCTTCAGCCTAGTGATATAGAAGCAATAATGGGGATATTCACAACACTTGGAGCGGATATTGCGGCTTGGGCATCCACAGTGGATTGGCAGGGATTGATTGATAGTTTTAACGCTAAACTAATTGAATTGACTGACCAATTTACTACATGGGGAACAGACACGGACTTCCAACCTGTTGGCAATTCAATAGGTCTTGGGGTAGGTGAGGGATTAAAAGCTGCCTTCAAGCTTGCAGTCGCCGAGTTAGGCAGTTGGTTTTCGCAAGGTGGTTTACAAACTGCGCTCAAGATACCGGAGACTATAGCCAGTATAAACGCTGAGCTGGTTACAGGTCTTGTGACTGGGTTTATCAAAGGTATCACTGGTTGGGACATATCCCCCGACATATCAAAGTGGTTAGTAGATTCGATTACTAACGCTTTACTCATGTCGAACCCAGCGACAATGGTATTGACTGCGCTGAAAAACGCGCTATCGGGATTTAGCCTATTCTTCGAAATAAGGGGAGGCGAGGAACAAAAACCCAGTGGTGGTGGTCAACGTGGTAACCCTCTCCCACCACCTGCGGAAAAGAAAGAGAAGTCACTATATGGTTACGCATCTGGTGGCAGCGTATTCGGCGGGAGACAGATATTAGTAGGAGAGCGCGGTCCTGAGTTGTTTGTGCCGCGCGGTGCGGGAACGATTGTTCCCACTCACAAGTTAGGCGGTGGCACGGTGGTTAACATCGGTGGGATTACGATTACCGGGAACGCAGACGCACGCGTGGTCGAAGAAGCAGCACGTGAGAGCTTCTTACGGGCAGCACGAAGCTATGGGATGAGTGCAGCATGAGCTACAGAATATACAGGTTTGGCTCAACACAATTAGTGCCAATCTATTCACCCAGCCAAGATATCGGCACGGGGAAGGCACGGTTGGAGAGTATTGATGCGCCGCGGGGCGGGGCGTTTGATACGCTAGGGATGGAGCAAGCGTATAGAGGCGGTTATGCTGTCAGGGCTGCTGGAGTTATCGCTGGAAGTGACCTACTTACGCAATACCAGAACTTGAGAAGCTATTTAGGCAAGCGCGATAAATTGTGGAGAATTGACGACAGCGGTAATTTTACTTGGGCATGGGCAAGACTTGAGAGTGTGGGAGCGAAACGGGTCGCAGAAAACAAGAGCTATCTTGAAGTTGACTGCTCTTTCTATGTATATTCGGCGTTGTGGAGCGGTGCGCTGCATGGCTCGTGGCGACTCGATGCGGAAATTAATTTAGACAATGGGTATTATTTTGACTCGGCTTTGGTTACTGCACTCACCAACGCAGCTACCACACTGACGATTAACAACGGCGGTAATGGTGTGTTGAGAGCGTTTGAGTTTGCTATCACGGCAAAAACGAGCGCAATAACGGCTGTGAGGATTGAGAAAGCAAACGAGACGTTTATGACGTGGACGGGTACTTTAGCTGTTGACACACAACTTGTGATTAATTTTGGTGCGATGAGTATATTGAATAGCGGGGTTAATGCTTACAACGGATTAGTGTTCTCCAGCAGCCATAAAATAGATGATTGGATGAGATTAGACCCTGGGAATAATACGGTTACGCTCACGCGCACGGGTGGCGGAGCGACAAGCGAAGTGGCTCTAGTCTACAATGACGGGTGGGTATGAGTAACTTCTGGATTGATATTGAGGACATAAGCGGAGTGAAGCTGGGAGAGGGACCGGTTATATCTGCTACGTTCTGGGAGAGTACGCTCATGCTAGACAGGGCAGGGACGTTCAAGTTCTCTATACCAGCCGGTGATGCACGAGCTAAAGTAGTTCAGCCAAAACGGATTGCGAGGTGTTATACACGCGTGCAGGAGAGACTAACTGAGATTGGCGCGGGGATTATAGATAAAATCGAGTTGGGGGTCGATGCACAAGGGCAAGCGGTGCTGAACGTTTCGGGCGATGATATGCTGAGGGATTTAACTAATAGAAGCGTAAGGAGTTTGGAATGTGTGTCACCAACTGGTGACGGGGTGATGACTGCGTTAGCTTCGATTATGGGATATGCACCGAGTGGATGGGCTTTAGACACAGTTAATGGATATGCTGCTACGGCGACAAACGTGTATGCGAAGTTCAGCGGGGAAAGCGTGCTGAACGCACTGATTAACGTTGGCAAACAGCGGGGTGAACATTTTAGGCTAGGTGTTGGCAGGAAAGTAGTGTGGCTGCAGAAGAATTTAGCTGCATGTGGAATTAGAGCGGTACAAGGTGGTGAGCCTACCGCGCTTGTGGGGAATAGGGACGCGTGTATCATAACGGACTTGCAGGAAGAGCAAGATACTTATGAATTGTGTTCTAGGCTGTACCCTTATGGCAATGGCGTTGGTGAAGCGCGCTTGACATTGGCAGCGTGCAGTAAATCGACAACTACTGGATATTATACAATGGATAAGGTTAATAACTACATCCAGAATACGCAAATGGAATCGGCAGGCGGTTATGGACGCATTGAGCGGTACATCAGCATGAAGAACGTTGCGCCCATTAGCAACACCACGTTGGATTTGCAGAACGCGGCGAATGTGTTGTTCGACAGTGCGATTGAGTACATGGAGAGACATAAACGGCCTGAGAAGTTTTACAGACTGCAGGTTACGAAGGTTGAGAAACTGCTATATCCGGGGCAGACGATACGAGTTGTGCTGCGTAAAATAGTGGATGGCTACGAAGCGGTGAACATCGATAAGGACTTGTATATATTAGAGACGACAAACAGGATAGACGGGAGCGGATTGCGCACAACTGATATGCAAGTGGCGACTGTAGATAGATACCGTGAGAGTGATGATATTTATGTGATTGAGAGAATGCAAGAAGCACGGGTGATGGAAAGTTATCCGCAACTGAATGCATCTAGCTATTACGAAACGTTTTATGATGCAATCGATGGTAGCAATGCGCTATCGTTTCCGTTTCTGCTGGGCAAAGAAGTTGTGAATGTGAATGAGGTTAAGCTGTACTTCAAGCTGCAGCAGTTAGAAAGCACGGTGAAGAGTGTGGCTGGGAGC
>Ga0247842_10007918_pt1 | contig 11318 bp, 13 predicted proteins | sample LaCruzMarch2015__3_FD_192411 | JGI IMG/M metagenome (GOLD analysis project Ga0247842, IMG submission 192411) | Freshwater microbial communities from meromictic Lake La Cruz, Castile-La Mancha, Spain - LaCruzMarch2015_19m | ecosystem: Environmental > Aquatic > Freshwater > Lake | place: Spain...
CCACCCTGACGGCACAACGCATGTCTGTTATTTCTGCGAGTGCGAAGAGCAAGCCCACGCCGACGAACGGCGGAAGACAATCAGCAGTCTCGCCAAATCAATCACCCCAAAAGAAGCGAGAGGCATCGGGCTGGTCTTTAACGAGACGGCGCTGAAAGAAGCCTACGCCAAAGGAAAAGCCGACGGCAAAATAGAGCAAACCGAAAAGCTCAACCGACAGTGGCTTGAAACAGTCCATCAGGTAAGGATAAATGAAAGGGAAGCGGGACGGAAAGAGGGGCAAGCCAATTTGAAATATGAACTATTGAGCAAAGAAACAGTAATGGCAATCCTGAATGAAAACCCCATTGGAATACACAATGATGCTGAAACGAAAGTTCGCTTTATAATTGCGGTGGCAATCAAAAGTGCTTCGGAAAGCTTGGGGGAAAGCTTGCAACACGTATCGGCAGAGCGGATTGATGGAAGGAAGCCCCTTGGCAAAGGGCAGACCACCGCTCAGAAAAGTGGGAATGATGGCGATAGTAGCCACGCCAAGCCGCCAACTACCCCCAAGCCCGAAAAGCCCTATACCTGCCAAGAATGCGGAGAGGCGCACGAATGGGGCGACGGGCACACGCCTGATGGAAGAACACACTGGCAGTCTTGTATAAAATGCGGAAAGAAAAAGGAGGACTGATTGAAATGCAAGAAATAAAGACCATAGACGAGTTCTGCGAACGCCTAAAGAAAAAGGAAAGCGTAGATAGGGCAGAATTTGAAATTAAATTCAAATGGAACGCAGAGGAGAGCCTGAAACTAAGAAATACCCTGGCAGACCTCACAGAGGCAAACCTCACAGGGGCAAACCTCACATGGGCAAACCTCACAGAGGCAAACCTCACAGGGGCAAACCTCACAGAGGCAGACCTCACAGGGGCAAACCTCACAGAGGCAAACCTCACAGGGGCAAACCTCACAGGGGCAAACCTCACATGGGCAAACCTCACATGGGCAAACCTCACAGAGGCAGACCTCACAGAGGCAGACCTCACATGGGCAGACCTCACATGGGCAAACCTCACAGAGGCAAAGGGAGCGTTCAGGTTCAATTTTGGAGTGAAACTTGAAGTGAAAAAGGAGGACTGAGCCTATGAACTTTACAGCACAACTCTGGTGGTGGATGAAGGACGGAAAGATATATTTCACGGAGATGAAACCATGAAAACCGACGAGGAGATAATCAAGATGTGGGCAAACATAAAGCTCCCGAAAGGAACTACTGTGGGTGCATAGCAACGAAAATAAGGAAAAACAATTTTTAAGAGGTGAGGAATACGAAACTGACGATTTTGCAGGGAAACACCCTACAAATTCTACCAAAGATACCTGAAGCATCCATTGACCTTGTAATCACAAGTCCCCCTTACAGCGCATAGGCGCAAGGATTGGGGCTTGCGCTCATATGGTGTTGGGGAAGCCGAACTCGGCGCAGAGCCTACAATGGAAGCCTACCTCGACAACACGATGAAATGGGTGAAGGAAGTTTGGCGGGTGTTGAAGCCAACTGGAAGTTTTGTGCTGAATATAGGGGATAGCTTCGTTGCAAGTGGAGGGCGAAAAGGAACAACCGAAACAGGAGTGTGTTCTTCAAATCGCAATACTCCCCACGCGACGAATTTTAAATATCATGGGTTCTACAAGCCTAAGCAACTCCTCTCCGTGTCCAGCTTCGCCTACTGCCGCATAGTCAGCGAAACCGACTTCGTGTGCAGGGGGGAACACATCTGGGCAAAGCCCAACGTGCCAAGCCCAATCAGAAGCCGATTGAAACACAGCCACGAAAAACTGTTTTGGTTTGTGAAGGATGCGGATAGGTATTATTTTGACAGCAAGGCGTGGATGAAACAAATAGCAGCAAGTACTCCTGCTCGTATGGAAAGAGCACATCTAACAGTGCGCCCACAAAGTGGCTATGATGGAGAACATCGGCTCAAACCAAATACTCGTAATGCAGCATTGACACCGTGGAGTAATACGTCGTGTTTTAAGGAAATACGCCAAAACATGAAAGGTAAAGAGAAAGACAGCCCCCACGCGGATAACATCAAATTGAGCGGAAGCTCGTGCTTCCGCTCAGGAAGGGGAGAAGATTATTTGGAGCAAAAAGAAACCATCGAACACTCCTGGCGCATCGTTCCAGTCGGCGCAAAGCAGTCCGGCTTCGAGCTGAACGGAAAAATAGCGAGCGAGCACATCGCGCCCTACCCTGAGAACCTGATAGAGCCATACATCAAGAGCCTATGCCCGGAAGATGGCGTGGTGCTTGACCCGTTCCTCGGAAGCGGAACAACGATGCGCGTGGCGATGGAAAACATGAGAAGCGCAATCGGATGCGAACTCAGCGAGAAGTCGGTGGCATACGCAAAGAAAAGGCTGAACTGGGGCGCTGGACTTGGAACTGAATACGCCGAAGCACTAACCCCCACCTTCCCCCACTCTGAACGACTGGGTGTGGCTTTGCCGAAATATTGGAGGTAGTTTTGTGAATTTTACTGCGTTGTTGCCATGTGGTTTGACTAAGGATGTATGGATTTCAAGACTACCCAAAGGAACTATATTTACTACACGCCGTCCTATAATTTGCCAGTGCGGCGAGAACAGCCTGAAGCATATTAAAGGGGCGAGAGAACTCACTGGAAAACTTATATGTTGGTTTCCAAAGCAAAGACACACCATGGAATTTGCGCCCCTCCCACCCAAGCTCAAGGCTGGGAAGTCCTATCAAATTTGCAGCGGAAGGGGAACGAAGGCGATTTGTTCAATATGTGGTCATAAAGAAAAAGACCACGAAATAGAAACAAAACCACCACTCAAATCTAATAAGTATTCAAGACAATGCTATTGTGGTTGCTACGCTTACACCCCCCTCTCATGCGAACTCGTGAGCGTGATGGACGAGGAGGAATGGCAGGTGAAAGCACTCATAGATAGCATGTTCAAATTCGCAGACACAAACGATGATGACTGGACACCTCACGGAGTAAAGGAACTGACAGAAGAAGCCCACCGCGAAGGCTTTGAAACATGGGAACAGCTGGACAAGTGGATAACGGACTACTATGGTTCAAGACCAAAGCTATGGAGATACTGCTTCAAACGGTGATTTATGTGAACATTCTAGCCGAAGCCAACAAGCTGACACACAAGGACAGGCAGAATGATTACGATTCGCCAGAGCGAAACTTCAAGCACATCGCGGAGATTTCCTCGGCTATCCTGAAGAAACCAATCTCGGCGAAGGATGTCTGCATGATTATGATTGCGACGAAGCTCTCAAGAGAACAGTTCAAGCACAAGCGCGACAACCTGATAGACTTGGCGGGATATGCATGGGTGTTGAGCAGGATTGAAAAGGAGGGATGAGAATTATGAGCATGAACGGAAGAGCCGGGGCATTGAGCAGGCACTACACGCGCAAGGCGCGCGCGGAGAGGATGCTATGTCAAAACCAGTGAATTGCGACGGTTGCGGCGCGTGCTGCATGTATTTCATGATAAGCCTCGACCTCTCGCGCCTGCGCGGGGACGAGATAGCCTGGTACGAAATGCACGGCGTCGAGGTGCGGAAGAACGGTCTGCGCTTCAATATCCCATGCAGGAACTTCGACTTCGCAACACGGCGCTGCAAGATATACGAGACGCGCCCCAGGGTGTGCCGGGAAGCGCAGGTCGGGGCTGCGAATTGCCTTGCATCGAGATTGCATATGAAGAGTTTAGGGGTGAAGATAGATGACACCGACGACAAAATCTAAGGGGCAGAAGAAGGAGAATATCTGTGCCAACGAACTCAAGGCGTGCGGATGGAAAATTCTCCACAAAAGCTGTACTGTTAAACGCGGACCTTTCTGGGTAGGTCTTGATTTTGGTGGCGTTGGAGATGTCGTTGCCTCAAGAAAGATAAACGGAGTCAACTATCGGATGGTTGTTTCGTGTTCCTTTATTGGACATCGAGCTGAGAAACTTACTGAACTTATTGCCGCGAAATCGGATTGGGGGATGCCAAACGAGATATTTGAGTGTTGGCTCTGGACCCCCTCCAGGTATCGCGGGCGTGGCACGGCTCGGCACTTCGAGCAGGCGAAATGGGAAAAGATTTTGGTTTAGATGGCAACCACAATCCTGCCGCATGGATGATTTTGGTGGTATGATGGTGCACCTTCTTGGAATCGGAACAAACGAACTAGACCGTCTGCAAAATATCCGTTACGAGTTCGTAGTCTCGCAGAGAATTGATGGCGAATGGAAAATCGTAAATGTATTTCCGCTTAGAAGGAAGGCAGAATCATTCATTTATGACAGAAGCGGGTGCTTCAGGGTTGATAGGCGGAGAATTGGGTGATTTGGATGTTCAAACAGCCAATCGGAAAGCTCAAGCACGGCAAATGGAAGAAGAACGGACGCCCTAAAAAGTAAAAAGTGCAGAAATCACGCTGATTCAGCCATGAATGATGTCTTCCGGCAGCGGTATGTTCCTTGCCCACTCCTTGTGGACCCGGGTGTGGCAGGCTTGGCAAAGCGGGATTAGGTTGTCCTTGTCGCTCCAGCCTCCCAAAGAGACCGGCTTGACGTGATGGAGCTGGAGCCTTTCGCCGCCTTCGCCTTCCTTTTTTCCGCAGCACTTGCACTGGTAATTGTGCTTCTCAAGGACGGTTTGTCTTATGGCATGGGCAGCCTTATGTGCAAGATGAGCCGCGTGGCTCATGGCTTCCCCCTGAAGTAATAGCCCACAATCAAACTCGCTCCAGCCACGAGCAGGTCTGTCGGGATGTCGCTGTCCTGTCCGTTGGTCGCGTTGAACCAATAGACCGTACCGAGAAGGACGAATATTGCCGCCGCGACGAACATCTTTATTTGTTCCTCGGCTTTGCTTTGCGAGGCGAGTATTTCAGCCTTTGAGTCTGTAGTTGGGGCTGCATTCGTTTCAAGCGCTTTAGCGGTGCATTTCGTCTTTCTTGCCAATCTCGCGGCAACCGCCTTCACTGTGGCGGATTGTAGCAATATTGGGAACATGGTGTTACCTGCTGGTCATGCAAACGGCGATTGCCTTGATGATTGGCTCAATCGTTGGGCGCGAAAAATACCCGACAAAGAAACCAGCGAAGAATATGAGGACTTCGGATAATGGAAACATAAGTATCCCCTACTTCCTCTTTCTTTTCGGTGCCGCGCCGATTATCGCCCAAGGCTTGTTCGGGTCGAGTGGCTTCACCTTCTCGTTGAGGAACGCTATTGCGATTGGCACCAGCGTCACGAATTCAGGCGAGATGAGACCGCTGCTCAGCTCGTAGGTCAGATAGACCACGCCAAGGCTCGCGCCGAAGATGATGCCGTATTTCAGGAGCATCCTCTGGTCGGGATGGATGTCGAAATATTCTTTTATGTTTCCCATTTCATTACCTCCAGTTGTCATTGTCGGTTCATCGCTAACCGCGCACCAGATGTATCCGCCGGTGAGCGTGTTGCTGGAATATTTCCACTTGCCCAAGCCGACCTTCAGCTTGTCGACAAATTGGGAAGCGTTGCCAGGTGCGTTCATCTTCTTGACGAACTCCTCCGGCTCGTATTCGCTGGTGAAAAGAAGTGCGTTGAGCTGCATCGTGCTCTTCAGGAGCACGAAACGGTTTTGGATTGCGGCTTCAAACTGCTGAGTGTTCATAAAATCACGCCAAGGATACCCACAGATTTATCTGTGGGAGGAATTGGCTTGACTGCCGTTTCCATCCATATCCCTATATCGTTTAGTTTCTCTATTGCCTTTCCATCTAAGTTTCCAAAGACCACGAGAGCTGATGGAAAGAACGCTGGATTTGTGTGCTTTTCTACGCCTTCGCGCTGGTCTAAGAAGGCGATCCTGCCACTTACAAACAGTATCTTTGCGTGTGGCAGGCAGTATTTATGCCATGCTTTTGTGTCTGGTCTTGCTGGAATTAGCATAGCAACCACGATCCCCTTCTGGCTTTCTTCGTATGATTTTGCGATCCACAATACAAGCTCTCGGCTAAATGGTGGATTTACAAAGGCATTGCCTATCTTGTGCCACTCTTGTTTTAGTCCATCATCATCCTTTGTAAAGAACTTCTTGCATTTTGCTGTTGTTGGGTGGGCACAAGGATCAAGAGTGAAGTTAAAGACTTCATCGAATCTCTTGAATAGCTCGGGTGGGGTTGCCCATAGCTGATCGCTTGAACTGAAGAATCTTTTTCTTGTTTCGTCTTGCATAGTTTCACCGTTTAAAGCCCTCCGCCTTTAGGCGGGGGATACTTTTACTTCTAATCATCTCCACTTCAAGTATTTCAATATCCCGTCCTTCTTTTCCTTCGTGGTAGCCGTTGACGGGTCGAAGGTAGTGAATGTCTTGCTCTGTGTCGCAGAAAACCAGACGCGGCTGATGTTGAGATTTTCAGAACTGTCGCCAGGGAGAGGGAGCGTCAGCACGCTTTTCGTGGCTGAATAGTTGGTCGTGCTGTTCCTGTGGTGCCAGCGAAGGTCTGAAGCGAAATAGAAATGGGTGGCGTGACCTTCCTCGGTGAAGGTGAAACCGGCGACGAGCCTAAGCAGCTCATAGGGAATCCCTGCAACAATGCAGCCGACAAGATTGTAGACTGCCTTGTCTTCGCAGTCTCCGCGCCCGATGGTTCGCGTCTCAGATGCGAATTGCCAATACTCCGCGCACTTGTCTCCCCAAGTTGTCTGGTCGTAGGTATATGATATGCTGTCTCCAAGCGCGTTCGTGACGCGCATGAATGCTATGTCGCAGGCTTGATGGAATGAGAGATTGGGGTTCTCCTGGAGGACGTCTGAAACGCGAGCCTTCGCATTCCTCACCTTTGAGACGATTTCCCAGTCGTTCTGCCCCTGCATGAGCCATGCCTTAACGTCGAGGGGATATTTGTTGTCGTCCTTCCCCCACGTCCTGCCGTTGTAGGTGACGTATCCTTCCGAATATTTGTTCATATAGGACGTGGCTACCTGTTGGGTAGCTAATGGAAGCCTTGAGAAGTTGGAGGAAAACTGCGGGTCGGTCTGAATATTCTGGTTGATTTGCTGGTTTAGGGTCGCTATCTCGTTTGTAAGCTCGGTGATTTGCGATTCAAGCTCGGCAATCTTCTTTATCTTGGCTTGCTGCGATTGCGCAGTGCTTTCAAGGATGCTTTCCTTCTCGCGCAGGGCGCCGTTGAGTTCTATCTGCAACTGGGCGAGATGCGCGCTCAAATCCCTGTTCGCAGTCTCATACGAGCCAGCGATGAGAATAGGGCGCTTGCAGAAGAAGTTTTCTATGAAGCCGTATTCACCCATCAAAACCATCTCCAAAGATGTCGCATTTCTATATAAACCTGCCGTCATACGAAATTCTTCACCTCAAGGCTCTGCACCCGCCCGAGGAGCTGCCCGAGCGACATGCTCAGGTCTGAAATCTTTTTGCTCAGCGTCATCTCCGTCTTGATGCCCTGCTTGCCGAACGAATGGGAAATCTCCCTGATTTGATATTGTCCGTTCAGTTCTGTCTTGTCAGAGATTACTGTGATGTACTCCAAAGGCTCGGAGAAGGCAACGAGTCTCGAGACCGACCGGTATTGCAGCAGCGGGTCTTTGTAGGCGGCAATATAAGCCAATGCAAAGTTGTTGCAGTCGGTGTTCGTGGTGAGTGAAGGAATGACTATCCTCTTGGCATTAGTTCCGTACTGCGCTATGCTGGTCGCGTCCGTGTAGTTCGAGCTGACCGCGCCGGTGCCATAGACAATCACATCGTTGCAGAGAAGCTCCTTGTTGTACTCCTCCTTTATAGAACTCATATTTTCGCCATAAGTCAGGTAATCCGTTACTGGAACAGCCAAGACCGTCTCCTGTTTGCGCACGACAAGGTCTTTGTTCAGGTCGATATAGAAGACATAGCCGAAGCCGTCGCAAATGGATTTGATTGCGTCGAAGAGGGTTTTGTTGAGATAGTTCGCGGTGAGTGTGGACGCCGTACCCGTCAAGACGCCTTCCGTTGTGAAGTCAACCTGGTAATTGGACATGAGCGCGATGATTGCGGTTCCAGGCTCAACTCCTACAAAGCTGTTCTTGTTCGACTGCGCGGTGGCGGCGGTCATGTTCAGGATGAGGTTGTTGGAATATTCCTTGCCTTTCACATTGAGGACTATCTTGTTGTCGACATCAAAGCTCGAGCTGTCGACATAGCCGCCCCAGACCTTGTTGGCGATAAGAAGAGGCGACTGCTCTGATAGGAATAATTCAAGTTCGTCTCCAGGATTGATAAGCGCGGAAAGTGTTTTGTGCGGGTCAAGAAATTTGATGGTTGCCGAGCCTGCGCTGATATCCGCGCTTCTGGTGCATGTCTGAGTATACACTGGGTCGATGACCTGCTTGTTGACCAGGACACGGCACTTTGCCCAGTCGTAGACCTTGATTTCGCCAGAAGCATACTGGGAAATCGGAAACGAATAGTCTCCTTCAAAGTCCGTCATTCCTGCACCACCGTGATGTTGTATTTCAGACCTGGCGCTGGATTATTGAAGTCCGCCCAGCACCAGATTCCTCCATAGGGAGATGAGATATTAGTAATCCACAGAGGGGATGAATTAAGATTGACCAGACCAGTTTGATTATAATTCGGCGCGCACTTGATGGCAAAACCGTTGATTTGCGGGGAGATGAATATATCTATAGGGTATGCGCCTGAGAATATGCCTGTGGAAATATTCAACAAAGGAATCGAAGCTGTCTGGTTTGTTGGTTGGACGTTATGTTGAACCCCATGAATCGGGGTAAACCGCGTTCTGGTTATACCATTTCCAAACGACGCTGATAGATGAAAGCTCAAGTTTTGTGTTTGCCCGTTTCTAAGAGCCGAAGACATATTGGCATACCATTTCTGATTCATATTGGCGGTGTTTGCAGGCAGCGTCTTCCCAACCATCCCGTCCCTGTAAATCTGACCGATTTCGTCGGCTGTCAGGCTTTGGTTGTAGATGCGCACGTCATCGATGGAGCCGTTGAGCCATTTAACGTTGTATTTCTTTCCGATATGCAATGGAGAGGTTGAAAGCGAACCAAAGTCCATCACCCCAGATGTCTTCTGCACTCCATTGCAGAAGATATACCCTGCGGTTGCATTTCCCATATAGGCAATATGCGTCCATTTCCCTGCCGTGGCGTTGCATGTGACCGCATTAACTCCGCCCCCTCCGGTATACCATCCAACCAACCCAGACGTGCTGTTAATATATGTCGTTGGATTGTATGTTCCCGCTGTGAGCAGGTTCATCAGTGCTAACGATGCGTCTGGTTTTACCCAAAACAACCAAGTGAAATGCGTGAAGTTCGATTGCAATGCAGCATCAACATAGTCGTTGGTGTTGAAATAATAGCACCCTCCTATCATGCAGTTGCTTGTCCAAGTCGCCCCCGAAACCGTCGCGTTCGCCGTCGGGGTTATCGCCATGTCCTGTGTGAAGGTCGCGTTTGAATGGGGTGCGTCCATCGGGTAGTAGGCTACGGCTCTTGGCGCGGTTTGGTTTATCGTGCCGTCCTGATACCAGTCGCACACCGTTTCCCCGTCGCTGGAATTGGTGAGTGCCGAGCATTCGAGGCTTTGCGCCCTTGTGAATGTCCCCGAATTGTCCGTCGTATTGACGGCTGGGGGGATGTGGGACTGGATGAGGATGTTGTCGAAGGACGAGGTTGCTGTTGATGATGAAAGTAATTTCGTCTGAATTGAACCGACCAATGGAATGTTTAGGCACTTTGGAATCCAATCGCTATCGGTGCTGTTCATTCTGTATGCGCTGAAGGTTGCGCCATTGGTTATTATCTTCACATTCACTTTCCCTGTTCCCACGCTTGATACATTTGATATTGTCCCATTTGAACAATACATTGTCGAATCTCCCCACCCGACGTAGGTTGAGCTTCTTATAAACATCCCTTTGTATCCGTTTGCTTCTGCTTTGTCTATTTGAAAGTAATAAGTTGCATTTGCAGATGGGGTTGTTGATGCGTATATATACGAATCTCCCGCGTGTTTTGTTTCTACCAAACGCCTTTCATTTGTTATGTTCTGTATTTCCCAGATAGTTCCAGTATCAGGCGTCCATCTCACCACATTGTTCGCCGTATCGTAAAACTGCCCGTTTGAGCCGACTGCGCGGAGGTCGTCTACGGTTGTTGTAAGCCCGGCTTGCTGTGGCTGGAATGACAGCCACGTTAAGCCACTCCAAGATGGTGTGCTTACGTTCAGGAAACTTGAAAGCGGGATTGCTGGATTTGCCCACGCGGTTGTAACTGGAAAGTCATAATACCAATAGATTGATGGACTCTGCCCAATCTTTACTCTTATTGTGCCGGAAGCGTTGCCTTTTATCCACAATGTCATATTTGTCATTGATGATGCATCTACTGCCGGAATTGTTGCTACTGCTGCCTTCGCATTTGAAACATTTATACTGCGAACTCCCTCTTTATATTCGGTTGTTATGTTAGTTGCTCCTGTTCCCCACGCCTCGCTCGCTTCCATTGTCGCAATCTGCATCCAGTTCGCGTTGTATCCCCTGTCGCAGCTTCCCCCGTCGCCGAAATTGTCGCAGAAGGACTGGTTGGCGAGGGTGATGGCGGGAGTTATGGAAACGTTTTGAATTATCTCAACCCCAGTGACATATAGTGTCGAAAAACTTGGGAGCTTGCTCTTGTTTGCGTCTACAGTGTAGTTGAAAAGCTCAACTGAACTGGATACATTCACAACCACTCGTTGCGTGAATGCCTCTCCTCCGATATTCCATGTGCCGTTCTCGATGGCGCCATAGGTTATATTTGGAGGGGAATAGGTTGGCGCATAGAACGTATATGTCACGTTCCTGGTGATGCCTGATCTGTTTTGTGGGTTTATTCCAAGATAGGCTCGTTTTCCTGACCCGGATGCGTTTGCCGGGGCTCCGCCCGGTGTGGCGGTGTTTATTATTGCCGAATCCCTCTTTATTGTGGCGGATGTTGCTGTTCTTGCAGCCTCGTAACGATGGGGATTTGACAAATCCCCATAACTTGAGCATTCATAATCCCCACCGAGTTCGGTGCGCCATGTCCCTGCTGTCCAATCCACCCAGAAAGCGTAGTTGTCCCACCATCCAAGATTGACGTCGTTTGCAAACTCCCCTTTTATTCCGTTTCCATATACATAAAACGACGTGTTTGAGGTGTTGGTGAAATTCCCCTTAATCCACACGATGTCTGCGTTTGGCTCTATCCAATACGGTGCTGACACGCCGCTTGCAAGCCACCATG
>Ga0247842_10007920_pt1 | contig 11318 bp, 23 predicted proteins | sample LaCruzMarch2015__3_FD_192411 | JGI IMG/M metagenome (GOLD analysis project Ga0247842, IMG submission 192411) | Freshwater microbial communities from meromictic Lake La Cruz, Castile-La Mancha, Spain - LaCruzMarch2015_19m | ecosystem: Environmental > Aquatic > Freshwater > Lake | place: Spain...
AAGATATCGCCACCCACCTGCTCATCTTCGCCCTTGTCGTTGATACGGTCGGAAGGGAAACCGGGTGTGGGGTTCCCGATTTATCGGATTGCAATTCCTATCCCTTCCGCGTTTGATCGTGGTGCTCATCGCGCATCCTCAAAACTGATCCGGCGCCCTTCCATGAAGGCGATAACGTCTTGCAGGCGATATTTTATGGTTCTTTTGGAAATTTTTAGGTAGGGGCACCCGCGACGTAAGAACCGCTCATTCCGCAGCGTTGAAACCGCCCGCCCGGTTAGTGCCGCCGCTTCGAATTCATTCAGATAGGGTTTTTTGAGTAGCTCATTGACGTTGATGATCCGTTCCGCCGTGGGTCCTTTTGCCGCTGTGCTCGTTGCCTCCATACGTTGCCTCCATTCAGTTTGCGAGGGGTACAAATAAAAAACCCCCGTCTCTTGTTAGAAACGATGGTACTTCACGGGATGGTTTAAGTCACTGACTGCTAACTGTTATCGGTCATACTATTCGATTAAAGATCGCCTGCCATCATTACCCGGTCATCGTCAGGATCATGCGGTTCAGCATCAATGCCGTAATATTTCTCATCATATTCTCTTTCGATTTGTTTCCGATGCTCCGGCGTCGTCGCTTTGTCAAGCACTCGCCGATATTCCAACCAATCCTCCCACGTTAATCCTATTTTTCTTCTTCCGCTATATTGTCCCACATTTTAAAAAGAAGTCAATCCCTTTAACTGGTTAAGTGTCAAAGGCCGGTTGTTCTGTGAAACAAGATCTGCCAGCGAAAGTTTCCCATCCCGCCATAGTTGCGCCCTCCCCGGCCCCAGTAGATCGTCCTGGTAAGCCTTGTCATGCCGTTTCAGGAAGGCATCAAAGGTGGTATCGCTCGGAATCTGCCCCAGGTCGCTGGCCCTTGTTCCTTTCGGATCGTCTATGTCAACGCCAAGTTCTCGATATGTTTTCAAGATAGGCAAAATTAAGCATCGGCAATTTACATGAATTGGGGTCCGGGCATAGGGCAGTGACGTGCCGTTGATCGGCTTGTAATTCAGATCCCAGGTGGCGCCGCTTCTGGATACGCAGGCAAGGCAGATATTCCCGTCAAGGGTGCTGAGGTGGCGGTAGCCCTTCGATATGTCTTCGTTGGCCTTATAGACGGCCATGCGGGCGTCATAGGCCACGGTCATGATGCTGTCATGAACAAGGGCGGAAGCGTGACGCCGCAAAGTTTCAGCCGGAAAACCAATTCCGGGCGTGCCGAGGCGCTCCGATCCGAAGACGCGGATGATAATCTGCTGCAAGGTTTCACCCTGGGAGATTCCTTGCCGGACGCTGTTGGCATACCTGAAGGCGAGATCGTCAGATTGCTTTTGCCACCAGTCTGCCAGGGGCGCGCCGAACAACGAAGCATCCGAAACCAGCGCCTTCATGACGGAGGCCGTCGGAAGGGCCGCCTCCAAGCCTATCGGTGAAAAGGTTTGCGCCGTCGCCTCTACCTCGTGGGCGGATATTCCGGGGACATCCACCGTCTTCCCCATGTCCTTATAGTAGCCGTCAATGACCTCCGTGCTGTCTTTCAGGAGTTTGTTGACACGGGCCTTCCCGAAGTCGGTCAAGTCCTCATACATCCGGGCCTTCAGCTCCTTTTTCATCTGCTCCAACAGGGCGACGGCCTTCCTTTTCTCCCCCGCTGTCAGGCGTTGGAGGAGAAGGCTGCGCTCTATCGTCGCATCCATTATTGCCAGGTCGGCGGGGTTCATTTCATGTCTCCGCTGCCGTCCATATTGCCGGACATGTTCGTGTCATCCTTCTTGACGATTACCGGGGGGGGAGGAGGCGCCGGGGCTCCCTCGATTATGCGGGCCTGCTCCTCTTCGTAACTGATATCGCTCTTGATGATCTCGCCTTGCTGTAAATTCTCGAACAGGGTTTCAAGGCTGATCGCGCCCTGGCTCCAGGCAGCGACAAGGGCTGTAAGCTGCTGCGGGTCTAACCCTTGCGGCAAGAATTCCTTGTTCAGTTCGATCTCCGCTTCCGTGTCGGGTACACCTGCCCACTCGATGAAGATCCGTAATGCTTCAGTCAGGCCGATGCTGATGGTCTGGGCAATTGCAGACAGGATGGACGACTCGCCTGCCCGGTAGATCCTGGCTGCGGTTGCCGTTTCCGTTCCCTTCTTTTCGGATGCCAAGAGGCGGGCGCCGAGAATGGCCATCTGCTCCTCAAGCTTGGCGAGGGCTTTTTCGATGCTGCCCAGTCCCTGCCCGGTGAATTCAAGGAAGGCCGCGCTTGCCTGCGGATCGGGGAACACCCATGCCGATTGGCTGCCGATGTAGAGCTTGTCGCCAGCATTCTCCGTCGTGTAGCCACTTACGACCGCCGTGGGCAGGCCGGTAAAGTGCAACCCGTGGGCATAGTCGGCATTCATTCGGTAATGGGTCAAATTGACATCGATCAGGTCAATCAAGGGTGGTTCGTCCATGACCGGGGTGGTGTCGTCAACGCCGATGAAGATAAACGGGATATCTTGCAGCGTCTTGCCATTCATCATGGGGAAGATATCGCCACCCACCTGCTCATCTTCGCCCTTGTCGTTGATACGGAAAACCCGTTGACGATAGACTCCGTTGAACAGATCCAGCACCCGGTAACGGGTCTCACATTTGTGCTCGTAGGGGTTTCCGTCCAGGGCCGCGTCCTCGGTGAGCACAAGGAGCGTCAGTTTCATTTTGTTGCCGATGCGCTGCTGTTTCCAGTTGATGATGGTTTCGGTCCTGTAGAGCGCCAGGAGAGGCCGCAGGTTGAGCTTTGCGGTGTCGGCAAGGGTCATTCCTGCGGTTACCTGATTTGGGTAATCCACGAGCACGCCCACACGGCCCGTCGTCAGAACTTCAAGCGCCACCTGCTGGGCGAAGATGTGGATGCTCTTGCCGTCCATCGTCACATCCAGGAGAAGCGGATCGACAGATGCGGCCACTTCGATTTCCGGGGGCTTGCGGAAGAGCATTCCGGCGAGGGCTGCGATTGTCTTCCATGTATAATTCACGAACGAGGCCCGAAGTTTATATGCCTTGTAATCCTCCACGGTTTGATCTTTCAGGGCGGGAAGGTATCGCTCGCCTGCGGCCTTGACAGCGTCACTGCCGGCCACCGTATCGCGGCAACGGCTCCATTGATCGGATTTCTTGTCATACTCGGGGTGGGTGGTGTTGACGATTGAGGGCATGGCTGTATATCCTTTATATTCCTGCCAGTTGAAGTTTCTGCATTCGTTGGTGAATTGGGAACTCATAATGCACAAGGTACGATAGGGAATCTGGTAAATGATCAAGGCCGAGACCCTTGTCCGGCTGTGATGTGTCGGCTTTATAGGTGAGGCCATCCAAGCACTTTATGAGCTGCTTACACCGGGGATGAACGAGCAGGCGCCGGTCGCCTGCTGCATTCTTGAACATGGCGTTTGTCTCGTTGTTCCGATCCACGACCAGTGGCGCAGCGTTTGGGGCCAGCACCCTGAAGCCGTGAGCGGCAAGGATCGAGAAGTCAGTCTGACCCACCGGGGATGATGTCTTGCGCGCCTTCCCGGAGGGGTCCGGGTAAACCTGCACCCTTCGCGCCGGATACTTGCGCTGGATCGCGTCCGCCATCAGTTCCGTGTTGCCGTTCGGGATGGTAAACTCATCGATGATGTGAAGCTGGTTTCCTGCCTTGACGCCGACAACTGCGCTCATTGGGTTGATGTTGAAATCCATGCCCACAAGCAGCTCCGCGCCGGTGTCAACGAGATCCGCCGATACATTCAGCAGCCGGTCAAATTCGTAATAGACGCGCCCGGTAAGGCTGGCAAAACTGGCCTCGTACTCCTGTTTGTAGGTTCTTTCGTCAAGGTCAAGGCGGGCCGCTTCCAACTCTGCCGGAGGGACGTTCCCGCCGTCGGCTGTGGTGAACTGCCATGCCTTCCAGCCCGGCTTGGTATCGGCTTCAAGCCATAGGTCGTACAGGTGGTTGAACCCGGCAGGGGTGCCGATGAAGAGGGCCGTTCCGAGTTTGTCAGACAGCGCGGGCCTCAATACCTCCGTCCATACCTCTGCCTCCATGTCTGCATATTCGTCGAGGACCAGGGCGTCAAGGCCCACTCCTCGTAGGCTGTCGTAGTTGTCCGCGCCACGGAGGGAGATGGTTGAGCCGTTGAGGAGCGTGATCGTCAAGTCGGTTTCGTTTCGGCTCGCTATGAATTCGGGAGGGATGAAACTTTTCAGCATGGTCCAGGCAATTTGCTTAGCCTGCCGATATGTTGGGGCGGTGTACCAGCAGATTTTGTTAGGATTTTTCCATGCGATATCTAGCAGCACCCACAGGGCCAGAACGGTCTTCCCAAAACGCCGCCCGGCAACCACGACCTTGAACCGGGAGGAGTTATTGAACACACTTCCCTGTGCTGGCGAAAAATCAATCTGCATGAGTGTTTATCACCATAGGTGGCAGGGTGCTTATCTCAATCCGCGTCGGTTCGTGTTTCATGTCCAGGAGACTAACGGCGATCTCGATCGCTTTCAGTCTGGCGGCATGGGCGACGAGTGGCGTTGAGTAAACAATCCCATCGTCTTTGTCGTTGAATACCTTGGTTTCTTTGGCATCAAGGGCCTCGGACAGGCGCTTGGCAACCCTACCCGGCGTGACCCCGTATCGCCTAAGCGACTTCATGGTCTTCTCGCGGGCGATGTCAGCAGCTTTGCTTGATGCTTCTGTGTCTTTCATGATTCACATTTCGCCGTGTTATTTGCCTGTTTGGTTCTTATCCCACGCCGACCGGGCGACGGTGTATCCGGTGTATCCTACGCCAAAAACGGCCCAGAGGCTGTCCGGTACGGCGGCGAGCCATGCCTTCATCCCGTTTGCGATTACCACCGCCTTCTCTGGCCAGATAGCAGCTACGAGGCCCATCGGGACGGAAAACAGGATCAGGGCATACATCACGTACAAAAATGACGGGCGGGCGCGGGAGGTCCAGGGGTCCGCGCTTTGTGCTTCTGCGATGATCGCGGACATCTGGATCTTGACCGTGTCCAGCTCGCCTGACTGCTGCATCTTCAGCATTTCCAGCTTCGCCTGGTCGCGTTGCGCCGGGTCCGGGAAGATCTTGTCGATCACCTTTTCACCGATAGAGAGCGCTGCGGTCAAAGGATCGAAGGCCATCACTGCACCGCCTTTTTCGCATCGGCTGCAAAGACGCCGAGGAGGGCGGTGAGGACGATTGACGCGCCCTGAAACGCCCACTGCCACTTTGCAAAATAGGGAACCAGCGCGAGGGCCTGAGAGACGGCGATTCCGATTCCGCAGATGGTGGTCCGGTTGTCTGTCATTTCTTTGCTCCCTTCTTCTTGCGTTTTGCCCGTTTCACTTTTCGGGCCTGTTCTTTCAACTTTGCCCCGGTGGCTTTCATGCCATGCAGTCCTGAATGATCAGGTTTGCCTCCTGGTCGTTGCCCATGATCCTCATAAACTCTTTGAAGGCGTCCCCACTGCCGAGAATGGCCCGCTTGCCGTTGATGTTCCCGACCATCTTTCCTAGGCCGAGACAACCCTCGGATTCATCCTCTTGGTTGAGGATATGGAAAAGCAGGGCTGTGTGCCCCGCTACGACGATTTCAAAGGTGTCCGGGTACTTTGTTCCGTGGAATCTTTTGACAGCGTAGGAGCCCTCCGGGATGGAAAAATGGACATCTCTTTCGTCTGGCTGGATGGTGTAGCAGAACGCCTTCCCGTCAATCGTAAGGATACCGATGATCCCGTCCTCGCTGCGCTCTACCCGGTAGATTCGGAGTTTCTTCATTTACTCACCCCTTGGGATGACGATGTTTCCCGTCACCAGTTTTTTACAGTCGTCGTTTCCACAGCTTATTTCGTGATAATGGTTGTTGATGCGCTTCCAGACATCGCTGACCTCGCTTTTGATTCCTGAGAGGAGAAAGAGCATTATCCCCTGTAAAAAGCCGATTACAATTCCGATGATGGTAATGACGTGATTATCCATTGTGGTTCCCTGCTTTCCCGGGACGTGAATTTCTGTTGGGGAGCATTAAACCACAGGCATTCAGAAAGTGTGAGGTGATAAAGGGTAGCAATGGGGGTGACAAAGGGTGGCAACTATATTTTGGAATCCGCTTTTCTGACTAATTTGTCATATTCAATAAACCATTCAATAGCCTCCTTCACGACAATAAACGGCCTGTCGCTTGGGGCAATTCTGAGTATTTTCCTGAACCCTGGGTCTATTTTTTTCCATCGCTGCACTGTGCGCCAGGAACCGACATGCAGTACCGCCATGATCTCTTTGCGTCCGATGGCTATATCTGGCATTTACCCTTCCCTCACGATCTTGCCCTGGTGAATGATCCGTGTTCGGTATCCTCTCGCCACCTTCTGTTCAGCGTTGAGAGCCGCGTTGTCCTCGTTCTTGTAGTTCCCGTGAAAGATCCAGTCGCCTTGATCGTTCAAATATTCGAGTTTATACACTTTTTTGTTTCTCCTTCACTGCTCCCTGTAAAAAGTCAAATAAATCTGTCACTTTCTTGATCTCGGGGAAGTCGGATTTCCCTTTACCCATCGCGCACACGCAGATCACGCCGTTCTTGGCACCGAGTCCTTTGCAGTAGGGGCAGGGGGGTGTCATGCTGGGTTCCTCACGACAGACATGGCCATCTGTTTGGCAGTATCCTCTGCCATCTGGACCACGAGGAGCGCCTCATCCAATCCCTTAATTTCCCCTTCGGTTATTCTGATAAGCTGGCGTTTCAATTCGATACGTCTCTTTATTTCCTTAATCATTGTCATAACTTTTATACCCCTTCCCATTTTAGGCAGGCTTCTTTTTAGGCTGCGGTAACGGCTCGCATTCTCCCTCATTCCGCGATCTTTCGACCAGGTAGTTCCCCTGTTTTTGCAGGAATACAACCTTCTCCATCACGCCTGTGCGCCGATGAAATTCAATCCTTGCCCTGGCGTAAGAATCGCCCTCTTCCGGCGTGCGCTTCACCATAATTACGCAGTCGGATTCCTGTGCCACAAACGAGCTGTCCCGGATGCTTTCGTAGCTCTCGCTCTCGTCCTTCGATTTCGATGTATGGCAAAGCAGGAAGATCACAAATTCGTTCGCAACTGCGATGCTTTTCAGACGGCGGATGATCGCGCCGATATCGAGAGAAGGGTTTTTGCTTTTCTGAATATCAAACAGGTAATGCAGGTGGTCTATGAAAACTATCCGCGTGTTATACTTAGCGAATGACTCCATAATCCGTTCTTCGATCCAGTCCATAGCGTGCGCCTTGAGTTTTGCAGGCATGAAGATGAACGGCATTTCTCCAAACTGACTAAGGAATTGTCGCGCCGGAACCTCAAACGAAAACCAGAGTGGTGGATTTAGCGCTGAGAAATTTTGTGACAGGGTTTGCGCTAAAAGCGTCTTCCCGTTCTTTGTCTTCCCTGAAATCGTTATCAGCTCGCCATCCCGGAACCCTTCACAGTAGGCATCAAGGGAGGGGATTCCAGACTTTACGTTGATCGTGAATTGATCTTTTTCCCGGAAAGATAGCGCCATTTCATGGGCGGAAATGACTTTGTCTTCGCCGTCATATTCCTTGAGATTCTTTGCGCCAACGGGTGATGTCATTGGAATCCTCCTCTATTTGATATTTTGCTAATGTGATGAAATAGCTTGTCAAATCTGAAATTGTCTGGTCCTTGAACCGATCCCGGCATTTCAACATCACGCCAATTTCGCTTGCTGCTTCCCGGATGCTGTCTAGGGCCTCGGCTTCCAGTGCCGCGAAGAGATCCACCAGGACGGCTGTTTTCTTCGTTGGCCTGTCGGCGTACTCCTTTTCGCGTTGCACCTGGTCAACAACGCTCTGATCGTAATCCGCGACACGTTTTAGTTCGGCAGGGGTGAGCATTACCAACTCCGATCTTCTTCAACGGCGCAGTATGAAATAGCTGACAAGCTTAAAACATTCCCGTCGATAGTGATGAAAAGTGGCGGCTTTTCTCTTGTCAATATTTCAACAAGAGCTTTGTATTTCTCCTCTCTTGTTTCGATTTTGTTCCCGTTTTTCATATAGATAACATGCTTTTTTTTCATAAATTAACCACCCTTTCACCCTTATTTTCGTTTCCGTTTCCCCCGCCAACAAGAAAACCCCTCTTGTTCCAATTCAGGAGAGTTTTGTAATGATCCGTATACTTTCCGCCCTTGACTGTGATGCTGTAGTCCAGTTGTTCGATACCAATTTCCAGGTTCTTCTGGCCAATTGCCTCCTGAAGTTTCTGCCTCTCGATTTCTGTCAGGTAAACAGCGTCAAGGAATTTAATTTTTGATGGTGGGGGGGGTGGATTTTCTTCTGCTCCTGCTCCTGCTTCTGCTCCTGTTTCTGCTCCTGTTTCTGTTTCTGGCTTCGGAGGGGCTTCTAAGGGGCTTGCAAGGGGCTTATTAGAATTGCCATCATTATCGACATTTGTCAGGCAATATGCAACCCCATATTTTTCGTAAAATCCACGCCTTATTTTGCCTTTCGGGAGGCATTCATACTGTTTCTGAATGTCCTTTACTCGGTTGTCATTGTCTTTTAACGAGCATCCAATCTGGAATTTTGCCATTTCATGAACCCAGATGATTTCAGTATCCTCATCATAGGTGCAAAACCCCCCTTCTGATAGCCTTTGAAGCCCCTCTAAAGCCCCTTCCAAGGGACTTCCTGTTTCATGAGCGATATAAACAGGCGGGCAATTGAATACGCCGATCATATTGGCATGGGGGCTGGTCATGAGATACAGGGCGACAATTTGGGCTTGCGGATCTCCGCGAAGCATCTTTCCTGTTTTCCCGGTCCAAAATTGTGATGATACTTTTGAGTAGTCACGCATACTCGCCGCCTCCGATACGGCATCCGGTTAAAAGGGGCGGAAGGGCGGCCCGGAAAGCCGCCTCTTCGGGAATGACCCTATCCGCTTTCAAAGTTTGCACTTCCTTCCCCGTTTGTCATAAAAATAATGCTTCCCGTTTTCCTCGATTGAAACCGTGATCCCGTGGAACTTGTGCCGCTCGACGACCCACTGCTTCTCGGGCCAGTTGACGTGGTCGTAACTGTTTGGCGTCTCGGCGAACACAAATATCAGCCAGGCGAAGAATGCGTAGGCGGAAAGTATCAGGATGATACCGAGGATGATTTTTGATTTCTTGGTCATCGGATAAGAAACCTATCCCCCAGGCCGAGGCCGTCTATTACTTCGTCAAGCGTCCGGGCGACAAAGCCGATACCCCCCGCCTCATTGATCCGCTTCAAAAACTCCGTCTGTTGGTCGGACACCTTGCCATTCGGCGCCTTCAATTCGATCCCGATAAACCGGCCTTTGTGGCAGGCGAGGATATCCGGGACCCCTGGCTGCCCCATCGGACCACCAAAGTTTTTCCAATGGAAGATCCCCGCCGCGCTTAGGAGCTGCCGCACTGATTTAGTAAGCATGGCTTCTGGGGTCGGTGGCTTGCCTCTCATGCGTAGCACCCGTTGATTGATGACAGATGGCTGTTTCTCAACCCGCAGGTGCCGCACACGCGATTACCGGCATATTCTGATAGGAAGAGGCGACCACAACCACCCAGGCACGTCCTGAGCTTCGCCGTGCCCTCTGGTGGCCGTTGTGGGGCGGCTGGCCTCTCCGACCAATAGCGACGTTTCTCCCTGTCTCTTGCCGCGGCGGCCTTGCAGGCTTTTCCGCAATACGTCCGGTTGTGATAGTCGTCCGGGATGGCTACCGTTTTACAATACGCGCAGAGTTTCGTCATGCAGCTTCCTCAACAATGTGGAACCATGTAAACATTGACCTATTCCCCCTTGAGGTATAGGCTGGGTTTAAAATCAGCATCATGGAGGGTTCGAGCAATGGTTAGCAAGATCGCCTCATTAAGCTTCTTCTTCCAGGACGATGACAGTCTGTCCGTTTTCGCTTTCGTCACTTCGGGGATTCGCAGGGTGTATGATTCGGTCAGCTTGTCGATTTCCATTGTCATTTCCATTGTCATTTCCTCTGCTGTCATCTCTCCTCCGAGGCTTGTCAAAAATGGTGTTGACTTTTGTTTCCAGTTCCTTGAAAGTGGGGGCCTGGGTTATGTGGCCGGCATTGCTGCTTGGGCGGCCCCCGTTTGTTTATGAAAGGAGCGTTGTCGATGTCTTCATTGCTTGAAGGTCTCGCCCTTTTTAGGAAGCTCATCACCGAGCACGGGTCCGCTGAGATCCTTGAAAAGCATCTCAGCTTGGTCATATATGAGGCCGCACAGTTGAAGAGTAAGCTGCTGCTGTGCGAATCGGAGATCGCCGTCCTCCGGGAGGAAATAGCGATCCAGAAGACGGATAATGCACACCTTGTAGAGAAGAATACGGCTCTTGAAGAACGCTTTAAGGACGGACAGAAAGGCGCCAGGCCTGTCAGCATCATCCGCACCCGGCCGAGTATCCGTGATGGTCTGGAGAACTATTGAGGGAGTCGCCTTCACACTGCCTCCTTCGGGATAACATGATGGACAAAAAAGAGATTCGGAAAATCATTCTGCGCGATCTTTATGCCGCCTTTGAAGAACAGGACGGCGTTGGATATATATCGATGGGCGAGATCGCCGAAAAAAGCGGCATAGATATAAAGGCGATTGAGAAGCAAACAGATTTCCTGGAAGAGCTTGGATACGCACGATATGAGGCGACGGGGGGCATTATCGGTATTACTCCGAAAGGCATCAATTTTATTGAAGGCCCATCTGAGTTCAACCCGCTTACTCAATTCACTCAGCAGAGCATCGAGATTCACGGTGGCAGCGTCGGTCAGATTATTCAGGCTCATATCATCAACAATCCTTCTCTTTTTCTGAACCGGCTTGTGGAGGAGCTTGATAACCATCCCGACATCCCTCCGGAGAAGAAGGCGGCATGGAGGAAAACTCTTTCTGATTTAAGTAACAACCCGGCGGCAGTTGAAATAATTCGCGGATTGTTTGTAACGCTGGGCGGCTGAAACGAAGCTGGAATTTGTAGCGATCGCGGCTTATTTCTCCGAGGGTTCGCATGAGGATGTCCTGCAAGTCCAGATACATCAGGAAGATCGCCTTATTTACATCTTCTTGCGGGATGTCTTTGAAAGGTGCAGGAATCTTCATGCTGCCTCCTTCGGGTGCGTCGGGTAGAGAAGCTCCATCCGGGTTACGGCGCCTCCGGTGGCCTCCTCGATGGCTAAGGCACTTTTGGGGCGCAACGGCCTGCTTTTCGTCGACCGC
>Ga0247842_10007922_pt1 | contig 11316 bp, 11 predicted proteins | sample LaCruzMarch2015__3_FD_192411 | JGI IMG/M metagenome (GOLD analysis project Ga0247842, IMG submission 192411) | Freshwater microbial communities from meromictic Lake La Cruz, Castile-La Mancha, Spain - LaCruzMarch2015_19m | ecosystem: Environmental > Aquatic > Freshwater > Lake | place: Spain...
GGATTTCTTCCCTGCTGTTGACAAAGCTGTTGCTGAAGGCAAAGAATCCATCAGTGCTGCCATTACTGAGCTGATTTTAAACAACCGGATGAGAACCATCAAACTTGATAAACCCCATCAGTGGCTTGATATAGACACCCCTGAAGCCTATCAATTTGCTCTTCAACAGAATAATTTAATCTAAAAGCAATCTGGCAATCCCATTTTATCCAATGTTTATCCTGCTCTTTTGTCCCTTAATAGTCAAGCGTATTTCAAGCGTAATATTATTACGCTTGACTTACGCTTGAGATTGAGGGATAAGTAACGCCCTGATTACATAAGACGCTGCCTGCATACCCATGATGGCAGGCATGTAACTAATTGAGCCAACGGTATTTCTCTGCCTTCCTCTGTGCATGATAATTTCATCTGCTTCATTTTCTTCTTCAGGAATAGGTTTAATGGGCTTTTCAGAAGAATAAACCACAGGTATATCAATATCCACATTCCTGCGGTGCAAGAACTTACGGACTCTTTTTGCCAAAGGACAATTCCAGCTTTTGGACAGCAGACTTATCTGAATAAATGATGGGTCGAGTCTGTTCCCTGCTCCCATGACGGAAATAATGTTAATTCTGCTTTTAATGGCATACTCAATCAAGCCGATTTTGGGTCCCAGACTGTCAATCGCATCTATGATATAATCCAAATCCTTAACTATCTCAGCCCTGTTTTCCTGCGCCAGAAAGGTATTGATAACTTCCACTTCCACCTCGGGATTGATATCCAGAATGCGCTGTTTCATCAGTTCTGTCTTACTCTGACCGATTGTGCTGTGCAATGCTAAAAGCTGACGATTGAGATTGGAAAGATTGACTACGTCAAAATCAATCAGAAGAAAGTGTCCAATGCCTGCTCTGGCTAAAGCTTCCGCTGCATACGAACCAACTCCGCCCAGACCGATAACCGCCACCCGTTTGGTTTTAAGAGCAGCAATATTATCCTTGCCAATGAGAATTTCAGTGCGCGTGAACTGACTGTAATTCATTTACTTAGCAAATACTACTTAATGTATTGCCTGATGTTCTTCAAAAGGTCTTGGTTAAGGGATTCTATCTTGACGCCATTCATGCGGCTGACCATATTGTTTAGGACAAGTAGTTTAATCAAAGGGTTCTGTCCCGGCTCATTTACGATGGACTGTTTGCTTAGATTATAGGGTGCGTCGGTCTCAACCAGATAATTGCCGTGCTTGATGACAGCATTGACGATTTCGTGTTTCAAGCTATGAATCAGCACACTTCCCAGAGAGAAAGTCATATCAAATTTACTGAATTGCCGCACTATTTCCACCGGAGCATAAAAACCATGCCAGATGCCTTTTACCGGAAGGTCAGACAGGGCTTTGTAGAAAAGGTCGTAATGACCGATGATGTGAAACACGACCGGTAAATCATAGGCACGGGCAAGACTGAGCTGGTCTTTCAACAGTGTAAGTTGTTGAGCAGTATTACGGTTGTTCTTGTCCAAGCCGATTTCACCAATGGCAAAGATTTTCTGCTCCTTGCACAGAGTCTCAAGCTCATCAAGGGTCAAGGTAGTCCCCGCATCATAAACAGGATGGATGCCCGCGCTGAAATGCATGCCGGGGATGGAATTTTGCACATGCCAATGCACTTCCTCTTTATTCAAAGCGTTGGACAACCAGCCGGAAATGCCTTTTTTACGACTTTCGCTAAGCATCAGCTCAAGATTGTAGTCTTCTGCCACATTGAATAAATGACAATGGGCATCATGCCAATTCAGGACAGTCTTTTCAGGATTGTCACCCATGTCCTTGGTATTGTAGTCACGCATTTTTCTCATGTTTTATCCGATGCTATAAATAGCTTGGTTAGAATGAACTTATTTGACCAGTTCAACTTTGTTGACGGCATCATCTAAACGGGAGTTCCAGTCTTTTTTGACGACTTGCCAATCTCCGTAATGATAGGTTAGATATCCCTTGTAATCTTCAGGGACAGAGTATTCTTTCCCGTTAAAGTTTATCAGTGAGAGCTTTTCATAATAGTCTCTCGGACAGGATTTTAATACAGGTCTTTTATCATCAACCACCCAGAAATACTCATTATCAAACTGAGTTTTGAAAAAGATGTCCATCAGGCTGACATCCTTAAAAAAGAAGAATTTTCTGGTCTGGATACGCAGTAATCTGGGCATTCCTTTTTTGAAAGGTCCCATATCCCTTTTATACCTGCGGATTCTGGTTCTATAGCCAGCCAGCCACATCCGCCACCTGACAGAAAAAACCCGTCTGGCATGCTCTCCCGTAACTGCTGCATCCAAATCCGTGTCCCAGGGCAAAAGTCGGTTTTCTCTGATGATACCAAGCAGGGTGCCCCCATCCAGAATATAGGGAATGTTGTCTTTTTCAAGAATAAGCGTGACATCGATCAGCATCTTCAACGCTTTTGCCAGGTACTTACCTGTCAGTTTTTTCGTTCCACCCATTATCTTAAATATCCTTTTCTAAAAATACTGTGGTAGATTATCTGCCACTTTCTGAAGAGATTCAGAGGTTTATGCTTTTTGGGATAATCCTGCGGGTCAAGCTTTTCCAATGCGGTAACAATACGCTCAGCAGTTTTACCATCGAGATAAGGATTCACCTCTGCTATAGCTTTGTTTCGCCGCTGGCGTAAATATTCTGGATAGGCAATACACTCATCGATGGCAGGTCGCAACAGATTGGCATCAGTAATGTTATAGGCTTTTTCTGCTCTGGCAATTGTCTTGTATGTAATGACAGGTTTGTCAAGAGCGAGAAATTCATACACAACCGATGAAGTGTCTGAAATCAGGATATCGCTGAGATGAAGATAGGGTATAATATCCTCTCTGGTGATAATTCTAACGTGCTTCTTATCAGTGTTTTCAAACGGTTGAATCATTTCTTCCGGCATCAGCTCGTGAAATTTGAGCAGCCAGTATTCATCTGCTTTGATAATTCCGGGAATGACCGCGGTTAATTCAGAAGCAGATTCCATTTTGGAACTGAAAGTCGGAGCATAAAGGATAATCTTTTTATCCAAAGGAATGCCGAATTTAGCAGCTAAATCTGCTTTGGGATAATTGATAACCCCGTCAATCTTCAACCAGCCGGTTTCAATAACATCAAAATATTTATACTTCTTCTGCATTACCAGGAACTTATCAGTAACATACTTCCCGGAGGTTAAATAAACATCGAAGAAATGTCTGATGGCAAAATGAACCGGCTTTTCTACTCCCAGACCATGAAACACCTGTACTTTTATGCCGGGAATCCTAAAATCGACGAAATTGCCCGGTACTAATACATAGCCGGGATTAAACTTCTTTGTTCCTTCAATACTGTTAATTATTCTCGTTTTTCCCCATTCTGCAGGAAAGGCTTTTCTTACTTTCTCTGAAACATAGAATGCATAATCCCGCTTAATCTCATCAAGATACTTAACCAGTGGTGCTACAATGGAAATGGAGTATGATTTGGACAAATAAAACAGGTATTTCAACCGTCATTCCAAACTTGATTTGGAATCCAGCCCAACTTTGCCGGGATGGCTTCCTATTTGATTATCTATAATAGCCAGCAATTCTTTAAATTTAGCAAATACCTGCTCGGGAGAAATCCCCAGAGTTCGGTCGGAAGAATCTGTACATTCCCAATTTCGAAGGTAGGGATGGATCGGATTATGCCACGCCTGCCATTTTTTGGGATTAGAATGAGGTCCAAAGATGGCGATTGAGGGTGTCCCGGTGGCAACGGCAACATGATTAATCCCTCCGTCCTGCGAAATATACATCTTTGCCCTCTTTAAGAGTGCTGCGGCTTCATTAAAGGTCGTTGGAATTGCCTTTATCACATTAAACTTCACTTTATCAGCAATCTCCTGACAGTCTTGTTCTTCACCCGGTCCCCAGAGTAATACAACTTTATAAGGATAGTTTTCCTGAATCAGGTCAGCCAAAACAGCAAATGAAGCAAGTGACCATTTCTTAGCTAAAACCGGTGTACCCGGAGAGAAAACAATAAATTCTTTCTCTTTGAGACCGCTCGAAGTAAGCCATGCATCAATCTTGGTCTGGGATTGTTCTTTTACCTGATAAAAAAGCTCATGCGGTGTTTCCTTGATTCCCAGCGGTTCCAGCACGTGGAATTTCATCAGAGAATAATAACGGTCATTTGTCCTTTTCCGGCGATAATTGTAAACCCAGTTCCAGCGTTTCAATTCCCAGCCAAGCCGGTATTTTGCTCCGCTAAAGAGAGTAATCAGTGCAGACCCGCTTCCCCGTAACTGGTCGATTATCATGTCGTACCTTTGTTTTCTGATAACTCCAATCATGTGATTTCGTTCTCGATAGTAAGCCATTCCTTTCTTGTTTTGCATGATAACCAGATTATCAAGATAGGGATTGTCCTCAAGTAGAGTAACATAAGGTTTTTGGATTAGGAAATCAATCTGAGCCTGCGGAAATTTCTCTCTAAGCCAGGGAAAATAACCGGTATTAAGCAGAATATCGCCAAAAGGTTTGTATTGGATAATTAGAATTCTTTTGATTTTCAGTAGTTCGCTTTCAGGGATATTTCTCTGCATTAATTCCTCTTATGCCAGTCTAATTGTTCTTATAGTTGACATACTCTTTCTCTTCCACCAAGCTCGAGCCAAATTTAATGTTGATTTCCTTCTTGATATCAGCACGGGTATCATTTTCCACATACACACTTCTGGCAAGCTCAATGAATCTGTCTCCAAACCGTTTGTTATATTCTTCGATGCGAATGTCATCCTCAATATGCCAGAGACGCGTGTTGACTTCCTTGAGACGCATAAAAACATCAGAGTTGACAGTTATTCCCAGGCTTTCCATATCTGCTCTTAAAAGTGTGTATTCTTTCTTTACGTTAGCCAATTTTTCCGCATCCTTAAACTTCTCTGTTTTGATTTCAAGTATGGTTACTTTGTCAACGAGTTCACCAATCGATACTTCAATTTTCATATATCCCCCAATCAGATAAGATTCCAGAATCTTTGTATATCCTTCCGATAAACGATTTCAGAGAATACTTCACTGATTATCCTGCTCGTTTCCTTGAAGAATATGGAAGGTGAATTATTCACTTCATAAAAATACTTTCCTTCCTCAAAGTATATCGGATTGCCTATAGTAGTGTATTTTGTTCCTTCAATAGCTCTACCTGCATCAGCAGCTGCATCCAAAATCAGACATTGGTCTTTGACTGTACAAAGCTGTTCCTTTGTAATTATGTGAGAATTGTCATCGTCAATCTCTATGCCGTTGATTATGATATCATACTCCGAAATTGTTTCATAAAAAAGGTTCAGAGTTTTACGGTAAAACAACCGAGTTTCACACCCAAATTTTGTGATTGCAGAATACGCGCCCTGTGCTACATTTCCACTCGAAAGAATTGCTACTTTTGTATTTGAATTAGGGACTATCCCCATCGAAATAATGGCGTGCAGAGTAGAACTGAACCCAGCCATAAAGCTGTTTTTCCAGATAAAATTTGGCTTGATGAATGGGATTGGAATTCTGCTGCCTTTGTAATAAATCGCCGGAGATATATTATCCAAATCCACAATTACAAGCTCTTTGGGAATGGCTTGCTGCTCCATAAACTTTATACCGGAACCGGTGGGATGCGTCCAGCCGATTATCATTTGTCCTGCTCGTAATTTATCGTAATCAGCCGGCTGGGTCAATTTAAGATTGAAAATAGTATCACATTCGCAATAAATCTCATCACGTGATTTAAGCGCACATCCCTTTGCAATATATTCAGAATCGGATATGTTCAGAGTTGCGCCAAAACCTCGTTCAACAACTATCTCATTTTCGAAATTCCGGATATCTGCAGGCAGTAACGCTACCCGTTTCTCATTTGGATAATTTGGAATAATGAAGCCTACCTTCATGAATTCTCCTTATTATTCAACAGTTCGATAAAGTGTTTAACCCTGAGTAAATAGCTTCCGTGTTTGTTAAAAATTCCTTCTTCAAACACAAACTTCCCATTTTGCAGGATAAAGCGTCCCGGTTTTCCATTGATATATGTCTGCGAGTCATCGTATGAGCCAAAGATTGATTGAAGCTCATTAACTAAATAGCGACCATCAATAGTTTCAAAAATATCCACAGCCATAGAATAAAAATTACCTCTTTCGCAAATATCCTTAACCATCATCAGAAGCTCGTCAGGCGGAGCATCCCAACCGACTTTGCCTGATCCGCTGGCAAAATCACCTTTCAGAAGCTTTTTATGACCAAAATATGACTCCCCGATTTTAATTATCCGCCATTCCCATCTAATTCTCTCAAAATTCTGTACTATCAAATAGTGCTTCTGCATCGTTCCCAGCGCAGGAAAGGGTAATATTTTGCCTGTCATTTGTGATGTATATCCAATCGCCAGCTTGGCATTTCCCCAGCCGAATACGAGACCGGCAATTGTTTTTGCAATACCCTTGTCTTTAATAATTCGAACCCCTTTTGAAGTAGAACCGATATTATTTTTTAGCACAATTGGGAGGTCGGCATCATTCAACCAATTCAGAAACGCCTTTTTACTATAGAATACTCTGGTTGGAGCATGTGGAAAATGGTTTAACTCCAGCCAATAAGACATCATCCGCTTATTTTCATATATACACAACTCTTCATAAGAAGGATAAATCGACTTACCCATAAGTTTATTAATAATATACAGTCTTTCATCAAACATGGATTTACGTTCCTGGAACTCTGAGGGAGGTCGGCACAAATAGCCATCACAATTTGATGATAGGACATTACTCAACCAATCTGGTCCGATAATGTCAATAACCTCGTAGTCAATCCCAATTTCATCACAGGATTTAATATAGTATTTGTGCATGTCCCGAAAGGCAGTAAATATTCCCAGCTTCATGCTTTCCGCCACAATTCCTGAATAACTTTCAAAGCTCTTAATGAGGCTTGCCCGTCTAATTCATCAAACATTATTTGATTGTAATAATTTCTTTTATCAGAATGTAAATTCGGCTGTCTTATAGCTACAGTCAAAGCTCCCTTCAGCTCATCAAAGTTGTCGATGCGGAAGGATATCTCATCCAACATTTTAATAATCTCGCTTGTGAAGCGTCTTGTCTCAGGAATTCTGAAGGTAATTATGGGCTTATTGAGTGCACAAAACTCGGCAATTATTGAGCTTATATCTGCAATCATCACATCGGAAATCATTAAGTATGGAAGAATATCTTTATCAGTAACATACTTGATGCTACGATAACTTGCCAGTGCTTCTTTCTTTTTTGGTGAAAGCCAATGATGAACCGTCACGAGGACATTATAATCGACAGTTAGCTCTTCAACCCGAGAAATCCAATTATCAACTGCAGAATATCCGTGTCTATCCCAGGTCGCTGTAAATATTATAGTTGGCTTGGCAGAATCAAGCTTCAGTTGCTCTTTTAGATTCAATAAATCTTTAGTGGTAATTTCTCCATTGAACATCGGGTCAATCTTGGGAAATCCGACGGCTATTCCGCTCTTTATACCTTTGCCCTCAGCTTGTTTAACTTCATGAGTAGAAGTCAGAAGAAATTTATCAAAGGCATTGTATTTATGCGCTGCCACGAAGTCTTTAAAATGGTAGGCACCGTGTCTCATACCAATTTTGACTATTCTTGATACTGGATATTTTGGGGTTGAATGCCGTGCCATGATTACCATGTCGGGGAAAGTGGGATAAACTACAGATTTTATACCATAGGCTGCCAGCTCTTTCTGTGTCTTACTGTGGCTGGCAACTATTCTTACTTCCGGCAAATGCTTATGTATGTTCCTAAAACAGATATAGTCCACATAACCACCGCAATAAAAGTCAACCTGATACTTCTTGTTGAAAAGCTTGCTGAGTGTCCATGCTAACTGATAGGGATAATTAATGATGTATTGTGATAAACGCATAATCTTTCTTTCAGTTCTTTAGAAATAGTATCGCCATTCTAAAGAATGGGATACTGACTTACTTCCCATCTTTAATGGATGTTTTTATCTCACTCGATGAGATATTGGGAGTTCTTTCCAGATAAACCACTTCACAGAATTCCTTTAAAGCATCAAATTTGCCAGCCCAATCACTCCCCATCACAAAGATATCTACTTTGTGGTCAATAATATCTGTTGCTTTTTGTTCCCAAGTTTTTTCTGGTATAACTTCATCCACATACTTGATTGCCTTGACTATTTCTGCCCTCTCATCAAAAGGATAAGTGCATTTCTTGTTCTTTATCTCATTGAATTCATCAGTTGAAACTGCAACAATGAGATAATCTCCCAAAGATTTAGCTCTTTCCAAAAGTCTCAAATGACCATAGTGAAACAAATCAAACGTACCATAAGTTATTACTTTTATCATCTCAAATCCTAATAATACTATCGGTAGGATAGCCGCCCCGGCTGTCTAAACTTGTTCCAATTATATTGATTTTGCTCTTTAATCAAGCATGGGCGCATAACCTATATCTTCCTTTTTATCTTCCAATTTAGACAGCCGAGGTGGCTATCCTACTGCATTAAACTGCAGATTATACAACTGCTGATATCTTTCGCAATTGGCTATCAATTCATTGTGATTGCCGATTCCAACAATTTTACCTTTTTCAAGCACAACAATCTTATCTGAATCCAAAATCGTTGAGAGCCTATGCGCAATTACGATAACTGTTCTGTTTTCTGTAGCTCGATTGATCGCTTCCTGCACTTTTCTTTCGGAATCAGTATCAAGTGCTGAGGTGGCTTCGTCAAAAACCAGGATAGGCGGATTTGCAGCTATCGCACGGGCTATGCATAATCTTTGTCTTTGCCCCCCTGAAAGGTCGGCAGCTTTGATTTGCAGCATCTGGTTGTATTTATCGGGAAAGGTCTCAATAAATTCATCGGCATAAGCAACCTGGGCAGCGTGCTTGATTTCTTCTTCACTGAGAGGATTGGGATTTCCATATTGAATATTGTAGGCAAAGGTATTGGAAAACAGAATGGAATCCTGTGGCACAACGCCAAACATTCCTCTCAGGTCTTTTATCCTAAGCTGCTGAATCGGTACTCCATCTATGCAGATTTTGCCCTCAGTATAGTCATACATACGGTTAAGCAGATTTACGAGAGTGGTTTTCCCTGAACCGCTTCCACCAATAATTGCAACTTTCTCTCCTTTTGTTATCTTGAAAGTGACATCTTTCAAAACCCATTTGGATTTCTTATAAAAGAATCCCACGTTATCCAGACTGATTTCAGAATCAAAGCTCTTTTTCTCGGTAGGGTTTTCCGCTTCTTTAATCTCGGTCTGTAAATTGATGATAAAAGACATTCTATCTAATGAGACAAGAGCTTTTTTAATATCGGCATAAGCTTTTGTGAGTGTTTTCAGAGGATGCAAAGTGGCAAAAATGGCAACCAGAAAAGCAGTGAATTCCCCCAGCGAAAAATGCCCGTTGGAATTGAGCATTTCTCTGCCGGCTACCAACAATAACACTACTCCGATAAAAGCAGAGCTCAGCTCACTAATCGGCATATTTAACGCTGTGTACATTTCTACTTTCTGCCAGAGTTTGCGGTATTTGTTGTTGATAACTTTATAGTTTGTTAGCTCAAATTCTTCCCTCGAAAAAGCTTTGACAATCCTCATACTGTTCAGCGCTTCTTCAACATGTGAAAACATGGATGAATACTGGGCTTGAATGCGTTTGGCATATTTCTTGATTTTCTTGCCGATGTAACTGATGGAGATGGCAAAAATCGGAGTAACCAATAAACTTATCAGAAACAGCCTGGGATTCATGATGTATGCCACAATCATGCAGGAAATCATCACCATCAGGTCACGCATGGCAAGAAACAGATTGGAGATGAATTCGTTACTGACAATCGAAACATCGTTGTCCATGCGCACCTGAGAATCGCCAACTCTGTTTTGATTAAAGAATGCCAGCGATTGCGACAAGTATTTTCCAAACATGATGGAGCGGATATCTCTGACCGACCTGCCCCGTAGATTTGTGAACATCCATTTATTTGAATAGTAAAATATGTTTTTAAGAAGGAACATAACAACAACTAAAACACTGATTCCGCCTAAAACAGTGTAGGGGTCTGTATCCAGCAGAATAGCCTTAATATCATTTAACAGACTGGATTGTTTGATACTTTCAAGATTAAATATACTGATATCGCCATGCATAAACGCATAAAGCTGCGCATAAATTGCATCGCCCAATCTGCTCAAAGTACTGATATGGGTAATATTATTGCGCGGCTTGAAGACGACATCCAATACCGGAACTATCATTGTGATGCTGATGCCGTTCATTGCTGCGTAAAGAAGCATTGTGATGACGCCGCCAACCACATATCCCCAATAGTGGAACATGATGGCATAGATGCGTTTAAGGTTTTTCCACGAACTTTGTTTTGATTCAGAGTGCATTAAAATTTATCCTTACAGAGACAAAAAAAATAGCCAGCCGTAGCTGGCAAAAAAATGGCACGCCCTAAGGGATTCGAACCCCTAACCTTCTGATCCGTAGTCAGATGCTCTATCCAGTTGAGCCAAGGGCGCACTATATCTACCTTAAACTCAGTGCCTGCTTTTCTGTCAAGTAGTTCCTTTATACCCATAATCTTAGTAATTATAATCTGTTTCCGTTTTGGTTGAATCGGCGGAATTATCTGAACCCTTACTGATATACAGCTTAATCTTGCGTTTCCTTTCCACTTTTTCTCCCACACCCGGAGCAATTTGAACAACGGTATTCACTGGATAGAGGTTTGAATAAATCGAATCGGCAATGGTAAATCTCAGCCCATTGTTCTTAAGCACAATCCAGGCTGCCTGCACATTTAACCCTACAATTTCAGGAACCTGAACTGTCTTTGACCCTCTGCTGACAATCATATAGACAGTGCCATCGGGCTTTATCAGATCACCTGCTTCAGGCTTCTGAGAAATCACGTAATTGTAGGGAATCGTATCAGACCAGGTTGAATCTTTGACTACGCCATGCAATTTGTTGTCAACCAATAGTCTAATTGCCTGAGTTGCCATCAGTTTATCCAGATTTGGCACTTCTTCGCTTTTGGCTCTGCCAAAGAACAGTGGCATAAATATCTGACTTATAAAAAAAGCAACGACCAGAATTATCCCTAATCCTATCCCGATGTAATAGCTGTAAAATCTGGTTTTATCTTTATCCATCCCGCTATATCCAATACATACTAAAGTATGTGCTA
>Ga0247842_10007928_pt1 | contig 11310 bp, 1 predicted proteins | sample LaCruzMarch2015__3_FD_192411 | JGI IMG/M metagenome (GOLD analysis project Ga0247842, IMG submission 192411) | Freshwater microbial communities from meromictic Lake La Cruz, Castile-La Mancha, Spain - LaCruzMarch2015_19m | ecosystem: Environmental > Aquatic > Freshwater > Lake | place: Spain...
TCACGTTCAGGCTGACGGAATAGTTCCCGGGAACAAGGTACCTGAAGAGGGGATTCGCCCAACCGGATGCAGCATCGCCATTCCCGAACGTCCATTCCCAGTTCGTTGGAGCACCCGTGGACGTATCGCTGAACTGCACCCAGAGAGGTGCGGGACCGGAGGTGACATTAGCGGTGAAGTTAGCGAGCGGGAAGGACGAGCCCACCGTGACACTCCCGTTGGTCACCGTGTCAAATGCCAGGGGAGTGAAATTCACTGCATTTGTCCAGCGGGCGTGGTCGATAGAGAGGTCTGAACACCCCAACACGCCCCTGGACTGTATGGTGATATCGGAAAAAGGAGATAAAACAACCGTTGAATAGACGGGATCAATATCGGTGATAAAGACGCTTGCGGAACCATTGGTGTTGTTGATATTGGTGGTGATAATGGCGTGAGCCCCGATAACAGATGTGTTTTTTTCGATGGACGTGATATTTATGATGGAGGCATTGTACAGGAGCGTGTAACTGACACCCGCTGCGCCGGTTACACCGTTCAGGCTCAGGGAGAATGTGAGGTTCTGACCGGATATGAGGTTCAGGGGGGGTGCAGAGACCTCAGTAGATGCAATGACCGGGGAGATGACGAGGAGGGTGATCAGCACGCAAAGGAGTGGCATTCTCCAGCCGGGTCTCGTGTTTTTATTCTTTTTTTGAGTGTGCGATAGCATCGTTCTCCCCCCTTGAACATTTTCGCCTGGTTTTAACCATTCTACTATTATCTCATTCATCATAAAGCCCCTATCCTACCGACAAAATAATATGAAATTTTCACTGCATCGCCAATATCAATCTCACCGTTATGGTTGAAGTCTGCGACGGATAAATCCGGCGATGTGAGTCCCACCCCCATATACGCGACACCCGCAACATCCCCGATATCAACCGCTCCATTATTGTTGACATCCCCCAACAGGCGGGCGGTGATGTAACCGGTTCTCTGCAAAGTGGAGTTGCCGTACAGATTTTCGGATTTCAGTGCAATGGTGTAGATGCCAGGCATGGTGTATGTATGTGACGGGTTCTGGAGCGGTGAGAATTGCCCGTCGCCGAACGACCAGTTCCAGCTTGTCGGGATGTTGGTTGAGGTATCGTTGAAGAGGACTGTAAGCGGGGCGGTGCCGTAGGTTACGTTAGCGGTCAAGTTGGCAACCGGGATCCCCTCCCCGGCATGAATATAATTGGTCCGGGTTTTAAACGATGACAGTGTTCCATTGCTCACGTCCAACCTGACCGAATAGATCCCGGCTGAACCATAGGAATGGACCGGGTTCTGCTCGGAAGAGACGTCCCCATCCCCGAAATTCCAGTTCCAGGTATCCGGAACGCTATTTGTCGAGGTATCATTGAACTGGACCGTGAGGGGCAGGTTGCCAGTCGTCCTGTTTGCGGTAAAGTTTGCAACAGGGCAGAGGGTGATAACAACCTGGTCAACCCAGGCGCTGTCGCTGCCGGCAGAAGAACCGTTGTCATCCTTGGAATATTGCCATTCGAGCGTATGGGGTCCGCTGCTCAACGGGTATGACGGTGTCCCCCCATTTTCTCCCGATATGGATTCTACCGTTCCCCCGTCCATGAGGAACGAGAGGATATCGTGGGACTCTTCCGAACTGACACCCCACGAGAAATCCAGTTGTGCATCCGGTCCGTTAGGGATATCTATATCCACCGAGAGGGATGCAAAATCATTATCCGGCATCCCGCTTACGCTGGCATATCCGTTCCGGTAATATCCGGTGTCCGGGTTTACATTCCAGCCATACCCGTAGGATCCGGTCGGGTGACCGGGTAGATCGATTGCATCGTCCGCTGTTGTGGGGTAGATTCGGATGTAGGCATCTTTCTGCGTGAAATTGGTCCCGCTCGCGGTTGTGCCGGTCAACCGTACCGGGTAATCACCGGCATACTGGTAGGTATAGGTGGCGTTCTTTATTGTGCTCGTTCCCCCGTCACCAAAATTCCAGAGCCACGAGGTGACCGGAGCAAGTGAGGTATCGTTGAACCGGATGACGGCTGGAGCATACTCTTCGAGAGGGGTTCCCGTAAAAGCTATCATGGGTCGAGCCCAGTCATAGACCTGGATATAGCCTTGCTTGTGCGTGCTGTTGGTTCCCAGTGCATTGGTTGCATTCAGGGTCACATTGAATGATCCTGTAAATGAATAGGTATAGACCGGGTTCTGTACAGAACTGTAATTTCCGTCCCCGAACGACCAGTTCCACGCGATGGGGGTACCCGTTGACTGGTCAGTGAAGTGAATGGTCAGCGGCGGATAGCCGGCCCGGGTATCTGCGATGAAGTCTGGGGTAAGGGGATAGACCGTGATGAGTGCATGTTTTGTCGTGGTATTGCTTCCGGCAAGGTTCGATGCCGTGAGGGAAACGGTGTATGTTCCCGGCACGACAAATGAATGGACCGGATGCTGAAGTGTCGCGTTGGTGGTATCCCCATCGCCGAATGTCCAGTTCCAGGACGTGGGGGAGCCTGACGTGGTGTCAGTGAACCTGATGGTTAAGGGGGCTTCGCCCCAAACCCGATCCGCCCCAAACACGGCCGTAGGACCTCCGAGAGCATGCAGGTAATTGTCATATTCCCCTCCACCGAAATAGAGAACACCGTCAGAGATTGCTGCGGGATCGTAGAGGTTGCTGCTGATGGTCCGCTGCCATTTCAGGGTGCCCGTTGCAGCGTCAAGGACTTTAAAGACCCCGTTGGTCCCGATATACAGGGAGCCATTGGAAAGAACCGGCGTTGATCTCCCCGAAAAGCCATAGGATCCTACGGTTGCTGTCCATCTCTGGGTTCCGTTGGATGCAAAGAGGGAATAGACCTTCTGGTTCCAGGTATGGATGTATACGTTCCCGTAGGCAATGACCGGGGCTGATTGAACCGGGGAACTTTTTGTAACATTCCAGATCTCTGAACCGGTACTTGCATTGAGGGCATAAACCCGGAGATAATCATCATAGGTGCCGAAAAAAACAGTCCCGTTGTATACTGATGGCGTGTAGACAATAGGCAATGTGCCACTCATGCGTCCTACTACCCACTTGGTTGCTCCCGTACTTGCGTTGAGAGCATACAGGTAACCGCCTTCGTTTCCCGCATAGACAATTCCATCTGCCACAGCAGGCGACGTTGAAACCATGTTCACAAATTTACCCCCTGCACTCCAGTAACCTGAGGTGGGTGTGCTCCAGAGGACAGAACCGTTTCCGGCATTGAATGCATAGACCTTCCCGTCATCCGATCCGATATAGACAACACCGTTCACAACAGCAGGTGAGGATACAATGGAATCACCCGTGGTATAATTCCAGGCGCGTGTCCCGGTATTGGCATCGAGCGCGTACACATTACGGTCATTGCTACCAAAGTACACCATACCGTCTGAAACTGAGGGTGTTGATGCCACGCTTCCACCGGTCAGGTAACTCCAGTGGAGTGTCCCGGTATCCCGGTTAATGGCATTGATCCTGCCGGCATTATCTCCGTAATAGATTATACCGTTTGCAATAACCGGAGCTGACATGACCCTGGATCCCGATGAGTATTTCCATTTCTCGTGATTTCTCGGGTCAAGACCCCCATTAGCGTAGACACCGGTATGATGGGGATCCGCCAGGTACATGGCAACATTCCCGGAACTGACCGTTACGAGGTTTGAGCGGGTCGAGACATTGGAACCGCCATCATTGGTTGCATTCAAAGTTACCGTGTATGTCCCAGGAGCCGTATAGGTATGCAACGGGTTCTGGAGCACTGAAAAACTGCTATCCCCGAACGACCAGTTCCATGCAATCGGCACACCGGTCGAAGTATCGTTGAACCGGACTGCAAGCGGTACGTTACCGAAGGTGATGTTGGCAGTGAAACTGGCAACAGGAGGAAGGCTGCCGGTCCGGTTTGTCAGCGGCAGGAAGTCCCCGCCAGAGGTGATGTTACCCCCTGCTGTATAAGGAACAAGAGTATTTCCGATACCATCGCCATCTATATCAACACCGGTATAGTCGCTCCAGTAGTTCCCGGCGATCCATGAACCGCCATTGATAGTGGTACCGGCAGTCTTTGTCAGGTTCCAGGTATTCACCCCCGGGGACAGTGCAACGTTAATGCTATTGTTGAAGTTATTGTTGCAGATGGTGTTTCCCGTGGAGTTATCCATCCGTATGCCCGCGACAGTATTCATCCTGACGGTATTTTCGGTGATCGTGGAACCTGTTGCATTGACAAGGCTGATGCCATAATTGAGATTTGACGCGAGCGTGGTATTGAAGATCCGGTTCGAGGTTCCGAGATCGATCGTGATCCCACTTCCGCGATTACCGGCAGATGTGCTATTGGTGATGGTGGTGAAATTTGCCTTGAATCCATAGATGCCGCACCATGTGTTGTTAGAAGCCAGAATATTCGCAATTATGCTGTTATTGACTCTGGAACTATCTCCTTTGATATAGATTCCCGGTGCAGAATTGTTACGGGTCGTGATATTCGATACGATGGCATTACCTGCAGCTATGACAATTCCCCCACCACCCGATTTCAGGGAACTCCACGTGGAGTTTGTTACCGTGAATTTGTCGAGGGTAATGCCATGTGCTCCAATCCAGATCGGGATATTGGTATTCATCGCATCAATAACCGGATACCCGCTGCCCGTATCGTTCCCACGGAGGGTGATGGATTTGGAGATATTGACTGCTTCTGTGAAGATTCCACTGTCAACAAGGAGGGTATCTCCATTCGTTGCGGTATTGACCGCACTCTGGATGGTTGTGTAGTTTGCACTCGTGTTGAGATTATGGACGGAACCATGTAAGATCGGTGATGAGGTCACATTGATATATCCAGTCTTCCGCGTGCTGTTGTATCCTCCGGCATTGTATGCCTGTAATGCGACCGTGTAGTTCCCCACTGTCGTAAAGGTATGGGAGGGGTTCTGGATCGATGAGCCGGCGGGTTGGAAGCGCCAGACGTCATTCTTTATGACAAGGTCAGTACCCCCTCCCATCACAACAATACTACCATCAGGAATCGCAACACTGCAATAGCGGGATCTTCCGGTCCAGCCGGCACTTGCATTGATCCGTGTCCATGCAGCGCCATTATCCGCCGATCTCCATACATCATTCAGATAACTGATGGTGCCGTTTTTTCCTCCCATCAGAACAATACTGCCGTCCGGCATTGTGATGCTGGCAGGTTCGGATCTCGGCGACCACCCTGCGTTGGGGTTGATCTGCGTCCAGGCTGAACCGTTATCAGTCGATCTCCACACGTCATTTTTATCCCCGGAACCACCCATCAGGATAATGCTGCCATCCGTCATGACAACGCTGGTATGAACCGATCTCGGAGACCCCCCGGCACTGGCGTTTACCTGCGTCCATGTGGCACCGTTGTCAGTTGACCTCCACACGTCGTTCATTTTGCTGACGGCCTGACCCCCCATAAGGATAATGCTGCCGTCCGGCATCACAACGCTGGTATGACCGCTTCTCGGCAACCATCCCGCGCTGGTGTTGACCAGAATCCAGGTCACGCCACCATCTGCCGATCTCCACACGTCATTCATGTTGGTATTTGTAAAACCGCCCATCAACACAATGCTGCCGTCCGGCATCACGACACTGGTGTGGGCTTGTCTTGCCGCCCACCCGGAATTATTGGTAATATTCATCCATGTGATGCCGTTATTGGTTGACTTCCATACTTCATTCGTACGACCACCGCTGAAAACACCGCCCATCAGGATGATGCTGCCATCCGGCATCACAACACTGCTGTGCCCTGTTCGTGCAGCCCACCCGGCGCTTGCGGTCTGTTGAGTCCACGGAGCCGTGTAATTCTCATCCCCGAAGAACCATGCCCAGCCGGTGGGGGTGTTCAATGAAGAATCAGTAAACAAGACCGACAGCGGAGCGGTGCCGGAGGTGACATTTGCTGTGAACGATGCAATGGGCGGTCCGGGAAGCAACGTGACCGTTCGGGGCGAAGAAACGGTCTTTCCGGCATATGCCGCACCGCCGGAGAGATAGTTCGTCTTCATGTTGTTCAAAAGTGACTCGGCAACGACCGAGTACGTGCCGGGCAGGTAGAAGAATTGCCCGTCTGAGTTAACGGCAGCGGTTGACCAGTTGAACGGCGCGCCCGTGGCATCCCCCCAGGTCCAGGATGACATGGAGACGTTTTCCCCGAGAAGGGAATTCTCCTGCCCGCTGCTGTTGCAGAGCGCTGTATAGATGGTCCCGGTTCCATTTGTCACTTTAATATCGATATAGCCGTCATGGGTGCTGTTATAGACCGGGCTCCGGTACGTGGCATTCAGCGCCGAAGCCATATTGGTCATGACTGAAAACCCAAGATAATCCCCACGGTTCACCGTCAACCCGCTTTTATCCGAGCCCGTCGTAAAGTCCCAGATCCCCAGGTCGAGTGCCGGGTCAGCAACGCTGAAGAACATCCCGAGTGACGTGTTCGCATACCCTGATGAGGGGTCCACCGGGTACCACGCTCCGTCATAACCGACAAAGGTGGCAGGTGCGATCAGCGTATTTGAGGGTGTGGTCAGTGTATAGGTCCGGTCAGGTACCTTGGTATTGGGATTGGATGCGGTTGCCCACCATCCAATCGAAGTAGGGGTGTAACCGGCTTTTACTGAGAACGCGTCAATCGCCGGTTGGAGGTTCAACCCTTGTTCCCCGATAAAGACCGTAGCACCCTGCGAGATGTTCGGAGACACTGTAGCGAATGCATCGGCTGATACAATCGGACACAGGGAAAAAAAAGCAAATAGGAGTATACATACCATGAAAAATTTACATCGGGCGTGCGTACCCATATGAAGACACCTGCCAAAAGGGGATGATACAAGGATTTGGTTATTTCAAGGTACTTAATAACACTATTTTTATGATGATATAGGTATCGATTTTGAATTTCACCTTTCATGGATTCCTATCCTCTCTGGAAATATTGACGGAGTCTTTCCAAAAAAACAGGATATACACTTTGTTACCTGCAATCACCATCCAGAATTCCCTCTTCTACAGTGAACGGATTATTGCCATCAGGTTCGTGGATGCCTACTGGAAAATACGCTACGGGCGTTTTAGCGGAATAAGCCGAACCCGACTGACATGCCATGCGATACTCAAACGATGCAAAAGACCCGGCATTGTTTCTGAATTTACCGTGTAGGAATCTCCAACATCAACGGTTCTGATTGTTCAGAATTGGTATTCTGCCCAATTATGGGACAAAAGATTATGCGCTCTCGTGTTTCAGACGATAAAACTCCAGATCGAAAAATATTTCTAGCCATAGAAGAAAGGCTCCAACATTATAAATGGGGTGCCTCTGATGAGCAATCAAACTCGACTTTGGTATGTTTTTATATTATTTGTATTGGTTATATGCATTCCGTCTGTGTCCGCAGATCCACCGGTGAGCGGGGACTGGATCATCACCAGTAGCGAAACATATGCGAACACCCAGTTCATCCTTCAGGGAAATATCGGTATCAGACCCGGGGGGAGCCTGACACTGGATAATGTGACCTTGAAGATGAACCAGTTCACCGACGGTCAGTATGGGATCACGGTCGATAGCGGTTCAACGCTTTCTCTTCTAAACGGAACCATCATCCAGACCAATGTGTCTGCCACCCGGTACACATTCAGCGTCTCCGGCTCGTTGATCATGCGTGACAGTATGATTCGGGATATCAAGGAATCATTCAATATCAACTCAATCAATGACAGTGTGACAAAGTATGACCGTATCCTCATGGAACGGAGCGCTGTCACGAATAACGGGGGGTACGGCATATCAATCACGCATGTGTGGAATGAACAACCGTATACATCAAACATCGTCATCCGGGACTGCATCTTCTCGCTGAATGGATGGGATGGAATCTACCTGAGTTACACCGATGCCCAGATCATCAACACCACGTCCCGGCAAAATGGACGGGCGGGGATACTGATGGATCATTCCAGCCCGAAGATCACCGGAAATACATTACGGGATAATGGGGATCGGGGCATTCTCCTTCGGAGCAGCAGCGCCCCGCATATTGCCGATACCTTGATCACACGCAATAGTGGGGAAAGCATCCGGGTCGATAGTAGTTCCGCACCTACCGTCGAACGAAATGACATTTACGGAAACGGAAACGGGATTATGGTTTATGACAGCAGTATTAATGTCTATAACTCGACGGTTCTAGACGGCGCCAGCGGCATTTACCTCCAACAATCAACCGCAGAAATCCAGGGATCGAAGATCACCGGGCACACCCAGAATATCCAGTCCGGCAGCTACTGGGGTAGTGCGGTTATCCGGGATTCCGATGTCAGTGGTGCCAGCTCCTGGGATCTCTATATGGATGATTATTCCTGGGCATCCTTCACCGTCATCAATGCAACCTTTGATCCGGCAAAAGTTTACTTCCGAGACCAGAATAGTGTCCTCACCCAGAAATGGCGCCTGAACATCTCGGTTTTGGATACCGGCAACCAACCAGTCAATAACGCCACGGTCAAAGTGTACGATCAGCTGAATGGTCTGGTCTATACCAACTTTACTGACGCTGCCGGGAGAATTCCGCTTTTAGATGTCACAAAACTGAAGAAGAATTCCCTGACCACCGCATATACAACACCGATCATTATTGCCGTCAACAATGCAACAAACAGCACCTATGTCACAGACGATCTCAATAGCGACCATAATGTTGTCGTCACCCTGCAGGGCAATACCCATCCATTCATCTTTTCCGGGGATATCACGCTGGATACAACACTGGTCCTGAAAGATACCACCCAGTTGGTCTCCGGCAATATCGATATCCTGCAGAATGGCAAGCTCATCCTCGATAATACAACATTGATGATCGGGAGTTTCACCGACGGTCAACGGGGAATAACCGTTGAGCGGGGAGGCAACCTGACGCTCATCAATGAATCCATCCTTCGCCCAAAAGATTCGAGTCTTCGATTCACTACAAATATCCACGGATCGTTCCTTGTGAGGGACAGTAAAATTTCCGGCGTCAGTGGTTCGATTAATATTGATTCATTGAACGATGGCGTGACGAGATTTGACGATGTGCTGATAGAGCACGGGAATATTACCGCCAACACAAATTACGGTATTTCTATCTCACATGTCTGGAACGAACAACCATACACATCAAACATCATCATCCGGGACAGCATCTTCACCCTGAACGGATGGGACGGCATCTACCTCTCTTACACCGATGCCCAACTGATGAACGCCACGTCCCGGCAGAATGGCAGGGCGGGGATTCTGATGGATCACTCCAGCCCGAAGATCACCGGAAATACATTACGGGACAATGGGGATCGGGGCATTTTCCTTCGGAGCAGCAGCGCCCCGTTTATTGCCGATACCTTGATCACCCGCAATGGGGGGGACAGCATCCGGGTCGATAGTAGTTCAACACCCACCATCGAGCGAAATGACATTTACGGCAACGGAAACGGTGTTTTTGTCTATGACAGCAGTATCAATGTCTTCAACTCGACGGTTCTTGATGGCACCAGCGGCATTTACCTCCAACAATCAACCGCAGATATACGGGGCTCGAAGATCACCGGGCACACCCAGAATATCCAGTCTGGCAGTTACTGGGGGAGCGCAGTCATCCGGGATTCCGATGTCAGTGGTGCCGGCTCATGGGACCTCTATATGGATGATTATTCCTGGGCATCCTTCACTGTCATCAATGCAACCTATAATCCAACGAAGGTTTACTTCAGGGACCAGAATAGCGTCCTCACACAGAAATGGCGTCTCGACATCTCTGTTGTCGATACTGCCAGCCAACCGGTGACGAATGCCACGGTCAGGGTCTATGACCAGGCAAACGGGCTCATATATACCGGATTCACGGATGCATCAGGTAAAGTCCCGCAAGTAGCAGCAACGGAACGGATACAAAACTCCCTGACCACATCGTATGCAACACCCATCATCATCGCGGTTAATAATGCGACCAACAGCACCTATGTCACTGATAATCTCATAAATGACCATGCAGTAGTTATCACCCTCAAGGGCAACACCGTGCCGGATGTCCCGGGTGGCGATTTCATCGTAACCGGTACAGTCGTTTTGCGGGATACAATCCGCAACAATCCCAGCAATGTGATCGTCCGATCCGGAGGACTGCTCATTCTTGATAACACGACATTGATGATTGACAGTTTCACTGATGCTCAAAGGGGGATTACCGTTGAGCGGGGAGGTAACCTGACACTCGTCAACGGATCCGTCCTTCGCCCCAAGGATACAAGCCTGAGATTCACCGCAAACATCCATGGATCGCTCCTTGTCCGGGATAGCAAGATCACCGGCGTCAGTGGTTCGATAAATATTGACTCCTTAAATGACGGTGTAACACGGTTCGATACCATTCTTATCGAACGAGGTAACATCACCAGCAACACAAATTACGGCGTGTCGTTCACACATGCGTGGAACGAACAACCGTACACGTCAAACATCCTCATCCGGGACAGCGTCTTCACATTAAACGGGTGGGACGGTATCTACCTCTCTTATACCGATGCCCAGTTGACGAATTTTACGTCCCGGCAAAATGGACGGGCGGGGATACTGATGGATCATTCCAGTCCAAGGATTACCGGGAGCACATTACGGGATAACGGGGAACGCGGGGTTTATGCACGGAGCAGTAGTGCCCCGTTTATTGCCGATACCTTGATCACCCGCAATGGTGGGGACAGCATCCGGATCGATAGTAGTTCAGAACCAACAGTCGAGCGAAATGACATTTATGGCAACGGAAACGGTGTTTTTGTCTATGACAGCAGTATCAATGTCTTCAACTCGACGGTTCTTGACGGCACCAGCGGCATTTACCTTCAACAATCAACCGGAGATATCCGGGGGTCGAAGATCACCGGGCACACCCAGAATATCCAATCCGGCAGTTACTGGGGAAGCGCAGTCATCCGGGATTCGGATGTCAGTGGTGCCGGTTCCTGGGACCTCTATATGGATGATTATTCCTGGGCTTCCTTCACCGTCATCAATGCAACCTTTGATCCGACAAAGGTCTACTTCAGGGACCAGAACAGCGTCCTCACCCAGAAATGTCGCCTCGACATATCAGTTATCGATACATCGAGCCGACCAGTGACGAACGCGACTGTCAAAGTGTACGACCAGGCAAGCGGACTCATCTCCACGGCATTGACTGACATTTCCGGTA
>Ga0247842_10007932_pt1 | contig 11307 bp, 14 predicted proteins | sample LaCruzMarch2015__3_FD_192411 | JGI IMG/M metagenome (GOLD analysis project Ga0247842, IMG submission 192411) | Freshwater microbial communities from meromictic Lake La Cruz, Castile-La Mancha, Spain - LaCruzMarch2015_19m | ecosystem: Environmental > Aquatic > Freshwater > Lake | place: Spain...
ATTTTTATTGTTAATCCAATAATATTTTGAGCCGCTGTCAACAACATGCATCTCGCCGGTATCTGGATTATAAACTTCTTCAATACCCAAAATTGTTTTGCTCCATCGGTCATTAATCTCATCCATGCTTTTACTTTTATATTCAAATGTTGAAGAAATAGTCTCAGATATTGAATCTTGTGTAGATGAAATTATGCCTAGCCTTTTATTTACCTCTTGAGCTTCTCTTTTTGCCCATTCAGGATTAACTTTAAATGTCTCTGTTGATTTAAGAACAAGATATTCTGTTTCATTAAAAAGATTTTCAGGAGAAGAATATCCAAATAAACTTGATACCCATATTCCCGTGCTTCCTGTTTCAAGAAGATAAATATAGACAACAACTTTATTTTTTATTTGATTTGGTCCTGGATTTGATAAATAGGTTATCTCTGCGGCAGATTGTTTTGTAATTAATGGTCCAAGATTGTCTTTTATTAAATCCGGCCGGTCAATAATTTCGATAATTTTTGTTTCAACATCTAACTGGTGGATATAATCATTTAGATAATCTTTTGCTTCAGCATATTCTTTTACCATCATCGTGTTATAATATTTGCCCTCTGTAAATCCTGCAAAAGTTAACAAATCGTTTGGTGTAGCATATAAGTAATAAGGACTAATATAAAAGAATCCTTGGTTCTTTTGAGAGTTAACTTGAAGCATGACTCCTGCATCAATGTATGGTCTTACTAGGCCAGATTCTTTAGACGCCTGCCATCCATTTGGAAGATTAATTGTGAAGGCATTTTCATTCGGGTCTGTAAAGTTATAAAAAGAAATTTTGTCCTTGTATTCTACTGCTTTTGGAAGTGTTTTTGTTTCATTTGTTGTTATAACTTTTGTTTGGTTATTATTGGTCTGATTGATTGTGATATTATCTGTTTTTGAGAAAATATTTTTAAACCAGTTGATAAACTTTACAAAAAATCCGGGAGTTGAATCTGAAGTTGTTTCTATTGCAGAGATAAGCGTTAATGAGAAGATCATTAAAATAATAATTGTCGCCGGTATTGCATATGTTGTTTTAGTGGTTTGCATCTTAATCCAGGAAAAAATCTTCGTTCAAATCTTCGCAATGCTTTATCAAATCACTTATTGTTATTATTCCTACAATCTCCTCTTCACTGGTAACAGGAAGATGCTTTATCTTGCTTTTTGCCATTAATTCTGCTGCATTGTCTATATTTTCACTTTCATCTATAGAGACAACTTGTTTTGACATGACTTCAGAAATCTTCTTCTTTAAACTTGAAATATTCCCAATAATATCCTTCTCGGTTATTATTCCAACTGCCCTATTACCATCAACAACTACTAAAGAACCAACTGCATTATTGTTCATTTTTTCAGCAGCATCTTTAAGACTAATCTTCGGAGAAACAGTTAATGTTTCTTTCATTATCTCTTTTATTCTCATGATAGTTTTAGGACGTGGGGGTTTTTAAATTATGCTTTAAGAAAAAATGGGAATTATTATCTTACTTCATCCAGAATTATTCTCTTTTTGAACCTGCCTCTTTCTTCCGCTTTCTTTTTTCTTAAAAGCTCGAGCTTTTTCATATTGAATTTCTTATAATCACATATAGCATATATTACCTCCATAATATCTGCCATCTCCTCATCACTTTCTGATTCAAAGAATTCCTTAAACTCTTCTTGGAGCTTGTTTTTTAATCCTTCTTTATATTCTTCATCAGGAGCTATATGTGTAACTGGGACTCTTCCACTTTTTGTTATTCTTTCAGGTATTTTGTCTCTTACTAGTTTTGCCATTGTTCAAATCTCCCATAGTACGAACAAAGTATATTGTTTAAATAAGTTGTGATCAAATCAAGTATACATCCCAATAATCTTTATAAGATTAAATTCATACTCTTAATTATGAGAACCCTTGAAGAACAACTTGAGAACGAATTCTTAGATTTAGGTATATCTCGGAAAGATAGGGGCTCTATTAAAGCACCGTTGATTATTTTAAGAAACAAAGATATACCTACCTATGAACATAGTATAAGAGTCGGTATTATTTCTGCAGAAATAGCAAGACACATGCACCTCGATCCAAAAGTTATGTTTTATGCAGGCGTTTTGCATGACATTGGAAAATTTCTAGTGCCGCCAGAAGTTTTAAAGAAAACAGAGGGATTTAATGAAGAGGATATGAAAAAAATCAAGAAACACCCAGAATACACTTATCAGGTATTGCGGGGCATACATGAATTTTCTGCTGAAATAGCGCTTAGGCATCATCGTTATCAAGAAAAAGGATATCCAAAAAAATTGCCCAAATCAAACATACCTTTTTCTCCAAATACCAAGCTAATGATAGACTTTTTTGCTAGAATATTATCTCTAGCAGATTTTTATGATGCGATAAGTTCTCGAGTAAATGATAAATTCGGTGAAAAGAGAAAATTAACTCCTGAAGAAGTTAAATCAATAATTCTAATGAAAAATCCTGATCAAAAATATTTGATAAATGATTTGTATGCTGATGGTATTTTTGGAGAACAAAGAAAGATTAATTCTTATAAAATTCTATAATTAAGCCGCTGGTGTCGCAGGCGCTTCAACTTTCTTTTCTTCCTTAACTTTTGCAGGGCAAATCTCATCGAACTTCTTTTTGCCTTCTTTAAGAACTTTGATATTTATCTGAACTGTTTTTTCTCCGATTTCTTCTCCTCTGACTGTTTTTTTAAGTCTTAAACCGCCAGGCCTTGTTTGATTCATACCCTTGTCATTTTTTGTTAAAAGAAGTCTTCTAAGATGATTTCCTATTTCGCCTTTTATTCCAGGAAATCCCGCTATATCCGAGGTTCCGGATATTTCTAGCTCGTAACCATCAAAATCTGCAGATATTACATCTCCATTTATTTTATCGCCGATTTTCATTCTTATAAGAGATTCGTTTTCTGTCTCAAGCTTGAATGTTCTTCCTTTATAGGATATGTTTATTTTGAATGCCATATTATAATTTTTTAGAGAAAGTTGGTATTTAAAGGTTATTATTGTTTTTGCTAGTCTATAACTTCTATTGTAATCTGTGCTAGAGTTCCTGGGCAGAGTTTATCTTGTAACAAAGAAGGTACGATTATTACCGCCTGGTTTCCATGTTTTGCGATTTTTTTCGTGATGGTGAAGGATTTATTCATTTTTGACCACTGTCCCCCTTTTCTCTAAAGAGAACTCAACTAGAAACTTCTCTAGATCTTCACTACTCGCAGCAGAAATGTATCCCCATTCTATTCCGGTTCTTCCACCAGAGCCGCGCACTGAGCTAACAGTTTTAAAAGAGAATGCAACTCCATTAATATCAAAAACCATCTGAATTCCCCATCTATCCCCCTCCTGTCTCCCTATTTCTTTTCCCTTTGTTATGATCTCATCGTAAAGGTCTGGGCTATTTTTTCTCCAGTCTTCTGGCCGAGCCCAATATTTTCCGTATTTCATTTTAATTTATCCTTCAGACCATATTTTTTTAATTGATTGATAGAAACTGGTTTATTATCATAGTGTATATCTATTGCCGTTCCTTGTCCTGTTTTTAATTCTATTTTTCCATTGCTAAAATCATATAATCTTGGCAAGAATTCATCGGACTTAGTAGCATCCATATTATTATCATTTACTCTTGCTGAAATTGTTGGGCTATCACCAGCATGAATATGCTGGGCATAATTAAGAAAATACGTTAAAGACCTGTCTAATAATACTTTTGTATTGATTTTATCATAATCTTTGCATGCCAAAAAGTCTAAGGTAAGCCCCCAAGGAATAGTCACGCCATCACTAAGCTTTTCTCTTATATTAGCAGGTTCCCATAAGGATATCCAATTGGGACCCGCCTCAGAAACAGCCCAAAGAGAATTGATATCCTTGCTATTCCAGTCTGTTTTTGATGTTAATTTAATATCTCCTTCTTTATTGAACAAATAGAGATGGGGATGTATTCGTATTTTTTCATTAGAACAAGCAGTAATGCTGGGAACAACGATTATTCTTCCCCCGGAAAGATTATAATTGTCTTCTAAAGCCAGTATACTTTTCATGGTACTTTCCTTTACTTTTGAAAAAGGGGGATATGTTTCTATCCCATATTTATTATAAAATCTTGAAGTTTCTATAAACGATATAGAACTTCTTTCTGTTTGTATTATGGGTTCTTGTTCTTGTCTTGTTTGTTCATTTTTTGTCATTTTGTGTTTTATCGTCGTGTTTTTAGCACAGATTAGTAACAACATGCTCCTTCTTATAGCTTATCTCCCACCAGGTGGGGAATAAATAATAAAGTTTAAATAGTCTAAAGATTCTATACTAGAATGATAGAAAAGACTTTGGAAGACTTGGGATTCACAAAAGGAGAAATAAAAGTTTACCTAACCCTCTTAAATATTGGAGAGACTACAACTGGAAAAATTATTGAAAAAGCGAAGATTTCTGGAGGAAAAGTGTATCAGATATTAGATAAACTTGAAGATAAGGGGCTTGTCTCTCATATAGTAAAAAATAAGACCAAATACTTTTCTGCTTCTTCTCCTAAAAGAATTTTTGATTATCTAAATGAAGAAAAAGAAAAATTAGTACAAACGGAAAAAGAGGTACAGAAAGAAATGCCTTTCTTAACAAGTATACAAGATATGCATAAAAAAAGGCATGAAACGACTCTCTTTCTGGGGGCAGAAGGAATAAAAACTGCAATTTTCCAAGCGTTAGATGAATTAAATCAAGATGACGAAGCTCTTGCCATGGGTGTCCGTGGAGACAAAGGAGAATTTTTTAATATAATGTGGGAAAAATGGCATAAAGAGAGGGCCAGTAGAAAAATAAAAGGAAGGTTTATCTTTTCACAGAGAGATAAAAAAGTGGATAAAATATTTAAAAACATAAAACAAACCGAAATTCGGTATCTGGAAAGTATAACACCTTCAGCAATAGGCATATTAAAAGAGAGCGTGTTAATACAAACTTATGAAGATGAACCTTCTTGCCTTTTAATTAAAAATGAGCAAATCTCTAAATCATTTAGATCATTCTTTGAAAATTTATGGAAACTCGCCAAAAAATAATACTTATTTCTTATTCAAAAAACTAAATATAATTGAAGCCCAGAATATTCCCGGGAATACAGATCCAAAACTATTTATCTTATTCAAAAACAAGTGGAATGTATTAGAAGTTGTCATAGTATTTTTTAGAAAGTTTTTACTTTAGTAAGTAATAGGTTTAGTTTGTGAGAATTGGGTTTTTTAGTTTTATATTTCTATTAAACTATTTTCTTTGGAACAAGGTCAATGCAAACTCCAGCTGCAACTGTAGCTCCAGCATCTCTTATTGCAAATCTTGACATGTTAGGATTGTCTGATTGTTTTTCTATAACTAAGTTGCCCATTGGCTTCAATTTAACAACTGCAACATCTCCATTCTTGATAAAATCAACTTTTTCTGTGCTTGCTTGTCCTGTTTTAGGGTCAATCTTTTTAACTATTTCCATAAACTGGCAAGGCACTTGTGCTGTGTGAACATGGAATACTGGAGTATATCCTTTTGCTATAACAGTAGGGTGATTGATAACTGCGATTTGTGCTGTGAATTCTTCTGCAATTGTAGCAGGTTTAGCCGCGTCGCATATAACATCTCCTCTAGCAACATCTTTCTTTCCTATTCCCCTGATGTTAACTCCAACATTATCTCCTGCAAGTCCTTCAGGTAATTGTTCATGGTGCATTTCTATTGTTTTAACTTCACCTGGAACTCCTTTTCCTGATCTTCCTGGCAAGATTATAACTTTTTGTCCTATCTTCATTATACCTGTTTCAATTTTTCCAACAGGAACTGTTCCTATACCTGTAATTTCGTAAACATCTTGTAAGGGCATTCTCAATGGCAAGGCTGTAGGTTTCTTTGGAGGCTCGAATAAGTCTAACTGTTCCATTAATGTAGGTCCCTTATACCATGGCATTTTATCTGATTTTTTAACAATATTGTCTCCTACAAAAGCGCTTATTGCTAAGAAAGTAACTTTTTCAGGATTGATTCCAACTGTTTTTAACAAAGCAGACATTTCTGTTTTTATCTTTGTGTATGCTTCTTCTTTGTATCCAACAGAATCCATCTTGTTTACATTTACTGCAATTTGCTGAACTCCCATTGTTCTTAAAAGCCATAAGTGTTCTTTTGTCTGAGGCTGAACTCCTTCTTTTGCAGCAACAGTCAAAAAAGCAGCATCTGCTTGGCTTGCTCCTGTAATCATATTTTTAACAAAATCTTTGTGTCCAGGTGCATCAATTATTGTTACATCATATTTTTTTGTAACAAGTTTTTTATAAGATAAATCGATTGTAACTCCCCTTTCTCTTTCTTCTTTAAATTTGTCCATAACAAACGCGAATTCAAATCCTACTTTTCCTACTTTCTTTGCTTCTTCTTTTAATTTCTGAAGCTCTTGCTCAGGTATGATTCCTGCATCATACATCAATCTTCCGATTGTTGTAGATTTTCCGTGGTCAACGTGACCGACGAAAACAACATTAAGATTTGGTTTTTCGTGTGCCATTTTCTAATTAGATTAAATCCGGGAGGGTTTATAAACCTTTCGAAAAAATGAGATATTTACAAGTTTTTTATTTTTTCTTTTATTTTCCGACGAGAAAATTATCTCCGAAACATTATCCACCTGTTCAAATACATAAACGGAACATCAACAACGCCCACGAGCCACTTCAAAACAACCTGCCCTAAAATTAAAGGAGCAATAGCAGACACGCCATAAAAAGCAAGAAAAATAAATATAAAACTATCTATAACCATTGCTGGAATAGATGAGAAAATATTTCTCGCCCATAAATATTTTCCACCCGTTTTATTTTTGAACCATGAGAAAATATACGCGTCTGTATTCTCGCTTATAAGAAAAGCGCACCAGCTTGCAAACATTATTCTTGGAGCAAATCCTAAAATCTTCATATATTCTTCTTGTCCACTCCAGAAAGGAGCAGGTTTCAGCCATATAGACATTAGAACAAATAGAGCAACAGCAACTTGTGTAATAAAAGCGATAAATATCATCTTGTGCGTTTCTTTTCTTCCAAATTTTTCATTAACAATATCTGTAAGAAGAAATGTTACAGAAAAAACAAGAACAGCAGCAGGAGTATAAAGTTTTATGAAACCAAAATCAAATTCTGCAATTTTGTAGGCAATAATATTGCTAATGAGCACGAAGGCAACATACAAGCCAATAAGCGCGTCAGGCTTGTTATATTTTCTTGCGTACCATGCGCCGAATAATGAGAAAGAAGTTATTGCTATTATCCATAGGATGATTATGAGCAGTTGCATGATTATGGATATTTTTAGTGTATAAAAATATATCTTAGATGAAATTATATGCTCCACAAAGCGATTGTGCATATTATTGCAAGAAGAATCAAGGTTAAATCTATTCTTACTCGCGTATTTCCCGTTAACATAAAGTAAAGTCCAACAAGAAATTGTGGTGCTATAACCAAGGTAATTGGTGGTGTAAAAAGGCCAAGAATAACAAATTGCGGGCTAACGCCTTTTAGCAATACTACTCCCAGAGGAGAAAGCAGGATAATAAGACCGAGAATGTATCTGCCTATTCCAGAAATAATGCTTAAAGTTTTTCCCTCTTTTAGTTTTTCTTTTTCCATTTTTCCTCTTTTATAGAAATATAAGATAATTAGAGTATAAATATATTATGCATTTGTTTTTTCCAGCAAACTTTATAAATCGCTTATATTCCTTATAATTATGGTTATTAAAATAGATTATAGCAAATGTTGCTGGAAAGATGGTAAGTGTTCAAGTTGTGGATGCGGTGGTGGAGGATCATGCAAGGGATGCGTAGAAGCATGTCCTGTCGGTGCATTAAAAAGAAAAAAACTTGTTGTGATAGATGCAAAAAAGTGCATTGGCTGCGGTGCTTGCGTTAGTGCGTGCAAGCATGACGCGATTTCCTTGGAATAATTTTAGAGATGTTATTAGCTTAAAGAATTAATGAGATTCGCATGCATGCGAAAGAATAGAAAGATATTCTTTAAGAAAAATTTGTTCAAATGGAACAATTCCTAGTTTATGGCAATATTCTAAATGAGAATTAGAAGATGCGCCTATTGCAATTAATGTATCTTCTCTGAATGTTTTTGATAAATCTTTTGCAATCTCTAATTCTATTCTTCTAGCCAAACCTTTTCTGAGAAGCCTTGGTCTTATATCTTTTGCAGTTCCCCCAAGAGGATAAAAATGATTTTGCAATAATCCCTTATTGATATTATGCCTCAAACATAATCCTGGAAATTGACTTATATAAATAAAACCAACACTGCCCAAATAGCCGGGTTCGTAAGGATGTTCAAATGGAATAAAACCAACAATATTTACTTTTTTTTCGCGAAGCCATGTAGAATAAATTATGTTGTGTTCAGGAGCATCTGAATCTTTTTCTATCCAAATTCCCCCCCGTAATTGTTGTTTTTTATTCATATTAACTTTCTCAGAAATAGTCTGAGGTGCTATCCCTCTCTAATTATTCGTTCTCTAACTCGCAAGCCAACTTATTCTCGATTAGGCAGCTTTTTTCATATCTGCTTTAATAGTACGTAATACTCCCCGTATATAAAACTGATAATCTCTATGTGCAGTCTTTAAAATAACATCTCTTATTTGAAGTATTTCTTCTCCAGCAGGAGATTTTACTTTAGCATAAGTTCTACAATCAGCATCAGCTATTGGATTTACACCATAATCATGAAAAACGAGTGGATCACCTAAAAAAACATCAACCTTTTTTGCAAGACCAAAATTTTTAACACTTCTCTCAAGAAAGCTGCTAACTTCTGGAAAATTTGCTTGAGCACAACGTAATGTTATTCTATATTTTCCTTCCATAATTAATTACAAGAATATTCCTTTAAAAGTATTATTATACTGAAGAATTATTCGTTCTCTAACTCGCAAGCCAACTCATAATCCTAAAAAAAATTTGTCTCGTTGTCTTGCTCGGCAAATCCTCTCTTATGATTCGTATCTATTCACGGCCAAGTGCATCTTACAATAATCTATCCCACAAGAAATATTAAGTTTTTTCCCCCATTCTGTTTGCATACAATTTGAACAGGGATAAATTATAAATCCTGGAACATCTTCTGCTCTTGCACCGGTTGGTCTTTTGGTTCTATCCGGTTTATAATTTGCACATCCACCCTGAATGCTTTGCTCTAATCTTTCATGTTCAATTATGGGCATGGTATTATTCTTTCTATTTTATAGTTTTTAAAGAAATATGTGATTATTTATATGCAAAACTATTCGTTCTCCGCTAATCCCTTTCTGCTTCTTATCTGACGAACGACAACTTGCTGAACAGCATTGGGCGTCTTCTCAAATGCCTGGTCAACCATACTAAAACTTCCCCTGCCTTCTGTGGCACCCCTTAAATCTGATGCAAGCCCAATCATTTCTGCAACAGGTAATTTTGCTTTGATTGTGCAGTCAATATTTGACTGTGTAACATCAATTAATTGTCCTCTTTTACCTTGTATAATTTTTGTCATCTCTCCCATAAAACTTATTGGACCTTCAAAAAGCATTGTTTGAACAGGTTCGTATAATACTGGCTTTCCTGAATTCATTGCCATTCTCATTGCGTCACGAACAGCAGGATAAACCTGCGCAGGTCCTCTATGGATAGCGTCTTCGTGAAGTTTTATATCAACAAGTGAAACTTTAAGTTTTATACAAGGCTCTCTTGCAATTGTTCCTGCATCAACAACTTGCTCAAATGCATCAAGAACCAATTCAATAACTTCTCCAATATTAACTTCTCCTTTAATCTTATTCAAAAAGACACAATTTTTGTAAACATCAATGTATTGTCTTGCTTCTTCATTTGAGATTCCAAGAGAAGAAAGTGTTTTCCATAATGGTTCATCTTTCTTTTTTATTCTGCCCATATTTATTTCTCCATTTCTCATTGCCTGATAAACTCCATCTTCAAGAGGTTCAACTTTCAAAAAGAATAAGTTATGCTTGTTCGGAGATTTTCCTTCTCCAACTTCAGAGGGTTTGTCAACTGTTTCTCTATATACAACAATAGGAGAAGATGTTCGAACTTCTACACCTTTTTCTGTTTTTATTCTATTTTCAACTATCTCAAGATGTAATTCTCCCATTCCTGAAATTAAATTTTCCCCTGTTTCTTCATTAATTTGAATCTTAATAGAAGGATCTTCTTTTGCAACTTTTTTAAGAACTTCAATGAGTTTAGGCAAATCCTGGGGTTTTGGAACACTGATAGATTTTGTAATAACTGGTTCAAAGATGTACTTCATTTCTTCAAATGGTGTTTCGGGTTCAAGTGTAATAGTCTCTCCTGCTTCTCCTGTTACTCCTGATATCGCAATAACATTTCCACAAGGTAACTCTTCCATTTGTTCTGGTTTTATTCCGTTATAGATTAAAACTTGCTGAACTCTTTGTTTCTGTTTTGCCATATTAAGATAAACTTCTGTTCCTGTTTTCATTGTTCCTGAAAATAATCTCCCCGCACTCAACTCTTTTCCTGAACGAGGGTCAATAACTATTCTCGTTATAACAAAAGCAATCTTTCCTTGAGGATTGCAATCCATCAAGTTTTTTCCGAATTCTGTTTGAATATCGCCGTGCCAGATTTTTGGTATTCTGTATTTTTGAGATTCAAGAGGATTAGGAAGATGTTTTATTACCATATCAAGAAGAACTTCAAAGAGCGGGGCATTCTTCCAGCACCAATCTTTTCTTGTTAATTCATCCATTTCATACAATCCAAGAATATCTTTGAATGTAATTCCTTTCTTTTTCATAAAAGGAATAGATAAAGCCCAATTATCTCTTGCACTTCCAAATGCAACACTTCCATCGTTAACATCTGCCTGCCAGATTTTTCTGAATTCTGGTTCTGCTATTTGAGATATAAGAATATTAAAATCCTGAATTATTTTTAAAAATCTTTGTTGAATTCCTTCGGGTGTTAGTTTTAGTTCTTTGATTAATCTATCCACTTTGTTAATGAAAAGAACAGGCTTAACTCTTTCTCTTATTGCTTGTTTTATGACTGTTTCTGTTTGAGGCATGATTCCTTCACTTGCACATACAAGAACAATTGTTCCATCAATGGCTCTCATTGCTCTTGTTACATTTCCGCCAAAATCAACGTGACCAGGAGTATCGATTAAATTGATAAGATATTCTTCTCCTTGAAACTCG
>Ga0247842_10007941_pt1 | contig 11295 bp, 13 predicted proteins | sample LaCruzMarch2015__3_FD_192411 | JGI IMG/M metagenome (GOLD analysis project Ga0247842, IMG submission 192411) | Freshwater microbial communities from meromictic Lake La Cruz, Castile-La Mancha, Spain - LaCruzMarch2015_19m | ecosystem: Environmental > Aquatic > Freshwater > Lake | place: Spain...
GATTCCTTTTCAAGGTATTCATTGATCTCTTTAAAGGTTGCCTCACCGCTGCGTCGAAGTTTTTTAATGATAGTAAGATATCTGAAAATATAGTCTTGCTTTGCCATGGTATGATCGCGTCATGTGAAAATCATGCACATCGCAAGTTACTAAATTGGCTGATCAGTTCATGGCGAAAATCGACACTTACAAAACTATTCTCCGGATCATCGTCAGATGTGAATCTTTTCCACAAGTATTCCTGCTCGTCATAATACCAGCCATCATCCTCCTGCACATTAACCTCGTTCCAGTCGATGACTTTGCCGGCCACAGGGTCGTATATATCATAATCAGATCCGGATTTCTGTCCGAACTCGATCGCTTCCTGCATGCGGATAAATTCTATTTTTTCTGTCTTTCCGGCAGGTTCCTTGTAAACTGTGAGTAAAATCATAAGGTTGGTTGTGTTGATTATCACATGTAAAATTACAGCGCCACTACGCCAAAGCATGACGTGGTTTAAAAATTTTTTTACCAAATTTGGCCGGAATAGCTTTATTTTGCCAAAAATTTGCGTTTTGGAGAGATTTGATCGTTTTTCATTCAGTTTGGTCGTCCTGTTCCTGCTTGCGTTTTCGAATGTTCACCAAGCCCAGTCATGGACTTTTATCAAAGAAAAGGATGGAATAAAAATATACACGCGTAAGGAGGAGGGGAAAACGCTGAAATCTTTTAAAGGAGTAACAGACATTCATGCATCGACTGAAGCTGTTTACAACCTGATAGGCAATGTTAAGAATTTAGACTGGTGGGACAAGAACCTCCGCGAGATCAAGGTATTGTATTATGAAAAGGAAAAGAAGGCGCAGTATTACCTTGTGTACGATTCACCCTGGCCGGTAACTGACCGTGACCTGTGCGTAGATGCAACAATTACAACAGATCCTGTTACCGGGATTAGAACCGTGAGTGCGGTACCTTTGCTGAATGTCATTCCTGAAAACCCTGACTATATTAGGATCAAACTCTATAAGCAAAGCTGGACCCTTATCCCGAAAGGCAATGGCGTGGTTCATGCCATACTCGAAGGTTCTGTTGATCCGGGGGGTCATGTGCCCGACTGGGTCTATAATATGGTAATCACAGAAACGCCACTTAAGATCATGCGGGGAATAAAGCAGCGACTGGAAAAAAAGTAGTTTGATTCTTACTGAAACAGGTGATCCGGGGAAAATTGAATCCTATCTCCAGGCCCCGAGTATTGCCCCGGTCATTGCCAGATAAAGCACCTGATATCCTGAATCGATTGCCCATAGCAGAAATGATCTTCTTTGATAGATCATGTTGATTCCGTATGAAGTGGCAACAAAGAAGATCCCGATCAGTAATCCGTACAGAAATCCGGAAAAGGCAGAAACGTCGCGGCTGGCATGTCCCTGAAGGATTATAGCCAGCCCGAAATCCATTAAAAAGATCAGCACGAAACTGGATCCGAAAACCAGCGCCATATTACTCTTTCCCAAATACTCCTCAGTAAATCCCAGGGTTTTCTGCCAGGCTTTTCCAAATAATACAGGGCTGTACCATACAGCGCCAAGGGCAAAACTGGCTATTGCAGCTACTATTAGTGCAAGAAAATTGATATTTGCAAGTTCCATAATTGGTTATTTAGATTGATTATTGGTTGCAAAGATAATATTCCCGGATTATTTCAAGAAAATTTAAATGATTACGCTCAATCAAATAATATTTTTGAATGAGCGCAATCATACCAGAAGAATTCAATAGAGCAAGATCCTTCCTGTTTGAGAATACAGTTTTCAATAATCCTTTCCGGCTCCGTAGGAGCCAAATCCTGGTAGCCCGTATACCCCCACCCCGAGCTCACCGCACCGTGGTTGCGCAATGCATTTTGGATTTGATTCTCCGGGAAACAATTTCGCACCTACGGCGCGAAATTCTCCTGAACCTGATCGTTCTACCAATATCGCGCACCTACGGAGCGCATGGAAGAATGTCACTGTCCTATATGTTAACTTCACTGGTATAATAGCGCTCAATCAATTAATATTTTATGACTAATATCAATCGTCAGATGAAAATTAAATTTCCGTTAACAAATTGTTAACTACTGAAAAATCTTATTTAAGCAATCGATATTTGCATAAAACTTCATTATGCAAATTACTACCTGTCAGTTTAATGATTCTTATTTCCCTATTATGGACGGGGTTGGAATGACGGCCCACAATTATGCCTACTGGCTGAATGAGAAGTATGGGAAAAGCATGCTGATTGCTCCAAGGGTAAAAGATTATAAAGACAATGTCGATTATAAAGTGTACCGCTTCAAGTCGGTACTGCTCCCAGGAATGAATCCTTACAGGGTTGGGTTGCCATTGATAGATGTCACCTTCAAGAAAAAGATCAAAAAGATAAAATTTGATCTGCTTCACGCCCATTGTCCATTTATCAGCGGGCAACTGGCAGTAAAACTTGCAGCGAAAATCAAGGTACCCTTGATTGCGACCTTTCATACCAAATACCGGGATGACTTCAAAAAAGTGATCAACAACGATCTTTTTGTTGAATTCCTGCTGAGAACCACCCTCGAATTTTATAAATCGGCTGATCTGGTGTGGGTTCCCAATAAAGCCACCGGGCAAACGCTTAAGGACTATGGTTTCAATGGCGCTTTTGAGATAATGCCAAACGGGACCGACATACTTATTCCTGATAAGGGAAAATTGCTTAAATACCGGAAAAAGGGACTTGACCGGATAGATGCAGGGGCAAATGAATTTGTGATGTTATTTGTTGGTCAGCATCGGTGGGAGAAAAACGTGAGACTCATTATCGATGCCATGAAAATGTTGAAATTATCAGGTGAATCCTTTAAAATGATCTTTGTGGGCGAAGGATATGCTTCGCGGGAGATGATAAAGCTGGTACGGCAGTATAGCCTTCAGGACCAGGTGATGTTCCTGGGTGTGATCACCGATCGCAAGGAACTGGAATATGTTTATGCAGCCTCTGACCTGCTGGTTTTCCCGTCAATTTATGACAACTCCCCACTTGTTCTCCAGGAAGCCGCCGCATTTGATATTCCTTCGGTAATTGTGCGGAACAGTTCTTCGTCCGAAGGAATCCTTGACGGGGTAAACGGGTTCCTCATTGAAAACCAGGTCGAATCGCTGGTGAAAAAGATTGCTGAACTCATGAAACACTCCGACGCAATTAAAAAGGCGGGAGAGGGCGCCAGGAAATCAATTTATCATCCATGGGAGGGAATCGTTGATGATGTTTACCAGCGATATGTTGAATTGATCAAGGAACACCGGCCGGCGGTATCTCATCAGTGGGAAGATGACGAGGAATGAAAACCTACTTTAGATTGAATTCTTTCAGGAGTTCTTCAAATGTTTCCTTGTGGCTCAGTGATTCTGCCTGTTTCGATGCAATCGCATAAGCCTGGGCATAGAGGTCTTCACGGTAATTGTAAATTCTCCATTGGCCTTCGTGAAATTCAAGCGCTGAAAGATTTTCGATCCAGTCACCTGAATTCATATAGGTAACAGAGCCCTGGGCATTGGAGATGGTCCTGATTTCGGGTTGATGGATATGACCGCAAATCACATTGGAATAACCTTTTGAAATGGCAATGCCAGCAGCGGTCTCCTCGAATTTATTGATATAGGAAACAGCACGTTTTACCCCATGTTTGATTTTTCGGGAAAAAGATATCTTTTCACGGCCCATGCCGGTCAAAAGAAAATTAGTAAAACTGTTAAGCAGGATTAACAGATCATAACCGAATGATCCGAATTTTGCCAGCCATTTGCTATACTGCATGGTTATATCAAAAACATCACCATGGAAGATCCAGGTTTTCTGCCCATCGAGCTCGATCAACAGTTTATTTACCAATTTGAAGGATCCGATGTTAAATTTTACAAATTTTCGCATCAGTTCATCATGGTTCCCGGTTATGTAAACCACTTTAGTGTTTTTGGCGATCATCCCGGTCAAATGCCTGATCACCATCAGGTGCGATTTAGGAAAGTAACGTTTACGAAATTGCCAGATGTCAATGATGTCCCCGTTCAGGATAAGCATTTTGGGTTTGATACTTCGAAGGTATTGGAGCAATTCCCTTGCATGACATCCAAATGCCCCAAGATGAACATCTGAGATGATGACCAGGCCTACTTCACGTTTAGGGATTGCATGTTGTTTCATAAGTATTGAGCGCGAAGATACCAGGATTGGTCAACTGCTATGTTAACAGCATATTACGAAAATATTAAATAACTGTTAAGAAATCATTAAGTTTCGTAATCAGGGGAAATTGAATGGTCATTATAAGGACCTTTGTCCAAAAATTTATATGTCATGAAGAGAAATACGCAAGCATCCGGGATAAAAACCAGAAAATCACGGGGTGAAACACTTCCCCTCCTGCGAGGGATGTTTATTTTCCCAGAGTCCTTAAAAAGGCACGGAAATATTTCCGGTTCAGATGTATCTGGCGATGAATTTATCTTACTCGATACATTTCATCATTCAGGCAGGGAGTCAATCCAGGGACAAAAAGATGCAAACCTGACAGTATCTGAAGAGGGACTACATTTGAGCATATCATGACGATACAACCACCCGCCGGGTTTCCTATTACCGATCAAAAATCGGCCGGGAGGCTGTTGTGGATGACAGACACCTATGGTGACCAAAACGGAGTTTCCACTGTGCTCAAGGCTATTCACCAGGTGATCAAATCGCGTAATCTGCCTGTCGACCTGATGGTATGCAGCAGCATGATCAAACCCGACGATCATCTGATCGTACTGAAACCGGTCTCAGAATTTACCTTTCCGCTTTACAGGCAACAACCATTCAGGATTCCCAACTTTGTATCTGTTCAACGTGCCTTCAGGCGCGGCAATTACAACCGGATCATCTGTTCAACAGAAGGCCCGATGGGGTTGGCTGCGCTTTGGCTAAAAAAGGTATTTTCGGTTGAAACTTTTTTTTATCTGCACACGGACTGGCTGACCTTTGCAAAAGAAGTTTTATCAATGGAGGAGGTTGGTCTGAGCAGGCTGCAGAAGGCGCTCAGGATCTATTATAAAGGGTTCGGGAATATATTTGTACTCAATACAGACCAGCAGCAATGGCTAACCAGTACAGGAATGGGTTTCAAGCCTTCCCGTGTTTTCCTTACAGCGCATTGGGCCGACAAATCGTTTTCTGAACCACTGCCAGTCGCCCAAACCCGGCTTCCGTTCAACCCTGAAGGGCCGGTAGCGCTGTATACCGGCAGGATAAGCAAAGAGAAAGGAGTGATGGAACTTCCCGGTATTGTGAGGATGGTCAGATCGGTTATCCCGGAGTTACAAATGGTCATAGCCGGAACTGGCCCTGCCGAAGAGGAACTTAAAAGAGCTCTGCCTGATGCTTTTTATCTTGGGTGGGTTGGGCACGAGAACCTGCCAGCCCTTTTTAAATCGTCAGACATTCTGCTGCTTCCTTCCCGTTTCGATACATTCAGTTGTGTGGTTCTTGAAGCGCTAAGCAGTGGATTGCCGGTTGCTGCATACAATACCAAAGGGCCTAAGGATATTCTGGAGGATTCGGTATGTGGGTACCTGGCTGAAACAGCCGAGGAGATGGCCGGAAAGGTGATATCGTTTTTCCTTGATCCCGACAAACGCAAGCAAATGAAATTGGCTGCCCGGAGCAGGGCCGAGGATTACAAGGCTGAAGACATCATGGACCGGCTGCTACAGGACACCGGATTGGTGACAAAATCATGCCCGATATGAGCGGAAATATTGAGGAGCCAAGGATATGGTGGAAACATGGTGTGATATATCATATCTATCCACGTAGTTTCCAGGATTCTAATGGAGACGGGATCGGTGATATCAGGGGAATAATCCGCAGGCTTGGGTACTTAAAAGTGCTGGGGATTGAAGGAATCTGGCTTTCTCCCATGTTTAAATCCCCGATGGTTGATTTCGGATACGATGTTTCAAATTATCGCGAAATTGACCCGGATTTCGGAACGATGGAGGATTTTTTAGAATTGCTGGAAAAAGCCCATGAGTCAGGGATTCGCATCATCCTGGACATGATCCTGAATCACACTTCTAACCAGCATCCCTGGTTTATTGAATCAGCATCATCTCTTAACAATTCTAAGCGTGACTGGTACATCTGGAAAGACGGGATAAAGGGCAACCCGCCCAACAACTGGAAATCGGCTGTTGGCGGCAGCGCATGGAAATGCGATGAAAAAACAGGCCAATATTACCTTCATTCTTTTTTTGAAGAACAACCTGATCTTAACTGGCGAGACAAGGAGCTTCCAAGCGTATTTTTTGATGAGATGAAGTTCTGGCTCGACCTGGGGGTGGATGGTTTCAGGCTGGATGTGATCAACCTGATCGTAAAGGACAAAAAGTTCAGGAGCAACCCGGTTTTATTCGGAATTCCTGCACTTCAGCAGCAAATATACACCCGCAACAGGAAACGATCCGTCACCATTGTTACCCGGATCAGGAAATTACTCGATCAATATGAAAACGCTACTGCAATAGGAGAGGTTTACACGCTTCCGCCGGGAAATGCAAAAACAGCAGCACGATATCTTGTCAGGGGTCATGATGGAATTCACCTTGCATTTGATTTTTCATTGATCTTCAGTGCATGGAATGCCCATTCCTACTTCAAATGCATTGAGAGATGGTATAACAGCATTCCTGAGAACGGATGGCCCTGTCATGTTTTATCGAACCATGATCTTTTCAGAAGCATTGACCGAATACCGTGGCGTACCAAAAAGGAGGAGAAAGCCAAGGTTGCAGCCGCGCTGTTACTGACCCTCCGGGGTACACCGTTCATATATTATGGTGAAGAAATAGGCATGCACAACGGGAACATCCGTCGTCGAAACATCCGCGATCCGTTGGGTAAACGATTTTGGCCACTGTTTAATGGCCGGGACAAAGCCCGAACACCCATGCAATGGACCCAGGAACCATCGGGCGATTTCACAAACGGGATACCATGGCTTCCGCTGAACATAGACACGCGTTCCCGAAATGTCAGACAACAGGAGGGAGACCCGGCTTCACTGCTTAACCATTACAGGAACCTGATAAAGATACGCCGATCGAGCGAAGCCTTGCAAAAAGGTTCGTGGGTTCCGGTTACCACTGGCCAAAAGGGAATTCTGTCCTATTTCCGGCTGACTGAGAATGAGCGGATCCTTGTGATCCTGAACTTTACAGGCCGGCACAAATTATTATCACTCCCTGAGCACACCTATGGCAAAGTAATTTTATCGACCCACAGGACGCCGGATGAATTCAACTATTTTCAGAATATGCAGATTGGTCCTTATGAAGCTACAATCTGCCGGATAGATGAATGAAAGGGGCAGGGCCCCTTTCATCGTTAATTTTAGAGAGCGATAACTGAATTCTCAGAACCCAGTCCGCTTGGGACAAATTTATCGGCTTCAGAATCGTTTTCCCAATTGGTACCATCGATGAGGTAACGGAATTGGTATTCTTTACCATTTTCCAGGTCGATTGTGACTGACCATACTCCGGTTTTTGCTTTTTTCAGAGGGGTTTCTCCGATCTGCCAGTTATTGAAATCCCCAACCAGGAGGATGGAAGAAGCAGATGTATACTGATCTCCCGAAAGAGAGAATTTAACTTTACTGACAGGTTTTGCTTTCAAAGATTTTTTTTCGATACTCATATTTGATAGGTTTAATTTAAATAAATCGGGTGCAAAGTTACAAATAATTTTTAATATGGTGTTAATTGCATGTTAAATCTTAGATTCATCTGATCTATAGTCAAGATTAACAAATAGTTAAATCTTCACATTTAACAAGTATCCAGTGGCAATTATTTACCTTTATCAATTTACTTTGTAGAAATTTTTGATGGCCCTGAACAATTTGCATAAGAAAAATGGAACTGCTCAATCCTGCTGATCTTGTTAAAGCGCTACCTGTTCTCCGTTACCCGGGGGGAGCCTGGCTGGCATTGATGCTTCACCGGATTATGAAACTGGACAGGATCAATAATTTGTATGGTCCAATAAACGAATTGCCAGCCAATAAATTTATTGATTCTTTAATTGCCAAATTGGGATTTCAGATCAACGTTTCGCGGGAAGAGATTCAAAACATTCCATGCAACGGACCATTCATCACCATATCGAATCACGCCTATGGCGGAATTGACGGGATCATCCTGTTTAAACTTCTTTTCTCTAAACGTCCGGATTTTAAGATTCTGATGAACTTTCTTCTGGCAAAGGTCAAACCGATCGAAGGATTTGCGTTAAAAGTCAATCCGTTTGAAAAAGTTCCAAATGTTCAGTCAAGTTACAGCGGATTAAAAGAAGCGCTGCATCACCTGAAGAACGGTCATCCTGTGGGTTTGTTCCCGGCAGGAGAGGTTGCATCATTCAAGATAAAAACAGGTACTGTAACCGATAAAAATTGGCCCCCATCCGTATTAAAACTGATTTTAAAAGCCCGGGTTCCGGTTATCCCGATTTATTTTGAAGGGCATAATAGTTTGTTATTCCAGATTCTGGGTATGGTCAATCCGATCGTCAGAACGGCATTATTGCCCTCTGAAATGTTAAATAAATCAGGAAAAAAAATCCGGGTCCGTATCGGGCGCCCTATTACAGTAAGGGAACAGGAGAAGCTTACCGATATTAATGATTTTGGACGTTATCTGAGAATGAGAACTTTTTCTTTGGGGATTCAGACAGAAAAACAAAAAAAATCGGGAATTTTCCAGGTCAGGCATCAGGAACCGCTTGTTCAGGCGGTCCCCACCGAATTACTGGTGAATGAAGTTGAGGGGCTGAAATCGAGCTGCCTATTGTTTTCTTTCAACAATCACAGGGTGTTCTGCACACCCGCCACCGGAATTCCATTTATCATGCAGGAATTAGGCAGGCTAAGAGAAATCACCTATCGCGAAGTTGGCGAAGGAACAAACAAGTCAATTGACCTTGACGCATTTGATCACTATTATCACCATCTTTTTATCTGGGACAATCTTGAAAAGAGGATCATTGGAGGCTACCGGGTGGGATTTGGAAACAGGATAATGGAAACGCACGGCGTCCATGGATTTTATATCAGCACCCTTTTTCATATCAGGAAAGGAGTTAAACCGGTACTTAATGCAAGTATGGAACTTGGAAGATCATTTATCATCAAATCCTGGCAGAAAAAACCATTGTCGCTTTTCCTTCTCTGGAAAGGTATTTTTGTCTTATTATGCCGACATCCGGATTTACGATATATGATCGGACCGGTCAGCATCAGTAATACCTATAGTAATCCTGCAAAGGCATTGATGGTATCATTTCTGAAAAAAAATCATTTCAACAAGGAGCTTTCAGTTTTTTTTATTCCAAGGAAAAAATTTGTCCATAAGATTCCACCAACTATAAGAAAGAAGTTATTTTATAAAGTGACGGGTAAAAACCTTGGTAAAGTGGAAAATTTTATCCAGTCGTTTGATCCCGGGTTCCGCACCCCTGTATTGTTAAAAAAATACCTGGGAATAAATTCTGAAATTATCGGATTCAATGTTGATCCGCTGTTCAGCAACTGCCTTGATGTTTTAATTATAACTGATATCCTTGAAATACCTGAAGAAATGATCAGATCACTGTCGAAAGAACTCACTGATAATAATGTTACAGAGCGGTTTGTATCAATAAAGCCATTCATGTATGATTAAAAATGAACCATTGTCCAGAAATCTGGACATTCTGACTGTTTTTGATTGCCTTTCAAAAAAATTCATTAAATTTGAACAATGAGCGATTAACAACAACAATAAAAACATTCATGAAAATGAAAAAATCAAAAAAAATAAATCTTCCCGAAGTGCATATCCTCGGAGATTTAAAGGATGTGAAAAATCTCGTATCCGGAATTGGCAAGAAAAAAACCCTGGTGATTTTCGCAGATGCAGAGCAGGAATCATTCTATGTTGAAACAAAAGGAAAGATTAAACAAATCAACCCAAAAGGGGTAAAGCGACTTGAAAAAAGTTTCAAATTGATTTACTTTTCATATTTTCCAAGCAAGAAAAAAATTCAGCCTGCGATCGGGGATGTCCCTCAGGAACAAACAGCTGAAGAGGGAATTAAAACTGATGTGGCAGAGAAGAAAGAAAAGAAAAATCCGGAGAGTAAAAAGATAAAAACGGAGAAGAAAGCAAAGAAAGTTCAAGGGGAGAAGAAAAAGAAGTAGAATATCAACCCTCATCGAATTTATATCCAACACCTTTGATGGTTTTGATGCTGGTTATGCCAAGTTTTTCCCGGATGCGGCGGATGTGAACATCAATGGTACGGTCGCCCACAACGACATCATCACCCCAGACGTTGGCGAAAATCTCATCGCGGGTGACCACCTTGTCGGGGCGGGAAACAAGGAATTGCAGCAATTCAAACTCCTTGCGTACAAGAGAGATTTCCAAACCATCCTTCGTCACGATATAGCGATCTTTATCAATTGTAAATCCTTTTAGCAGAATAATGTTGCCGTCTGCCTTTTCCTCTTTGAATCTTCGCAACAATGCCTGTATCCTGCTTATAAACAACTTAATTTTGATTGGCTTGGTGATGTAATCGTCGGCGCCTGCATCAAATCCTGCAATTTGAGAATAATCTTCTCCACGGGCGGTAAGAAAAGCGATTAGCGTGTTTGCCAATTGCGGAATGTTCCTGATTTCTGCACAAGTCTCCATGCCATCCATTACAGGCATCATCACATCGAGAATTACCAATTGTGGTTTGTGTTCTATGGCCAGTTTAAGTGCTTTCTGACCGTTTTTGGCTTTTAAAACCCGGTACCCCTCTTTTTCAAGGTTATACCCCAGGAATTCGAGGATGTCGGGTTCATCGTCAACCAACAAGATGGTGATTTCGCTGTTCTCCATAATTTTATATTCGTCAGCTTATGGCTCCTTTTCCTTGGAACCCAACAAAGAAAGCTAACTACCTGATATAGTTTTTACTAGAAAATGCAAAAGTACTCACAATAAACAGGCCTGGGTAGGCTGCAGAATTAATTAATCGTTAAATCTTTTCGTCGGGTCAAAGGGCTTCGGGTGAACCATGCCATACCAACCATGTTCTGGAAAGTGCGGTGAATGGCATGTTACAACAGGCAAGGAATCAAAAAACAGAGCCAGGTCCGGACGACATGATTTTAAAGATTATTTTCGGTTCATAGCATCTGAACCTGATAGT
>Ga0247842_10007942_pt1 | contig 11295 bp, 10 predicted proteins | sample LaCruzMarch2015__3_FD_192411 | JGI IMG/M metagenome (GOLD analysis project Ga0247842, IMG submission 192411) | Freshwater microbial communities from meromictic Lake La Cruz, Castile-La Mancha, Spain - LaCruzMarch2015_19m | ecosystem: Environmental > Aquatic > Freshwater > Lake | place: Spain...
AAGTGGGATGTTCGATAACATCAGCGTGATCATCCGCTCCACTGCCATGCAACTCCTCACCCCCGATGAAATGCGCGGAAGAGTGGCTTCAGTCAACGCGATCTTTATAGGATCCTCCAACGAAATAGGCTCCTTCGAATCGGGGGTCGCCGCAAAACTGATGGGGTTGATCCCCTCTGTTATATTTGGCGGGGTCATGACCCTTGGGATTGTGGGGGTCACTTCGAAAGTAGCTCCCAAGCTGAGGAAATTGAATCTCAGGGAAATTGGGTAATAGGTAACAAAGTGACAAAGTAACAGAGTAACAGGGTAACAGAGTAACAAAGTGACAGAGTAACAAAGTGACAGAGTGATGGGATAGATGCTCAGTGTCTTTGTTCAAGATGTTTGATTAACCCTGCAATTTGTGCCCTTATTCTGTTAGCTTTTCCGACCAATTGAATCATTTCCGGTTCATAAAGATATCGGAGCTTTTCCGCAACGATGATTTGCGTTTCCACTTCGGCTAGGCTGCCCGCTGAAATCCGCAGGAACCTGATAAATTCTCTTTTCTGATTGCTTGCAGCACCTTCGCTGATATTCGATGGGACCGAGATGGCTGCCCTCTTGAGCTGTTGTGTTAATCCAAAGATCTCATCTTTCGGGAATTTTTTTGTAAGACCGTATATATCCGATACCAGCTCAATGCTGTCTTTCCAAGCCCAGGTCTTTATGCGTTTTCATGATCAGGTTTTATCCTTAATCCGGAAAACTTAAAAAAGTAATATGGAAATCTGAGAAAGTTATTAACAAAAAACTTATCCCTTTCACCCAAGATCAAATCACCCACTCTATCACTCTGTTACTCTGTTACTCTGTTACCCTGTTACTCTGTTACTCTGTTACTCTGTTACCCTGTTACCCTGTTACTCTGTTACTCTGTTACTCTGTTACCCTGTTACTCTATCCCCAATTATCAAAGAAACAAATCAATCAACCCCTCATAATCAGACTCCTTCAATTTCATATTTGCCCCGGTGACTTTGTTGATGACCATGGATTCATAAATTGCCTGTCGCTGATCTCCCAGTATGTTCAGGTCAGAGAGATGGGTTGGGCAATTGACGGAGCGGAAAAAGCCCTCAATGCGTTTGATGGAATCATCGGTCGAAAGCGGCGTGTGGAAAAGGTCAGAGCCGAGTTGTGCAATCCTGTCAGGAATATGGTTTTTATAGTATTTCAGCCATGCGGGATAGACGATGGTCAGGGAGGCTCCGTGAGGAACGTTGTAGAGGAAGGATAAACAATGGCCCACGCTGTGAACCCCCCAGTCACCCGCAACACGTCCCAGCATGGTGGTTCCGTTGAGGGCCATGGTGGCGGCAAACATGATCTTTGCCCGGAGATCATAATTGGTGAGGTCTTTGAGCAGCAGGGGCCCCTGTTTCATCGCCTCCTGAACAATGGAGATCACAAACCGGTCACTCAGGGTGGATTCCCCCACGCCGAACCAGGCTTCAAAACAGTGGGCAATGAGATCAGCAATGCCATATGCCGTGTAATCAGAAGGGACTGTCGTGGTGAGCTGAGGATCCAGGAAAGAGTGTTTTGGAAAGGTCATGGGCGAGCCAAATGCCGATTTCTGTCCCGAATCATGGTTTGATATCACCGCAAAAGGATTCATCTCCGAGCCGGTGGCAGCAAGCGTTAGGACGGTAATGACAGGAATCGCTTTTGCCGGTTTTGCCTGACCGGTGAAAAAAGACCACCCGCTGTGATCCACGGGAATCGCGATTGAAATGATCTTGGCTGAATCGGCAACGCTACCTCCGCCAACGGCAAGGATTACATCAACTTGTTGCTGGCGGCCGATCTTCGCCGCTGCATCCACATCCTCGATGATCGGGTTGGGACGAATCCCGCTGTATTCATATACCACTAAACCTGCCTTTTCAAGCTGGTTGATGATCTTGTCATAAAGTCCGTTTTTCTTTATCGACCCCTTGCCGTAAACCAGAAGGACCTTGTTTCCATATTCTTTTACCGTGCTGCCCAAGGTGGCCAGTACCTCTTTCCCGAAATGCAGGATCGTAGGATTATATATCGTGAAATTTTCCATTTGAAAGAATGAAGGTTAAAATCAATACCCTGAACTGTTTCCCCTGAACACCTTCTGACCAGCATGGGAAAATGAAACAGGCTTGCTACTTTGTCTTTTTAACCGCCGTATAGGTGCCTCTGGATATTTTTGTTCCGAAAACTGATTTTATATTCCCGGACAGCACCATCTCACCGGTGTCAAAGGTTCCCCAGAGGGAATCCCCGGAGGAGAAAGGACTGTAAAGGAGAAGACTGAATTTTTTGTTGATGATGGGGACAATGCCCGAAGTATTACTCTGGTTGTAATAGGCTGAATCAAACACCCCCGGCTCGCTGTATGTCACTGCAAAGGCATAGGAGGAAAGGTAAAGCTGTCCTTCCACATTGATCACCGACAGCGCAATGGGATAGTTCTGCCATGTGTTTCCCGACCAGGTACCGATCAGTTGCGGATAGTCAGGTTCGGGCGGGTCGGTTTTCTTTTTACATGAGCTGGTAAAAACGAAAGCGATCATCATCAGGAGGCCGAGGCCATAAAGCAATTTTGTTTTCATGGGGAATAATTAAGTTTAGGTTCAAAAGTAGTAAGATTTTAATTCTGTTTTTTACCTCGTTTTTTTTTTTATTTTTGAACCCGATTTGACTTCTCAACCTACTGGGCTAAAATGTACGGCAAATTTCAGCAACATCTTCAAAAACAACTTGAATCCATCAAAGAGGACGGGCTCTTCAAAACAGAGCGAATCATTACCACCCCGCAAGGTGTTCAGATTGAAACCAACGGAAAAAAAGTACTTAATTTCTGTGCCAACAATTACCTGGGATTATGCTCTGAACCCCGGGTGATGGCCTCTGCCAATTATACCTTCTTCCGGTATGGCTATGGCATGGCCTCTGTTCGTTTTATTTGCGGGACACAACAGATCCATAAGGACCTTGAAAACAAGATGAGTGAATTTCTTGGGATGGAGGATACCATCCTGTATTCCTCTGCCTTCGATGCCAATGGAGGAGTTTTTGAGCCCTTGCTGGGCGAAAAAGATGCCATCATCTCCGATGAATTGAATCATGCCTCCATCATCGATGGTGTACGTCTCTGCAAAGCCCAGCGATTCAGGTATAAGAACAATGACATGGAAGACCTTGAAGAGGTCCTTCAGGATGCCGGTGAAGCGCGGTATAAGCTCATTGTGACAGATGGTGTCTTTTCCATGGATGGAATCATTGCCCAAGTGGACAAAATTTGTGACCTTGCTGAAAAATACGATGCATTGGTCATGGTCGACGATTCCCATGCAACCGGGGTCGTCGGGAAAACCGGCCGCGGAACTGTTGAATACTGCAATGCCCAGGGGCGGGTGGACATCATTTCCACAACCTTCGGAAAAGCCCTCGGAGGCGCTTCCGGTGGTTGTATTTCAGGACGCAGGGAGATCATCGAACTTTTACGCCAACGCTCCCGTCCCTATCTTTTCTCCAATTCTCTTACGCCGGCTATTACCGGCGCAACACTTGAAGTGATCAACCTTCTTTCCGAAACCACTGCTTTGCACGATAAACTTTACGACAATACACAATTTTTCAGGAATGGCATGGAAAAAGCCGGATTTCGAATAGTACCCGGAGTTCACCCCATCGTTCCGGTGTTGTTCGGTCATCTTCCCAACGACGCTAAACTCTCCCAGGAATTTGCCAACGAACTGCTCAATGAAGGACTTTATGTCATTGGTTTTTACTACCCGATAGTTCCAAAAGGCAAATCAAGGATCCGTACACAAATCAGCGCTGCACACAGCATGGATCAGATTGAATTTGCCATCGAAAAGTTCACCAAAGTAGGAAAGAAACTGGGCGCCATTTGATTTACGGAACAGGTACAGATATCATTGAAGTTGGCCGCATCAGGGCGGTAATGGAACGCGACATCGGATTCAGGGAGAAGATATTTACTCCCCATGAAATCGAATATTGCGAATCCAAGAAAAACAAGCATCAACATTATGCTGCCCGTTTTTCGGCCAAAGAATCCCTGCTGAAAGCCATCGGAACGGGCTGGAGATATGGGATTCGCTTTGCCGATATCGAAATCTACCACGACGAACTTGGCAAACCCTATATCCGTCTCTTTGGAAAGGCGGAAGAACTTGCCAGCCAGGAAGGATTCTCAAAAATTCATGTATCTTTATCGCATGTAAAAGAAATCGCCTCTGCTATTGTAATCATTGAGAAATAGAAACCAAAACCTGATACTATGTCGAATATTGGATCGTATGAAGAACGAATAAAAAACTTCGATTGGAGCATTGCCGAAAAAGAACTGGATTACAAACCCGGCAATATCATAAACATTGGATGGTACTGCTCCGACCGCATCTGCAAGATGGGGAAAGCCGATAAAATGGGACTGATCTGGGAAGGATCGACAGGCGTGGAGAAACGTTATACGTATAACGACATCCGGCTGGCGTCCAATACCATTGGACAGTTTTTGCGAGACCTTGGCGTTCAACCTGAAGATCGGGTTTGCCTGTTCATGGATAAAATTCCCGAACTCTACCTGGGTTTCATTGGCGTTCTGAAAACGGGCGCCATTGTTCAACCGCTTTTCTCTGCCTTTGGCGATGAATCGCTGCTGGTACGCCTCGAGAATGCCGAAACAAAAGTCGTCATAACCCAGCGTAAACATGCACCAAAGATCCGGAAGATTCTAGACAAAATGCCTTACCTGAAGCACATCATCATCGTGGATCCGGATCCGGCCAAACCTCTTGGCGAACGCGAAATAGCCTTTTCCCTTGAAAACACGCCAAAGGTTGATCGGTTTGAGATCCATCCCACAACAGCCGAATCTCCTTCCGTACTGCACTATACCTCGGGAACCACCGGTCAGCCCAAAGGGGTAAAGCATGTTCATTATTCCCTGATTTCCCAGTACCTTACTTCCAAATGGGTACTCGACCTGCTCGATACCGACATTTACTGGTGTACTGCCGACCCGGGATGGGTGACCGGTACCTCTTACGGAATCATCGGCGCCTTTAGCAACGGGGTGACCCAGTGTGTGCTCGATGCCGGTTTTTCGGCCGACAACTGGTACCGGTTCATCGAAAAGCATAAAATCAGCATGTGGTATTCGGCCCCTACTGCCATCCGCTCGTTGATGAAAGCAGGAGATGAAGTCATTAAAAAATATGACCTTTCTACCCTCCGCCATCTTGCTTCGGTAGGCGAACCCCTGAACAGCGAAGCGGTCATCTGGTCGGAAAAAGTTTTTGGAAAGCCATTCCTCGATACTTACTGGCAAACGGAAACCGGCTCCATCATGATCACCAACTTCCCGGGCATGAAGATCAAACCTGGCTCCATGGGAAAACCCTTCCCGGGAATCACTGCTACCGTTATCCACCCGGAGACCTTTGAGCCTTTTAACGAAACCGGAAAAATAGGCCTTATCGCGATTAAACCGGGGTGGCCTTCCATGATGAGAACCTATTGGAGAAATGAAGAAACCTATAAAAAGAAATTTCAGAAGGGATGGTATTTGCCCGGTGATCGCTCCTCGATCGACAATGAAGGCTATTTCTGGTTCGTGGGCCGCGATGACGATGTGATCAATACCGGCGGTCACCTTGTTAGCCCGTTCGAAGTGGAATCGGCATTGCTTGAACATCCGGCCGTGGCCGAATCGGCTGTTGTTGCCAAACCCGACTTCGTAAACATGGAGGTAGTAAAAGCCTTTGTGACCCTGAAACCGGGATTTGTCGCGAGCAAAGATCTCGATCTCGACATCATGAATTTCGTTCGAAAAAAACTTTCGCCTTTGGCCATGCCACAGGAGATCGAATTCATCGACAACCTGCCGAAAACACGCAGCGGAAAGATCATGCGCCGCATCCTTCATGCCAAGGAGTGGGGCGAAGAAATAGGGGATACATCGACCCTCGAAAATGATTAATCAGTTGAATATCGAATATTGAACAAGGAATTTTTGAATTTTAAATTATTATAAACCAAAAAATAAGGAGAAACAACCAATGGAAGACATGAAAGAAATCATTAAAGAATATGTGATCAAAGAATACGTGGAGGATGATACCGATGTAACTTACGATACCCCGTTGATCTCCGGTGGTATTGTCGACAGCTTTTCAATGGTATCGCTGAAAAGATTTCTCGAAAACAAATATAAAATCTCCATTCCCGACGATAAAGCTACACCCGAAGCTTTTGATTCGGTGAACAAGATTTGTGTACTGGTTAATGAATACCTAAAATAACAAGGAGGAAACCATGGCTTATACCAATAAAACCCGCGGGATGTACACCGAAATCCTGTCCGGCCTGAAAGAAGCCGGTTTGTTCAAACAGGAACGCTTTATCCATTCTGCTCAGGCTGCCGATATCGAGGTTGAATTCCCTGCCGGCGCCGCTCTCAAGAAAGTCATCAACATCTGCGCCAACAACTACCTGGGCATGTCAAGCCATCCCGAAGTGGTGAAGGCCGCCCATGCCGGACTCGATTCCCATGGCTATGGTATGTCGTCCGTGCGTTTCATTTGCGGAACACAGGATATACACCGTACCCTTGAGCAAATGGTAACCAAATTCCTCGGTACTGAGGACACCATTCTTTTCCCCTCCTGCATGGATGCCAATGCCGGCGTTTTCGAAGCCGTTTTGACCAAGGACGATGTAATGATTTCCGATCGCCTCGTTCACGCTTCCATCATCGACGGGATCCGCCTTTGCAGCGCCATGCATGATACATTCAAGCATTCAGACATGGCTCACCTGGAGGAAAAGCTGCAGTTACATAACGATAAACGCCTGAAATGTGTGATCACGGATGGCGTTTTCTCCATGGATGGCGATACTGCCAAACTGGATAAAATGGTGGAACTGTGCGAAAAGTACGACGCCCTGCTCTTCGTTGATGACTCCCATTCGAGCGGTTTTATCGGAAAAACCGGCCGGGGTACCCATGAACAATATGGTGTTGTTGGCAAAATTGACATCATTACTACTACTTTTGGGAAAGGGCTGGGTGGAGCTTCCGGCGGATGCGTTTCAGGCCGGAAAGAGATTGTTGAAATGTGCCGGCAGAAGGCGCGCCCATACCTCTTCTCCAATACCATTGCACCTCCGGTAGTTGCAGGCGTTATCAAAGTACTGGAAATTCTTTCGGCTTCTACCGACCGTCGCGACAAACTCGAGCGCAATACCGAATTCTGGCGCAAGGGATTGATCGATGCCGGGCTGATCATCAAGGCAGGCGATACTCCCATTGTCCCGGTAATGCTTTTCAATGCAAAGCTGGCACAAGATGTTTCGTGCAACCTTTACGAAGAAGGCATCTATGCCATTGGATTTTTCTTCCCGGTTGTACCCCAGGGCGCTGCCCGTATCCGCACCCAGATTTCTGCCGGTCACGAGATCCATCATCTCGAAAAAGCCCTCGATGCATTTAAAAAGGTGGGTAAAAAATACGAGATACTTGGAAAAACCAAGCAGGAGATCATTGAACGTTATGGAATGTAAAAACCGTAAGTGAAATAGCGGGGTAGCAAAAGAGTAAAATTTGTCTGCCTCGCTATTTTATCACGTACTATTCTTCCCAAATCATATTTTATGGACAATAAACTTGCAAACCCAGCTCCCCTCGGCCTCATGGGCTTCGGGATGACAACTGTTCTGCTGAACATTCACAACGCCGGTTTTTTCCCGGTCAGCGCCATGATCATGGCCATGGGCATTTTCTATGGAGGGATTGCCCAGGTCATTGCAGGGATCATGGAATTTAAAAAAGGCAATACTTTCGGACTCACAGCATTCACCTCCTATGGGCTATTCTGGATCACCCTGGTGGCCTTATGGATATTTCCGGATACGGGTGCCGGGAAAGCCGCGAAAACTGAAGAATCCTTCATGGGCTGGTACCTCTTTTTGTGGGGTATTTTTACTTTCTTCATGTGGTTCGGCACCTTCGGGAAGAGCCTTTGCCTGAAATTCGTGTTCCTTTCATTATGGATTCTTTTCTTCCTGCTGGCCATCCGCGATTGGACCGGCTCCGTGCTGATTGGAACCATTGCCGGATATGAAGGCATAATCTGTGGCCTGTCAGCCATCTATCTTGCCATGGCTGAAACCCTTGAAGAGGCACGGGGAAAGAAAATATTGCCATATTAATTTTGACCTCTCCTCCTGTCCATCCCCTTCAAGAGGAGGGGTAACGGGGTGGTGCTATCCGGGTTAATTCCACGCTGCCCTGCGGCGGAATAAGGGAACAGGGCTTGCCCTGGGATTCATTCCTGTTGTTTTTTTACCATCATGAACGAAATATCCTTAAAAATGAAAACCACGCTGTTTTTACTTTTCTTCTTCATTTTTTCCCTTCCTGTTTTTTCTCAGGAAAAACAACCTTATTATCCCAATCAGGACTCCCGCGCCGACCTCAAAAAAGCACTGGATCTGGCAAAATCGGAGAACAAACATGTTCTGATTCAATTTGGCGGAAACTGGTGCCCCTGGTGCATCCGGTTTCATGCCCTGGTGAACGGCACTCCGAAACTCGATTCACTGATGCGGGAAAATTATATTTATCTGCTGCTGAATGTTCCGAAAGAAAAAGAGAAACGCGATTATACGCTTTTTAAGGAATTTGATTATCCAAATCGTTTTGGATACCCGGTCTTTGTGATCCTCGATAAAAACGGTAAACGATTAAACACTCAGGATTCCGATGCCTTTGAACACCCCGATCCCAATGTCAAAGGTTATGATACAACCAAGGTAACCCGCTTCCTGCAGATGTGGACAGTGAAGGCATTGGATCCATCAACATACTCCCAAAAATAATACTTCGGTAAGGGGAAATACCCTGGGACTCAGGATTCAGTTTTAAAAGAAGTAATAAACCCCAATTAAAACCCTGAAGTTCCCTGTTTCCTTTGAATCGTAAACGTAACCCTTCTCGTTGGTCTTGCCGAATGCTGCCACCGTGTATTCGAACTCGGTTGCAAAGCGGAATTTATTCACGTTTAGCAGTATCCGCGGAGATATCCGGTAAAGATAGTCAATGTTGTTGCCACGGGCATAATAGGGACCAACAACAGGGGTTCCGATACCGAGATTCCGGCCATATGCCGCGAAAAGCCCGGTTTGCCATCTGGTTCCGTTGGTGTGAAATTCACCCCATACTGCATATGACCTGAGATTGGCATAATCAACATATCCTTTCCCCACATCCGTGATGCTTTTCACAGCGTAACCCCCAACCATCGTGTAGGAGTAATTATTGTCCCCGTATTCTCCTCCAACCTTAATGGTTACTTTACGGAGTTTAAGTTTGGCATATAAATTCCCTGCAAAACCAGCTGATTTGGCATCGGTTTTATAGTTGGCAATGACGGCCTCATGGTGAACGACCAGGTTATTTATTACCGTATCAATTGCCTTTTGGGTGACGACATCTGTCGACAACCGGGGCGTCAGCATCAGGTAATTGATGCCACCGCCCACCAGGAATTCCAGGCCGGTTGTTTCATTTTTCAGGCCATACTGAAGTTGTAAATTCAACTCCGGAAGAACTGAATTGCGGGCATACTTCGGACTAGGACCCTGTGGACCATCGCTTACAAAGTCGAGTTGTGAAAGAGCAGTCAGCGATATTTTAAGTTTCCCGATCGATTGTGTCAGTTTAATCTGAGGATTACGGGAAAACACAACAAAAGGAGCCCCGGTGTTGAACGATACGGTTGTTGGAGCGCATTCAGGAACGAACATGGGGTGCCACCATTGACCTACCAGCAGTTCAGTTTTTGGCCAGCTTAGTTTCACCCATGCATGCCTCAACCTGAAGGAATTGATGGCCGGATTAATATTTCCGAAGAATTCTGCTTCAATGTACCCGGAAGTCTTTGCCCCAAGAGCATCGGGGCCGGTGATGCTGCCGGCCAAACGGGTCTGGATGGATAAAATATTGTAATTCGCCTTGGCGTTGATATCCTTACCTTCAGCATCCGGTTTCGGTGGTTCCGGATAAAGCAGGAATTGGCTTTCACGTAAACCGTAAGTCTGACGGCTATCAAAATAGATGTCAGTTTTCACAAAACCCGATAAGGTAATTCCGAAGAGGGGCGTTTTCTTTTCTTTTTCAGTTTGTTTGACCTCCGGTGCACCTGTTTTCGGATCAATAGACTGGGCTTGCAATGAATAAACAGCAACCATCAGGCAGATAGAAAGACAGAATTTTTTTTTCATTTTTATGATTTTTTGAACTGCAAAGAAAAGAAGTTTTCCTCAATCATGGCAAGAGTTCATATGCCTCTTCAATGGGAACCCCTTTTTTAAATCCTCAAATTAACGTTAACTTTGCACACCCATTTCCCGGATTCCCATGAACATCCACAAACTCAACAACATTTTCAATCCGCAACGCATTGCCCTGATAGGTGTCACCACCAATCCCAACAGTGTTAGCGGAAAAGTTCTGATAAACCTGGTCAGCGGTGGTTTCCGGGGAGTTGTTTACCCGGTCAATGCCGATCACGAAGCGGTGATGGGGATACCCTGTTATCCCGATGTAAAAAGTCTGCCCAAAGTACCCGATCTGGGCATTATCTGTACCCCTGCCGACAAGGTTCCCGCTGTCGTTCGCGATTGCGGTGAGTTTGGGATCCGGGGATTGATCATCATGTCGGCCGGATTCAAGGAAACAGGGGAAGAAGGGAAGAAACTGGAAGATGAAATCAAAGCGGAGATCCGCAAACATGAAGGAATGCGTGTTATCGGACCCAATTGTCTGGGGATCATTGTTCCGGGGTTGAAACTCAATGCAAGCTTTGCTGCCGATATGCCCAAAGCCGGGAACATTGCATTCATCTCGCAATCCGGGGCGCTATGTACCTCGGTACTCGATTGGGCGATTGAAGGAAAAATCGGCTTTTCGCAGTTTGTTTCCATTGGCAACTCCATTGATGTTGAATTCGGCGACCTGATTGATTATTTCGGGGAGGATGAAAATACAAAATGCATCATCCTGTACATTGAATCCATCCAGAACCCGCGAAAATTTATGACCGCGTCACGTGCCTTTGCCCGAAAAAAGCCCATCATCGTGTATAAGGCTGGCCGGTTTGCGGAATCGGCGCAGGTGGCAGCCTCCCATACCGGAGCGATGGCTTCTGAAGATGCCGTATATGATGCGGCTTTCCAGCG
>Ga0247842_10007948_pt1 | contig 11286 bp, 6 predicted proteins | sample LaCruzMarch2015__3_FD_192411 | JGI IMG/M metagenome (GOLD analysis project Ga0247842, IMG submission 192411) | Freshwater microbial communities from meromictic Lake La Cruz, Castile-La Mancha, Spain - LaCruzMarch2015_19m | ecosystem: Environmental > Aquatic > Freshwater > Lake | place: Spain...
AAGACCGGGTCAAGAAACGGGTTGGCTTTCTTTGCATTGGGAAAGTGCTTGCGCCATGCGACCGCCAAAGCGTCCAACTCCAGATGGCCGCAGGGTGTCTCCGCTAATCCGGGGAATACACAAGGGCTCATAGATTCTCGTTCGGGTCGTGCGCCCGGATGTATGCGAGTATCTCCTTGGCCATATCGGAATAGGCTGATATTTTGTCGTAGTGCAGATCAACGTTGTTCAGATACTGAAGGATGAGGGTGTCGCCATTGCGCGCATGCGGCAGGATGCCCGCGAAAAAGAAGCCGGAGCGCTCGATTTCTTCAACCAGGAAGAATGTGGCCGGATGTTGCAGCGGAAGGAACAGATTCAAAGAGGCCATTTTCATCAGGCAGTATTTACGCAACAGGCGGCGCACATCGCGCGCGGCTTCCGCGCCATAGCGCTTGATGAAGATCTCGATGCAACCTTCGGTCTGATTTTCGCAACAATGGATATCGGATGGGCCGGAAAGCTTTTCAAGCACGGACCGTTCCGGCACGACATAATCATGCTCGGCGCCGATGTTGCGATACAACTTCTCTACCAGTGCGCGGTGATGCGCCGGCGGATAGAGGGTGAGTCGTTGGGGCGGAACGAGATATTTAAAGCTCAGCACCACGCTGATGCGTTGCGAGGGATCGCCCGGTATGCCCCTGAATTTCCAGCTTGCCGGACTGGTTGCAACTTGGATGCCACAATCATTGATGCCGTAGCGCGCCATGGTTTTCTGGGTGAAGACATGGTTCGCGACCGCATAGGCGTAGAGCCCATCCATGCGGTGTGGCTTGGGCAGGCCGAACAAATATTCCATCATACGGTTGAAGATGCCCTGGCCCCGGTATTCCACGTTAACAAACACAAAGGTCAATTCTGCGATATCGTCTCCAGGTTCCTGGTAGAGCAGCGCTGCATGCCCCATGAATACATTTTCTTTTGTAACCGCCACCACGGAAATCATCTGGCCGGAATGATTCAGCTCGATAAGCTTGTCCGGCGAATAAATGTGGTCATCGAAAAAGCTGTAGCCATGCGATTTAAAGGCGCAACGGGAAACTTCGATCGCCTCATTATCGCGCATGAGCCGCACTTCGTAGTTCAGCTTCTCCTTGATGACTTCCGGTGCGGCAATATTTCGGCGTGGCTGGGGCGCATCAACCGGCGATCCTTCGCCTTCCGCCAAATATTTAATCAACACTGTTTCCTTGCCTTCCGGCCCGCGGTTGACAAAGGAACAGTCATCCACCAGCGAGCGAATCAAAAACATTCCCAGTCCCGCGAAGTTGGCGTCCTCGACGCTGCCTGTAGGGTTATACACAGGCGCCTGACTCGGATCAAAGGGGATGCCTTTATCCTTGATCGTCACGCGTAAACCACGCGGAATTTGTTCGCATAGAATTTCGAAGGCGTCACTTTCTTCCTCGTCAAAGGCGTGTTTAATGACATTGGCAATAGATTCTTCCGCAGCCAACTCGATCTGCCCCAATGCGCTGCCGTTGAACCCGGCCCGTTCGGCGACTGCGCGGATGAAGGCCAGGGCGATTGGCAAATAGTGCAGGTCATTGGGCAACTTCAACTGTAGGGGCGTGGACATGTATCTCCTTTTCGATGAAATAGAATTGACTAACCAATAGAAGAAAATACATAGGAATGACAAGAAATGCAAATTCTGATTTTCCGGCCCTGGCTGCAGTATCGTGTGGCGTCTGACCGGATTATGGTCGCTCAATCAGGGGCATAATAAAAGGGCATTTGGTAAATTAGTGGTTTTATTTCGGATTAAATAAAGCAATGCCGGTTACGTAGATTTTAATGGGGTGTTTATTTTCTTGATTTTCGACCTTAGACCGTTACTGTTCGTCATATATATTCACCCGTAAGTTGTGTGGAGGAACCGTAAATCCCTTGCCTTTGTCAATAAGGAACCCCGGCCGATGCGAAGCAGACCCACGCAACTTCTTTATGATCGAGATGAAATCCCTCCCTGGCGGTTGATTTTCCTGCTCGGTTTTCAACACCTCTTGTTGGGATTCACCTATCTGGTCTATCCGCTTGTTTTCCTCCATGAACTCGGTCTGGAAGGGGAAGTCCAACAGGTCCTGACCATGGCCCTCCTGGTCACGGGGATCGGGTCCATTCTCCAATCGGCCCGGCTGGGTCCGATCGGAAGCGGGCAGCTCGGCATTCATACGGCGAACCCAATCTATCTACCCTTGGCGATACAGGCAGGGAAAGCAGGCGGGCTGCCGCTCGCCTTCGGCATGATCTTGGTGACAGGTTTTATAGAGAGCGTCCTGTCGCGCTTCTACAATCGCCTGCAACGCCTCTTTCCGCCACACGTCTGCGGGGTGGTGATCATGATGCTGGGTTTGTCCATGATTCGTCCCGCCCTTGTCCGCCTCACCGGTTACGATGCAACCATCCAATCCTTTTCCACCCAGGGCGCCAGTGTCGGGCTTTTTACCCTTGCCCTTATCGTGGGGCTTTCCGTATGGTCGAAGCGTCTTCGCCTCTTTGCCCTGCTCATCGGCCTCGTGACCGGCTACGGCCTGTGCGCCGCCACGGGCCTTATGCCTTTGGCCGCGTTTCAGGCATTGCACGCTCTTCCCGTCTTCGCCCTGCCCACATTTCAACTGCCGTCCTTGCGTTTCGATCCGGTTCTGCTTTTTCCCTGTCTCGTCACCGCCATCGCCGCCAGCGTCGATGTAGCCGGGATGGTGATTGTCTATCAAAAGATGAATGACGCAGAGTGGCGGCGGGCAGACATGCACAATGCGGGCAACGGTATTCTGGCGGATGGCATCGGCAGCATTCTCGCCGGTTTTCTGGGGACTCTGGGCACAGGCTTTTCATCGGCCAATGTGGGCTTGTCTCTCGTAGTATCCGTCTGCTCCCGGATCGTTGGCATCACCGTGGGGATATTGTGCATCCTGACCGCCTTTTTCCCGATCATCCCGGCAACCATCGCGGCTATGCCCGGCCCCATAATGGGAGCGGCCCTCGCGTATGCGGCAACCTTTCTGATCGCCTCCGGGTGTGAATTGATTACGGCGCGGATACTTGATGTTCGTCGGATCTTCACGATCAGCCTTGCCGTCATCGGAGGGCTGAGCGTATCGTTCTTTCCGGAATTACATCGGACAATGCCCGCCTGGATTGGGTTACTAGCCGGTTCCCCGATGATCCTCGCAACCGCCATTGCCTTGGGGTTGAATGCGCTCTTTCAGCTCGGAATATCACAAAAAATTCATCATACCATCAATATCGCGGAATGGGGCCAAGAGGCGCACGATCAGATGAGAGGAATTCTGGAACAGGCGGGCATGCAGTGGGGGTTGCGACGGGATGTGGTTCGTCAAGCTGATTTCGCCCTCACGGAATTTCTGGACGCATTGCCCCTCTTGAATGTTGAAGGGCCGATGGAAATGGGCCTATCCTTTAACGAATATCGGCTCGATGTCCGATTGGTTTACCGGGGCCAGCCGATTCCCCTCGCGACTGGAGGGCCAACCGGGACGGCCATCCTTGAGGATGACGCGGCTTTTCTAAACCTGGCAGGTCGCTTGATCCAACATCACGCGACCAAGTGCAACGTTCTGTCCCAGGGGGGCGTGACGACATTCCAGATGCAGTTCGATCACTAAAACCACGACGACTTTCGTTGAAAAAGCAGGGCGACATTTCCGCACAATCCAGAGGCGCTCACGTTATGTATTGTGCGTGACAGCACGCTGATTAATTTCGCTACCTTCCTCCTGAACCTGCCCGCAACAAGGTTCCACTCTAATGACCTCGAAGGCCTTCGTTTGGAGGAATATACGTCAAGCAATGTGCGACTTGATTCTGGCGTCCAGCGCCGCCTGATCAGCTACAAATGATTGAAAGGCGCTAAGATTCATCAGCGCGTCGAGCCCGACCTCGCCGGATGCCAGGCGGTCTTTCCAGTGGGCGTAGGCCGGGATCTTGCCGTCTGCCGCGGCCGTGCCGATATCCTTTTCAGTCCAGCGCGGGAACAGGTCGCTGAAACCAGCGCCAGCCAGACGATTCACCACGTCACCGGGTGAAAGCCGGTTGGGATCAATCCGGGCGATGTCATTCACGCATGCCTTGAAGGATGGCGGCACATCCCAGAGTGTCTGAGCGGCAAACGCATTCAATGTTATGCCCGGAAACGTCGTAACGACAGGATCCACCGCGACCTGCGAGCTTACGATCGCAAGCGGTTTGTCCCGGTATTGTGTGGCTACCTTGGGCGGCATCGTGAATACATCCAGACCGGCGAGTGAACCGACCTGCGCGCCATCGCGCATGCTGGCGCCGATGAGTTGTGTTTTCGAGCGACCGGCGCCGCGCAGCGCCAACAGTTCGCGCTGAGTTGCCAGGGTTGCCTTCTCGCCCACATTCCTGCCGTCGCCCAGCGCGTTGTCCGCGGCGAACGCGTTCAAACGGCCCATGAATACGTTGACAAAGGCAGGTTGCGCCACCAAGGCGCTCAGGAAGTTCTGGCGCGCGGAGAAACCCAGGGTGAAATTAATTGGAATGCCAGCCGCGGACAGTCGGCGTGCGCCAACCAGGCCTGCCGGGGACAGGGGCACTTTCACATAGAAGCGTTCCGGGCACACGGCATGGAACCGAAGGCCGTAAGCGAGCGTACGTTCAACATCGTTCACAAGGTCCGTGTGCAGTTCCACGCTCACGAATGCATCGAAGCGCTCGACAAGGGCGAGACCGTGCCGGGCGTTCAGAACGAAGGCGATTTCCAGCAGAAGCCTTTGCGCGTCGAGATCGGGTGAAACTGCACGGAAGGCGGACGCGGCGCGGCCCACGAGGTCGTCGTACAGGCCCTTCTGAACCTCTTTGTTCAGGAGGGTATTATTGGTGGTGAGCGCTTCGAACTCCGCGTTCCACAGTTTGCCGGCCTCTTCAAGGTCACCCGTATCCAACCAGAGACGCGTGCCGGCATTACGAACCGCGCGCCAGGCGGCGTCGGCCCTGGGCGGGACGGGCGGCTTGCCAAACTCGTGCTGAAAGCCTTCCCTGATGAGGTTGCGCGCCACGTCCTCGATGCGCTTGTCGTTACTCGCCGTTCTTTCCAGTTCGTGTTTATGTTTGGATTTTATTCGTATGGTCATAACTTCTTTCGTTGTTGAGCGTTATATGTTTAAAACCGTACCCTCCTGGCCGGCCAAATGTCAACATCGAATCTCCCGCCTTCCGGAATCTGTAAATACCGCCTACGATTAACACCCCAAAAACAGCGGAAGTTTTGGTCATCCGAGTAGGTTTTGACCCGTTTTGAGCCTGAGGACCATCGGGGAGGGCCATTTGAAAAGTCAGGAATTATCATCTGCTTCCCCAGAAGTAGTAAATCAGAAAAAATAATGCGATCAGCATGACACTGCTAATCAATGTTGCCTGATCGATTAACGCGCCTATTCATAGTATGCCGGTGCAAGATTGAACTTTGCCCAGGCAACGGGATCGTGCCCGGTAATGATGCGCACCCCGTTAACCCGGCGCAGGTCGCGTGTTTTCTTTATTGATTTCACGGCATCAGGCGGGCTGTAGACCAAGCCGGGCAGAACATCTTCCTCCAGAATTTCCTCCGTGTAGACGCTGTCGCCCGTCAGCAGGGTTGGGCCCCACTTCTCAAGTTTGATCAACAAAGATTGATGGCCGGGACTATGGCCCGGTGTAAACACAATCTGAAGTTTGCCATCGCCAAAGACATCGTAAAAATCATCCTGGTATCCCTCCAGGAAATGCCAATTGAGATGAGGTTTGTCGAAGTCGGCGCGAATATAGGCGCCCGCCTGAAAAAAGTCCGGCAGGTAAGCATATTGCATCTCGGCGCGCTGAACGTAATAAATTGCGTTTGAAAATTCACCCGTGCCGCCGGCGTGATCCAGATGCAAGTGAGAAAAGATCACATGAGTAATCTCTTCCGGCTTGACGCCTGCTTTGCCTAACTGGGCGACCACGTAGTCGTCTTTAACCATGACCGGATCATAGGACTCTATGACCGCGCCCCAGTGCCTGGCCTTATTGTTGACCACGGCAAGCGCATTGCCCGTGTCAAAAAGGACGTTGCCCCGGGGATGCTTAATAAGAAAGAAAGGAACGGGAACATCAAGTGGTTGCCCGATGCCGCGTCCCATGGTAATGAGATGCTTTTTGGTCTTAAGAATACCGCATTGGAACATATACAGTTTCATGGCGCACGTTCATCCGTTTTTATTGCTCTGGAAACGGCATGTCCTGGTACAAAGTTAACGCGCTGCCGTAGCGGTTATGTATTGGGAATTTACTGAAGGCAGGAGTTGGTGGCAAGCCTTAAACCGCCCGCCACGGGCATCAAAACCATCGCCTAAGACGAGACATTTTTCGCTGTTGATCGCGGGATGCCTTGATTCCACGGCGCGGCGGGGACGCCCCGCCCTACCTGACGCCCTCCACAGTCCATCGATGTCTCCGGGTAGGGCTCAGCCTCCGGCTGAGCCGGTGTCGCAATCGTCCGCACCAAAGACTAAGTCTTGTGCCAAGCGCCAAGGCGAGGATTTTTGGGACATCAAAGCCATTGACAGTTTTTTTTATCATGCTATTTTTGCCGACAGTCACGTTGCATTACGCAAGGGGCGACGGCCAACAACCAAGGAGGCACCGGATATGCAGAACCGGAAATGGCGCATGGGTATGGTCGGAGGAGGGAAAGACGCGTTTATCGGCGCCGTGCATCGGCGCGCCGCGCTGATGGATGGCCGCGCGGAACTGGTCTGCGGGGCCTTCAGCCGCTCCCCTGAGAAATCACTGGCCACGGGACGTGAATGCTTCCTGCCGGATCGCCGCATTTACGGCAGTTTCAAGGAAATGTGCGCGGCGGAACGACGCTTGCCCGAAGGCGACCGGATGGATTTCGTCGTCATCGTAACGCCCAATGACGTGCATTATCCGGCAGCCATGGCCGCGCTGGCAGCCGGCTTTCACGTTGTCTGCGACAAGCCCATGACCACCACCCTGGCCGAGGCCCGGCGCCTGGAACTTGAGGTGCGAAAAACGGGCCGCCTATTTTGCCTGACCCATAATTACACCGGCTACCCGATGGTCAAGGAAGCCCGCGACCTGGCACGGGGCGGACGCCTGGGGAAAATCCGGCGCGTCGTGGTGCAATATCCGCAGGGCTGGCTGGCCAGCCCCCTGGAAGCCTCCGGCCAGAAACAGGCCGCCTGGCGCACGGACCCCAAGCACGCCGGGGCCACCTGTTGCATGGGCGATATCGGCTCGCATTGCGAAAACCTGGCCGAGTATATCACCGGCCTTAAGATCAAGGCCTTGTGCGCGGACTTGACCACGTTCGTCAAAGGCCGGCCCCTGGATGATGACGGCAGCGTGCTCCTGCGCTTCGATAACGGCGCGCGCGGGGTACTGTGGGCCAGTCAAATTGCCGTGGGCGAGGAGAACGCGCTCGCCATCCGGGTCTATGGCGAACAAGGCGCCGTGATCTGGCGCCAGCAGGATCCCGATACCTTGATCGTCCAATGGCTTGATCGCGCGACTGAAATCAGGCGGCGCGGCACAGGCTTTGTCGGCCAGGCCGCGGCCGCGGCAACGCGCCTGCCGGCGGGACATCCGGAAGGATTCCATGACGCCTTTGCCAATCTCTACCGCCGTTTTTACGATGCGCTCTCAGCGACCGGCGCAGGCCGGAAGGTCAAGGAACACGATTATCCGACGGTCCACGATGGTGTCCGTGGCATGGCGTTTCTGGAAGCCGTCGTAAAGAGTTCACGTTCCGCCCAGAAATGGATCAACCTGTAATCATTAACCTGGAGGTATAGCATGCGTCCTCTGACTCTTTTTACCGGTCAATTCGCCGATATCCCGCTGGAACAACTCGCCAAAAAAGCCGCCGGCTGGGGCTATGACGGACTGGAACTGGCCTGCTGGGGCGACCACGTCGATGCAGCTCGCGCCGCAAAGGACAAGAAATATGCCCAGACCCGTGTGGAAATCCTGGCCAATCATGGCCTGAAGGTTTTTGCCATCAGCAATCACCTTGCCGGACAGCTCGTGTGTGACCCGAATAACGACGCGCGCTCTGACATGTTCGCGCCCAAATCCTGCGCCGGCAATGCGGAGGCCAAGCGCGAATGGGCGATCCAGGCAATGAAGGACACGGCCCACGCCGCGAAAAATATCGGCGTCAAGGTGGTCAACGGCTTTACGGGCTCATCCATTTGGCATATGATTTACAGCTTCCCGCCGGTCAGCGAAGCCATGATTGAAGACGGCTTCAACTATTTCGCCCGGCTGTGGAACCCGATCCTGGATGAATTCGACAAATGTGGCGTCAAATTCGCGCTGGAAGTGCATCCCACGGAAATTGCCTTTGACATTGTCACGGCGCGGCGCGCGCTGAAAGCCCTGAAAAACCGCGAGACATTCGGGTTTAACTTCGATCCGAGCCACCTGGTATGGCAGATGGTGGATCCGGTGTTTTTCCTGAAAGCCTTTCCCGACCGGATTTACCACGTACACATGAAGGACGCAGCACTCACGCTCGACGGTGCCAGCGGCATCCTGGCCTCGTATCTCAATTTCGGCACACCCGGCCGCGGTTGGGATTTCCGCAGTTTAGGACGGGGCAGCGTCAAGTTCGAAGAAATCATTCGCACCTTGAACGCCATCAGGTATAAGGGGCCGCTTTCGGTGGAATGGGAAGATGCCGCCATGGATCGCGAGGCCGGCGCGGCGGAAGCCTGCCGCTTCGTGCGCCAGCTCGATTTTTCCCCGTCCGACCGGGTTTTCGACGAAGCGTTCAAGTAATTTTTTTAATTCAGGCTGAGGAGGTCCTTGACATCCTCCCAGGTCAGCTTCTGCATGACCTGCTCGTCATCGGCCAATGTCGCGTTGATGACGCTTTGCTTGCGGCGTTGCATGGCAAGGACTTTTTCCTCGACGGTATCCTTCGTGATCAGCTTGATGCTGTAAACGGTGCGGTGCTGGCCGATCCGGTGGGCCCGGTCGGTGGCCTGTGCCTCGACGGCCGGATTCCACCACGGGTCAAAATGAATTACCATGTCGGCCCCGGTAAGATTCAGGCCCGTACCGCCGGCCTTGAGACTGATCAGGAACACGGGGATTGAACGGTTGGTGTTGAACTCCTTCACAACGGCCAGGCGATTTTGCGTGGCGCCGTCAAGGTAGCTGTAAGTCAACCCGAGCTTTTCCAGTTCGCGCTTCAGGATGGCCAGCATGGAGGTGAACTGGCTGAATACCAGCACCCGGTGTCCGCCATCAATCGCTTCGTCGAGCAGTTCGCAAAAGAGATCCAGCTTGCCCGATGGAAACTGGCTGTCGAGATCCTTGAGCTTGAGCAGTTCGAGGTGACAGCAAGTCTGCCGCAGGCGCAGGAGCGTTACCAGAATCTCCATGCGGGAGCGCTGGAAACCATTGCGCGCAACCAGGTCGCTGATCTTGCGCTGCGAGGACTGTAACAGGTTTTTATAGACGAGTTGCTGGTCACGGGTCATCACGCAGGTCGCCAGCTTCTCGATCTTGGGCGGCAGGTCCTTGGCGACGTCCCGCTTTAACCGCCGGAGCATGAATGGCCGGAGCTTGCGGCGCAGCTTGAGTTGCGCCGCCTCGGCCGCCTCGCCGCCCTGCGCGATGGGGGCTTCGTAGCCAAGGCGAAAGCGTTCATAGGACCCGAGGTAGCCTGGCATGAGGAAGTCCATGATTGACCACAGGTCGGCCACGCTGTTTTCGATCGGCGTGCCGGTCAGGACCAGGTGGTGGACGGCTTTCAAGCGCTTGGTGGCCTGCGCATTCTGGGTAGATCGGTTTTTGATGTGCTGGGCCTCGTCAAGCACAACTGCGGCGAAGTCCAAGGCAGCCAGCAATTCGATATCCCGGCGCAACAGCGCGTAGGAGGTCACGACAATATCGGCCTGACCCAGGTCGCTCCATTTCGCGTGCCGTTCGCCGCCGCTCATCACAAGAACGCGGAGCCGCGGCGTGAAGCGCGCCGATTCCTCGGCCCAGTTGTCCACCAGGCTCGATGGGCAGACAATTAACGCCGGTTTACCCTCCGCCGGCGCGTGCCGCCGCGCCAGGCCCAACCACGCCAGGGCCTGCAGGGTTTTGCCCAATCCCATGTCGTCGGCCAGGATGCCGCCAAACTGGTTTTGCTCCAGGAATCTCAGCCAGGCGACGCCCTCCTTCTGGTAAGGACGCATGACCTTTTCCAAGTCCGGCGGCAAGTCCGCGGGCTCCAGAACCAGGCGTCCGCTCTCCTGGCCCCGGATCTTGTCCAACCATCCCGGCCGTGCCTCGATATCAATTCCTTCCAGAGCATCCAGGGAGGATTTGACGTAGGCGGCATACACGCCATCGAGACGGAACGTGCCGGCGCGCGCGCCCTCGCCGTTGGCGCAGTCGGCAAAGATATCGCGGGCCGACTCGATTGCACCGGCATCGAGCAGGATAGTTCGGCCATCCTTCCGGATAAAGGAGTCGCCCTTAAGCAAGGCCCGTTGGATTTCGACCTCCGAGAGACTTTGCCCCTGGCCATCTTCAAACACAAAACCGACATCGAACCAGCCCTCTCCGGCATCATCCTGGACGTGCACGACAGGCATGGCAGACTCCAGCGAGTCCATAAATGGCTGTACGGAGCCGGCAAACTCCACTTTCCACCCGAGCCGGCGCAGGGCGTGGATGCCACTACCAAGGACGTTGAGCACCTCGCGCTCGCCGACAACCGGCGTGAGGGCATCGCCGCGCTCACCATCAAAGCCAAAAGCCTTAACCCGCTGCAAGGCCTGCTGTTCGCGCGCCGGATTGCGTGTCAGGTAGCGGAACACATCTTCCGGATCCGCCACGGCCAACGGGTCAACCGGATCGGGTTTGCCGGCCACCACCGAGGTTGCACCATACTCGACGGACAGCGTGGCGGCCAGCGAGGCAGGACTGCCGCGCAACTCCAACCGGAACCGGGGCTCAGAGGGTTCGACGCTGAACAGGTCAGGCCTGAGCTCGGTCGCCACCGGCATGTGTTTAACGAGCAACGGCAGTTCGGTGTTCATGAACCGGAGCACGGCCGTGCGCGGTATGATCACCGGCTGGGCATAGAGCGGCTGGAACGGGAGCGGGAGCAGTTTTTCCAAGGGCCAGAACTGTTCGGCGCCGAAAACCCAGCCGGTTTTTCCGGCAATGATATAGAAGGGCGCCGCCGTCGTTCCGTTGACCGGCAATTCGTTG
>Ga0247842_10007957_pt1 | contig 11277 bp, 5 predicted proteins | sample LaCruzMarch2015__3_FD_192411 | JGI IMG/M metagenome (GOLD analysis project Ga0247842, IMG submission 192411) | Freshwater microbial communities from meromictic Lake La Cruz, Castile-La Mancha, Spain - LaCruzMarch2015_19m | ecosystem: Environmental > Aquatic > Freshwater > Lake | place: Spain...
GAATAAGATTCCCACAATTAATATAAGCAGTAATGCGGAGAAAACCAGGAAACTTGGGACAATGTCATCTATCCTGTCGGTTATGCCCAGCACCGGAATGTAGTTATTGAGCCATTCAAGGAAATCATACCATTTCCCTTCAAGAGTAAAATAAATCCCCAAGCACACCACTTACAAAAAACTGTAAAGAAATAGTGTTTTTTGTTTAATAAACCTTGTGATGGGGGAAAGAAGTTTGTTATGAACAAGCATTGCCGCTGCTTGAATTCATGTCTTGTGCTAGTGAATTTACATAATCAGGGTTCCACCATATCTGTAAAGTGTTTTCTGAATTCTGCGACATGCACATTTGGCTGTTCGCCACTCTGTCAAACATTCCCTGCAAAGTATCATAGTCAGTTACCCCTGAATCATCAAGGTATTTGAGTATTATTGTTGAGCCTGAAGTAAGCGAGGGCACTGAAGGAGTTGTGGCTAGCTTTGTTTTTTCTTCAGCGGGAGTGAGGGTTGTAACATCTGACACATTCACAACTTTTGGAGTAAAGAAAGTTGTTAGCATGCTTATTGCACCTGCTTTTACCCCGTCAGGCCAGGAAAGCAATCTGTTTCCCCCTGCTACCGCAACATCATTGAATATTCTTTCTTTGTTTCCTGAAAAGTCAAGGCATTCTTTTTTTCCGATTGTTGATGAAACTAATTTCCATTTCTTGCTTATTGAGGTGTCTGAATCAAATCCTCCTATTTTGTATCCTGTATTCACTGGACCGCCGCTGCTTGTTATTGTTATCATTACTGGTGTTGGCTGTGATGGATTAAACCTAAGTGTTTTTGAGCCATTATTATAATTAAGCACTATCTGGCTGTCCAAATCGCTTAGTGAATTGCTTGTTCTGTAATTTACATTTATGAATGGGCTTGAGTATTGATATGCTTTTGTGTTTGCACTGTTCAGTTTCATTCCTTCTGTTGCACCAATGCTTACCCCATAATTATCTCTAATAAATTCCTCTCCTTTTTTACCCACTTCTCCATCAAAAGGGGTTTCATAGAATGCATTATAATTTTTAGCACTGGTTACTGGGGTGAATGTCACTGTTATTGAAGCATTTGGCGCATTATTATCAAACAAGCTTTGTAAATTTTCATTATCATAATCAATTCCTATTTCAACTCTGTATAATCCTCCGTAAGGAAGTTCTCCTTTGTCCTGGGTTGTTTCCCCAGTCCTTAACTTAAATTTTATCCTGTTTTCCCCGTTTAATTTATTTGTAATGAATTGATCGTATCCTTTTATTGCCCCCACTGTGTTAAACATTGCACTGGTAAAAGGGCTGCTTGAGTAATACTCATCATAATCTTCAAGGAATCCTTGTGAGTAATTATCTTTTATTAAGTAAGCATAGAATCCTGTTAATTTTGGTATTTCCTGGTCCTTGTTGCCCACAAGTTTCAAATCCTGTATTTTGTTTATTCTCTTAAATAAACTTGTTGTGAATTGAGTTGCATCACAATAAGTATAATTGTCATTCAGTGAATCGCACTGATCATAGCTTATTGCATTCCAGTCCCAGTTGAATAATAATTTTGGAACAAATTCTTTTCCTGTAAATCCTGCAACTCCTTCATTTGTGTAACAATTTGTAGGATTACCAACTAATTTTACCTGGAATATTTTTTGCTGTTTTTCTGTCCCTGAAACCCAGTCTTGTACTGTTATTATTGCGTATTCTGTTCCCATTAGGTTTACTTTTGTCAGTGTGAAATTAATATCAGGCCCATCTACATCAGGAGGTAATTGTTCTATCCAGCACTGTGCCCATACATTGCACACCCATTTCATGTTCCCTATGTATTCAGCATAAACGTGCCCTTTCTTTATGAACATTCTGAATCCTTGAGGGATATCAGCCGGATATAATTCATACCATATTAATCCTGTTGAATCATACTCAATGAATGGGCTATTTGGATCTGGAGCCTGGAATGGGGCTGTGCCTAATTCTTCTGCCACTTTCTTGTCCACTTCTTGGACATAATCAGGACTGACAAATCCTCTTGGGTAACCGCATCCTTTTGTGTATAATGACCCTCCCACTTGCACTGTATCCTCCATATTTACATCATAATTGCTCCATTCAGGAACGGGTACTGTTTCATATTTTCCTAAATCATACACTTTTCCTTCTATTGGAACAATGTTGAAATCTTTTGTCCATACTTTGTCCCTTCTAATTATTTCATCTTTTACTATTGTAGCATCTACTTGTAAATCAAGGCAGCCATCTTGCCAGCACCAAGACCAGCCCATGAAACCGCAAGGTATATTTTTTCCTTTCACTGAGAATAACCCATAATTAATCATACTTACGTGTGAACCAAAATAAACTGCATCGTGCGGTTCTGCATTATCACACGCATCAATTACTTTGAATTTTGTTTCCATGTGTGATCCTTCAGTCGCAAATGCCGAACTTGATCTGTTAGCGAGAGTTTCACTGAATCCCGGAGGAGCAACATCAATCATTGTTCTTATTCCATTTAAATCATAAGTAACGAATTGATAGTACTGGTAAATGTCGCTGCCTCCTCCAATATAGCTAATCATCCCTGTTTCTCCACAATCAGGATACTCACATTCTCCGCTTGGATCAAGCGAACCATTATCATCTTTGTAAAGTCTTGTATTTATGATAGGTCCTACCAATTTTTCTTCTTTTTTATCCACCAAAGTATTATTTGTTATTATATCATTTGCTTGTGACTGAATTATGGAAGTATCACTGCAAGCTTCCACATTTGCGTCCGGTCCAAGCTTAATCTCTTTTCCCTCAGTTGAATCAGCTAAACTTAATTTTTTTTCTTTTTGCTGCGATATGCTGGATAAACCCTCATCTTTGGTTCCTTCAGTAATTTTTCCTTCAGGTGGAAGTATTTGTGAAACTATTTTGTTTTTTATTGCTTGAGGGAGGGAATAAAATGGGGTGTTTGAATCTGTTTCAGGCATATCTGGCTCCGGTCTTTTTGTTACTTCAGGAATTGTTTTTAATTCCTCGCATGCTGAACTCAAATCATCAGTGAAATTGAATTCTTTGGGGGTTTCAACTTTTGCTTGATTATTATTATTTTCCCCTGTTCTCATTGATCCCCTGTCAGATTTTCCAAACCCGACAATATATGATTCCATTGCTGAACCAGTTATTTTTGTGCTGAAATTCACTACTTCAGGTATTCCCGGTTTTTTATAATTCAATGCTACTGAATTAGTGCTTATATCCATTTTTGGGTAATAATTGTCCTTTCTTCCCGCAAATGTTTTGTTTGTTACTTTTGCTGAAATCTTATCAACTCTCCTGAAATCAAAAATAACTTTATCCAAAGCAAATGGTGAGTTTTCATCATTCATTATTATGTCAATGAATCCTACTTGGCTGTATGCTCCTGCTTTTATTCCGATTACTTGTAATGGGTAAGCTCCAAGCATTCCGTTTCTTGCCTGTACTGTGCTTGTTCCATCAACTTGTATTGCCTGGGATTCCCCTGCTTTCAAAGTAAACTGTTTTGGTATTGTCCCCATGTCAGAATTTATTGCAACTAATCTGTCTTCTTCGCATGTTGATTCAATTGTAAAGCTTCCTTTGCTTCCGACATTGACAAGTATTGTCGGGAATTCAACATTTTTTATGTCAGCTCCCGCTACTTTTACTATTAAGCATTCAGGCACAAGTGTTTGTTCACCAGGGAATGGTTTTGAAACATTTATATCAAGTGTTGCAGGGGTGGAATTGTTTTCATCCACTGCTACAAAGTGTATTATTGTTCCTGCTTCTATGTTTGATGCATCAAAGCTTATTGTTTGTAATCCATTTTCATCTGTCTGCCCTGAACAGGAGCCTGATGGCCTGCAGTTGAATGATTGCCCGTTTATTGTTGCCGACCAATTTGCTTTTACAGTTTTCTTTGTCCTTGTTAATGGGTCTGTTGAAATTGTTTTTATCAGGAAAACAGGGTACTCCGCTTTTTCATAAATAGTATTTATCGTATCAGTGGCAACTATTACCATGTTCAAATCATTTTTGCTTTTTATCTCAAATCTCACGTATTCATTATTGCCTTTGTAATCTTTCAGCAAATCAACTGTGCCTTCTTTTTTCTCTGCTTTTTCATATATTTTTGATGCCCCATAAGCAGCTTTTTTTGGAACCACGCTGAAACTTTTTTCTGGTGTAGTGCTTAATGGATTTATTGTTACTTGCTGTGTTGCAGTGTTTTTGTCTCCGCTGAACAAAAATTTGTCCTGCCCTGATTTTTCTATGCTCAGGGTTATGTTTGCGTCCCCTATGCGCTCATCAGTAAGATTTTCCATGGTTGTTACTAATGTGTAAGCGTCTTCCATTTGCAAACTCTGAACTGAATCATCTATTGGTTTTCTTACTCCGTTTGAAATCAAGTAATTGGAGAATAATAGTGCCGGGCAATCAGTGCCCATGCAGAAGGTTTTTCCTATTTCAAATTCTTTTGAGTATTTCAGGCTTGTATAATTTCCGTTTTTCGCCTGGAAAGTAATTTTTACTTGCCCTGCCGCATTTTCATCAGTATTTACCTCAACTATTACCGGGATTATTTTCAATCCGGTTTGATTGTTTAACAATACATTTGCTTGTTTTGCTTCAGAATCAGCAGGGAATGAATCCGCTTCATCAATCAGGAATCCTTTCATTTTTTTAGTCATTTTTACTGCTGAATTATTTATTGAATAAGCTCCTTCAATCGAAATATTTGTATTTGAATCAATCATGTCTTTGCTTTCAGGGCCTACAAAGAAATTTGCTATAGTATTCCCCTGGACTTCATTATTCAGCACTAAATCAAACAATAAGTAATATTTGGTCCCAGGCATTAGTTTTGTGGCTTCTGTTTCTCTTAGTGTTATTGGATTTGATGAATAAACATTCCGTAGAATCATTTGTACTTCATTCTGGTTTGGGAGTTCGGATCGTTTTCTCAGGAAAACGCTTTTTTCCTGTGAGGTGCGGTTTATTTTGTACACAGGACTTTCATAACCCAAATAATTTCCGTCATTAACAACCAGTTTTATTTCAGTGCCTGATTTCAATTTCTTTGTTGTATATTTTCCATTTAATGCAATTCCGCTTTCAATTGATTCGAATTCGCCTGAAGAATTTTTTTGGTATAACCCGTATGCCGGATTTGTTTTTCCTGCTTCATCAAAGAAATTGAATTGCATTGTTCCTCTTCCTGTTACCATCAGGAGAGTGACTTCTTTGTCTGAACTGCCTACACTGATATTATTTATTTCTCCTTCCTCAGTATCTGTTTTTGCTGTTATCCTGTAAGTGCCTGAAGGCAGATTTTTGTAATAAACTTCCCCGTTCTTATCAGTTAAAAGCGCTTTTTCGAACGGCGCAGGGAATTGTGAATTGTAAAGAACTGTTTGCACCCCTTCAATAGCTCTATTTATATCATCAATAACTTTTACAGTTAATTTCGCCCCGCCCTGATTCATCTGCACTACCTGAGGGCCCTCATCCTTAGTCCTCAACTCAACAGAAACAATCTTCGTCTCATAACCACTCGCCTTGATAATTGCAGTAAAAGTTTTTCCTGTTATATCCAGCATTGGCTGCGGACCCATAATTCCACCTGTTTTTGCTGTTAATGAAAAAGCCGCATTTGTGTCCCCGTTTTTTGTAAAAAATATTTTTGCTTCAGCAATTACCACCGGAGTATTATTGTCCATTAATTGCAGATAAATATTTTTTGTTGAATTGCTGTCAATCTGCTTGTTAGCATCTTTTGTCAATCCATCAAAGTAAATATTTACATCATTTGTATTGTTTGCTATTACTGTAAATTCTCCTGATTCAATAAAACTTTTTACCATTGCTGTGTAAGAGTAATCGCCTTCAGCAAAATCTTTTCTTACCTGTCCTGAAGCAAGCGTAAATAAGGTTTCTTCTTGTTCAGTCACCAAATTCGTAACTATTATTATTGCATCATTTTGCAGTCCCATCGGGCTGTCAGCAGTAAAAATAATTGTTCCCTGATTTAATACTTTTTCCAATTGAATGCTTCTTCTTGTTTCCTCGCTTGTAAGTGTTATTGTTTTGTCAACATATCCCTGTGCTGATGCTTTTAGCTGTACTGAAGAGCATTTTTGAGGAGTAACTATTTCAAACCCTGCTGAGGGCTGAGAATTTTTATCACTCGATATTTTCTGCTTGTTTGAATCTTTTCCTGAAATGCATATTAGTTCAAGCGTTGCTTTCGGAAGGATTTCTTTTTTTTCATTAATTACTTTTACTGTTACTATTTGGGAGGTGGTTAACCTTGGGCTGAGCGTGAGCGAGTGTTCTTTTTCTCCACTGAGTTCAAGTGTCTTATTCAACGGAAGATAATCTTCTTTGCTTACCGAGACATCAACTACTTCTGAACATGAAGTGAAACTTGCTTTTCCTTCCCCGTTTGTTGTTAAAGTGCTTTTTTTTTCTCCGCCATCACATTGTTGTGTTAATTGGATTATGGCTCCTTCAACCGGATTCCCACTCCCGGTGAGTATTGTCAGCTCTGCTTCATAAATTGAGGAGAATTTCAAAAAATTCAGTGCAAGAATTAATACTATTATTAATACTAATAAGGAAAGAAAAAGAGCAAAGCTGGGTATTATGCCGTCTATTTTGTCAGTTACTTTAAGTATTGGAATATAATTGTTGAGCCATTCAAGGCAATCGTACCATTTGTCTTCAAGAGTAGAATAAATCCCCAAGCACATCACTTACAAAAAACTGTAAAGAAATAGTGTTTTTTGTTTAATAAACCTTGCTGAATCATGAAAAAAGGATCTTTTGCATTTTAAAAAGTTTATTTCTTCGTTACCAGGTAAACGCCTATTGCTACCAGTACGAATGCAATTAAAGTGCTTGTGCCCGGGTCAAAGAATTCGAACTTAATGTCAAGCATTTCCAGTCCGGAAATCAAAAAGAAAGCTGCGGCTATAAGAATTATTATTCCCCATTGAGCATCCTTTTCAGCCATAAAACCACTTAATGTTATAAGTAATTAGCCCCCAAAACTCTATAAAAATCTTTCCTTAACTGGAAGAAGTTACTTCCCTGCTTTTTTACCGGTACAAAGCTTTACATAAGTTTATAACCCCCTCAGGGTAATATTATTTTAGAAAAGCAGTGAATTTCAAGCCTATTTCTATAGAAAGAATCTTGTTTTTACATGCTTTTTGAACTATAAAGGTGGAATAATAATGGATAATAGAAGATTTGGAAGTAGGCCTAGCTTTGGCGGCCCAAGAGAAATGCACAAGGCAACATGCTCGGATTGCGGACAAGAAACTGAAGTTCCTTTCAAGCCAATTGAAGGAAGACCAGTTTATTGTAGAGACTGCTACCAGAAGCACAAAACCGACAGGAGACCTAATTTTAGAAGAGGACCTGAAGGAAGTAGCGAAGGATCTGACGAAGAGTAAAATAAGAAATTATTTTATGATTAAAATATTGGAGGCTAATCCCTCCAATTATTAATTTTCAACAGATTTTCAAAGAATTTAATTTTTTTTATTTTTTTTTAAAAAAGCAGCTGATTTTTTTATTTTTCAATTAAGAAAAACCTAATTAAGGTTTTTCCCAGTTGAATGTTTGTGCTAATGTTCCCCTGTCAGCAAAGTGCTTTGCTGCTTCTAAAACCATTTCAAGGTTCATGCATCTCTTTGAAGGATACATTGCTTTTTTTCCACCTACAATTAATTCAATAGGAGCTTTTAGTACATCAAACTTATTAGCCATTACATACATTTTGCCTTTTAACTGCACATAAGCAATGTACTTATTGTTTTTTCCTCCGCCAATAATCATAAAATTTTCAGAGTCTCTCTCAAGAATAACCCCTGTTTTGGTTTCCCCGTTCAATTTGTCAATAGCTTCCTTTACCTGGATTAGCTCCGTGCTTTCCCTTACAATATCCTCGCTTTCTTTTCCAGCCTGATTTTCTTCAATAATCTTTTTAATGAACATGCACTCACCAACGAAAACCTTACACCGCGCATCTTATATTCCAATAGTTTAAAGGGAAAACGGTTAAGAACAAGGTTTTAATAAAAAGCCCATTGCAAACCCTGTTTGCGATGCCTCACAAATGCCTTGCATTTGCTTGGTCGGGAAAAACTTAAAGCCTCTGGTGGGATTTGGACCCACGACCATCGGTTAATTTACCAATAAAGGATACAAAACCGGCGCTCTACCAACTGAGCCACAGAGGCATTTATACAGAACTTTGATTTAATTACTTTTTAAAAGGTTGTGATTGAGAAGAATTTTGGATTTAAAGCAAGTTTTCAAAGTAACCTATTTTTTAGTTAAATCTTGAAGGCTAGCGTTGTTTTTGCATCGGTTTTTTTCCCTAATTGGAGTACGAAGCTTGTTGCTTCTTCAGGCACCCTGAATTGGAAGAACCCTTCTCCTGAATAACCTGTATCCATATTGGTTTCCAGCAAATAATTATCCAAAGGGATTAATTGGTTTTCTGCAAGCAAAGAGAATTCAGAGTCCGGGCTGAAAAATAATTGTTTTGTTTTATTATTTACTTTGAATCTTATTAACAAAAATTCTTTCCCTTTTGGGCACACTAAAGGCCCTTTTTCTGTTCCTTTTTCTGCCACCGTAAATTGAAAATCAACATTCCTGTACTGCAGGGCTTTGCTTATTGGAGCCGTTTTTGTCATTGCGGTTAATCCTTTTTTTCCTGCATCAATGCTTTTCAATTGCTTGCTCCCGAGCTCTTCTCCTAATTTTTTTTCTTCAGCAGAGTATTCTTTGTATTTTGCGTTTATTTTTTTCTGGAGTTCTTTAAGCATTTTGTCCCTTAATCTTTTTGGCGCATATTCATATTCTTTGTCAAATTCTTTTCTCATTATGGCTGCTTCTTCAAGCCACCTGTCTTTTGCACTTCTTTGTTTGTTCCAATATTCATCCGCAAGTTCAGTGAACCCTGTCGTTGTGCGTGTAACTTTTTTCTGAGGAACAACACGGTCCTCTTCTCTTATTTGAGAATATGGAGGCAAAATAATCTGTCCAGCCTCCTCCGAATTAGGGCCTTGTTTTATCTGGCCCGTGCTTACATAATCATAAATTTTTTTTGCTAAAGTTATTCTTTTATCGGGGTATTCAACAAGGTTTGTTGCATATACTCCTGTTGGCGTTATTGTTATTTTCCCGTGGGATATTTTTGCATCGCCTATTTTAGCTTCAACTCCAAGAGAAGGGGAAATAATTTTCGCATCCATCCAGAAAAGGGTTATTTTGTTTTCATTAAGTTCTATGCATGTTTCTATTTCTTTTTTTCTCCCAAATTCTCCATTAAGGGGTTTGAATTCTATTTTTGGAAAATTTGGTGCAATAATAAGTTTTTTTGAGAGGTCATCCGCACTGCTCATCAGCACCCTAAATAATCCTTTCACTAATTGAACTTTGGTTATCATTTGAACCGTTACAGGTTCATTATCCCGTTTGAATTCTCCTATTGACAAAATTAGCTCGCTGTCAGGAAACATTGTTATACGTGTATCTTCAACTCCTTTTCCTGTAAATGACCCTCCATCCTCAATCTCCCAGACAACTCCTTTTCCTGTAATTAAGCCGTCTCCGTTTCTTAGTTTAGGATTTTCTCCGCTGCCATTCAAAAGAATTCTTGAACCATTCCTAAGCAAGTATGCTTCTCCGGAAAACTTGTAAGGCACTGGAAGTTCTGTTACAATGGCCATTCAAAAACACCTTTATTATATTTTGAATTTAAATTTCTTTTTTTCTTCTACTTTTTTTCCTATTTGAAATGCAAAATCCTTGGAATCCTGCGGAACAATAAACAATATGTTTCCTTCAACTGTTTTTCCAGGATCAATGTTTGTCGGTATTGTGTAGTTAGTTGGATTTATTTCATTTCCATCAGCAATGAGTTTGAATGATTCATCGGGAGAAAGAAACGCATCATAATTGCTTTTATTTGTCGCTTTGAGATTCACTGTTACAAATTCTTTTCCGTTGGAAGCCACTCTTAATCCAAGTTCAGTTCCTTTTTCTGCATTGATTATTTCAAAATCAATTTTCTGGTAAGTGCATTTCTCACTTATTTTTGCTGAACCTGTTTGTGCAGTAATTCCTTTTTTCTGGGCAGTATTCTTTAACTGGTTCATGAAGTTCTCTCTTGCACTCATTTTTTGCGTTTCAAAGGCTATTGCCTGGCCCAAAGTAGGTTTTCCTTTAATGGAATACTTTTCTTCCAATTCATTTTGCTTATCTGTAAATTCCCCTAAAATTGTTTCATAATTTTTTCCTGTTCGGTTAACAATGGTTTTTGCAGTTATCTTGTCTTCTTCGCGCAAAGCAGAATACCTTAGCATTGACAAAAAAAATTTTCGTGCAGATTCTTCCCCTTGTCTAATCATTTTTTCAGCTAATTGTTTTCTTTTCTTGATTATTTCTTCTTCATCTTCTTCATCAAGAGGGGTTTTTGAAAAAAACTCTTTTGTGGATTCCATTTGTTCTTTTGCCTGGCTTATTAAAGATTCATCGCCTAATTCTTGCAGACCCTTTAATTGCTCCTGGAGCCCTTTAAGGATTTCTTCTTTTTGATTTGTTCTTTTCTTTTCTTTTGTTTTCTGCATTTCGAAAAGAAATTTTTTGGCTGCAAAACACGCGGCATATTGCGGGAGCATGGAAATCCTGTTTCTTATTTCATTTACGCGTTCATCAGGATTTTTTATATTATCAGTGCAATAAATCGCGCTGTTTGTGAGAACTATTTTTGAGTTTCCCGGCGAATACATTCCTCCTGCAACGAGTTTTGAATTCCTGTGCATTATACGGTTCATTGTGTTGAAGAGAACTATTGAGCCGTCATTATCCAGTTCAATTATTGCTGCGGCTTGTTTTGATTTTGAGTACTCTCCGAACAGGGGCTTGAATTCAAATGCTGGGTACTTTGAGGGAATTATTACTTTGTCTTCGATTTTTCCCTGTGTTGTCACTGAAAAAATAAATAAACCTTTTTTTAGTTCTATTTTTGAAATTGACTGGGTTATTGATTTGGCTGCCCCTTCGTTTTTTGAGGATTTGATGGAGAGCACAGCTTCACTGTCGGGAAAAAGTGTTAAGGAAATATATTCTTTGCCTAGTGAGTCTCCTCCCAAAAGGCTTATTGCGCATCCTTTTTCTGTTATTATTTTGTCGCCATCTTCGAGAATAATTTTTTCTT
>Ga0247842_10007958_pt1 | contig 11277 bp, 12 predicted proteins | sample LaCruzMarch2015__3_FD_192411 | JGI IMG/M metagenome (GOLD analysis project Ga0247842, IMG submission 192411) | Freshwater microbial communities from meromictic Lake La Cruz, Castile-La Mancha, Spain - LaCruzMarch2015_19m | ecosystem: Environmental > Aquatic > Freshwater > Lake | place: Spain...
GAATAATTATGAAAAACAAAATGATTTTGGGAATGGCAATGCTGTTACTAATAGCGCTAATGCCTTTGGCACTTGCCGAAGACGCTACTGTTACAGTGGACGCAAATACGCTGGAAGAAGTTAAAGCATTAAACAGCCCGCTAGGGGCAGAAGTAAGACTACTCCAGTTAGAAAAAAGTTTAACTAAAAATATTCTCGTTGGGGCGAAAGTATTGGAAGTAATAGAAAAAAATCACCCCGAAGCCGATTTGAACATTGCAGAAAACACACTAAACGCAATGGAAGCACTACTTGCGGAAATACAAAATACTCCGAGAACGGGGGACGCTAATGAACTCGCAGCAACATACGTTGCACTCAAAAATGAGGGACGAGAACTAACAAAACAATTCAGAGAAGCAACAGCAAGCGTGCTTATTGAAGAAGACAAAAAAGAAGTTAGAGACGCTTTGAAAGACATTGAAAGAACAAATCTTCAATCAATAAATGAAGAAATAAAACAAGCTATTAGGGCACACAACGCAGAAAAAATACAAGAACTGCTTGACAGACTGGGAATAAGCAACCCTGAACTAATCCAAAAAATTTTGGATAAAAATGCTTCCCTTGGAGAAGTTAAAAAAGAACTTAATGGAATGTATGGAAAAATGAATTCGGAAGAAAGAAAACTCGCAGGAGCAAAACTGCGAGAACACGCAACAAAAAGAATCATAGCCGAAAAAGAACTCATAAAAGAAGCTAGAGAACACGGACCAAAAAGATTACTTGAAATACGGTCAAAAGAAACTCAAAGACTAAGTAATTGGTTAGAAAAAAGAGCACAAGACCTAAACGACAACGGGTTTGATATGAGAGAAAAAAGACTCCAGAAAGCAAGCGACCAAATGCAAAAAATCAGTGATAAGTTGGACCAACTTGCAAAAAAAGGAAGAGGGAGAAATTAAGGTGATTTGAATGGATAAAAAAACAATTCTAATCACACTAGTTGCCCTTGCGGCCCTCCTCTTTTTCGGGTGCACCCAACAAGGAATACAAAATAATTTGCCAGACACCAACGCAACAGAACTGACAAATTCGACTGGAGACGAATGGATAAATAACACAGAAACAACAGACAGCATAATCGCTTCTGATATAGATACAATTAATTCGGAAAGCAACGTCTCCTGGACGGACGAAACACAAAACGTTTCAATAGGGGAAGTAATGTAAACAAAAGGGGGGCAAAAACCCTCCTTTTTTTCTTTTATGCAAACTAATTTAAGGACAATAAAACACCATTTATTCTGAATGCTCTCACTAATACAAGAAAGCGTACTAATCGCCGGAAGCACGATAGGGGCAATAACTGACGCAAAAACAGGGTACATTTATGACTGGGTAACCTACCCCATGATAGCGCTGGGATTTATTCTCGCAATAGCCCAACAACAATGGAACAACGTGCTAATAGGGCTCGGGTTGTTCGTTATACTTTATATCGCTTACAAATTCGGCAAACTGGGGGGAGGGGATGTTAAACTCTTTGTGGGAATAGCGCTGCTAAATCCAAACAATGACTACTATTTCTTCGCAACCGTAATGCTATTCGCCGCAATGAGCGCAATGGTATTCTTCTCAATTTATTTCTTCATAAAGTACTACAAAAAAGGAATCACTTATGAGGAAAACAAAAAAGGAATCACAAAAGCCATCCTGTTCGGAATAATAATTGCGGGCTATTTTGTTTTCATGAACGGCGCGGGTTACATTACCTCCCAAAGCGCAACAATAATAGGAATCCCGCTACTGTTCGGGTTAGTATTTATTGCTCTTCAAAAAGGAATCACAAAAAACTTTTTTGAGAAAAAAATTTCTATAAACCAAATCGAAGAAGACGAAGTAATTGCTGAAGAAAGAAACACCAAAAAAGCACTCGCCCTCCTTAAAGGAAAAAGACTGGCGGGGGTCGCTGAAGCAAAAATGCTTAAAAAAAATGGAGTAAAAGAACTTTATGTGCTACGCGGATTACCCCCCTTTGGGCCATTCATCCTACTTGGAGTTCTTGGAGCACTAATCGCCCCAGAGTTTTTTATTTACTTATTCATGAGATAAAATACTTATGGTGAAAAAATGAAGATATTAGTAACTGGATCGAGCGGATTTTTAGGAAAAGAAGTGGTAAAAGTACTAAAATCAAAAAAACACTCCATAATAGAGTACGATATTGATAAAGGAAAAAATATCTTGAACGAAGAACAACTAACCAAAGAAATGCAAAGGGCGGAAGTTGTAATACATTTAGCGGGAATTGTGGAGACTGGCCACCAAGCCCTGTGGAAAATAAATGTGGACGGAACACAAAAGGTTGCGAAAGCCGCCATTAGAGCAAAAGTAAAAAAACTAATCTTTATGAGCTCCACAGGAGTTTATGGATTCACTAAAGGGGGAATAACTGAAAAAAGTTTAGTAAACCCCCAAAACAATTATGAGAAAAGCAAAACCGCGGGGGAAAAAATAGTTCTTGGAATCTGCGACAAAGTAGAAGTGTGTGTAATACGAAGCGCAATGCTGTTTGGGGCAAATGAGTACTGGAAAAAAATGTTTACAATGCTAGAAAAAAAATACCCCCTCCCCTGCGCGGGAGAAAACACTTTCCAAATAATTTATGTTAAAGAACTTGCAAGAGCAATTGCGCAAGTATTAACCAAAGGGAAGAACGGAGAGATATATCTAGTTGCCGGAAAAGAAAAACCAACCCTTAACGAGTTCTGCGAGTTAGTTCAAAAAGAACTTAAACTTAAAATTGGAATAACCCACATCCCGACCTGGCTCGGACTCGTTATTGGAAAAGCAACCAACGTGAAACTACTCAACGCAGAAAATATTAGACACTTAAGCAAAGAAAGAAAGTACAACACAACCAAAATAAAGAAAATAGGGTACAAACAAAAAACTTCATTAAAAAAAGCTATAAAAGAGGTCGCAAAAGAACTCAAAACAAAAAAATAAGCTAAAAAAAATTAAAACGCCTTGCTAAATTACCTTTTTGCCTTAGCCCCTTTCTTTACGCTCTCAACCATTTTTTCCAACTTAGATTTTATTTCCGCATCAAGTTTTGTTTTCTCAATTGCTGAACCCACATGCACAATATCCGCTCCGCTTGAGATACAATCAAAAGCAAACTCAGGAGTCCTTACCCCGCCAGCAATTATTAAAGGAATTTCAATTGAGGCTTTTGTTTGAGCAATCATTTCTTTAGGAACCGGCTCAGGCGCACCCCCGCCGGATTCTAAAATAACTAATTTAGAACCCATATACTCTCCAGCAAGAGCACTAGCTGCCGCCAAGTAACCCAAATTTCTTGGGATTAATTGAGCTCTGCCCATGAAACCAACCGCCCTGCCGGGCTCCACAATAATATATGAGGTTGGGATAATTTCTAACCCCATTTTCTTTATTGGAAAAGCAGCTGCAATTTGAGCGCCAGAAATATAATAAGGATCATTACTATTCAACATAGACATAAAGTAAGTAGCGTCCGCGAGCTTTGAAAGAGTCGCAATATTTCCCGGAAACAAAATAGCCGGAAGTTTTGATTTATCTTTAATAGCACTTAATGTATCATCAAGAATTTTGCCCTGAGCGCCCAAAGAACCCCCGACAGCAATAGCATTAACCCCGGCTTTCTCAGCAATAGCAGCGATTTTACCCGCAGCTTCAGGAGATTGATTAGGCGGGTCAATAACCAAAAACAACAAACCCGCAGATTCCTTTAACTGAGCCAAAAGCTTTGAGTAAACTTTACCATCCTTCATACAACCACTAACAAAAATTAGGAAAAAAGGAGTATAAAAAGAAATGCTTTGCCCAAAAAAAGAGCATAAAAAAAGCCCAATTTAGTTAATAAAATCATTGCAAATTAAATAACTCATGACACTACTTGAAGAACTCCGAGTACCCTACAAGCTTAAAGAGGTAGAAAGAAAAGGAAACGTTCAAGACAGACTTGAAACAACCGCAGAACACACCTTCTCCGCAATTTGGCTCGCAGAATACTTCCTAAAAAAGCATCAAGAACTTGACGAACTAAAAGTAATGAAACTTATTTTGTACCACGACTTTTGCGAAATACACGCCGGAGATCACTTTGTACTTGATAAGAAAAAATTTGGAGAAAAGGAAACGCTTGAGAATGAAGCTATCAAAAGACTTCTTAATGAAGTTCCAACTGAAATGAGAAACGATTTACGAACGGCGTGGGAAGAATATTCTGTTGGGAAAACTAAAGAGGCAAGATTTGCAAAAGCAATTGACGCGCTTGATGCGGTAATACAGGTATCAAACCAACCTGGCGCTTGGGAAAAGTACGGTTTTACCGAAAAAAAATTAAGAGAATATAAAGAACCTCAATTTAAGGGCTTTCCAATAATAATGGACTTTTTTAATGAACTAATTGAAGAACTCAAAAAAAAGAAAATAATCCCCCGCGGGCGGCAAAAAGGACTCGAAAGATTATAAAAGCGTTGCATGAAAGAATAAATTAGAAATGAGACAAAAATAAAATAATTCCCCCTTTAGTGATAAATGATGAATGAAAAAACCCACCAAGAAACTATTTCTGACATTGCCCAAAAAACCAACAAAAGCGAAGAAGAAATTAATACTTTAATAAAAGCAAAAATAGAAAAATTTTCAGGCCTACTCACAGAACAAGGGGCAACATTCATGATAGCAAAAGAACTCGGAATGAAGGCAGATACGCTAGAACAAATACAAATAGGACAACTAACAGAAGGGATGAAAGGGATTGAAATTAAAGGAATTGTGGAAAGCACTTTCCCCGTTAAAGAGTTTGATAAAAACGGGAAAAAAGGAAAACTAAAATCGTTCATTCTAAGTGACAAAACGGGGGAAGTAAGAGTAACCCTTTGGAATGACCAAGTAACTCTATACGAACTTACCCGAGGAAGCGAAATAATTCTAAACAACGTCATAAGCTCAAAGTACAACGACAAAATGCAAGTAACGCTCGGGTTCAACGGAACTATACAAACGCTAAACAAGAAAGAAGAAACGTTCGAAAAACTTTCAGCACTCAAAGCAGGAACAAACGGAATAAACCTTATTGGAAGAATAATGCGAAAATTTCCATGCAAGGACTTTGACAGCGGAGAGAGAAAAGGAAAGGTTTGCTCATTTCAAATAGGGGACGAAACTGCACTCCTGCGAGCAACCGCGTGGAACGACAAAGCGGACGAACTTGAGAAATACAACGAAGGAGACACTATTGAAATCAAAAACGCTTACACTAAAGAAGGAAGATTCGGGGTAGAACTCCACTTAGGATACACCGCGGAAATGCAAGAAACAAAAAAAGAAATGGCAAGCACGGCTGAAATACTTAAAGAAAGCATGGTTGAGAAAAAAATCAACCAACTCACTGACGGGGAAAACGCAACAATAATCGGAAAAATAACTGGTGTTGAGAAAGGAAATTTTGTTTACGAAGTATGCGCTAAATGCGGAAAAAAAATAAGCAAAACAGAGAATGGGGTGCTGTGTGATAATTGCGGAGAAACTACCCCTAAGAAAAATGCGGTTGCTTCCCTAATGATTGAGGACGACACAGCAACAGTAAGAGTAAACTTTTTTGGAAAAAACGCGCTACTTGCAATAGGGCTAAGCCAAGAAGAACTTGAGGGCGCACTCAACTCAAAAAGCATTGATGTATTCACAGCCGAACTCAACGGAAAGCTGATTGGAAAAGAAATCAAAATATACGGTTACCAAAAAACAAATTCATTTTCAGGGAATAATGAATTCAGCGCGAGAGAAATACTTTAAAATAATATGGCGAGAAAGGATAGTTATGGGAAATGAGCAAAAAGAAGTTTACAAACGACCCACTTGGGACGAGTACTTCATGGAAGTGAGAGCAGCTATCGCAAAAAGAGCGACCTGTGATAGGGGAAGAAGCGGGTGCGTTATTGCAAAAGACAAACAAATACTTTCCACAGGATATGTTGGCTCCCCTGCGGGACTACCACACTGCGATGAAGTTGGGCACTTATTCAAAGACACAATACACGAAGACGGACATGTCTCACGACACTGCGTAAGAACAGCACACGCAGAAATGAACGCAATTACTAACGCGGCAAAACGAGGAGTGGCTATTGACGGCTCAACCATTTACACACTAATGACCCCATGCAGAACCTGCGCAATGGCAATAATCAACGCAGGAATACAAAGAGTGGTTTGCGTAAAAAAATACCACACGGGACAAGAAAGCGAAGAAATGTTTAAAGAAGTGGGAATAAAACTTGAGTACTTAGAAGAAGCAACACAAGATTACCCTGATGCTGAAATGGGAAAGAAAAAGTGAACTAATTTTTTAACTTTTTTAAAAGATTTTCAACCTGTTTTGAAAGGTCTTCCACGGACCCGTTATTATCCAAACGGTACTTTGCTTGGAAAATACACTTCAACAACTGCTGCTTTGCAGGATCTGTGCTTGCAAGTTCTCTCTCTTCTTTTGATTTAAAATCCTCAAAACTTACAACATCACCATGAGCATTCGAATCGTTTTTCACCCTTTGAACTGTACGTGCATATCTGGTTTTAATATCCGCAAAAACTTCAACCAATACAGCCCCTTTTGATTTCAAAAGCTCAACCTCGGCAGGATTTCTTATTGAAGTAATAACTAGATTCTCATCAGATTTATGCTTTGCAAGCAAACGCTTAGCCCAATAATCTCCCCCAAACTTCGTCCGCCTTTCATTGGCTAGCATAATCATCTCATTTCGATCAAGATAATTTTTTCCCAAAGTTTTAAGCTCATCCCTAATTTCCTGCCCAAAATCCTCGTGAGCAAAATTATATTTTTCTTTCAAATAAGCCGCAAGAGTATCTTTACCGGACCCATTCAATCCAACAACACCGATAAACATGAATAAAAAAAGCACTAAAAGAGTTTTAAATCTTTCAATCCTGCGAAACAATATAAAGGAAACGAAGCGTAAGTTGTTTATGACGCAAATGCTTAGAAGAGTTGATGCGAGGAGACAAGTTCGGCTTGGAGAAATAATTTCAATAACTACTCTAACAAAACCTGAAGTAAGAATGGCACAGAGAATTAAAGCACGACAACGAGCAAAAGCGAAAATGCTTGCTCGGCAAAGAAAAAAAACTCTTCTTGATCAAATTAGAACAAGACAAACACTAGCAAAACGAAAAGTGAACGCAAGAAGCGCACTTGAGAAAATTCGATTCTTAAAAAAATTTTCCCAAACCAAGGAAGCCGCAACTGACTTGCTGGATGTTATCTATAAAAAAGTAAAAAGCAGAGGAAAAAAAGAAAATACTGAATCAAACTTTGCGAGGTATTCTTACTGGGAAAGTGATATTGCGCACCTGAATGTCTCCCTTGGAAAAACAACCACCCCCCAAAAACTAACTAAAGCGGAAATAAAAGCATTATTTTACGAAATTTGGGAAAGAGCTACAAAAAGGCAAAGAAAAAACGGATATTAATTTACTCTCTTAACTTCACGCCAACACTATCCTTAAACTGCGAAACAAACTCCTTAATCTCGCTAGGTTTCATTGGCTTAAGCCTTCTTGACTTCAAATCAAGCGCATGGGGGGGCTGGAATTGCTGCAAGAACCACCTCTCTTTAGGAATTAAGCGCGCAATCTCCTCCAAATCCTGGCGAGTAAGCTTAGGATAGAGGGTTGTTCTAAACTCGTGAGGGATGATTGCTGCCCTCAAGAGAGAAATGGATTCAGAAATATTCTCAACAGACGCTTTTGATTGAGTAATCTCTGCGTATTTATGAAAAGGCGCCTTAATATCCATAGCAACATAATCCACTAAGTTCTCTCCAAGGAGTTTTTTAAGAAGCTCCGGATTTGTCCCATTAGTATCCAATTTAACTGCGAGACCTATTAATTTAATTTTTTTAATGAAATTATGCAAACCCGGACTCATGGTGGGCTCCCCGCCAGTAATTACCACCCCGTCAAGCATCTTCTTTTTTGATTCTAAAAAAGCAAAAAAATCTTTCTCGTCAACAAGCTCCCTCTTTGATTTCTTAAACCACTGGTGAGACAAAAGCTCCTTGTTATAGCAAAACTTGCACCTAAAATTACAATTCACCAAAAAAACAATGCAAGCAACCTTGTTGGGGAAGTCAGTAAGAGTAGTTTTCTGCAAAGCCCCAATAAACATTCCAACACCAAGCAAGAGTTAGGAACAACAATAATAAAAAGGTTCCAACAAAACAAAAACTTATCAAAAAAATAATTTGTTAAATTAAAATTATGGAAAGCAAAAAAAGCTTTCCATTTAAAAAAACTTAAAGAAATGCGAACTACCAATAACAACAATAAAACTTAAACAATTATTGGCAGTTACACCCCTTACTAACAGCTGAATCAAATTTCTTTCGATCAACAAACTCAGCCTGTTTTGAATCATTCCAATTACTTACTGGTCTAATATAACCAACAACTCTGGAATAAACTTCGCACTTTGTCTTAGTCATCATTTCACCTCCAAATATTTTTTTTGTTAATAATTACTAACTATAATTCTCCTACTCCTGTTCGCAAACCGGACAATACTCGTGCTCTCCCGCAATGTAGCCGTGAATTGGGCACACACTGAAACTTGGAGTAAGCGAAAAGTATGGCATGTGATAGTTTGCTGAAATCTTTTTTACTAAATTCCTTGTAGCTTCCTTTGAAGGCAATTTTTCCCCAAGGAACACATGGAAAACTGTTCCCCCAGTGTATAGGGTTTGAAGCGGGTCCTGCAAATCAAGCGCCTCAAACAAATCAAGAGACAAACTTACCGGAAGCTGAGTAGAGTTAGTGTAATACGGAGCAACCCCGTGCTCTTTATGCTGCTTCTCATTAGCAACAATAATATCTGGGTACTGCTTCTTGTCCGCCCAAGCGAATCTTCTTGAAGTTCCTTCCCCGGGAGTGGCTTCCAAATTAAAAATGTCCCCGGTTTCATTCTGGTACTCCTGCAACTTGCCTCGCATGAAATCAAGAACCTTAATTGAAAAAGCCTGTCCTTCTCTTGAAGCAATATTTTTGCCCATGTAATTTACTAATGCCTCATTCATTCCAAGCAAACCAATGGTTGAAAAGTGGTTAGTCCAATAACCCCCAGTCTGCTCCTTAATCCCACGCAAATAATATTTTGAGTAAGGGTAAAGCCCCTGATCGGTCAAACGCTCAACGGTTTTTCTTTTAATTATTAAAGACTCTTTCGCTAAGTCCATTAACTTTTCTAACTTTTCAAAAAAATCTGTCTCTGATTTTGATTGATAACCTAATCTTGGCATGTTAATTGTAACAACTCCAATTGATCCTGTTAGAGGGTTTGCCCCAAAAAGTCCTCCCCCTCTCTTATTCAACATTCTATTGTCGAGTCTGAGTCTACAACACATGCTTCTTGCATCCTCGGGCTTCATATCAGAGTTAACATAATTTGAAAAATAAGGAATACCATACTTCGCAGTCATCTCCCAAATACTATCATACTTTGGATTATCCCAATCAAAATCCTTGGTTATATTATAAGTCGGAATCGGGAAAGTAAAAATTCTTCCACTAGCATCCCCCTCAGTCATAACCTCGCAAAACACATCATTCAACAAATCCATTTCCTCTTGAAAGTCAGCGTAAGTTAACTCCATCGCTTTTCCCGCGATAATTACTGGGTCGTGAGCAATATGCGAAGGAACCTTCAAATCCATTGTAATATTTGTAAATGGAGTTTGGAAACCCACCCTTGTTGGAACCGCGGTGTTGAAAATAAATTCCTGAATCGCTTGCTTCACTTGTCTTCTATCAAGATTATCATACCTAATGAACGGAGCTAAGTAAGTGTCAAAACTACTAAACGCTTGAGCGCCCGCGGCTTCCCCTTGAAGAGTATAAAAGAAATTAACTATCTGACCTAACGCTGAACGCAAATGCTTTGCTGGCTTTGAAGCAACTTTTCCCCTAACCCCGGTAAACCCTTCAAGCAATAACTGCTTCAAATCCCACCCAACACAATACGCGGCTAAGCAATCAAGATCGTGAATGTGAAGTGCTGCTGATTTGTGAGCTTCCGCAATCTCTTTAGGGTAAACCCGACCAAGCCAATAATTAGAAACAACTCTCCCCGCAATATTAAAATTCATTCCCTGCAAAGAGTAAGCCATGTTAGAGTTCTCCCTCACGCGCCAATCCTCTTGAGAAATATATTGATTAACAATTTCAAAATTATTCACCATATCTTCCGTTCTTCGAAGAAGCTCTCTTTGGTGACGATACAAAATGTACGCTTTAGCTGTCTTATCGTGCCCGCCCTTAATCAACACAGTCTCAACAATATCCTGAATCTGCTCAACATTAGGAGTAGCGTCAGCAGGAAAGGACTCATTAATTGTTTCAACAACTTTAGAAGCAATAGAATCAGCTCTCGCCCTATCAGCCCCCCCAACAGCCTGCACAGCCTTCCAAATGGCTGTAGAAACTTTAGCTGCATCGAAAAGCGCTTTAGAACCATCTCTTTTAATCACGAACTTAGGCAAAGGCAACACCCCGAATGCAATATCAATTTCTTAAATATCCTAAAAATTTTTTAAATATTAAAAAACTTTTCCAACCGAGAATACAAATGGATTGGTTATATAAAAAGCTTACCATTCAAAACCAAAGCCTTTGAAAAACCAACCACCCTAAACCCCCAAACGATGCCAAAAACAAAAAAATGCCCAAGAAATGTGAAAAAGGGCGAGAAAAGTAAACAAAACAAGTAAAAAAAGTTAGGAAAAGTGTCCCACTAAGTGTGAAAGAAAAAATATTTTTGGAAAAAAAGTTAATTACAAGAAAAAAATTATTAAAATAAATAAAAAATACACTAAAATAATATAAAATTGAGCCTAAAAAAGGGTTAATAAAAAAATAGAAGCCCCCTTTATCGGGGACGCCAAAACTACTAGAATAATCCTTTCTTTACTTGCTTTTGCTTAAACGCAGACTTAATCACTTCTGGATTATACCCTTGAGGGACCGTTCCGGTCCTTGCATAAACAAACAACGCTGTGTTAAATACTGTGTTAAGCAAACTGAATACTAGCGCAATTAGAACCAAAAATAAAAGCAGCCCCAAAAAAACTATTATCCCCAAAATTGGTAATACTATCATTAAAATTATTGAAACAATAATCCCAATAACCAATACCCCTATCATTATTATTGCTTGAGCGAGTCCCAAACCAACAT
>Ga0247842_10007961_pt1 | contig 11274 bp, 5 predicted proteins | sample LaCruzMarch2015__3_FD_192411 | JGI IMG/M metagenome (GOLD analysis project Ga0247842, IMG submission 192411) | Freshwater microbial communities from meromictic Lake La Cruz, Castile-La Mancha, Spain - LaCruzMarch2015_19m | ecosystem: Environmental > Aquatic > Freshwater > Lake | place: Spain...
TCCATTGATACGCAGGAGCTGCGCCGCCATTGACCGGCGATGCCGTGAAGGTGACCGATGTGCCTGAACATACCGGGTTGGCTGATGAGGCAACCGTTACGCTGACCGGAAGTATCGGGTTCACCGTCATGGTCAATGCATTTGATGTCGCAGGGTTGCCTGTGGCACACGGAGTGATGTTCGAAGTCAATACACAGGTCACAACGTCACTGTTTGCCGGGACATAGGAATAGGTAACAGTACTGGTTCCAACATTGGTGCCATTCACCTTCCACTGGTAGGCAGGGGCTGAGCCTTCGTTGGTTGGTGTCGCTGTATAGGTGACCGACGTGCCTGCACACACTGTGGTGGACGAAGCCGCAATCGTTACGCTGACCGGAAGTATCGGGTTAACCATCATCGTCAATGCATTCGATGTCGCGGGACTACCTGTTGCGCAAGGCGCAGCATTGGATGTCAGAACACAAGTGATCACGTCATTGTTTACAGGAATATACGCATAAGTGACAGCGTTGCTTCCTACACTGGTGCCGTTCACCTTCCACTGATATATCGGGGCTGCGCCACCATTGACTGGCGATGCCGTGAAGGTGACCGATGTACCTGCACATACCGTGGTGGCCGAGGCGGCAATCGTAACGCTCACGGGCAGAATCGGGTTGACCGTCATGGTCAATGCATTAGAAGTCGCCGGACTACCCGTGCCACAGGTTTCACTGGAAGTCAAGACACAGGTGATCACCTCATTGTTTACAGGAACATACGCATAGGTGGCTGCGCCGCTTCCCACATTGGTGCCATTGACCTTCCATTGATACACAGGGGTTGAGCCCCCGTTAGTTGGTGATGCTGTGAAGGTGACCGATGTACCTGCACAAACCGGGTTTGCAGAGGCTGCAATCGTGATGCTGACTGGTAAACTTGAACTAATAACCATGGTAATCGAATTGGAGGTGGCTGGATTACCTGTTGCGCATGGAGTTGCATTAGACGTCAGTACACAGGTAACCACGTCGTTGTTTACAGGAACATATGCATAGGTTGAAGCGTTAGTTCCAACATTGCTTCCATTCACTTTCCATTGATACACAGGGGATGCGCCTCCGTTGACCGGCGATGCCGTGAAAGTAACCGAACTACCTGAACAAACCGGGTTAGCCGATGAGGCAACCGTTACACTGACCGGCAGATTTGGATTAACTGTCATCGTTACTGCATTCGATGTCGCCGGACTGCCTGTGGCGCAGGGAGCAGCATTGGACGTCAAAACACAGGTGATTACGTCATTATTTACAGGAACAAATGCATAAGTAGCTGCGCTGGTTCCCACATTGGTGCCATTCACTTTCCATTGATACGCAGGAGCTGCGCCGCCATTGACCGGCGATGCCGTGAAGGTGACCGATGTGCCTGAACATACCGGGTTGGCTGATGAGGCAACCGTTACGCTGACCGGAAGTATCGGGTTCACCGTTACTGCATAATTAGGTGAGGCGGATCCGGAACCGCATGAATTTGAAGGGGTCACTGTAATATTTCCCGAAATGGCGGAAGCTGAAATATCGGCTGTTATGGCATTCGAGTTTGCACCCGATGCAATTGTAAAACCGGAAGGAAGTGACCAGGTATAACTGGTGGCATTGGTTACCGCTGCAATGGAATAGGCAACTCCGTTTGCCCCGGCACAAACCGCGCTGGTTCCCGTAATTGAACCCGGAACACCCACAGCGAGGCTATTGATTGCCCCATTGATATAGTATGTTGCCGTTGGGACATCAGTCATGGGATCCCCAATCTCATCACCATACTCACACTCACCCCCACCTCCCGATGTATTATTAAAAACAAGTGTTGTTGAACCACTGATATAATTCATAGTCAAGTCTATAAACAAATCTGTCGCGGCCAAAGTTCTTGGTACTGCATCAGACCAGCTAATCATAATACTTGCAAGGGTAGGACTATAAGTAACTGAATTGAAAAATATTCCAGATAGCGCTGAATTTGCAGTGCCACTCGTAAATGTTGCAATGGACGGATTATAATCTATCCTGAGCGATACCGAAGTAATGTCTGTAAATCCGGCCACTGTGATCGGAACAACGACACTTTGGCCCGGACAAATTGTTTTGGTCGCCATCGTAGTAATGGGAGCATTGCGAATCGCAAAGGAGTTAATACATAGCAGTAAAAGCAACATGCCAACTAAAAAACTCACTGGTCTGGAATAGGTAACTTTTTGCATAGGAAGGCTTATTTAATGGTTAATAATCTATTATTCAATATGATGACAAAAAGAGCTCAATGGTTAATCAATATTTCCCGGGCAATTACCTCTCTCCTTCCTCGTAATATCACAGAATAAATTCCGTTTTCTAGAGGTCTGAGGTCAAATTGTTGATCGCGTGTTCCACTCACGGTAATTTCCTTTTTTTCGCAAATCAGTTGTCCCAGTTTATTATAAATCATTATATCAAAGGTTTGTGTGAAAGAAGATGTGATCGATGCAGTGAAAATACCATCGTTGGGCACCGGATATACCACAAACCGGGTTTCGGAAACAGGGGGTGTATTAAATCCATTGGTGCCTTTATGAATCAGTACAGGAGCAGTGAGGATCAGATCATTAAATACAATTCCATGCAAATCAGCAATTTCTGATTCGTTAGTTAAGGAAAGAGTGATCCTATCGCTGGTCGTGAACTGGGTTGAAACCTGAACGACAAGGGTCATCATGGTATCACCCCGGGCAAGCATCAATGGTTGGGTTTCTGACCAGGCCAGGCGGAGATTACCCATGCCGGCGGTATAAAACGGCGTCCCATGCGGCGCACGAACCTCCTTAATCCGCATCAGGTGGTCTGGGTATCCGATCACCATGGAGATGGCACCAATTTGTATATCACTGGATACATTTACTGGAATTTCAATCACATCACCCGGCATGGCTTCGATTACGGCATTCTGTTCAAGCGCCAGCAATCCACTGCTTTTGGCTCCAGTGCCCGGGATGTTTGAAGCGTTAACATCGCCCACACAAAGTCCATAAAAGTTCTGTGTAAGATTGGCACTACTGATAAGAACTGAGTCGCCACCTGTGGTTTGTTTGGAAAAAGTCCAGTTGCCGCGGACAAAGCTGGTATCCAGCCCGGAAAATCTGCGCTTTACTTTAACAGCATCAGTAGTATTGATGAAATTACTAAAATTAACATCTCCGGCTAATAACCTGACAGGTTCAGTTAACAGTTCAAGTCCTGTAAAATGACGCTGAATTTTCACGGCATCGGTACTGTTTACCCCACTCCAGGGTTTAGTGGATCTTGCAGAAACCGTATAGATTCCATTGGGCCTCCCTGCAAAAGTGAATGCACCTGAAAGGTTGGTACGGGTGGAGTCAATACTTATACTATTCTGCTTTAAGATTACCCAGATTGAATCAAGCGGTGTGTTAGTCGTGTTATTATAATTGAACACCCCGGTAACATTATACAAAGCCTGGGTCTCTCCCAGGCCAAAATCACTAAAGGAAGTCAGTGCAACTGAGTTGGTGTAATTTGGGGTTGTAGTAGGATAAGAAACAATCGTTCCGGCATCCTGTTTCAGCATCACCACCTGTAAGGAGGGTGTATAATCTGTGGGATCCAGGGTTACATAATATTGCAGGTTACTACCTCCCGTCTGACTGATAGTCCAATAGCGGTTCGTGGTCAACAAAGTAGTATATGCAGGTAGCGTGCCGGTTAAGGCGCTCTCAAATTGTTCGGCCAATACGACACTGCTTCCGGATAAATTAGCATATTGAAACGTGAGAGGCCGGTAATTTCCTCCCTTTCCGATGGGATAAAATTTTGAGCCTACAGTATTGAAAGTAAATGCGAGCTTGCCGTTTATATAGTTCAAGGCGTTTGCATTGGTGATGATTCCTGAGGCCCCTATGGTCAAAGCATTAATCCCTGTAGTGAGAATTCCGTTTTGAAAATCAAGTAAATCATTTACAATTATATTGTTCGAAAGAGAAAATCCAGCATTGTTATTCAGTGTCAGATTACTGAATATTGTCTGATTTGAGCCTCCAATTTCCTGGGCGGAAGTGCCATTGAGCGTCAGGGCGCTTCCCGTTTCACCAATGTAAGTGCCATCGTTTTGCCAGCTACCCGAGAGTTTAATTGAACCCGTGGCATTGTTTGTGATCGTGCCGGCGTTCACAATTTTGGTATTGCTCACAACGACCATCCTACCAGTGTTGATAAAATAAGCTCCGCTTACTATTTTTACCTCCTGTGCATAGACCGAAGAAGATTGAACCCCGAAAATAAGCATCATGCTGGCAAAAATGAAAAACGATGAATATTTAATTCCTTTAACTGAAATTTGGATATTATTCATTTTACAACAATACTTCTGACTTCTTTGATGTGTTGATTTTCGCTGCTTAATTCGAACGACAATTTGTACATGCTCTTTTTTAAATGGCTCACATCCAGGTCAATCTTATTCAATCCCGGAATAGCTGAAACCGGCCCAATTGTTCCGACGCATCGGCCAACAACATCAAAAATCCTGATGTTGGCTGTACCTGATTCTGTCGCATTGAAAAAGAGGAATGCCCGGTTAACTGCTGGGTTCGGGTATACCTGAATTTCGGATCCCGGAGAATCGCTGTAATAGGTAAGCGAAGGGATCATAATCCTCACACCGCTCACCGTATTGCCCGATTTATCGGCAAGTTCAGTCAGCGGAGATGCATTGATGAACTGAACTTCTTTATCCGCAGTAAATAAAGAAGTTGTTTTTAACTTAATAAAGGCAAAGGGTTCATTTTTTTTGATCTTTAATCCATTCACCTCCGACCATACTATCTTTAACCTGTCTCCGCTCACGGCAAAATAGGGCTGACCTCCGACAAAGTTGACCTCCTCAATCTCTGCCAGTTCCGCCGGGAAGTCAAGGATCATGGAAAAGGCGCCCATATCACAATCCCGGTCCACTGTAATCGGAAGGTAAATCTGTTTGTTGGCGTTGGCGGATATGGTGTTTTCGTTTGAAATCTCGATACCCTGCCCCGATTTTGCTCCCGGATCAGGATAATTCGAACCGTTGACATCTCCGGTGCATAAGGCATACAAACTTACCGTTGTGTTCGATGATCCCATAACCACTGTATCGTTGCCCGTTGTTTTTTCAAACAGCCAGTCAGGCTTGGTGAATGCCGTATCAAGCCCAACAAACCTTCGCTTAATTTTAACAGCATCCGTTGCGTTAATGCTACCTGAGTTATTAACATCAGCCCCGCTCAGACGGATTGGAACCGTTATCAACTCCAGCCCTACGAAATGCCTTTGTATTTTCAGAGCATCGGTGCTGTTTACCCCACCCCAGGGTTTATTCGTCCTTCCGGTAATGCGGTAATTCCCATCATAAATTCCAGCAAAAGAGAAAGCGCCGCCAAGGGTAGTCCTGATCGAATCCAGTTTGATATTATTTTGGTGTAGGGCGATCCAAACCGAATCCATGGGGGTATTCGTGGTGTTATTATAAACGATCGTACCTGATAAAACGTGCGGATACCGGAGGGTCAAGACGCCACTTGTCGACTGGTATAGAATATCCTGTGTTTGGGCATTGCCCAGGATGCCGGATGAAAGATTCAGGTTGGCAGGAGATTGATTCTCGGCTGTTGAGTTAACAGCAAATCTCAACTTCACAATGGTGCCGGTGTCTCCTGTAAATGAAAGTTGCGTTGGCGAATAAGCGAGTACACGAACCTTGGTAGAGGTCACTGCCTGGACTGTAAGCACATGATTCTGAGAACGGGTTGTGAACTGGCCCGAACCAGCCAGGTATTGCATGAAAGATGGAAATTCAAGGTCAAACTGAAACCCGGTGAAGGATTCAATATTATTCACCTTCACGGGGACCCAGATCGTATCAATATTTTTACAATTTAACGATGAAAGGACCAGGTAATTTGGTATAAATGAAGTGCCGGATAAGTTAACCTGATAAATGGGACGAACCGGATCATTGGTAAACATTTTCATGATCCCGTTATAGGTACCTTCCACTGTTTGCAGAAATCTTACCTGCAAATCAGCATATTGGCTGGGAAGAATGGAAACGGGATAAGAGGTTAAAAGCTGAAAAGCCGGATTGATCATGTCGATGGAGGGAATACGCAGGGTATCTGTACCATTGTTATAAACCCTGAAGAGAACATCTTTAAATGTTAAAACTGAAACATCCCCGAAAGCCAGGGAAGCAGCGCTTGAAATCAAGGGAGCTGCGATGTTCAGACCATTGTTGTAAAAATCTGAAAAACAATTCTGACTCAGTGTGTCACCGATAACAACGTTGGAAAGTGTAAGCGGGTAGTAACCTCCTGTTCCAACCACATTGAACGTAAGCGTTACCACATTTCCGCTGCTTCCGCCAAACAGGTTCCTGTTGGGCGAGTAGGCCACAACCCGAAGCTTATTTCCCGGGATGGTATTGGCACTCACAACATGGTCGGTTTTCCTGCCTGTCAGGATGGCCGAACCTGCCACAAAAGACAAGACAGATGGCAACTGCAGATCGAATTGAAATCCGGTAAATGGATCCATGTTGTTGATGGTAAAGGTCAGGTTGGCTGTTTTTCCCGAATAGCCAAACATGGTGCCTGTGTGCAACTCATTTACTGCAAAAGCGCGTGCAGTGAGGTTGATATTCCATGTTGCCTCATCCGGGTCATCGGAAGCGATGGTCATGACTTTACTATACTGCCCCCTGATCACGGAATTAAACTTAACGGTTAACGCATAATTTGCACCACCATTGATGGTAAAAGTTGAACTGCCCACGATTTCAAAATCGGATGAGGTGAAGGTGATGCCTGTAATATTTAAGGGTAAATTTCCTGTATTGTAAATTGTAAGGAGACGATTGGTTGATTGACCAAGCGGGGTACGGTCAAAGTCGAGGCTGGCAACCGTTATATTGATATCGGGAGCCTGAAGGAGAACAGACCCGTTTCCCGAACTGGTCAAAATATTGACTCCATTGGTATCACTGATTACAGGATTTATGATGGAGAGCGGAAAAGTTCCAGGGGTAAAGCCTGGTCGCAGCTGAAAGCTTACAACGCTCCCCGTATCACCCACAAAGGGGGTATTGTTGGGCGAATACCCTATAATCCGGAGTTTATTGCCCGGGATCATTTCGGCCTGCAGGGTTTGGCCGTTGGTTCTGGCGGTATTAAAGGCCGCCGAGTTTTGAATGTAAGAAAAGCCCCCCGGGACGGGCATATCCAGCTGGAAGGCCGTGAAGAGATCAGAATTATTGATAGCAACCTTCACCGTGAAAAGCTGGTTCGCCCCCACTATATGGGTGCTTAGGTTTATGGTATTGGCAGCCATCAACTGAATGGTCAAGTTTGTCAATAATAAAATGACTGCCAGGCTGATGAATTTTTTATCTATTCGTCTCATAATCTGACTATTTAACTATTTTTCTATAGACTGTCACGCTCATGTTGTCCGTGGAATTTACTTCAAGTCCCAAATAATAAAGTGCCCCCGGTTTGATCCCGGCAAAGATCCGGCCAGGCAAGGCTACGTAGTGGAATCCTTTACTGAATTCGCCAAGCGATTCTGAAAATAATTGCTTACCCATATTGTCTTTCAATGTAATCTCAATTCCAGCGGGTTGTTTCAAGTAGAATTCCATCGACGGATTCTCCCTGACCGGGTTGGGGAACACGTTAAAATTCAAAATGGGATCTGTTTTCCCATTTTCATTTATTCCAACAGGGAAAACCGACAGTAGACCGTTATGAACTCCGTTGAGGATATTTTTTGACAAACTGTCTCCAATAATTGCATTGGATAAGGTGAGCGGATACTCTCCCCTTAAATTACCAAGCGCCAGTTTGAATGCAAGTACTTTTCCGCTGGCGCCAAGGAAATGTTCATTATTTGGAGAATAGGCAAGTATCCTCAGGATGTCATTCTCAACAAGATTGACAACCGCCACATGATTGGTGCTGCGGTTGCTTAAGTTCAGCGAATTTCCAACATATTCCGTTCCTGCGGGCATCTGCAAATCAAATTGGAAGGAGATGAACGGATTTGAATTATTAATCTCAATCGAAATGGCAACGGTATCCCTGGGACGGCTAAAAGCTGAGTCGGAAATCAGAATGTTCTGAGCCGGGGAAGATACCGTTATGAATAGAAAAAAGATTATAAGAAGTTGTTTCATGATTCAGGTTTAAGGATTTAGGTTTTCCAATGACCGCCTTTTTCACTACCTATTCGTTTTAACAATCCTTTTTGTTTCAATAATTCGATTTCTCTTAATATAGTTCGTTTATTGACATTCATTATTCTGGCAATTTCAGATGTGGATATTTTGTTGTTGCTATTAATTAGTGAAATTATCAAGGAGCTTCTATCGGTGACATTATCGGTGACATTATCGGTGACATAATCGGTGACATTAATGTCCTCTCTTCCAAAAACGGTAACCATAAATCCATCTGAAATATTTTGGAACACAGGTATTGGAAGATTTTCCGCTTTAAAGTAGTTAACAATCCGCCTGATACCGGAACCATATTTTTCTATCAGGCCAAGGTTTTTACAAAAGTCTGCAATAAGCTTATTACGCGGGGTTGATTTGTAATTATTTGAGAGCAGATCTTCAATCGTTATATTGTCGGGTAACCTTCCCGGATTATAAAATTCAATCTTATTATTGAACACTTTGACAATTGAATCTGAAGATGAGCGATAGTCGCGATGAACGATCATATTCATCACGATTTCGCGTATCGCTTCAAGGGGATACTGCCATTTTTGAGTGTTTTGAGGTTCCCCGGTAATAATTACCTCTTTATTGATATGTTTCCGAACAAAGTCAATCACCTGCTCAATCTGGGTCAGAATATCGGCTTTGGTCCTGGCCGTATCCTTTATCACTATTTCTGTTTGGAACCGTCCAAGCTCAATGGTCGTAAGAACGGAATCTGCTTTCTTAAACATGAGATAAGCAGCATTGGTAATCAGCCCTTCACGAACCAGGTCGTATTTGATCAGAAATGACAATGGATCTTCTGTAATATGACTTCCTGTCTGATTTAGTTTGTCGATCGCATTCTGAACTTTCTCGAACGATATATCCTTAATCGAAAACTGGTTATTTGTATGATAATCCCAGCTGGTATTGAAAGATTGCAAATGCATATTTACAAGCTCTGCTTCAGGCACAATGCCGGGTGTGGTTTTGCCTTTAATTTCATTGAGCCAATTCTGAATTGATTCAGCGTTTATAGAAACCCCGATCACCTTAAGCTCATTTGAAATACCCAATATCACAGACCCTCCATTGGTGTTTGCAAAAGCCACAAGGGTCTCAATGGTCTCGGTATTGAATGAGCTTTTAAACTCAATCGATAATCCTTCGCCTTTTTTTAATATCGATTTAATCTCTTTTTCGGTCATTCTCAGGTTTCATTTCATCAAAACGATTTTGATTTCATTTTTAAGCTCTTTCCCAAGTTTTGTCTTTCCGTTCAGCCGGCAGAAATAGATCCCCGCCGGAGCAGCTTTTCCATTCCAATCGAGCGAATAGGGGCCTGGTTCCCTATCCTGGTCATCAAGCACTTTCAACAACTGCCCCTGGCTAGTGAAAAGCGTGAGGGTAATGGCTGACGGTTCTGATAACGTATAGGTAATCGTTACCGATTCTTTGAAAGGGTTCGGGAAGGCCATCAATTCGTAATCATCAGATGGTACAGATTTTTTCACATTTTTTAACACCAATACATTGTTTCCTTCGATATCTCCGGCCACTACCTCTCCCCATTGTCTTGAACCGGGTTTGCCTACAATTCCGATCAGATCGAGCGTTCCTTCAGGAAGGGCACGGTTATCAAGATTATAGATGACCCCTATCATCTTGCCCTTCACCATGCTGTGGGCAAATTCAAAGCCATGCTGCCTGCAGGTGAGTCCGATTTCAGCCAGGTTCTTCCCTGTTAGTTCGAACTGCAAGGCCACAACCTGTCCTTTGCTTTTGAAGGTGATGGAAGTTGAATCAAGGTAGATGCAAGCCGGATCCAAATTGGTTCCTGCAAAAATCCCTCCGACTTTCTTCTTTCCGTTGATCAGGTTTACGATACCAATGATATCAAGAATGTTGATTGCATGATCGTTGTTCACATCAGCCGCATCAAAAAGGAACGGTTGGGGGTTTTGGTTGAGGATGTACGATATCACCGTAGTTATATCCAGCACATTCACCGCCAAGTCGGCATTGGCATCGCCATTGGCAGCGGCTAGTGGTGTCGCGGTTACTACCTTGGAATAATCTGTCTCTTTTAAATCGGTACCCAGAACGGTATACATGTAATGATAGTTCAACCCGGGAACAACATCATAATCCACGTACACCGTATCCGTTAAAAGCACAGGATTGATGACCAATGTATCTGAGAATGTTGTATCGGTGAGCATCCTGTAACGATAAATATTATAGCCCAGCGTGCTTATTGAATCATCTTTGTGCCATTCAAGGGATACTTTCCCAAGACCTGGAACAGCTGTAAATTCAACTGACTGACTGCTGGCAACCTGCACAACAAATTTGAAGCGTTGATCTTCGATCGGGATTTCAAAATGATCGGTATCTTTTGCAAAAGCTACCCTGACCCTGTTTTCTCCATCACCAGTCTTAAGTGTCGTATTGCAATAGCCAGTCCAGATAGTCGAATCTGCGGACCAGAAGGCAGAATCATTAACCATATTTTGAGTATACGGAATCCTGACTCCAAAGGTCACAAAAGGAGGAACAGAAATATCCATCGCCCGGTTGAAATAAACATCAAACTTCACCCTGCCTGAAACAACGATGGGCGTAATGGCATCTAAAGGATTCTGGCCATTGATAAGTGCCTTCCAAACTATGCCATGACACAAAGCCGAAGGCTTTATGAGATTATTTCGTGGTTCAAATACCGGGCGGCGTATGTCTTCAAAAAAATCGAGTGTGTGCTTTCTGATATCCTTTTGACTCGTTGTCCCCCAATAATTTGAGTCAAGGTAATAGATATTCATTGGCAAGGCCCAATATCCATCAAGTCCGGCGTCGAAGGAATTATTCTTTAAATTATTCGTACTTATTTACCCCCTGTTTCGTAAATTCAAGGGTTGTTAACAATTTCAGGGTTGTTTTTCTGTTTTTTTTCTAAATCTAAACGATATCAACCGTTTTCGGTTGATTGATCGTTTGTAAGAT